>Ga0307278_10001980_pt1 | contig 10111 bp, 9 predicted proteins | sample ER_DNA_117_FD_194482 | JGI IMG/M metagenome (GOLD analysis project Ga0307278, IMG submission 194482) | Bulk soil microbial communities from the East River watershed near Crested Butte, Colorado, United States - ER_DNA_117 | ecosystem: Environmental > Terrestrial > Soil > Floodplain | place: USA...
TGGCGCTTAAGCCCCGCAGGGGCACCTGGGCGCCCAGCGGAAGCGGCCCACACGCCGGTCGAGGCCGCCGGCGAGCTGGGCTGGCGCAGCCCCACCCGACCGGGACGCTGGCGACGCGTCGAGCGGCGCTTCCGCGACGACCACACCGAGACCTGGTGGGCGGCCGACGCCAAGCTCGGCGGCTGGGGTCCGGACCGGCGGCTGCGGCTGGTGGTGGCCAGCACCGACCCCGAGCACCTGCCGCGGCACAGCACCTGGTACCTGCTGACCAACCTGCCCCGACCCGCCACGCGCCGCGCCGCGCCCAGCAGGCCAACCTCGTCGAGGTCGTTGGGCTGTACGGGCTGCGCAACTGGGTCGAGCAGGGCTACAAGCAGGTCAAGGGCGAACTCGGATGGGCCGACTTCCAGGTCCGCAGTGACCGGGCGATCCGCCGGCACTGGGCGCTGGTCTGCTGCGCGTTCTCGTTCTGCTGGCAGGCCTTCCTCGCCGAGCACCCCGCCCAACCCACAGCGCCCGGGTCCCGGGCCGCCGCCCCGGCGGCCGCGCGGGGGGCCCAGCCGGGCGGGCATCGGCGCCGAACCAGCCGCCAGCAGCTCCTGGCCGGCGGCGGTGCGGGCGGTGCGGCGTGGGGTGCCAGAAGTCGGGCGTCATGCTGCGTACTCGTACTCGTGGATCAGTCCACCGAGGACGTCGCGGCGGCGCAACTGGCCAACAGCGACTGCACTCATCGGATTAGCAACCACCGACGGCACCGGCGGCGTGTGGGCCAAGCTGCGGTGCGGCCGTCGTTGGTTGTAATGCTCGATGTAGCGTCGCAGGACGCCAACAAGCTGCGGGCGGCCGACGATCAGCAGCTGGTCCAGGCACTCCCGGCGGACCGTCCGACCCACCGCTCGGCGACGGCGTTCGCGTTGGGCGCCTGCACCGGTGTGCGGATCACCTCGGCCCCGGTCGAGCGCCACACGTCGTCGAACGCCCTGTGAACTTGGCGTCCCGGTCGCGGATCAGGAACCTCCATGCCGTTGTCTGATCGCGGACGTTGGCTAGCAGATTGCGGGCCTGCTGGGCGACCCACAGGCCGGTCGGATGGTCGGTGACACCGGCCAGGTGCACCCGTCGGCTTGCGAGCTCGATGACGAACAGCACAGATACCCGCCGCAGGAAGACCGTGTCGACGGTGAAGAAATCGCAGGCGAGGATCCCGGCGGCCTGTCGGCGCAGGAACGACCGCCAGCTGGTTGCAGCGCGTCGGGGCGCCGGGTCAAGGCCGTGGGCGCGCAGCACCCGCCGGATCGAACTGGCCGACACCCGAACGCCACAGCGCAGCAATTCGCCGTGGATGCGCTGGTAGCCCCACCGTGGGTTCTCGCGGGCAAGCCGCACGATGAGCTGCTGGATGTCGTCAGGGAGCGGGGGCCGTCCCGTGCGCGTGGTCGGGTAGGTCCAGCGCCGGCGGACCATGCGCCGCTGCCAACGCAGCAGCGTCTCGGGCCGTACCAGGAACACCGACCAGCGCGCCCGTGGGAGCAGCCGGCTGAGCGCCGCGAGCAGTGCGCGGTCGGCGGGTTGTAAGCCTGGGCCGGGGATGTTGGCGGCGCAGCACCGCCAGCTCGTGGCGCAGCACCAGGATCTCGACCTCCTTGGCCTGCGCCGACCGGAAGCAGAGCAGGACCCAGCTCAAGGCCGCGGCGCAGGGCCAGGTAGACGAACGACCAGATCACACGGACCTCCGCCGAGGAAGGCAAGCAAGCGACGACGCATCGTAGCCTTCTGGCTAGCGGAACCTGCTGGTCGCCGGGCCGGCCCACTTCTGGCACCCCACGGGGTCCCTTCCCGGCCTCGCCTGGTCCCGATCATCGCTTGGGACGTGCACAAATGGGCAGTCGGGAGCTTCCATCGTCACTCGGCGGCCACGTTCGGCGCGGTTGCTACGAACTGGCGATCGAGGAGCCAGCGAGCCGGCGGGTGGCGGTCGCGTTCGACGAGCTGGCCTTGGCGGTCTGATTCGGGAGAGGCCTCGACCTTAGCGCGTCCTGGCTCGGCCCAACGCAACAGACCCGACCCAGATCAAGGCCGGCCTGCGGGCGGCCGCCTGCGGCGGCCGTCCTCGGCCGGCGACGACACAACGGGAACCGGGGGACCGGCCTCACCCTCCACGTCGGGTGGCACGAAACCACTCCGCTGGACGGAGGCTGTTGCCGCCGGCGTTAGAAACCCGAACCCCCGTACTGGTCACACTTGCCCTTCGAAGCCTCAGCCGGCGGCCGCTAGGCGATAGACGCCACCAGCGAGCGAGAGCGCGTAGAGTTCGCCGGCCTGGTTCTCGGCAAACGACACCAGGCCGGGGAGTCGCAGGCCCAGGTCGCGGTGGCGGAGGGGCTGCCCGGGGGCTCGGGCGAGCGCCCTGATGCGGCCGTCGCAGACGTCGCCGTAGAGGTAGGCGCCCTGCAGGTCGCGGATCTGGGTGCCCCGGTAGACGTACCCGCCGATCACCGCGCAGCGGCCGTTGCTGTGGTTGTACTGGTAGATCGGCGGCACCGCACGCGGTGGCGGGCTGCCGTTGAAGCGGCGGCGGCCTTCGAGCCGGTTCCAGCCGAAGTTGGCGCCCGCGGCGCGGCGGGACGCGACGACGTCGATCTCCTCGAGGATGTACTGGCCAACGTCGCCGATCCACAGGTCGCCGGTGGCCCGATCAAACGAGAAGCGCCACGGGTTCCGCAGGCCGAAGGCCCAGATCTCCGGCCGGGCGCCCGGCCGGCCTACGAACGGGTTGGCCGCGGGCACCTTGTAGCGGCTCGTGCCAGTGGGCGTCGGGTCCAGGCGCAACAGCTTGCCGGACAGGGCGGCTAGCGACTGGGCCGCGTCGGCCGGGTCGCCGCCTGGGCTGCCGTCGCCGATCCCGATCCAGAGCAGCCCGTCGGGGCCGAACACGATGTTGCCGCCGTGGTGTCGGGTGGAGGGCTGCTGGACGGTCAGGACGTCTCGCCGCGAGGCCGGGTCGATACCGCCACCGCTGAGGGTGACCTCGATCAGCCGGACCGTGTGCCGCCGGTCGGTGAAGCTCACATACAGGTGCCGGCCATCGGGCGCCACGGCCACGCCGAGCAGGCCGCCTTCGCCTTCGACCACCACCTGGTCGGTCAGGTCCAGCAGCGGCTGCGGATCCAGCCGGCCGTCCCGGATGGCCCGCACCCGACCGGCCAGCTCGCCGACGTAGAGGGTGGTGTCATCGCCGGCCACGGCCAGCGTCACCGGCCGGTCCAGCTTGGCCACCCCGACCAGCCGCACCGCCACCCGGTCGAGTTCGGCCTGGGTCGGCGGCCCGGCCGGCACCGCCGATGTGGCCGGAACGGACTTGGTGCTGGAGGGGGCGGTATCCGGGCCGGAAGGGCGATCCGCTTCCTGGTCGGCGCCCTGCCCGCAGGCACCGGCGACCAGAGCAAGCACTGCAACCATGGTCGCCGTCCGCCACGGTCGGCGTGCTGCCATCGTGAACCCCCTGCGGGAACGTGGCTCAGGCGGGTCATGGGCAACACGGATTCGGACGCAGCGCATGGGAGCCTCGCGAGGGCGAGCAGGCACGACCACCAAGCCGGCGGTCGCCAGGGACGATAACCTCGGCTCGCCCGATCGTCGGCAGGCCGCTGGAAGGGGCGAGAGAGTCCAGGGGGATACAGGTAGCGAATCGGTCTACCGGCGCGAATCTATAGCACCAACGCAGCATGCCGACCATCCGCACGACAACGTAGCCTCTGCGTAGTCGCCCGGCATGGCATCCGGGAGGTCAGCAGGCGCGCTGTCACTGGATTGTCCGAGGGACGGGCTAGAAGTCGCCGGGACGGGCGGGGACGAAGCACCCTTGGCGACGGAGCGTTTCGCCCGGGTCAGCCGATACAGATGCGTCAGGAGAACACCAGCCGGCACAGCTCCCAAGCGCCTCATAACCCAGAGGTCGAGGGTTCTTCTCACAAGGCACCGCCCTCGGCTCCGGCCGAGGGCGGTGGCAGTATCCAGAGTTCCTCAAAACGGCGGGTCGTCGTTGAACTGGCCGTGTTCGGCCTCCCGGCCAGCAGCCCGCTCGGTGGTGCCGCGGTGGTGGGCGGCGTTCGAGCTTGGCGGTGTGGAACTTCAGGCTGGCGCCGACCTCATCGGCGTCGATCTCGGTCACGGTACGCTTGTCGCCCTCGGGGGTTTCCCAGGAGGGCGCTGAAGCTGCTATGTCTTGTCAAGCTGCGAGCAGGTCTATCCCGACTGGGCCCGTTGGCGGGCGTCATGGAAGCCGGGGTGGACGACGGCGTTCAGGCTGTCGTTTCTGGCCTGGATGCGCTCGATGAAGGCGCCGACGACCGCCACCGGCGACAGCTCGGGCCGCCGGATCCGACCCGCCAGCTCCGTCGCCGTCATGTCCGCAAGCTCATCCGCCAATGCCATCCCGGCCACCTCCTCCAAGGCACCATCCTCGTGCCGGGGCAGCGACAACAGGGAGCTCTACCCCGACCTCCCCAGATGCTGCTGGAACCAGTCGCGGGCGGCGCCGCTGGCCGCGTCGAAGTCCTTGACGTAGGCGTCGAAGTGGGCACCGGGCAGCAGCGCGAGCCGCTTCGGCTCGCGCGCCCGCTGGTAGGCCTCCAGCGCCAGGTCGCTCGGGGTGAGGTGGTCGCCGGCGGCGACCACCATCAGCAGCGGGGTCGGGCTGATGCGCTCGACGTACCCGCCGGGCTCGTACTCCATCAGCATCTCGACGGTGCGCAGCGTCACCTCGTTCTTCCAGGACGGCGCGCGGCTCTTGCCCGTCTCGCTGAACCACTGCCAGGAGTCGGGGGTCGGCAGGGCCGAGACGGCCATCGGGTCGGGGTCGACCACCGGCACCATCGCCGGCGGCTCGCCCCGGAAGCGGGCGGCGCGGTCCTGGTCGAACAGCGCGCGGTTGGGCGCGATGAAGTCCTGGCGCACCAGCCGCTGGATGTTGCGCATGCCGCTGACGAGCGGGACCTGGGCGACGACGCACTTGACGCGCTTGTCGATCGCGCCGAGCACCAGCACGTGGCCGCCGCTGTAGCTCGAGCCCCACACGCCGATGCGGCCGGGGTCGACCTCCGGGCGGGTCTGGGCGTAGCTGATCGCGTGGCGGTAGTCGCGCACCTGCGCCCAGGGGTCGATCTCCAGCCGCGGCTCGCCGTCGCTGGCGCCGAAGTTGCGGTTGTCGAACACCAGCGCTCCGAGCCCGCCGATGGTGAACGCCTCGGCGAAGCTGTCCAGATACATCTCCTTGACCGCGGAGAAGCCGTGCGCCATCACCACGGTGGCGACCGGACCGGTGGCACCATCGGGTAGGTACAGCCAGCCTCGTAGGGTCACGCCCTCGGCGTCGAACTCGATGTCCTGTCGCATCGCCATCCCCTTTCTGTCAGCGAGCAGGCTGCAGGGTGTAGCGGACGGTCTGGACCCGGATCAGGCCGTCGCGGAAGACGAAGGGTCGATGCCGTCCTCGATGCGGTTGCCGCCGCCCTCGGCGCCCCACCCCAGCAGCAGGACGTCGCCCTCGTAGATGGTGGTCTTGCTGTCCCAGTGGCCTGCGGCACCTCGCCGAGGAGCTTGTGACGCCTGGCGGATGCCGTCCTTGCCGCGTTGCACGCCCGCCGGAGTGATGAAGACGGCGTCGTCGCAACGCTGCCATGGCCGCCTCCTCTCCTACCGACGCGGCCAGCCCGACTTGTTGATCTCAACAGAGAGCACTGTTGCATCTGTGGCGATCGCGTCCGAGGAGCCAGACTGTCGGCATGCGAACCCGCCGCCCGCGCCCTGCTCCCGCCCCGCGATCTGCCTTCGCCGGCTTCTGCTTCCCAGCCGACGTGATCGTCCTTTCGGTGCGCTGGTACCTGCGTTACGGCCTGTCGTACCGCGACGTCGAGGAGCTGCTCGCCGAACGCCGCATCGAGGTCGACCACGTCACCGTCTACCGCTGGGTACAGCGGTTCACCCCGCTGCTGGCCGACGCCGCCCGGCCCTGCCGCCACGCCGTCGGCGACCGCTGGGAGGTCGACGAGACCTACGTGAAGGTCGCCGGCCGATGGCGCTACGTCTACCGCGCGGTCGACCAGTTCGGCCAGGTCATCGACGTCCTCGTCTCCATGCAGCGGAATGCGACAGCCGCCCGCCGCTTCTTTGAGCAGGCCATCGGCACCACGAAGGTCACCCCGGTAGAGGTCGTCACCGATCACGCGCCGGTGTACCCGGCCGTGCTGGACGAGTTGCTCCCGGCGGCCTGCCATCGAACCGACCAGTACGCCAACAACCGCGTCGAGGCTGACCACGGCCGCCTCAAGTCGCGGCTCCGACCGATGCGTGGGCTCAAGCAGGACCGCAGCGCTAGCGTGGTCATCGCTGGCCACGCACTCGTGCAGAACCTCCGCCGCAGGCACTACGAACTGGCGGTCGAGGCACCGGCGAACCATCGGGTGGCCGTGGCATTCTATGACCTCGCCAGGCACTGTTGCATCTGGCGATCAGTTGCCTCGATATCCTCCACTGAGATCTCGGAACGCTACGAATGGCCCTCGCGATCGACCGCTTTGAGAAGCTCTCACAGGCCTCCACATGGGCAGAGGCTCCACTTGGAGACTCGTCGGCCATGCCCTTCGCCCAGATGCAACAGTGCCCAGCCGCGCGGTCCCGGGGCGGTCCCGGGGCGGTCGCGAGCATCCAGACCAGCCCTCCGGTTCCTCACAGGGTTGTGACCGGCTAGCCGACTTTTAGGGCGGCCTTACCCGCGACCGGTATCCTGAGTCGCGAAGGGGAGTAGTCCGCCGAGGCTGTTTCTCGGCCGCGAAGCCGTCAGGACGGTGGGTCCATGCCCGCCCGGTGCCGCACCCAGCAATGGGCGGGCGAGACCTTCAGGCACCGTTGGGACGCGGGCATTGGTGTCCCGTCCGGACTTGGGGGCCTGCCGGGGTGCCTCTTCTGAACCGGATCGGTTCGGGTTCGCAGACCTGGGTGGCGGTCGCCGTCGCTCGGCCCGCGCTGTTCGCACTGGCGCTGCTCGCCTTCGCGCTGTGCGCCGGGGACTACCTGCCTGGGCTCCCGGCCGAGCTGGCACCACCGCTCGACAACGGCCTGGGCCTCATGCTCATGCCTGCGGTCGCGGCGTCCGCCGCGCTGCCGCCGGTCCTGTGGTCGCACGCACAGCATGCCGATGCCGCGCCTGCGGGTCGCGGCGACCGGGACCGTGCCTCCCGCGCGCTGCCGCGGCCGGCACGCCCCCGTGTCCGCTCCCGACGCCACCGTGCGTCGCACGGAGGCACCCGGCGCTCGGGTCGGCGGGGATCCCGCGCCCACCTGGATCCCTGCGATCCCGGCATCAGAGCTTCACGCCTCCTGGCTTCACGCCTCATGCGTCAGCGGCGGCGTGCTGTCATGCCGCCGTCACCCACTCCAAGAGCCGGGGAGATGAGCGGATGAGCATGGCTCGCAAGGCTCTGCGGAAGATCGGGGAGGCTGTACCAAGGTCAAGGATGCCATCGACCGGACGAGAGTGGCCCAGGCTCCGGCCGGCAGGCCGCGGCAACGACCTCAGCCCGGTCTCGGGCAGACCGACGGCCAGGGCAGTGACGCCCGCTCCGGTAGGCCCGAGCAGCGGCGCCCCCGGCCGCCGGCGAGGTGGGTGGCCGGGGCGCCGCACCTCGCACCACCACCAGGAGACCACGCGAGGTCAGTGCTGGCCGCGAGGTTTGCGCTGCTCGTGCGCGTATCCGGCTTGGATACCCACGTTGGGCGCCCACTGGCGCGACCGTCCCCCACTGCCCTGATCACTATCCGGCGCCTGACAGACCTGAGGAGGCCTGCATGGACGCAAACAGCCCCGACGAGACCTGCCACGACCGGCGACGGGCCGGCCGGCCTGGCCCGGTGCTGGCCGCCGTCGACGGTTCCAAGCTCGCCGTGGCGGTAGCCCGCCGCGCCGCTGAGCACGCGCGAACCAGCGGGCGAGCACTGGTCGTCGTCGCCGTGGTCCCAGTCGCGGATGCGCGGGGGCTCCGGGAGGGCGGGCAGCTGCCCGGCGGCCTCGACGACTACGAGGACGCCCTCGCGATCGCTCGGCGGGTCGGGCCGACACTCGACGCGCTCGCGGTTGCCTACCAGCTCGAGATCCGCGGCTACCTGGCCCGTGGCGGCCCGCGACGGCAAGCCCGCCGCATCGCGGCCACGGTGTTACGGGTGGCCAGGAAGACCGGCGCGGAGGTGATCGCGGTCGGCCAGGGCCGCGATCAAGCGCCTTCAGGGATGAGCGTGTCCGCACGGATCGCCAAGGGCGCGCCAGCGCACGTGCTGGTCTCGTTCGCGCAGCCAGAGCCACGACGGGCCGCCGGGCGCGTTCGCCGCCGTGCCGGCAGCGTCCCGGTAGCTGACGGTGACCTGGCAGGAGTCGCAGGTGCCGGGCGGCCCGTCGGCGACCCGAGCGACGTGATGCTGACCAAGCAGGGCAGGCGCCTGCTGGCTGAGCGTGCCCACCGGCTGCGTGCCCACGTCCTGCCCGAGCTGCGCGCCACGCTCGGCGATCGCGAGCGCGATGGCCGCGGCGCCGCCGACTACGAGCGGACCGTCGAGGAGCTGCGTCGGTTGTCCTGGCTGGTCGAGCACGCCGCCGACGCTGAGGACCTGCCCAACGACCCCGAGGTCGTCGAGCTGGGCGAGACCGTCACCGTCGAAATCGCCGGCGGCGGCCCTGAGCGGTTCCTGATCGTCCACCCGGTCGAGGCGCCCTTGGACGACACCCGCATCTCAGCCCACTCGCCGCTGGCACGGGCGCTGCTTGGCCGCCGCATCGGCGACGAAGTCGAGGTCCACGCGCCCGACGGGACCTACCGTTGCCGCATCCTCGCCGCCGAGCGGGCCCTTCAGGTCCGCGGCGCGTCAGGTGAGCACGCCGCGGCAGCGCACCGCGGTGACCCGCACCATGCCGACCAAGGCGCACCACCGCGTCCGTGAGCCACCGGTCCACGGCGGACGTCGACTGATCGGCAGGACAACCGGAGGTGAGGATGCCGACCTTCCAATGCCCCAAATGCGAGCTGCTGTTTGCGGCACAGGGCGAGCTGGACTGGCACGTTCGCGAGGATCATCGCGCACGTGATGAGCCGACCCGAGTGCAGGACGGACCGGAGCCATCCGATCAGGCCGCCGGCAGCGTGCAAGCGGCGTCAGCTGGCGGCAGCCAGCCTGGGGCGGCTAGACGCGCACGCTGGTGGCCTCCGTGGCGGCGTTCGCCATAGTTCATCCGTCGGCTGCTCCGCAGCCGCGGGCACCTCGGCGACGGCGACACCGAGGCGCTGGGTCAGGCCGGCTACACGACCGAGCAGCTCCTCGAGGTGATCGTCCAGGCCAGCATGGCCAACTGGGCGGCCAACGTCGCCGGCACCGGTCGACGCGGCCTTCCAAGCGCAGCGCTGGGCGGTCGCCTGACAAAGTCCACGAACCGTTCGCGACGGCCGGGTGAGCCAGACCGCCGCGCACGAGCGCATCGCCGGACACGATCGCCGCACCGGCCGGGCCGGACGCCGACACCCCTGGCGATTCTACGATCGCCCGCAACCGGTTCGACCTCGCGGGGTGGTCGGTGAGGAGCTGACCCACCCGCCCAGCGACACTGCGGGTGGGCATGGTGGGCAGGACGCCGGTTTGGCGGTGGCGCTCAGCTCGCCGGGTCCAGCTCCCAGTCGAGCCCGAGGGGTGCGCAAATTCGATTCCGCAGCTCACCGGCATTGCTGGAGCCCCACGCGGTGCGTGGAGTCTCGCTTGCTGGAGTGCTGCTGGGAATCTGCTAGGTGCTGCTGCCAGCAGCCATCATCCGTTTCCGAAAGCCTCCGCGTCGGTCAAGCGGTGGCGGATTCCCTCCGACTTCCCTCCACCCGACACAGGGCCGCGCGGGACAGGACGGGACGGGCAGGGATGCCGAGTGACGGCGGAAGCTGTCGACAGGCCGTCCGCGCACGTCGCAGCCATGGTCGGGGCCAGGTGGGGACGGAACGGGACTCGCGGGGTGACGGTGGCGCGGCCTGTAAAACCGCCGGCTTCGCCTACACAGGTTCGAATCCTGTCCCTGCCACACTGT
>Ga0307278_10001981_pt1 | contig 10110 bp, 7 predicted proteins | sample ER_DNA_117_FD_194482 | JGI IMG/M metagenome (GOLD analysis project Ga0307278, IMG submission 194482) | Bulk soil microbial communities from the East River watershed near Crested Butte, Colorado, United States - ER_DNA_117 | ecosystem: Environmental > Terrestrial > Soil > Floodplain | place: USA...
TCGTCAAATTCCTGGAGCGCCGACGGCCGCGTGTCGCGGCACCGGTAAAGTCGCTTCTCCAGCTCGCACAGCATGTAGTGGCGGTCGATCGGATCGCACTCATCCTTCAGCAGCGAGCGCAAGCGGCCGACAGCGAGCTCGTCGTCCTCAGCGAGCGTGTTGAGCCAGGAGAGGTCATACCTGTTGTCTTCGAGGTCGGTCGCGGTCGCTTGGCTCAGCCCGGTCCGGAGGCTGCCGCCGGTCGTGTAGTGGAGCGCGACCCCGAAGTCCACTGGGTTGTGGTCGAGGAAGACGCCGAGAAAGCCGATCCCTTCACCCCGCGGGCCGCCACCGATGATCTGGCCCTTGAGGGCGACGTAACCGGTTGGGCATGCCCTCATCAGCCGCACTAGTCCCGGCAGGTAGACGGCGGCATCCTCCCGCGAGAGATAGCCGACCAGGCGTCCGCCGATGAGCACTCGGATCGCGTTCGCGTCCTTCGGGTTGTCTGGCTCGGCGAGTAGCACGGCTTCGACGGGGTGGCTGACAGGATCGCGGCGGAACCCGCCGACTATCTTCCAGAGGGCCTCCTGGTGCTGGGACTCGCCGACGACCTCCAGGGTCTCGCTACCGAGATACACGGTCGCCTCAATCATCAGCGGGACTGACGCAGGTCGACCGAATGGACGGCTGAGGAAGCGAGGCACGATCTGATCTTTACCTATGCAGAAGAGAAACCCGAAGGGGCATTAACGGAAGCTGTCGAAGCGCTTCGGCGATCTCGACTACAGCTTCGCGGTTCGCCATCATCGGACAGTCACAGTGCTCACGCCGCCATTCTTCGCAACTAAAAGACCTCCGGGTATTCGTTCGGCGAGCGCCGCGACATGGCTGATCACGCCGACCATCCGCTCGCCTTCGCGCAACCTCTCGAGGGCATCCACGACGACTTCCAGAGTCTCGGGGTCGAGCGCACCGAAGCCCTCATCGATGAACATCGCGTCAAGGCGTCCCGCGGCAGCGGCGCCGGCCAAGTCGCGAACGCTTCCCGCAAGCGCGAGCGCGAGCGCGAGTGAAGCAAGAAATGTCTCGCCGCCAGACAGCGTCGCGACACTCCGACGCTCGTCGGCGTTGTGATGGTCAATGACGTCGAACCCGTCATCGTCCGGCGCGAGGCTGTAGCGGCCGTCCGAGATCTTCAAAAGCTCTGTCGTCGCGAGTGCCGCCAACCGCTCCATGCTCTGCGCTAGCACGAAGGCGATGAAGTTGTTCTGCTGTAGCTCCTTGCCGAGTGCTTCGTACCGACGGCATAGCAATGCATCGTCCTCAATCACCTTCTCCAGCTGGCTGCGGCTTTCAATCCTCGTCCTGAGTGTCGCGGAAGCACCCTCTGTCTCGACAAGCGCGCGATGCGCGTCTTGGACGCTCTCGTCAATCGCCGCAAGCAGGCTGCCGATATCCCCGTCGTCGATATTGATCCCGAGCGGACTGACGATTTTCCTCAGCTCACGCACAGCGCCACCGGAGATCTTGAGCTCCGTGTGCGCCGCCTCGGTAGCGGCGCCGACGTAGGAGCGACAGCAGGTGGCCCACGCCTCGAGCTGCACTGATAACTGCCCTCCAGCCTCCGGGAGCGTCGGCAAGGTCGTCGTCGGAGCCGCTCGCTCGAGCGCAGTCGTCGCCAAGTCCGCCTTGGTTCGTGTCTCCGCGAGTCGAGTACCCAAGTCAGCAAGGTCTACGTCGTGTTGATGTTGCTCCGCGACGACCTTGGCTCGACCGTCCCGAGCCGCGAGGACCGCTTGCTCGGCAGTAGCAACGTCCGCGCGGGCCTGCATGAGCAGCTCCGCCCGCTCAAGAATCGCGTGCGGGAGATCTTCGGGCAGTTGGCGCGGGAACGCTTTCCGTAGCTCGGCCTCGGCCTTGTCCAGTCGTTCGGTCAATCTCGACTTCTCCCGCTCAAGCCCCTCCTGCTTGGTCTTCGCCGCCGAGTGCTTCCCTCGCGCTTCGGCAACAGCGCTTTCCGCGACTGCGGCAGCCGACACCGCTTGCTCAAGTAGTCGGTTCGCATCGTCCATCGCTGTCCTTGCGTCGCTCAACGCAGCCTCGGCGTCCTCAAGTGCCGGAATCCGTGCTCGCGCAGAGAGTGCCGATCGTGCATCCGCCAGCTTCGTCAAGGCGAGCTTATGTGCCGCGTCCGCTGTCATGAACGCTTGCTCGCACGCACGCCGCTTTGTCTCGGCACGTGCAACGTCACGCTGTGCCCGCTGGAGGAGCGAGGCAACATTCCGATCCGCCTTCGGCAACGTTTCGATCGTCGCGGCGCAGACTGGACAGCTGTCACCGGCTGTGAGTCCACGGCGAAGGGCAGTGGCGAGGTTCGCCTCCTCCAGGTGACGGACGTGCTCGGCGGCATTCTTGGCCTTCGCGTCTGCGTCGTCACGCTCTGGCGTTGCCGCATCCCTGCTCTTCTTTGCAGCAGCCTCTTCGGCAACGGCGCGTGCACAGTCCGCAATGGCGAACGCGCGCTCGAACGCCTTCGTCAAGGCTCTCGCCAACGTTTGCGCCTGTATGAGCCGCGACTTTGTCTCACCGGCATCGGTTACGGCTCTGGCTTCGAGCCCAGTCGCGGCGTCGAGCTCCATTACCGCGATCTGAACCTCAGCGATCAGATCTGCGAGCTTGGACTTCTCGTCGACCCACGAAGTCGCGGCGGACTCCAGCAGGGCAATCGCCGTCTCGTCGCCGACGCGCGTGATCGTCTTCGCGAGTGCCTCTTGCTTCGAAGTGGCCCTCTTCTCACTTCGCGTTACGTTCAACTCGGCGGCATTGAGTGCCGTCGCAAGCGTCTCTGTCAGCCGAGTGAGGGGTTGCAGGGCTGTCGTGAGCCCAACAAATTCTGCCTCCAGGTCGCGAAACCCTTCGGCGAAACCCTCCAGAGCGGTGGCTGCCCTCGACGCGGTCGTGGCCGCTTCCGCCTTCTCCTTCGCCTGCGACTGGGCCTTCACCAGGCGCTCGTGATCCCCCTTCGCCTGCTTGTGCACGGCCTTCAGTTGCTTCAGGTTCTGCACGGTCGCGTCCGCATACTCGCTAGCTATGAGAGAGCGTCGCTCGTCAAGACGCGCCGAAAGCTCGCTTGCCTTGCTCCGGGCCAACCCGCCGGCGCGCTCGTAGCGTCGAAGATCGAGCAGACTGACCAGGATCCGCCGCCGCGCGCTGGCATCGCCTTTCAGAAACTCATGAAATGCTCCCTGCGGGAGGAGTACCGCCTTCGTGAAAGCGTCGAAGTCGAGACCGAGAATCTCCTCGACGCGCTGATTGGTTGGTCTCACGGCCAGCGAGTCGACCTCGGGAATCTCGGCGTCACCTTCCAGCCGGACGAGGCTCGCCTCGTGCCCGCCGCCGGTCTTCTTCAGCCGACGAGTAATTCGATAGCAGGAGTCGCCGACGCGAAAGTCCAGCGACACCTTCAGCTGCGTCGCGCCATGAGACACCATGTCGCGGAGCTGGCCTGATTTCACCCGGCAGACGTCGCCGTAAAGAGCGAACGTGATCGCGTCGAAGATCGAGGTTTTGCCGGCCCCGGTCGGACCCGTAATGACGAAGAGATCGAGGTCCTCGAAGCTGATCTGCTGCGGACTCCTGAACGCCGTCAGGCCTTCGATCGTTAGGGCGAGGGGTCTCACGCCACTTCGTCGACCAGCTGGTCAAGAAGGTCGAGTAGCTCTTTCTCTGGCTCACTGGCGTGACGCCCCCGGTAGTAACGGCTGAAGAGATCGCGCGTTGTGAGCTCCTTCAGATCAATCAGCTCGCGCTCGACCTCCTGCCGTGGATAGTCGAGCGTCACCTGAAGCGCGTTGGGAAGCAGCTCGCGCACCGCGTCGCCGAGGCCCGGCTGCAACGCCTCGCACTCGAGGACGACACGCAAGAAATCGTCGTCAACCCCCGCTGCGTACTCGGCGAGTTGCTCAAGGGTCCCGCGCACGTCGCGAAGCCGGCGACCGCCGCTGATCGGCACCTCGCGCACCTCAGCCGGCTTTCCCGGCTCGAGATCGACGATGACTACGCTCTTCACCTGATCCACCTCACCGAAGTCGAGCTGCAGCAACGACCCCGAGTAACGAGCGGGAACAGCGACGCCCGGCACGCGCTGCGCCTTGTGCACATGGCCGAGGGCGACGTACTGCGGTGAGACCGGAATCGCCTGCGGTGCCACCGCATACAGATCACCGATCGAAAGCGCCCGCTCGCTGCCAGCGACTGTCGCGCCGGAAACGAAGAGATGTGCAGCGAGAACGTTGCACTTCGTGTGGTCGAAACCCTGACAAAGCGCGCCAAGGATGCGCGCCATTTCCGTCGCGTAGGTCTGGAAGGGCTGCTCGGCGAGCCCGAGCAGCTCTCGTGCGGCGACGAGACGGTTGATCGGTACCCATGGCAGCACTGCGACCTGCAACGACGGCGAGCCGTCACGTGCTCGGATCTCAACGATCCCGCCGGCCTCGGGCCGCCGGGGTTCCGGCACGACGTGAATCGCAAAGCGGGCGAGCAATCGTTCGAGCGCGCGCCAGCGGTGCGCGTGATCGTGGTTGCCCGAGATGACGACGACCGGGATCTCCCGCCGTTCGAACTCGAGCAGCGCGTCGTAAACCACGGCTTCGGCATCGGGTGACGGAGAGAGCTGATCGAAGATGTCGCCGGCGACCAGCACGGCGTCCGCCCGTTCGGCTGCGGCGATGTCGACTAGCTCGCTAAGGACCTCGCGCGCTTCTGCAATGCGGGAGTGCCTCGCGAGCGTCTTCCCTACGTGCCAATCGCCGGTATGAAGCAGTCTCACTGGTCGAAGCGATCGAAGGGATCGCCAGCACCGCTGGGATCGAGCGCCTCGCTCGCGCGGGTCGCCCACGCCGGGAACGGAAACTTGATCTCGAGAGGGATGGGCAGGTGCGGCTGCTGCAAGAGCATGGTGCCCGGCTTCAGGAGTGCGGCTCGCTGCCTCGCAGTCTCGGTGAGAAAGCCATATTCCGCCCGAAGCGCTTCGGCTGGATCGAGCCGCCCGACGACGCGGATGGCCGCGTTGGAGACAATTCTCCGCTCGACTTCGCTCGCTGTTTGCTGAGCGCCGATCAGGATGATCCCGAGACTTCTCCCCCGCTCCGAGATATCGAGCAGCACCTCTTTGATTGGTGACCATCCCTCGCGCGGCGCGTACTTATTCAGCTCATCCAGGACGAGGAAGACGATGGGCTTGGCGCTGCCCGTCGTTTCTTTTTGCTCGAAGAGACGTTTGACGACGACTCCCACAACGAAGCGTTTCGCCCGGTCGTGCAGGTTATGGATGTCGATCACAGAAACCTGGTTCGACTCCCAGTCGATTCGATGTTTGTCGGGTTCTGTTGCATCGGCGCCCTTGATCAGATGGCCACAGTGCAGTCGCGCGCCCTCAAGTCGGCGCAGAAACGCGGACACGGTTCCCGGTGCCGCGTAGCCCGTCCAGGGCGAGTGCTCGGCGGAGAGTCGACGATCGATGAGTTGGCAGAGCTGCTCGAACGATTTGACGTGAACCATCTCGCCGTGCTCGTCGGGTAGCTGAATCGTCGCAGGGGAGTCGCGCACGTCCTCTGCCTCCCGGTCGAGCGCGGTTTCGACACGCGTGACAAGGTCGGCGATTTGGCTGCGCTCATCTCCGGCCTCGGCAAACATGAACCGAAGCAACGCCTCACGCACGATGTCGCGCACCGTCCAGAAATACGCGCGGACACCGTCCTGACGACTGCCCGTGTCCGGCGTGGGCACATCGACCTTTCTCCGTACCGGTGCCCAAATTCCGACCGAGTCGAACGGGCCCGCCGGGAGGCCGAGCACCCCATAGCGTTCGCGGCTTGCCTCGTCGAGGCTTGCGTTCGAGCGATCGAGAAAAAGCAAGTCTTCGCCTTTGACGTTGAAGACGAGCGCCTTCGTATTCGCCGCCTCAGCGCCGAGAACATCCGAATGGAAAAGTGTGTAAAGGAGGAAGCTGGCGTAGGTGGTCTTCGTCGCCACGCCCGAGACGCCCGAGATGTTCACGTGAGCACCGCGGCGCCCGTCGAGGAAAGAGAGGTCGAGGTAGATCGGCTGGCCGTCGCGCGAGAGCCCGGCCACGAGACGCTGCTCCATCGCGTCGAAGTGAAGAGCCTCGTCCCGATCGCGCCCCCTCACGCGCATCACGCGGTCTCCGGGCTGTGGCGGCACCCACACTTCTGGTTCGACGCGCGTAGAGATGACGTGGGCGCTACGGGCGATCTGTAGCGGCAACACCCCCTTGTCGACGAGGAAGACGTCGCTCTCAAAGCGACTTCCTTCGTGTTGGGCGCGAACCATGTCGACGACACCCGAGATCCGAATTTCGTCGCCGCCGGGCACCAAGGTTCGAACCAGAACGACGTCGTCGAGCTGCAGGTACTGCTCAGGCTCGATCGCCACCCACCATTCCAGGGGTGTCGCGCTCTCGGTCCCCAGCACCATGCCGATCTCGTGACTTCCGTCCATCACGGCGTCGCCTTAGACATACGTCTCCCAGAGAGAAAGTTCCAGTGCGCGCTTGACGAGCGCCGCGTCGCCGAGGCGGTGGCGGAGGACGCGCTCAAGCTGACCGACTGGATAGAGATTCTGCGGCGCCCGCGGGTCACGGCCAACAACAGAGGCAAAGCGGGGCAGCACGGATGTCGTCAGATCGGCGAGCGCCCGCGCCTTCTCGAGCCCAATCGAGGTCGCCACTTCGAGGCGGACGATCCCGCTCATCCCACCGTCGATCGCGCGCAAGGTGGCAAGCCGCGCGTACCAGGAATAGCGCTCGAGCCGTTGCTCTCCGAGCCGAAAGAGCGGGGTTCTCTGCGCGGCGGCGAGAGCCGAAAGGATGGTCGCCCGGTCAAGAGGCAAGTATGAGCGCGACTGGCGCTTGATCATCCCCACCACGGGCCCTTCAGCAAAGTAGGTGAGCGGCCCGTCAAGGACGAGGAGCTCGGCCTCACCGCCGACAAAGATCGCCCGCGCAAGCGCCGCCTCCGCCTCGCGCATGATGTTCTGCAAGCCGACGATCGGATCGATTGGGGTCGTCCCCGCGACGCCGACGAAGACGTAGCGGAGGTCGTCCGAGCCGATTCTGGGGGTCAGGTCGTTATGGGTCAATCCTCCGCCAACGACGAGCGTTCGTCCGACCACGATCTCGCCAACACTCGGCGGCCGGGTGGACCAGGCAGCACCGCAGGCCCAGGAGCCGGCGAGGGCCGGTGCCATCGCGTCCGCTTCCTCGGCGAACAGACGGAGGTCGATGCGGCGGACGCCGTCAACGAATGCGCAGCAAGGAAGGTTCTGGACCGCCGGCGGGCTGACCGGCGCCCAGGGGACGGGTTCTACGTCGAGCTCGACGGCTTGAGGAAGATCATTTTCAAGCTGGAGTTCGAACTCGAGCGATGTCCCGTACTCGGGATCCCAGGGATCGACGCGAAGAACGGTCACACTCGTCGTCGGGTCACTCGCCGTCAGCGCCTCCAAGGGGACGCGGATCGCGTGCGAGCCATTCGTCCTGAGAAGGCACTACACCCATTTTCTCAGTATGAAAAGGCAAGCGGACGGAGCACCCCGGCCACGCGGCCCTGGTCGATGTCGCGTTCGCACACGCCCGATCCCGGGCACGCCAGTTGTCTCGTGTCACCAAGAGCTTGATACTAAGAAGGCGGTGGGTTTTTTCAACCGGATTGTTGGGTCTAGGGAGACCGGCGCCCAGAAAGACGCGCAGCAGCCGGTGGCGAGAACATTCGCGCCGAGGTCGCCGTTTCGCCTTCCATCCGGGGCTCTCGTTGGCGTCGTCGGTGAGAGCCACTACGGAGACGCAATCGCCGCGACCAGCCGACTCGCCCAGCGGGAGCTTCCTGGGGACGTCGAGGACGACTTCCTACACGATCTCGCCCGCCAGGAAGCCGGCGATGTCGAGTGGTTCACGGCCTACCTCGTCCACGAGCTCGACAACCCGTACGACGCAAACGCCATCGCTGTGTACTCGGAGGCCGGGAAGATCGGCCACCTCTCGCGCGACAATGCTGCCGCTTATCGCGAGGTCTTCGATCGTTTCGAGAGACTCGGCGCTGACTGTGCCTTGTGCCCGGCTTTCATTCGGTCCGGCCAGGGTTCGATTGTGCTCGCCCTCTCGCTGTCGAGCTACTGCCTCCCGGAGGTCAACGCCGAGCGCCGGCGAAGGGCCTGGGAAGCGTGGCAGGCAGGCGAGGACTTCCGGGCGATCGCCTCGCGCCTCGGCTTCCGCGACGCCTCGCGGGCACTCGCCGAGGCGCGCAAGTACGCCAAGACGGCCGGCGTGGCGGTGCCAGAGCGAGGGACGGAGACGGGGAAATCTTCGGGGTCGTAGTCTTCCTGACCTCGGCAGGTGACCGGGAACTGGCAGTCGAAACCGGCCGCTGACGGATGCCGAGGCTCTCGCGTTCTCTCTTGTTCCTGAGTTCATATGTCCCACTGTTCGCGATAGGGCTCTTGCTCTCTACGAGGGACACCGGCAGAGGGACGGTTGTTTACGCGTTCCTGGTTGCGAGCGGACTGCTTTCTTTTGTGGTGGTTCTCGCGCTGTTCGAACAGCGGCAGGTTGTCGACATCGAGATCCGCGGGCTACAACCGCAGGGCGAGGGAACGGCCGGGTACATCGCCAGCTATTTGCTCCCATTCGTGTTCAGTGACTTCGCGACCTGGCAGGACGTCGCCGCGGTGGTGGCGTTCATCGCGCTGATCGGCGTCGTGTACGTGAACTCGTCGATGATTCACCTTAACCCCACGCTCGCACTCGCCGGCTACACGGTGTACGGGATCGAGTTCGCGACGTCTGGTGCCGAGCCGGGCGCCTCCACGCGGCGGGCGCTTCTGATTTATCGCGGCCGAATGCCCCGACGCGGAGACGCGATCGCCGCGCATCGCTTCAGCGATGGCATTTATATGGCTAACCCGTCGACGTGAGGGCAGCGAAAGTACCTGAGCCGACCGCGGCGCTTGAGCCGTCTGTCGACGATTTGGCCGAGTTGGTTGCGAACGGTAATGTCCACGTAGTCTTCTGCATCCCCGAGGGCTCCGGTTACCGATTCGAGCGCGCAGAAGTCGCTGCCGAGCTCGCTCCGGATTTCCGCGCGATCGCGTCCGGCGCGCTCGCTCAGCTGCGCCGTCTTGAGGCGACGCCGTACGTGCCGACCGAGCGGCCTGGCGCCGGACGGTTCCATGTCGTTGCGCCGGATGCCGCCGAGCGCGATCTCTTCGCACCAGCGCTTCTCGAACAGGTCGAATACCTGGGGAACTATGCCGTTCTGGACACGTTCAACGTCCACGCCGATGTTGCCACTCGCCCGATTCTCTATGCAATTCTTCTTCACGCTGGCAACGACTTCGCTGTGTTCGCCCGGTCGGTCCGCCCCGCGAACGTACCCACCTTAAGCAAGCTGACCTCGCTTTTCGACGGGGAGACCCTTCGACGCTTCGAGCAGCCGCTCGTCGTCTTCGACAACGCGGTCGAGTGGATCTTCTCTGCGGACTCGTTTCTCCTCTTATCCACTCCGGCTTTCGAGTCGCTGTTCCTCGATCGCGAGCGATTGCTTAGAGCCGTGCACGACCAAGTTGAGTTGCTGCGGCAGAACGTAGGCATCGTCGGCTACGAGGAGCTTGCCGCCCGGTGCGCGAGCGATCTCCGCATGGCGGTGAAACTCCACTCGATTATCAATCGCGGCGCTTACCAGGGATGGACTCCGAACACCCTGCGTCACTACTGCGACTCGTTCCAGGCGATCGAGATCGCGTGGCAGGACGAATCGATGGTCTACGACCCCGGACCGGGGCGCCGCTGGGACATCCTCAAGCTCTACGACGAGGCGTGGTTTCGGGGCTTCCTCAGCGACGAAGAGTTCGAAGCCACTTCGAAGGAAAATGCGCGTTCATAGCCGCAACGGCAAGCAAAAAACACGGTTTTGCCGTGGACGTCGTGCCTACCGTCGAGCCACGCTTTTGTCTCTTTCCGTGACTCCATTTGACGGTGTTGCGACCACCGTGCAAAAACGTGACCAGATCACGATTACGGCGCCGATGGCGTTCGTCACGCTTGACGCAGGCTTG
>Ga0307278_10001982_pt1 | contig 10101 bp, 9 predicted proteins | sample ER_DNA_117_FD_194482 | JGI IMG/M metagenome (GOLD analysis project Ga0307278, IMG submission 194482) | Bulk soil microbial communities from the East River watershed near Crested Butte, Colorado, United States - ER_DNA_117 | ecosystem: Environmental > Terrestrial > Soil > Floodplain | place: USA...
AGCACCTCGGTGTAGTACGCGCTGGCGAGGTCGAGGTCGGGGACGCGCACGTCCACGTGGGAGAGTCGAAGGATGCCCATGTGCGCTCCGATGGTGTGACCGGACGGGGCCGTGGCGTCTGTGTCTGGTGTGACGGACGGGGCCGTGGCGTCTGTGTGGCGCCGACGTTACGACCGTCCCGCTCCGCGGGAAAGAACACCTTCCCGCATGGAGGAACGGGAGGTATGGTCGGCGGACCATGACGGAAACGCGACCGCAACCCGGAAGCCCGGAGCAGATGCGCCAGGCGATGGCGGACTTCGTGGCCGCGGTGCACGAGGCCTACCTCGCCCAGGCCCGGCTCCTGCCGCCCGCCGAGCGGGCGCGGCTTCCCCTGCTGCGCGCGGGGCGGCTGACCGTGGCCGCGGCCGGGGCGCGCAACCTGCACGTGCTGGCCACGTCGGAGGAGCTGCCGGCGCCCGTCGGGCAGGAGGTCGAGGTCAGCGGCGAGGCCGAGGGGCTGGCCTGGGACCTGCGCTTCTTCGACCCGGTCGTGCTGCCGCCGCTCGGCCTGGTCGACGAGTCGGCCGGGGCCGCGCCGGCGGAGGTGCGACGCATCCTCGGGCTGCGGACCTACCTCTACCACCTGGTCGTGCAGCCCGGCTCGCAGCTCACGCCCCACCACGCGACCCACGCGGGCGCGGGGCTGGCCAACGCCCACACGACCGCCGCGCGCGAGCTCGAGGCGATCCGCGCCCACGCGCCCGGCCGCGAGGAGCTGGTGGACGAGCTGGCCGGGGCGACGATCGCCGGTCTGGTCCGGGCGCAGGCGCTGTTGGCCCGCGCCATCGCCCCGGGCGACAAGGCGGTCGAGGCGGCCGCCGTCGAGCCCGGGACGCTGCGGGCGGCGCTGCTGCACGCGCTGGGCGGGAAGGAGCGACGATGACTGCGCCGGGCGGGCGGGAAGGAGCGACGAAGACTGCGCCGGGCGGGCGCGAAGGAGCGACGAAGACTGCGCCGGGCGGGCGCGACGGGTCCAGGCTGTCGTCGGTCCAGAACGCGGCGCGGCTGCTCAAGGAGTTCGGCTCCGGCGAGCGGGAGCTGGGCGTGAGCGAGCTGTCCCGCCGGCTCGGGTTGGGCAAGTCGACCGTGCACCGGTTGCTCGCGACGCTCACCGACGAGCGCATCCTGGAGCACGACCCCGCCCGTGGGACCTACCGGCTGGGTCTGGTCATCTACGAGCTCGGCGCGCGCGTGTCGGTGCACCGCGTGCTCCACGACGCCGCGACGCCGATCCTCGAGGCGCTGCGCAACGCGACCAAGGAGACAGTCCAGATCGCCGTGCTCGACAGCCGCGAGGTGGTCTACGTCGAGCGCCTGGAGAGCCCCCACACCCTGCGCCTGTTCGGCAGGATCGGGCACCGCAACTCGGCGCACTGCACCAGCAACGGCAAGGTGCTGCTCGCCCACCTGCCCGAGGACCGGCGCGAGGCGCTGCTCAGGGGCTGGCGGCCGGAGCGCAGGACCGCCTACACGATCTGGCAGTGCCCGAAGCTGCGGGAGGAGCTGGAGCGCGTGCGCGCCCGCGGCTGGGCGACCAACATCAGCGAGAGCGAGGTCGGCGTGGCCAGCGTCGCGGCACCCATCCGCAACGCCCGCGGCGAGGTGATCGCCTCGGTGAGCGTCGCCGGGCCGGTCCTGCGGCTGGACGGCGAGTCGCTGCGCCGGTTCTTCTGCTCCTCCGTGGTCCAGGCCGCCGACGCCATCTCCGCGCGGCTCGGCTACCGGCCCGACGCCGTCGCGGGAGGTGCCTCGTGACCGCCGTCGAGGAACTGGCCCGGGCGCTGCACCGGGCGCGGCGCGACCGGGTCGCGATCCCGCCGCTGACCGACGCCTGGCCGGACATGACCGCGGCCGACGCCTACGCGGTCCAGCAGCATCTGGTCGGGCTGCTGCAGGCCGACGGGGAGGGCGAGGTGGTCGGCTACAAGCTCGGCCTGACCAGCCGTCCCATGCAGGAGCTGCTCGGCGTCGACCAGCCGGACTACGGACCCGTGCTCGCCGCGCACGTCCGTCCCGCCGGGGTGCGGGTCGACGTCGGCCGGCTGATCCAGCCGAAGGTCGAGGCGGAGATCGCGATCGTCCTGCGCGAGCCCTTGTCCGGGCCGCGATGCACGGCACTGGACGCACGCCGGGCGGCGGCCGGCGCGGTCGCGGCGATCGAGATCGTCGACTCGCGGGTGGAGAACTGGCGCATCCGGCTCGCCGACACCGTCGCCGACCTCGCCTCCAGCGGCGCCATCGCGCTGTCCAGCCGGCTGGTGCCGCTGCAGGGCCTGGACCCTCGCCTGATCGGCATGGTGTTCACCCGCAACGGCGAGCTGGTCGCCACCGGCGCTGGCGCGGCGGCGCTGGGCGACCCGCTGCACGCCGTCGCCTGGCTCGCCAACACGCTGCACCCGCTCGGGGCGACCCTGGCGGCCGGGCACGTGGTGATGACCGGCGCCCTGCACGCCGCCGTCCCGCTCGGCGAGGGCGACGTGTTCCGGGCCGAGTTCGACCGGCTCGGTCCGGTCTGGGTCGTCGCCGTGCGAGAAGGGAGCTGAACCGTGACGCTGTCCTGCGTCGTCATCGGGTCCGGGAACATCGGGACCGACCTCATGCACAAGCTGCTGCGCTCCCCGACGCTGCGCCTGCGCGCCCTCGTCGGCATCGACCCGGACTCCGACGGGCTCGCGAGAGCACGGGCGCTGGGAGTCGACGCCACCGCCGAGGGGATCGACTGGGTGACGGCGCACGCGGACGAGATCGACCTGGCCTTCGAGGCGACCAGCGCGCGGGTGCACGTGCGGCACGCGCCGCGGCTGCGCGCGGCGGGCGTCGCGGCGGTCGACCTGACCCCGGCCAAGCTCGGGCCGGCGGTCGTGCCGAGCGTCAACCTGCTCCATCACGTGGACGCGCCCGAGGTCAACCTGATCACCTGCGGCGGCCAGGCGACCGTGCCGATCGTCGCGGCGGTCAGCCAGGCCTGCGCGGTGCCGTACGCGGAGATCGTGTCGACGGTGTCCTCCCGCTCGGCCGGCCCAGGCACCCGCCAGAACATCGACGAGTTCACCCGAACCACGGCCCGGAGCCTCGAGGAGGTCGGCGGCGCGCGGCGCGGCAAGGCGATCATCGTCCTCAACCCGGCCGAGCCGCCGATCCTCATGCGCAACACGGTGTTCTGTGCCCTGCCCGAGGGCTGCGACCAGGGGGCGGTCGCCGCGTCGATCGAGCGGATGGTCGCCCGCGTCGCCAGCTATTACCGGGACAGCCAACCGGTGTGGCTTCTCAGGCGTCTGACCTGCGGAAACGTGGAAATGGCGTCACTCCGTTTGATTACCGCGGTGATATGTCCCCGGCTACCGGCTGAAGAGCGCGCCGGTCTTCGAGGAGGGACCGTACCGAACTCCCGGCGGGACGGCGCCGGCCCGGGTCGCGGTGCTGCTGGAGGTGGAGGGTGCGGGCGACTACCTGCCGCCGTACGCCGGCAACCTCGACATCATGACGGCGGCGGCGGTCAGGGTCGCCGAGTCGCGGGCGGAGGCGCGGGCGGGGGTGCCGGCATGACCGCGTTCCGGCTGACCGACTCCACCCTGCGCGACGGGTCGCACGCGCTGTCGCACCAGTTCACCCCCGAGCAGGTCGCCTCGATCGTGCGCGGCCTCGACGCGGCCGGCGTGCCGGTCATCGAGGTCAGCCACGGCGACGGGCTGGGCGGCTCGTCGTTCAACTACGGCTTCTCCAAGATCGACGAGCGCGACCTGATCTCCGCCGCCGTGGCTGCGGCGAGGCGGGCGCGCATCGCCGTGCTGCTGCTACCGGGCATCGGGGTGGCCGACGACCTGCGTGAGGCGCGCGAGCGCGGCGCGCAGGTGGCCAGGATCGCGACCCACTGCACCGAGGCGGACATCGCCGAGCAGCACATCCGCCTGGCGAAGCGGCTCGGCATGGAGGCGGTCGGGTTCCTCATGATGAGCCACATGATCGAGCCGGAGCAGCTGCTGGGGCAGGCCCGGCTGATGGCGTCCTACGGCGCGGACTGCGTCTACGTGGTCGACTCGGCGGGCGCGATGACCACCGCGGACGCGCGTGCCCGCGTCGGCCTGCTCGCCGAGAGGCTCGGCTGCCAGGTGGGCCACCACGCCCACAACAACCTCTCGCTCGCCGTGGCGAACTCGCTCGCCGCGCTCGACGTCGGCGCCGCCCAGCTCGACGGGTGCGCGGCCGGGCTCGGCGCGGGCGCGGGCAACTGCCCGACCGAGGTGCTGGTGGCCGCCTGCGACAAGCTCGGCCTGGACACCGGGGTCGACCCGCTGCGCGTGCTCGACGTGGCCGAGGACCTGGTGCGGCCGCTGCGCCCGGCGATGGGCGTGATCGACCGGGCCGGGCTGCTGCTCGGCTACGCCGGCGTCTACGGCTCGTTCCTGCTGCACGCGCAGCGGGCGGCGGAGCGCTTCGGCGTCGACGTCGGCGACATCCTGCTCGAGCTGGGGCGGCGCAAGGTCGTCGGCGGCCAGGAGGACATGATCCTCGACGTCGCGCTCGAGCTGGCCCGCGGGCTCGCCGAACCGTCCGTGGCGGAGGGGTCCAGGGAACCCCGAGGGGGCGCCCGGGTGGATCAAGAGGTGCGCACGTGAGCCCGCCTCCCGTGGACGTCGCGGCGCTGGCCCAGCGTCTCGCCACGTGCCGGCTGGAGCGCGTGGCGGGTCAGGGCCTCACCGTCGACCACCCGGGCCTGGACCTCGACGCCGCGTACGGCGTGCAGGAGGCCGGCGTCCGGCTCCTGACCGACGCGGGCGAGCGCCTGATCGGCTACAAGCTCGGCCTGACGAGTCGGGCGAAGCAGCGGCAGATGCACGTCGACGAGCCGCTGTACGGAGAGCTGACCGACGCGATGCTGCTGGACGTCGGCGAGCCGCTGGTCGCCGCCGAGCACCTCCAGCCGCGGGTCGAGCCAGAGATCGCCTTCCTCATCGGCGCCGATCTGGCCGGCGAGCGGGTCGGGGCGGCGCAGGTCCTGGCGGCGACCGCGGCGGTGACCCCGGCGCTGGACGTGCTCGACTCGCGCTACGCCGGCTACGCGTTCACCCTGGCCGACGTCGTCGCCGACAACGCCTCGGCCGCGCGCCTGGTCCTCGCCGGGGTGCGCCATCCCGCCGACCGCCTGGACCTACGGCTCGTCGGCTGCCTGCTCGAGGTCAACGGCAGGCTGGTCGCGACCGCCGCCGGTGCGGCCGCACTCGGCCACCCGGCGGGCGCCGTCGCCTGGCTGGTTCGCGCGCTGGCGCGCCGCGGCCGTGGCCTCACCGCGGGCGACATCGTGCTCTCGGGCGCGCTGACCGAGGCTGTGGCGGTTGCACCAGGCGATGTCGTCCTCGCCAGCTTCGACCGGATCGGTACTGTCGAGTTACCCGTGCGCTGAGGCGCCCGAGGAGGTCCTCATGCCCTTCGTCCGCATCGACCTCGTCCGCGGCCGCGACAAGGCGGTGCTCATGCTGCTGGTCGAGGAGGTGTCGCGGACCGTGGCGCGGACCCTCGACACGCCGATCGATCGGGTGCGTGTTCTCGTCTCGGAGGTCGACCCCGATCTCTGGGGCATCGGGGGCGTCCCGTACTCCGTCGCCCGAGGCTCGTCGTCGTCCCAGGAGGGGAGCCAGCCATGACCCATGTCCGGCACTTCATCGGCGGGGAGTTCGTCGGATCACTGTCCGGACGCACGTTCGACTCCGTCTCCCCGATAGACAACACCGTGTGTGCCACGGTGGCCGACGGCGCCGTCGAGGATGCCGACCGAGCCGTCGAGGCGGCCCGCCAGGCCTTCGACGCCGGCCCGTGGCCACGGATGACGCCCGCCGAGCGTGGCAAGGTGCTGCACCGCGTGGCCGACAGCATCGAGGCGCGGCTGGACGAGCTCGCGGAGTGGGAGACCCGCGACATGGGCAAGCCGCTGACCGAAGCGCGCACCAAGGACGTGCCCCGCGCCGCCCACAACTTCCGCTTCTTCGCCGACTACGCCGTCCAGGCGCACGACACGGCGCTCCATGCCCCGGGCGGCATGTTCACCTACACCGTGCGAGAGCCCGCGGGCGTGGCCGCGCTGATCTCCCCGTGGAACTTCCCGCTCATGCTCGCGACCTGGAAGGTGGCTCCGGCGCTCGCATTCGGCTGCACCGCCGTGCTCAAGCCGGCCGAGCAGAGCCCTGTGACCGCGTCCATCCTGGCCGAGATCTGCGCCGGGGCTGGCGTGCCGGAGGGCGTGCTCAACGTCGTGCAGGGCTTCGGGCCAGATGCCGCCGGCGAGCGGCTCACCACGCACCCGGGCGTCGATCTCGTGTCGTTCACCGGAGAGAGCGCGACCGGCAGGGCGATCATGGCCAACGCCGCGCCCACCCTGAAGAAGCTGTCGTTCGAGCTCGGCGGCAAGAGCCCCAACATCGTGTTCGCCGACGCCGACCTGGACCGCGCCGTCGCCGTCTCGATCGACGCGAGCTTCCGCAACCAGGGCGAGGTCTGCCTGGCCGGGAGCCGGCTCCTGATCCAGCGGCCGGTGTACGAGGAGTTCCTCGCACGCTTCGTCGCGCAGGCCGAGGCGCTGGCCGTCGGCAACCCGCTCGACCCCGCGACCCGCATCGGCCCGGTCGTGTCCGTGGAGCACCTCGGCAAGGTCACCTCCTACGTCGAGCTCGGCCAGCAGGAGGGCGCAAAGCTGCTCACCGGCGGAAACCGCGTCACCGACGGAGCGCTCGCCCGCGGGAACTACCTCGCTCCGACCGTGTTCGCCGACGTGGACAACTCGTGGCGGGTGTCGCAGGAGGAGATCTTCGGTCCCGTCCAGGTGTGCATGCCCTTCGACACCGAGCAGGAGGCGGTCACCCTGGCCAACGCGAGCCCGTACGGGTTGGCGGCCATGGTCTGGACGCAGGATCTGGACACCGCCCACCGGGTCGCGGGAGCCGTGCGCGCCGGGACCGTCTGGGTGAACTGCTTCTTCCTGCGCGACCTGCGTGCGCCGTTTGGCGGCATGAAGAACTCGGGCATCGGCCGCGAGGGCGGCCCGTACAGCGAGGAGCTGTTCACCGAGGCGAAAGCGGTCGTGACCCAGCATGTCCCCTGAGCCCGGCGCGGCCGACCACATCGCGCACCCGCCGATCGAGGCGCCCGCGGGACGCCTGGAGGACTTCCCGGTTGGCACCGTGCGCCTGGTGCAGGTGGCGGGCCGCCGGATCGCCGTAGGCAACGCGCGGGGCTGCCTGTTCGCCGTCGACGACGCCTGCCTGCATCGCAGCGGGCCGCTGGCGTGCGGCCACCTTGACGGCTGGGTGCTGCAGTGTCCGCTGCACTGGTGGCGCTACGACGTCCGCACGGGCGCGCGGCTCGGCCAACCGGGACTGCGCCTCGACGTCTGCCCGGTGCGGGTGGTGGACGGCGAGGTGCGGGTGACCGTAACGCCCGCTCCACCAACTCGGTCATGGCGTGAGATCCTGCTCGAACACGCACGGACCGGCGCACAGTAAGTCGCGGCGACTGGCGCCGGGTGGAATGACCAACGGAATGACCGGCGCCGCTTCCCTCGGAATGACCGGCGCCGCTTCCCTACGGAGACTGCTAGCTGATGGGCTGACACCGGGATTGACATGCTCGGGCCTCGCTACGCTACCGGGGTGCGGATCAGGCGCCAGCTGGGAGGCGAGCCGAACGGTGGGTGGGGACGGTGAGCTTGCCCGGGGCCGGGAGGCCGCCGAGCGGCTGGCGTGGGCGGATGCCTACACCGCGCTGTCGCTGGCCGACCAGTCGTCCCCCTTGGCAGCCCAGGATCTGGAGCTGCTGGCGACCGCGGCCTACCTCCTCGGCCGCGTGGAGGACTGTCTCGGGGCGCTGCAGCGCGCCCAGCAGCTGTATGCCGAGGGCGGCGACCGACGGCGGGCCGCGCGGTGTGCGGGCTGGCTGGGGTTTCACCTGAGCATTCGAGGGGATCTGGCCCAGGCGAGTGGTTGGTTCGGCCGGGCCAGCCGGCTCCTTGAGCATGAGCGGCAGGAGTGTGCCGAGCACGGCTACCTGCTGATTTCGGCCGCGTTCCAGCAGCTGCTGGCGGGTGACTACCCGGGGGCGCGGGAGACGTTGGCCCAGGCGGCCGGGATCGGCGCTCGCACCGGTGACGCCGATCTGGTCGCCTTCGCGCGGTACCTGCAGGGCCGCGCCCTGGTGTGGGAGGGTCGGGTGGGCGAGGGCCTGGCCCTGTTGGACGAGGCCATGGTGGCGGTGGTGGCCGGCGAGCTGTCACCCACCGTCGCCGGCACGGTCTACTGCGGGATGATCGAGATCTGCCAGGAGATCGCCGAGTTGCGGCGCGCCCAGGAGTGGACCGAGGCGCTGACGGCCTGGTGCGGGAAGCAGCCGGACATGGTCACCTTCACCGGCCAGTGCCTGGTCCACCGCGCCGAGATCCTGCAGCTGCACGGGGCATGGCCGGAGGCGGTCCAGGAGGCCAAGCGGGCGGGTGAACGGTTCGCCCACGCTGCCGACGACTACGCCAGCGGCGCGGCCTTCTACCAGCAGGCGGAGCTGTACCGGCTCTCCGGGGACTTCACGGCGGCCGAGGACGCCTACCAGCGGGCCAGCCAGTGGGGCCGCGAGCCGCAGCCGGGGCTGGCCCTGCTGCGGCTGTCGCAGGGCAAGACCGACGCGGCCGCGGCGGCGAGCCGCCGTGTCGTCGCCGAGACGAGCGAGCGGTTCAGGCGGGCCAAGCTGCTGCCCGCCCAGGTCGAGATCATGCTGGCGGTCGGCGACCTCCGGGCGGCACGCGACGCCGCCAATGAGCTGACCGAGATCGCCGGCGGTTATGGCACGCCGGCGCTGCGGGCGGTGGCCGACCATGCCCGGGGTGCGGTGCTGCTCGCCGACGGCGACGCCCAGGCCGCGCTGGTCGCGCTGCGCGGTGCGTGGCAGGTCTGGCGGGAGCTCCAAGCGCCGTACGAGGCCGCTCGGGTGCGCGTGCTGGTCGGACTCGCCTGCCGCCAGCTCGGGGATCAGGAGGCCGCGGCGATGGAGATGGACGCCGCCCGCAGCGTGTTCGCGCAGCTTGGCGCCGCGCCCGACCTCGCCCGCCTCGAGGCGCTCGCCCGGTCGGAGGCCGCCTCCAAGGCCCACGGGCTGACCGAGCGTGAGCTGCAAGTGCTGCGGCTGCTGGCGACCGGCAAGACCAACCACGCCATCGCTACCGACCTGGTCCTGGCCGAGAAGACGGTCCACCGCCACGTGAGCAACATCTTCACCAAGCTGGACGTGTCCTCACGCGCAGCGGCCACCGCCTACGCCTACCAGCACCGCCTCCTGTAGCCGCGCCTGCAGAGAAGAACTACCCAGGCCCTCGGCGTCCCCGGTTGGGTGGTTCTCCCGAAGGCGCCAGACCCCTCGCCTTCCTAGCGTCGAAGCACCTGTCACAACGCAGGAGGTGCGAGATGCGGAAGATCGGTGACCACGCGGTGGTCCTCGGGGCAAGCATGGCCGGGCTCCTCGCCGCCCGGGTGCTGGCCGACGCGTACGAGCGGGTCACCGTCGTCGAGCGCGACCCGCTCCCGAAGACGGCTGAGCATCGGCGGGGTGTACCCCAGGGCCGGCACGCCCATGTGCTGTGGGCCCGAGGGGCGCAGATCCTCGACGAGCTCTTTCCGGGACTGCTCGACGACCTCGTCGCGGGTGGCGCACCGGTGGTACGGGACCTCGCGGAGTTGCGCTTCTCCCCGGGCGGCCATCCGCTCTGCCTCAAGGGCCACCCCCCGGAGGCCACTACCTACCAAGCCAGCCGGCCCTACCTGGAAGGTCAGGTGCGCGCCCGGGTCCGGGCGCTGCCCACGGTCGAGATCGTCGACCGGTGCGACGTCGTCGGGCTTGTCACCACCGCGGCCCGAGACCGCGTCACCGGGGTGCGGATCCTGCGCAGCGCCGGCGGCGTCGAGGAGACCCTCGGCGCCGATCTGGTCCTCGACGCGACCGGGCGCAGCGGCCGTGCGACGGCCTGGCTGGCGACGATCGGCTACGACCAGCCGCCGCAAGAGCGGCTCACGATCCACCTGAAGTACG
>Ga0307278_10001983_pt1 | contig 10100 bp, 6 predicted proteins | sample ER_DNA_117_FD_194482 | JGI IMG/M metagenome (GOLD analysis project Ga0307278, IMG submission 194482) | Bulk soil microbial communities from the East River watershed near Crested Butte, Colorado, United States - ER_DNA_117 | ecosystem: Environmental > Terrestrial > Soil > Floodplain | place: USA...
GGCAATGGCAAGGAGCAGCGAGTTCGTCGATGTCGAGGAGGCGCCCTGGGCCCGCTGGCTCTTCGCGTCGAGGGCGGCGGCATGGATCTGGCTGGTCGCCCGCGTGTGGGTCGGCTACGAGTGGCTCCACTCGGGCTGGGAGAAGGTCAACGGCCCGGGCCACGCGGCGTGGATGCGCAACGGCAGCGCCCTCAAGGGCTTCGCTGCCGGCGCGATCGCGGCCTCGAAGCAGCCGGAGCACCCCCAGGTCGCCTACGGCTGGTGGGTGAGCTTCCTGCACTGGGTCTCGAGCAACGCCGTCTGGATGGGCAAGCTGGTCGCGATCGGCGAGGTGGTCATCGGAGCGGCTCTGATCCTAGGGCTCTTCACCGGGATCTTCGCCTTCCTCGGGCTGGTGCTGAACTTCAGCTTCGTGTTCTCGGGCGCTGCCGGGGTCAACCCGGCGTTCATCATCGTCGGGATCCTGCTCGTTCTGGCCTGGCGGAACGCCGGCTGGATCGGGCTGGACCGATTCCTGCTGCCGGCGTTCGGCACCCCCTGGCAGCCGACGGTCATCAGCAGACGACGCCTGGCCGTCTGAGGAAGGAGACCCCCATGCGCAACCGACGGCCGCTCGCGCTGGCGAGCCTGGTCGCGGCGCTCGCCCTGCTCGCCGCCGCGTGCGGCGGCCAGAGCTCCGGTGGCACCAGCGCCGCCGGCGCCGGGAGCCCGCAGACCGGTGGGACGCTCAAGCTGCTCGGCAGCAGCGACGTCGACCACCTCGACACCGCCAGCGCCTACTACGTCACCAGCTACACCCTGGAGCGTGCGTTTACCCGCCAGCTGTTCAGCTACCCGGCCTCGACCGACACCACCACGGCCGACACGCCCGTCGCCGACGTGGCCACCGAGATCCCGACAGAAGGCAACGGCGGGATCAGCCCCGACGGCAGGACCTGGACGATCCACCTGCGCTCGGGGGTGCGCTGGAACACCAGCCCGGCGCGCGAGGTGACGGCCAAGGACTTCGTCCGCGGCCTCGAACGCCTCTGCAACCCGGTGTCGCCGGTGGGGGCGCCCGGCTACTACGAGAACACCATCGTGGGGATGCGCAGCTTCTGCGACGGCTTCGCCAAGGTCGGGCAGGACGCCGCCTCGATCAAGGGCTACATCCAGTCGCACGGCGTCGCCGGCCTCCGGGCCACCGACGACAAGACGCTGGTGATCCGGCTGCTGCGGCCCACCTCGGACCTCTCCAACATCCTGGCGATGCCGTTCGCGTCCGCCGCCCCCGTCGAGTACCTGGGCTACGTGCCCGACAGCAACGCCTTCCGCCAGCACACCCTCTCCGACGGGCCCTACCAGATCGGCACCTACCAGCCCGGGAAGGAGATCGACCTGGCCCGGAACCCCGCCTGGCAGCAGGCCGGCGACCCGCTCCGCCACCAGTACGTCGACCGCATCCAGATCACCGAGGGCCAGGACCAGGGCCCGGTGCAGCAGCAGCTCCAGGCCGGCACCGCCGACATGGAGTGGGACACCCAGGTCCCAATCGCCAACGTCCCCGGGCTCCAGTCCTCCGAGGACACACGGCTCGGCATCTTCCCGACGCTGAGCACCAACCCCTATGTGGTCTTCAACCTGCAGAGCCCGAACAACAACCGGGCCCTCCAGAGCGTCAAGGTGCGCCAGGCGCTGGAGTACGCGGTCAACAAGCTCGCGGTCGGCCAGGTCTACGGCGGGCCGTCGCTCAACACCCCGCTCGACCAGGTGATCCCACCGGGCAACATCGGCTACCAGCAGTTCGACCCGTACCCGACGGCCGGGAGCCGCGGCGACCCGGCCACCTGCAAGCAGCTGCTGGGCAAGGCCGGCTACCCCAACGGGCTGGTCCTCACCGACGTTGCCCGCAACGCCGGCAACCACCCGGCGGTCGCCCAGTCGATCCAGGCGTCGCTGCGCAAGTGCGGCGTCACCACCAAGATCGTCCCGGTCAGCCAGGCCGACTACTACGGCAAGTACCTCAACAACCCCGCCGGCGCCCAGCGCGGCGTGTGGGACATCTCCGAGCCCGGCTGGGTCCCGGACTGGTTCGGCAACAACGGGCGCGCCATCGTCGAGCCCCTGTTCGACGGCCGCACCTACGGCCCGAACTCGACCGACTACGGTGACTACGACAACCCGAAGGTCAACGCGCTGATCGACAAGGCGCTCAGCACGACCGACCAGCAGGCCGCGGCCGGCCTCTGGCATCAGGCCGACGTACAGGTCATGCGGGACGCCGCCATCATCCCGATCGAGACCCAGCGGCTGCCGCTCTACCACTCCAGCCGCGTCCAGCACGCGATCTACTCGCCGTTCTCCGAGAACTTCGACATCACCAACCTCTGGCTGAGCGGAAGCTGAGCGGGCGGTGCGCGCGAGCGACGGCGGCGACGTGCTGCTCAGCCTCCAGGACGTCGTCAAGCGCTTTCCGGTCGGCCACGGCAGGCTCGCGGCGACCGTCGACGCGGTCCACGCGGTCGACGGGGTCAGCCTCGAGGTCCGCCGCGGGGAGACGCTCGGCCTGGTCGGCGAGACCGGCTGCGGCAAGTCGACGCTCGCGCGCTGCGCCACCCGGCTGCTCACGCCGACCTCGGGCCGGGTCGTCTTCGACGGGCACGACATCACGAGCCTGTCGCGCCGGCGGCTACGGCCGCTCCGCCGGGAGTTCCAGATGGTGTTCCAGGACCCGTACGGGTCGCTGAACCCCCACCGGCGGGTCGGCTCGATCATCGGTGACCCGCTGCGGGTCCACGGCCTGGCCGACGGACCGGCGGGCAGGCGCCAGGTGCAGGAGCTGATGGAGCTCGTCGGGCTCAACCCCGAGCACTACAACCGCTACCCGGCGGAGTTCTCGGGCGGCCAGCGTCAAGCGCATCGGCGTGGCCCGGGCGCTGGCGCTCCGCCCCAAGCTGCTCGTCTGCGACGAGCCGGTCTCGGCGCTGGACGTGTCCGTCCGCGCCCAGATCCTCAACCTGCTGGCCGACCTGCAGCGGGAGCTGGACCTCACCTACCTGTTCATCTCCCACGACCTGTCGGTGGTGCGGCAGGTCAGCGACCGGGTCGCGGTGATGTACCTCGGCAAGCTCGCCGAGGTGGCCCCCGTCGCCGACCTCTACCGGCGGCCGCGACACCCGTACGTGGCCGCGCTGCTGTCGGCTGTCCCGGTCCCCGACCCCGACCTCAGCGACCGGCGCCGGCGCATCATCCTGTCGGGCGAGGTGCCCTCCCCGGTCCACCCGCCGGCCGGCTGCCGCTTCCACCCGCGGTGCCCAAAGGCCCGGGAACGCTGCGCCGAGCAGGTGCCGGGTCTGGTGCCGCGCGGCGGGGACGGCGCCGGGCACGTCACCGCGTGCCACTTCCCCGTCGAACCGGGCGAGGAGCTGGCCCACCCGCTCCTGGTGGGGGGCGGTCCATGACCGTGACCGCCCCGGGGCAGGCCGCCACCGGCGCGGCCGCCGCCCCCACCGGCGCCATCCAGGGACGCGGCCCGTGGCGGCTGGCCTGGGACCGGCTGCGCCGTGACCCGGCGGCGATCGGCTCGGCAACGGTGATTGTCCTGTTCGCCGTGACGGCGGTCGCAGCCCCGGCCGTGGCCCATGCCGTTGGCCACGGCCCCGGCGACCAGTACACCGACCTCGGCCTGACCACCGCCGGCCTGCCGGTCGGGCCCAGCCGCCGCTTCCTGCTCGGCACCGACAACCTCGGCCGCGACCTGCTGGTCCGCGTCGCCTACGGTGCGCGGATCTCGTTGCTGGTCGGGGTCGCCGCCACCCTCCTGGCCACCGTGGCCGGGGTGGTCGTCGGGCTGGTCGCCGGCTACTTCGGCGGCATGGTCGACCTGGTGCTGGCCCGCTTCATGGACGTGGTGCTGTCGTTCCCCTATCTGCTGTTCGCGATCGCGCTGGTGTCGGTCCACGGGCCGAGCCTGGCGATCACCATCGGGGTGATCGCGTTCTTCTCCTGGGCGGCGATCGGCCGCATCGTTCGCGGCCAGACGCTGTCGATCCGGGAACAGGAGTACATCGAGGCGTCGTGGTCGGTCGGCTCGGGCCCGGTCCGGGTGATGTTCGTGGAGATCCTTCCCAACCTCCTGGCCCCGGTGATCGTCCTGGCCACCCTGCTGGTCCCGACCGCGATCGTGTTCGAGGCCACCCTGTCGTTCCTCGGCCTCGGGGTGGCGCCGCCCACCGCCACCTGGGGCGGGATGCTCAGCGACTCGCTGGCGTTCTACCAGGTCGCCTGGTGGTTCCCGCTGTTCCCGGGCCTGGCCCTGCTGGCCGTCACCCTGGCCTTCAACCTGCTCGGCGACAGCGTCCGCGACGCCCTCGACCCAGGCGGCCGGCCGGCCGCGAGCGGATAGGAGGCCGGTCCCGTGCTCCGCTTCCTCGCCCACCGCCTGCTCCTCGGCCTGCTGGTGCTGTGGATCGTCAGCGTCGCCGTGTTCGTGCTGTTCTTCGTCACCCCCCACGACCCGGCGAGACTGATCGCCGGGCGGCTGGCCACCCCGCAGACCGTCGCGCTGGTCAACCACCGGCTCGGCCTGGACCGGCCGCTGCTCGAGCAGTACGGCGGCTTCGTCTGGCGGGTGCTCCACGGCGACCTTGGCTACTCCTACTACAGCTCGGCGCCCGTGCGGCAGCTGCTGCTCAGCCGCCTGCCGGTGACCGTGTCGCTGTCGCTCGGCGCCGCGGTGCTGTGGCTGGTGGCCGGGGTCGGGGTCGGGGTGGCCGCCGCCCGCCGGCCGCGCAGCCTGACCGACCGGGCCGGCACCGTGTTCGTGCTCACCGGGCTCTCGATGCCGACCTTCCTGGTCGGCCTGCTGCTGATCTACTTCCTGTTCTTCCGGCTGCACCTCGCCGGGATCGACCTGTTCCCCGCGGGCGGCTACGTCCCCCTCACCCAGGACCCGGCCGGGTGGGTCCAGCACCTGCTCCTGCCGTGGATCACCCTGGCCGTGGTCATCGCGGCGACCTACTCGCGGCTGACGCGCAGCTCGCTGCTGGAGGTGCTCGGCCAGGACTACATCCGCACCGCCCGGTCCAAGGGCCTCTCCGAGTCACGGGTCGTCTACCGCCACGGCCTGCGCAGCGCCCTCACCCCGGTGGTCACCCAGCTCGGCATCGACCTCGGCGGCCTGCTCGGCGGGGTCATCGTCACCGAGCAGGTCTTCGGCCTGCCCGGCCTCGGCCAGCTCGCCTGGCAGTCGGTCACCAACCAGGACCTGCCGGTCATCATCGGGACCGTGCTGGTCGCGTCGCTGTTCATCGTGGTCGCCAATATCCTGGTCGACCTCTCCTATGCCGTCCTCGACCCGCGCGTGCGGCTGGCCTGAGCGATGACCAGGAACCAGACCGGACAGCGGCGCCGGCAGGCGGAGCTGGCCCGGCAGACCGCCGAGCGCCGCCGGCGCGAGCGCCGCCCGCGCTGAGCTGGTCGACCAGGCCGCCGGTGACCTTGCCGGAGGAGTTGTAGTACACGGTGTCGTCGGCCATCACGTCGTAGGTCAAGGGCCCCGGCACGTCCGGGGTGTGGGCGTGGCCTCGGCGCTCAGGAACATGCACCCTGTACCCGGCTCGGGCAAGGACCGGCGCCTGCGACGACCACGACGCGGCACCCGCGAACGCCCCGTGCAGCAGCACCAGCGGGTGGCCTGCTCCCTGCACCTCGTGCCAGGTCCGCAGCCCGCCGACCTCTACATACGGCATCAGGCCGTGGTGTCGCGGAGGACCTCGTGGCCGGGGTGGGGCTCGACCGGGATGGAGCCGAGGCGGCCGGCCTGGTAGTCCTCGAAGGCCTGGATGAGCTCGGCGCGGGTGTTCATCACGAACGGGCCGTAGGCGGCCACCGGCTCGCGGATGGGCTGACCGCCCAGCACCAGGACGTCGAGCTGGGGACTGCGGCTCTCCTGGCCGGAGTGGGCGGCCACGGTGACCACGTCGCCGGGGCCGTAGACGGCAAGCTGGCCCATACGCACCGGATGGCGCTTGGGGCCAACCGACCCCGAACCGGCCAGCACGTAGACGAGGGCGTTGAAGTCCGTCCGCCAGGGCAGCCGCAGCTGGGCTCCGGGGGCGAGGGTGGCGTGCAGCAGCGTGATCGGGGTGTAGGTGACCCCGGGGCCCTGGTGGCCGGCGACCTCACCGGCGATCACCCGCAGCAGGGCGCCGCCGTCCGGCGAGCTCAGCAGGGTCACCACCCTCCCACGGATGTCCTGGTAGCGCGGCGGCGACCACTTCAGCCGAGCCGGCAGGTTGACCCAGAGCTGGAAGCCGTGGAACAGCCCACCGCGCACCACGACCTCCTCCGGCGGCGCCTCGATGTGCAACACCCCTCGACCGGCGGTCATCCACTGGGTGTCGCCGTCGGTGATCAGGCCGCCGCCGCCGTTGGAGTCCTGGTGCCGGAAGATGCCGTCGATCATGTAGGTGACGGTCTCGAAGCCGCGGTGGGGATGCCAGGGGGTGCCCTTGGGCTCGCCAGGGGCGTAGTCGACCTCGCCCATCTGGTCCATGTGCACGAACGGGTCGAGGGCGGCCAGGTCGACCCCGGCGAACGCCCGCCGCACCGGGAACCCCTCGCCCTCGAAGCCCGAGGGCGCCGTGGTCACCGACACCACCGGCCGGTCGGCCGATGCCAGGTCTGGTCTCGGGATCCGTGGCAGGGCCACGGTGTCTGCAGTGATGGCCGGCATGACGCTCCTTGGTGCTGGACTGAAGCCCGACGCCCATTGCAAGGATACTTGCATGCGCAACATTCCCTGGGCGGTGTCGGAGCCGATGGCCGGGCTATCCGCCGCCTCCAGGGCGATTTCGCGGCCTCGTTCCAGGGTAATCTTCGAGTCCGGCACAGACCGGACACCCACTGACAGGGAGACGCGACATGCTGGTGGACCCGGACCCGGCCGAGACACAGGAATGGCTCGAGGCGCTCGACTCGGTGCTCGCGTTCGAGGGCACCGAACGGGCCGAGCAGCTGCTCGACTCGCTGCTGGCCGAGGGGCGGCGCCGGCGCGTGCCCGTGCCCTACTCGGCCGCGACCCCCTACCTGAACACCATCCCGACCGAGCGGGAGCAGCCCTATCCCGGCGACCGGGCGCTGGAGCACAGCATCCGGGCCATGAACCGCTGGAACGCCCTGGCCATCGTGCTCCGGGCGAACAAGGAGTCCTCGGAGCTGGGCGGCCACATCGCCAGCTACCAGTCGGCGGCCACCCTGTACGACGTCGGCTACAACCACTTCTGGCACGGGCCGGTCGACGGCCGGTCCGGCGACTCGATCTACTTCCAGGGCCACTCCTCGCCTGGCTTCTACGCCAGGGCCTACCTCGAGGGCCGGCTCACCACCGAGCAGCTGGACAAGTTCCGCCAGGAGACCGGCGGCGACGGCCTGCCGTCCTACCCCCACCCCCTGCTGATGCCGGACTTCTGGCAGTTCCCGACCGTCTCCATGGGCCTCGGGCCGCTGATGTCGATCTACCAGGCCCGGTTCCTCAAGTACCTGCAGGGGCGCGGCCTGGCCCAGACCTCGGACCGCAAGGTCTGGGGGTTCCTTGGCGACGGCGAGACCGACGAGCCGGAGTCGCTGGGCGCGATCGGCATGGCCGGCCGGGAGCGGCTGGACAACCTGATCTGGGTGATCAACTGCAACCTGCAGCGCCTGGACGGCCCGGTCAGGGGCAACGGCAAGATCATCCAGGAGCTGGAGGGGATCTTCCGCGGAGCTGGGTGGAACGTTATCAAGGTCATCTGGGGGTCCGGCTGGGACCCGCTGATCGCCAACGACACCAGCGGCATCCTCCTCAAGCGCATGGAGGAGGCGGTCGACGGCGAGTACCAGGACTTCAAGTCCAAGAACGGCGCGTACGTGCGTGAGCACTTCTTCGGCAAGTACCCGGAGCTGGCCGAGATGGTCGCCGGCATGTCCGACGACGAGATCTGGGCCCTGAACCGTGGTGGCCACGACCCGGCCAAGGTCTACAACGCCTACGCGGCCGCCGTGCGCCACACCGGGCAGCCGACGGTGATCCTGGCCAAGACCGTCAAGGGCTACGGGATGGGCGAGGCCGGCGAGGGCCAGAACATCACCCACCAGCAGAAGAAGATGGCCGAGGCGGCCCTGCGCGGGTTCCGCGACCGGTTCGGCCTCGACATCGCCGACGACCGGCTGCTCCAGTACCCGTACCTGCGCCCAGAGGACGGCAGCCCCGAGGCGGCCTACCTCAAGGAACGGCGCGGGGCCCTGGGCGGCTCCATCCCAGCGCGGCGGCGCACCTCCGAGGCGCTGGAGGTCCCGGAGCTCTCGGCCTTCGGCGGGCAGCTGGCCGGCACCCCGGGCCGGGAGATCTCCACCACCATGGCGTTCGTCCGGATCCTCAACACGCTGCTGCGGGACAAGAAGATCGGCAAGCGGGTGGTCCCGATCGTCCCCGACGAGTCGCGGACCTTCGGCATGGAGGGGATGTTCCGCCAGTACGGGATCTTCTCCCAGGTCGGCCAGCTCTACCGGCCCCAGGACGCCGACCAGCTGATGTACTACCGCGAGGACAAGAGCGGCCAGATGCTGCAGGAGGGCATCAACGAGGCCGGCGGCATGTCCTCCTGGATCGCCGCCGCCACCTCCTACAGCACCAACGACCTGCCGATGATCCCGTTCTTCATCTACTACTCGATGTTCGGGTTCCAGCGCTTCGGCGACCTGGCCTGGGCCGCCGGCGACATGCGGGCCCGCGGCTTCCTGCTCGGCGGCACGGCCGGGCGCACCACCTTGAACGGCGAGGGCCTGCAGCACGAGGACGGGCACAGCCTGGTGCTGTCGTCGACCATCCCCAACTGCGTGTCCTACGACCCGACCTTCGCCTACGAGGTCGCGGTGATCGTCCAGGACGGCCTGCGGCGCATGTACGCCGAGCAGGAGGATCTCTACTACTACATCACCCTGATGAACGAGAACTACGAGCACCCGGAGATGCCCGAGGGAGCCGAGGAGGGCATCCGCAAGGGCATGTACCTGTTCCGCAAGGGACCGGCCAGACGCGGCAAGCGGCCGCGGGTCCAGCTGCTGGGCAGCGGGACCATCCTGCGCGAGGTGATCGCCGCCGCCGACCTGCTGGCCGAGGACTTCGGTGTGACCGCCGACGTGTGGAGCGTCCCCAGCTTCACCGAGCTGCGCCGCGAGGGGCTGCGCACCGAGCGCTGGAACCGGCTGCACCCGACCGAGACGCCGCGCCGGTCGTACGTCGAGACCTCCCTGGCCGGCCGGTCCGGGCCGGTGGTGGCGGCGACCGACTACATCAAGGCCTACGCCGACCAGATCCGGCCGTTCGTGCCCGGCCGCTACACGGTGCTCGGCACCGACGGCTTCGGCCGCTCCGACTACCGCAAGGCGCTGCGCTCGTTCTTCGAGGTGGACCGCCACCACGTCGCCGTTGCCGCCCTGCACAGCCTGGCCCAGGACGGCACGGTCGCCACCAGCGTGGTCGCGGACGCGATCCGGCGCTACGGCATCGACCCCGACAAGCCGGACCCCGTCGGGGTCTGAGACCGAGGAGCGCCCATGACCACCACCACCGACGCGATCGAGGTCAAGGTCCCCGACATCGGCGACTTCGCCGACGTGCCGGTCATCGAGATCCACGTGGCCGAGGGCGACACCGTCGCCCAGGAGGACCCGCTCATCACCCTGGAGTCCGACAAGGCGACCATGGACGTGCCCTCGCCGGCGGCGGGCACCGTGCAGCGGCTCGCCGTCTCGGTCGGCGACCAGGTGAGCGAGGGCGGGCTCATCCTCACGCTGGCCTCCGGGGACGGCTCGGGCGCCAAGCCAGGGCTGGAAGAGGGCCAGCAGGCGGCCGACATCGAGCAGCAGGAGCCGTCGCCGGCGGCGGTCTCGGAGGCGGCCGCGGCCGCCGAGGCCTCGGCCTCGGCCGCGCCGGCGGCGGCCGCCCCGGGGGACGGTCCCGCCCATGCCGGTCCCAGCGTGCGCCGCCTGGCCCGCGAGCTGGAGCTGGACCTCTCGACCATCAAGGGCACCGGCGAGAAGGGCCGCATCACCAAGGAGGACCTCCTGGCCAGCCTCAA
>Ga0307278_10001984_pt1 | contig 10100 bp, 10 predicted proteins | sample ER_DNA_117_FD_194482 | JGI IMG/M metagenome (GOLD analysis project Ga0307278, IMG submission 194482) | Bulk soil microbial communities from the East River watershed near Crested Butte, Colorado, United States - ER_DNA_117 | ecosystem: Environmental > Terrestrial > Soil > Floodplain | place...
ACGACTTCCTCCTGACCGATTGAGGCAATTTGGACGAGGCGGAACTTCACTTCCGACTTGTCGTCCACGACCCAGACGCCCGGCCCGCCACCGCGATCATAGACGGCCCCGACTGGCACCAAGACGGACTGGTTGCCGGAGGTTTGTTTGGTGAGCAAGGTGATGGTGACGGTCGAGCCGAGCGGCGCCGAGGCGGCTTCACCTTCCAGCACATAACGCGCTTCAAAAGTTCGGCTCGCCGGGTCCGCCGCATCGGAGAGCTGGCGCAGGCTGGCCTGATACATTTGATCTTGCCCATACAGTCGGGCCGAGGCGATCGCTCCCAAATCAGGTCGCACGCCCTCGGGCAGGTTGATCAAGGCTTCTCGAGGACCATCATGCGCCAACTGGATCACGGTTTGCCCTGCTGCCACAACCTGACCTGGTTCGCTCAACGTCCGAACAATCACCCCGTCGGCATCAGCTAATAGGATGGCATACTCGCTGGAGTTGTTACTGACTCTTGCCTGAGCCTCCGCCGCTTCCAACTGTGCTTTGGCGGTGTCCAGCGCCGCCCGATCTTGATCATATTCCCGGGGCGATATCACGCCGGATTTGACCAGCATGCCTGACCGCGTTTCATCTGCCTTGGCTTGTGTGTATTTGGCCCGAGCCGCCTCGACGTTTGCTTGTTGCGCGGCGGCTGAGAGCCTGAGATCCTCGGGATCAAGCCTCATCAGGGGCTGACCCTTCTGGACCCGCTGTCCCACATCGACGGATCGCTCCAGGATTTTTCCCGCGACTCGGAAGCCCAAGTCGCTTTGCACTCGGGCTTCCACGATCCCGGTGAAGGTTCTGCCATTCGAGCCAGCCGCTTTCGCCTTGAAAACCTCTACCCTCGGAGACTGCAGGCGCGGATCTTTTACGGCCGGCTTGGAACATCCACCCGCCATTAAGGCAACCGTCAGCCATCCCGCAAGCAGACAATTGGCCATCAACGACCGACGATCCAGTTGAAATTGTTTACGAAAGCTCTTGTCGAACATGCCGGCGGGAACGAAGCGGCGCAGTCGGCTCAAGGCGACTCCTTTCCCGACCGGATAACGCAGCTGGGGCGACTTCGCGGTTAGTGCGTTCCAAACCGCTTCCGCCACCATTCGAGGATCGTCTCCGCGTTCGATGTTTTGCTGAGCCGCATCGGTCAAACGCTTTCGTTCCTCCGCATAGACCGCGAGAGAGATTTTTGCCGATTTGGTGTTTCCGCTGAGTTTAGTCCTCGTATAGGCCGGTTCGACCAACACCGCGCGCACGCCGAACCTCCTGATCTCGTGATCCAGCGTCTCGGTATATCCTTCTACTGCATGTTTGCTCGCGGCATAAATTCCCCAATACGGCGCGGGAAGAAAACCCAACACCGAACTGATGTTGACGATTCGCCCATCGCCCTGTTGCCGCATTCCCGGCAGGATGGCGTTCGTCACGCGCAATACGCCGAAGAGATTGGTTTCAAACTGCTGCCGGGCTTCCGCCACACTGGTTTCTTCCAGCGCACCCATGAATGAGTAACCGGCGTTATTGACCAGGTATTGAATCGGCCCGGCCTTCCGCACAATGCTTTGAACCGCCTCGTTCACGCTGGCGTCATCCGTCACCTCCATCCGGACGATTTCAACGCCGCGAATGGGCCTGGCGGACTGCGGGTTGCGCACCGTGCCGAACACACGCGCTCCTCGCTCCGCCAGCAACTGCGCGATCTCCCGACCGATGCCGGAAGTAACTCCAGTGACTAACGTGGTTTTGTCTTTCAGTGAAGTGTGCATATACACAATTGAATTTTCGGTTTATCGCCTTCAAGGCATTCAGGGTTTTTAGTTACTGTTCAGAGCCAGCGCCGCAGTTTCGAGGTCGGAAAGGATGGCGGACCAACGCTGTTCACCAAGAGTTTTGACTGCGGTGCTTTGGGCTGACCGCCAGGCTGGCTGGGATTCCTTGATTTTCTTTCGGCCTTTGGCGGTAAGTGACAGCTCCACCCGCCCGCCGCGCCCGCCACCAAGGGCCTTCGCCAAACCATCCCGCTGCAATGGGCGGAGATTTCGCACAAGCGTCGTGCGGTCCATCCCCAGCCAATCGCTTAATTCCGCCATGCTCCAACTTTCCTTGGCATTTAATGCCAGCAAAATCGATCCCTGCGTCGGGCGGATGCCGTGTCGCCGCATCTCTGCGTCAAAAAATCGCGTCATGACGCGTGTCACCCAACGCAAGTTGAAGCAGACACAGTTCTCTATCGCCGACAGATCAAGTTTTTTGGGCATGGTGTGTATATGCACTCCTGGCGCGAAATTGTCAAGCGATTTTTTTAAAGACATTTTCCAGCGCTCGCGTCGTGGGCAAAAACACCTGAAAATCACGCCTTCGCGTAAAGCTCGCTGCCCTTCTCCGTGAACTCGCAGGATTTTTCTGCATTCCTTTTTTCAACGCCTTTTCCTCCGCGAGGCCTTCTTCCGCCGCATCACTTCCGCACATCTTCTGTTATCTTCATGGAACAGAAATGCGGGCCGCGTTCACGTCCCCAATAAAGCGCGCGATAGCGTCCCTACTGACAGCGATACCGACAGTTGCAGCGATTCGCGGAAGACTAGGACCGAAGCGGCTTGCTGCCGCAGCTCCATTATGCCGCGTTTCCCGGCATCAACTTCGTGTGACGCTTGCGCGCCGGGCTGTGCACGCGCGCGCGGCCTCGCCAAAAGCGCTGCGTGTGCGCTGCGATGTCTTCGTGTTCACGCACGGACAGCGCAAGCGTGAACCCATCGTCGACCGTGCGCGTGCGCAGCGTTGTCGCAAAATAATCCGGTATTCGCCGATGCGATCACGTCTGATTGCCTGACGCGGCGACGTTTGCGCCGCTCATCAGTTCACGATGAGAGACGTTAATGCGTCAAAAATCCTTAGTTTGGCTAAGGGGTAGGGCGTCTCTCAAATCAAAGCCCACGGTTTCTTCCGTGGGCAAACAAATTGTGGCGCTGTTGCGACGTTCTGATTTGTGGGCGTTGCCCGCTCTTGCTCCCGCTTCGGTGCGTGATTTCAATCGTATCAATGCAGACTTCGTGTATGCAGATTACAAACAGAGACGCATCGCGAATCGAGGCTTCCGACAGCGAGTTGTTGCGCGATCTTTTAACAGTCGACGAAGTGGCGCGCCGGTTGACGCTTGCGCCTAAGACGGTCAGGGAGCTGTGTCTGTCACGCCGCTTGAGCGCAATTCGGTTGCAACGCAGCTGGCGGATTCCGTCCGCTGCATTGGACCAGTTCCTCAGGGAGCGGCTGATTAGCAGCGTCTGATTCCGGCTGTGTCCGCAGTTCGGTTTCGAGGCTGTCAGGTGTTATCGCGAAATACGCCAAGGCGCTAGCTTCGGTCACCGGCCGACGGTAATGGCGGAAGATCACGTCGGGTGAATTGCCCATTTCCAGTGCAAGTGCGTCGGCTGATTTCAGAATCGGGAGGCGATACGTGCCATAGAAGTGACGGAGCACATCCATTCTCCACTCGGGCATCTCAGCGGCTTTGTACGCCTCGCGAAATTTGCGCCGTGAGTGGTAGACCGTGCCGGTTCGCACTTCGCTCTTGGTCAGCCAGGCAGCGAGGTTCAGTTGAATCGGCACGAGCCGATATCGCCGTGTTTTGGAGTGCCGCGCCCTGACTTCGATTTGCATGGTGTCGACATGAATGTCCGCCCAATCGAGTGCTGCGGTCTCTGATGGACGTAGACCTGCAAAAGCACAGATCGCGACGTACGCCATGAGCTCCGGTGCACAATTGCTCAACAACGCTCGGACTTCCTCCGGAGTGAGAATTGTCACCTCGCCTTCTGGTCGGCGCTTGATCTTGATGTCTGCCGCGGGATTGACGCGGCTATATCCATGCCGGCGGCCGAATTCCAAGAACGTGCTCAGGTTGCGCCGGTACGACTCGCGAGACACCAAGCCGATATCGAGACTGCGTATCCAGTGTTCCACGTCGGTCGCCGTGACATCACACGTGAGCCTGCTTTCGTGTGCAGCCACAAAGGCAGTAACTGCGGTGCCGAATTACTGCATAGGAAGCGTCAGTGATTTCACTAATGCGCTGAGTGGACGACGTTTGTAGTGGAGCCGGCAGTCGGATTCGAACCGACGACCTGCTGATTACAAATCAGCTGCTCTACCAACTGAGCTATGCCGGCAAAAACGCTTACGCGTGGCGTACGCTTAGCGCACGCTATCACCGCGAGCAAGCTGTCAATCTGTTTCCCTAGCCTAGATGGTAGCACAGAAGCAACCTGGATCACCGATCCCCGCTACAGCGCGCTCCTGCTTCGTCATTATCGCATCGAGACGATTTCCACGCGCAGTTCGCGAGCGATCTCTTTGCGATTGCCGGCTCGAATTTTCGGGAGAGAAAACGAACATTTCGAGCGGATTTCGCGTTTGGAAAAAAGATTCAGAAGATGCGGCAGCAGTGTCATGTCCCGCCAGTAGCAGACCTCGTCGGAAACGGAACCATCGTCGAGCGCGTATTCGATGGCGGCGCCGGCGACCGGACAGTGAAGTTGCACAGCGGATTCCAACAGAGACGACTTGAAGGGCAACACGGTCGAGCCGTCGGAACTTCTTCCTTCCGGAAACAAGACGACCGGCAGACCGGTGGCGATCGCCGCATGTATTTGATTTACGGCGAATCCGGCAGCTAGCGGATGCTCGCGATCAACAAAGATTGTGCCCGCGGCCCGCGCCAACCACCCAAAAAAGGGCCAGCCTGCCACATCGCGCTTGGCAACAAAAACGCACGGCCCAATCGAGCTGAGCACGATGACGTCGAGATAGCTAAGGTGATTACAGACCAGCAGACCGGATGTGGGCATCGTACCGTGTGTCGTAACGCGAATCCGAAGCACCCGGCATGCGAAGCTACACCAGCGATGAAGCCACGCCCCGCGCGCGCGAAGACGCCGCGCCCGCGCAACGAACCGAATACTGACCGTGGCCTCAACGAGCGCGTAGCTTGAGAAAAACCCGACCGTGCAAGCCCGCCAAATTCCAAGAAGCGCGGAGTTCATCTGTATAGTTGTAGCCGGGTTCGGCGACCCCGGCCATCACGGAAGCAACGCTGGCTCCAGAAGAAACATTCACCATTTCAAACTGCCGGGTTCGGCTCCGTTTCAGTTCTTTAATTGTACCGATGTATGGCAGCTCCTGGGAAAGAAAGAGAATCCACAGACCGCTGTGGGTGCACTGCCTTAGGTGCGCGTTCGCGAATAAGCCGAGAGCGGTTCCGCCGTTTCTAAATTCTTGATCACGGTGCTCAGATAGACCGACTCCGGATAAATCGCTTTGTACTTTGTGATCTCAGCTCGATTTAACACTTTGAATCCGTAGCGCTCGAACATTTTCTCCCCGCGCCGGCTCTCAAAGGTGACAATCTGCCCGTAGACACGCTTTTCGCCGGAACGGTAGAGATAACTCAAGTACGCGCTCATGAGCGCGCGCGTTGTGGAAACCTTGCGGGCATCCGGGAGCAGATTGATGTGAAAATGCGGGACCCGGCGAGGCCGCGCGGGCACTTCTCGCCAGCCGTGGACAAGGGTCCATCGAATAAAGAGGCGTGACCGTTGGTTGTAGCGAAAGTAGCGCGTAAGCGCGCGGAAAAAGAGCCAGACATTCTGATAGAGCGCGTAGAGTTGATTGCGCAATGGCTTGCGCGAGCCAAGAAGATAACCGCGAATTTCGCCGTCCACCTCCAGCAAAAAACACGACTCAGGCTCGTGATCGGTGTAATAGGTCGTGAGAAAATCGGCGAACAATTCCCGATCTTCATAAACCGGATCGATGGGCTGTCCGAGAAATCCCGTCTGGCAACACAACCGCCGCACGGCGGCACGATCGGAATCACGGTAGCTTCGGATTGTAAATGCTTTGTCGTTTTTCATCGATGGCCGCTTCCTGTGTAGTCGGAGCAGACCTCGTCGTAAATACAAAAAATCTGCTCAAATACACGCGGCCAGGCGTAATCCAATCCGGCACGCCGAACTGCAGCGGTGCCGAGCCTCTTCAATTTTTGAACGTTCATGGCTTCGATTGCATCGGCAAGCGCCTCCGCGCTCTGTTCCTGCGCCCACGATTCCTGGCCATGACAAATAATCCCGTCCATGTAACTGCCTCGGATTCCCATCACCGGTGTGCCGCAAGCCTGACTTTCCAGCGCCACAAGTCCAAATGTTTCTTGAACCCCCGGATGAACGAAGAGATCGGCGGCGCGATAATAACGCGCGAGATCCGCGGAGTCGGTGCAATATTGAATCCACGAAACGTTTCTCCCGCAACTGCGGGACTCCAATTCTCGAAGTTTCCTCCGCTGTGGCCCGTCGCCGATGACCAACAGGTGAAATTCATCTCGGTGTCGCCCGTGCAAAAGCTCGAAGGTCCGAAACAACGTCTGGGTGTTCTTTTCCCTGGCCAAACGGCCGACATAAAGGAGCAGCTTTTGATCACTGGTAATGCCCAACTCGGCGCGTGTGGCTTTTCTGTCGTCCTCCGGCACCGGCCTAAAAATGCCGGTGTTCACGCCGAGCCGGACCGCGCGCACATTGCGCACACCCCATTCAGAAAGGACGCCGGCCAGAAGGTCGGAGGGCACAAGCGTAGCCTCAAAGCGATTGTAAAGCTTGCGCACATATGCGCGCGTCAACTTCATGGCTCGATGCGTCCCGCGTCTGCCCAAGAATTTCGTGCTGCCGCGCAGATATGCTTCGGGGAAATGCGAATGGTAAAAGCCAACCACCGGAATTTTCAGGGAACAGCCGACCGCAATCGCTTTCCACCCAATTTGGTATGGGTCACTCGATTCGATGATATCAGGCCGTTCATGTTCCACAATTTCTTCGACGGCCCGCAGGTTTAGTAAAGCGCGATAACGCGACGTGCGCGAAAGCAACGGTGAGTGAATTGAATAAATGCGCGATCTTGCGCTGGAAGTCATTCGCGTTTTTGGCCCCGGGACAATGAGAAGGTGCTCATCGTCGGGCAAGTGCTCGTCGATGTACGCGATCTTCTCATGGACGTACCGTTTCACGCCACCGCTCAGCGGCGAATAGAACTGCGTCAGATCACAGATTTTCATCGCCTTTTTGTCATTCCGAGCGGAGTCGAGGAATCTCTAACGGTTTTCTGATTCTGATTTTCTCCGCTTGCCACCGCATCGAAACAACGAGAGATGCCCATTCGGCTTGGCTCGGCGGTGACACAAAGCCTCGCAAATTAAGATTCCAATTCGCTCAAGTATTTCTCCGCATCCATGGCCGCGGCGCAGCCTGTTCCGGCGGCGGTGACTGCTTGTTTGTAGACGCGATCTGCCACGTCGCCGGCGATGAACACCCCAGGGTGTTTGCTCTCGGCCAGATTCTTCGCAATTAAGTAACCGTCCGGATCGGATTGCAACTTCCCCGCAAACGGTTGTGTGTTCGGATCGTGACCAATGGCGACAAACACGCACGCGACAGATAATTCGCGCTCCTCGTTTGTTTTCACGTTGCGCAGTCGCACCGCGCGCATCTCGCCTTTTTCATCAGGAATATATTTCGTGACCACTGTGTTCCAGATCGGCTCGATCTTTTTGTTTGCGAAAACACGGTCGGCCATGATTTTCGACGCGCGTAATTTATCGCGCCGGTGAATCAAATAAACGTGCGAAGCGAATCGGGTGAGAAAAAGCGATTCTTCTGCCGCGGAATCGCCGCCACCGATGACGCAAACCGGCACGTTCTTGTAAAACGCGCCGTCGCACGTCGCGCAGGAAGTCAGGCCATGACCAATCAGCTTCTCTTCATTCTCCAGTCCCAGATAGCGTGCCGACGCTCCACTGGCGATGATGAGCGCCTGCGTTTCCAGCCATTCATCATCCGCCTTGATGCGAACATGACTGTTGCGCGGCTCGAAATCGGTCACTTCCGCGTACGAAAAACGCGCTCCGAATTTTTCGGCCTGCTTATGCATGTTCACGATCAATTGCGGTCCGTCGATCCCATCCGGAAAGCCCGGGAAATTCTCGACCAGCGTTGTAGTCGAAAGCTGCCCTCCGGGTTGGCGGCCTTCCAGCACCAGCGGACTCAGGTTTGCCCGCGCCGCATAAATCGCTGCGGTCAACCCCGCGCAGCCGCTTCCAACAACGATCACTTTCTCCATGAATAAAATTTAGCACACGGCGCAAGCGGAGACATAGGTACCAGATCTAATAATTGAAATCTCTTAACGGCCCTTCCGCCCCGTCTTATTCTAAGGCGCAACGGTTTAGAACCTTCGTAGTCGTCGAGCCGTGCACCGAAAATCTCAGACCTGCTCGACAGGATCGTAGCCATCTCATCGAACTCAGGCCGTGACGTGGACCACAATTTTGTGCAAACCGCTCACGCCGGAAAACGGGGCGCGATCAGGTTTCCATTCTTGCACGTCGCCTTCGCCATCTGTCGCGCGAACAACGAGGGGGTAATCGCCCGGCGCATCAGGCATCCAGCCATTGTCTAACTTCCAAAGCGACCAGGCGAGATCACCGCCGGCGTAATAAATCGTGGTGTCGTTCCACGTTTTGCCATCATCAAAGCTCAACTCCACGCGCGAAATCCCGCGGTCGCCACCATAGGCAATGCCTTTCACTTCGATCGGTTCCCGTAATTCGTGAATCGAGAACCGTGATTCGTGATCCGGCACGTCGATGCGCGAGCGCGTCGGGACGATAAAGTCTGGGCCCCAGCCTTGCGTTTCGTAAAATCCTTTGGCGCTTGAGTCAGTCAGTTCGATGCGGGTGAGCCATTTCACATGTTTCTCGCCGAAGTAACCGGGAACGATCACGCGTAACGGATAGCCATGCCGGTGCGGCAACAGGACGCCGTTCATTTCATACGAAAGCAGCGTCGTCGGCTCCATCGCTTTCTCCAGTGGAATGGTGTCGGTGTAATTGTCGACGCCGTGGAGGCGCACGCGCGCGGCACTCGAAAAAGGCACAGCTTGATCAAGCAAATCGTGCAGCGGAATACCCTTCCAGACGGCGTTGCTGATCAAACCCGCGTCCAAGCCGTTGCTGATGCACATCAGCGTCGTTTCCTGTTCGCGCGCAGGGAACCCCAGGAGATCCTGGAATCGCCATATCGCCCGATTTCGCACCAGCCCCGTAACTTCAAGGTGCCAAAGATCGACATTTACTCGCGGATCAACCACATTCTTCGTCACGCAGTAGAATAAATCGTTCGGCGTGATCGGCTGGACGATGCGACCTTTGTATTGCGTGCCGTCGTAACTGAAGGTCGCCGCGCGATAAAGTTTGCGCGCCAACGCGACCCCACCGCCGGCTACCGCGACTCCAATCGCGCTCAGCAAAAATGCGCGTCTCCCGATTGCCGGAGTGAATTCTCGATCTTCGCTCTTGGTCTTTGAGTGCGTGAGAAATCGGAAGCCGGCAGTGAGAGTTCGCTCGAAAACAAAAACGCAGAGCGCGAAACCGACAAGCGTCGCCAGACGCGCGACATCAATTGGCAACCCGCGGTAATTTGTTCCCAGCACCGGCCAAAGTGTGATCGCGGCTGCAATGATCGGCAGCACGACAAAGACGGCGATCGTGGCCAGCGTGGCTGGCTTTCTGGGGTCGCGCCGCATGCAAAATCCGAAAATCGCTCCGCCAATGGCCCCAACGACAAGCTGACCGGCGATTGTCGATCCAACACCGAGCTGTTTCAGGTGATTGTAGCCGCCGACCTTTCCCATGATGGAAAGGAATGGTCCCGGTGGAATGAAAACCGAAAGTCGATCGCCAATAATTACGAGCGGTGTCGCTACACCGAAACACGCGAGCAACAACATTATGACGGTCATGGCGATTGCCGCAATGAAGCCAGCAAGCAAGCCGGCGGAGATTACTTTCGTTCGACTCATCGCTTGTCGATCTTACAAACCAAATGCGCGAATAGGAACATAGACTTTCAGTGGCTCTGTTGAAAAGGTCTTGTACTATCTGTTGTGATGTATAAATAGAGGGGCATGAATGAAGTTGGACTCGTGCCCTTTGCCCGTGTGGCGCTGCAGGTTGGACGGGAAGTATT
>Ga0307278_10001985_pt1 | contig 10093 bp, 12 predicted proteins | sample ER_DNA_117_FD_194482 | JGI IMG/M metagenome (GOLD analysis project Ga0307278, IMG submission 194482) | Bulk soil microbial communities from the East River watershed near Crested Butte, Colorado, United States - ER_DNA_117 | ecosystem: Environmental > Terrestrial > Soil > Floodplain | place...
GGTCCTGATACCGCGTTTGATACCAAGCTAACCAGAAACGAGACCTGACCGCAGCGATTCACACGCGCGCGGGGTATCTACAAATCGGCTTAGCGGCGGGGATGCGCGGGTGAACAGGTGCCTGGGGAGCGGACACCACACGCCGGGAACCCGGCCGAGGCGGCGTTCTTGGCCATCGGCGCCGGCGCAGCGTCTTGGCTGATCGAGGCGGCTGCCGCCGGGACCGGACGAGTCCGATCGAAGATGGCCGAAGCGGTCGCGTTCGCCAAGCTGCACGGCACCGCCGCAGTCGACCAGGCGCTCGGCACTGCGGCGCTGGCCGGCCGGTTCGCCGACGACGACCTCGGCTCGATCCTGGCCCACCAACACGACGGCCCGACCAGCCGCCCGGTTCGGGCCGGTGACCAACACAGCCTGCAACCCGGCACCGGGAGCTGGGCACACTTCGGTGCCACCACGCCGGCGGGTGAGCGATGACCACCACCGCGGCGAAGACGCCAGCCGTGTCGTTCGGGTCCGCGGTCAGCCCAGCCGCACCGCAGGCCCTCGAGGAGGTGGTGGCGTTGACCCGCCGGCTGCGGATGCCCTATCTGCGTAAGGCGGCCGTCGATGTGTTGCCCACCGCCCGGGCGCAACGCTGGGATCCCGCCGAAATGCTGCGGGTACTCCTACTCGAGGAGGTGACCGGTCGCGACCAGGCCACCTTGCGGCTGCGCCGGGCGCGGGCGAACTTCCCCGCCGGCAAAACCTTCGCCGTCTTCGATGAGACCCGCTGCTCCATCCCCGCCCCTACCCAGGCTGCGCTGCGTACCCTGGAATGGGTCGACCGGCACGAAAACCTGTGCGTCTGCGGGCCGTCCGGCACCGGCAAAAGTCACTTCTGCGAGGCGCTCGGGCAGCTAGCGATCGACACCGGCCGCACCGTCGCCTGGTTCAGCATCGACGAACTCGGCGCGCTCGTCCGACGCCACCGCGCCGACGACTCCATCAGCAAAGCGATCCGTCGTATCACCCGCCTCGATTTGATCATCGTCGATGACATCGGCATGCTCGCCGTTGGTGAGGACGCCGCCGAAGGTTTCTACCGGCTCGTCGACGCCTGCTATGAGAAACGCTCGCTCGCGGTCTCCTCAAACCTGCACCCGGCAGGCTTTGACGAACTGATGCCGAAAACCCTCGCCACCGCCACCGTCGACCGGCTACTGCACCATGCGCACATCTGCGTCACCGAAGGCCAATCGTTCCGTCTCGCTCAAGCCACCACCGGCAAGGGGGTGACACCCTTGCTCACCTGAACGAACGGGGAGATCTCATGTCCGCCACCGGGGAGAAATCACGTCCACCAGCGAGGAGAACTCCTGACCGCCAGTGGGGAAATCGTCATGACCGTTGACATCTTCCGAGGTCCACATGGCGCCCGTGATCGGATCGCTGGATCTAGGTCGTTCGCCGTTGGCGCCCATTGTGATGAGCGCGGTGTGGAATCGGGCTGCGGCTGTGGTCATTGCGCCTCGAGGTCCCGGACCAGCTGGATGACGCAGACGCCGGCGAGCGTTGCGGATTGGCCGTCGCGAGACAGCCAGCGTTCCGTGCCGGTGCTGCTGACCCGCTTCCAGCCGGCTGCACGGAGGAGTCGCGCCTTCTCTGCCTTCGGCATGCGGGATGCGCGGCTGCGGGCCTCTTGCTCACGCAGCAGGCTGAGGGTGCTGCGATCGGTCATGCGGCTGCTGCCTTGCGCTGTGCGAGCAGGGCCGTGAGGGCGGTGAGTGCTGCTCAGAGCAGACTTTGTGTGCGGGCCGATATGCATCATCGAGCAGCAAAGCGGGTTTGCTGCAGTGGACGCACGGTCATCTCATTGCCTCCTCTGCCGTGGCGAGTAGGCGAAGCTCCTCGGCGTACTCGTCGGCGGTGCCCGCGTCGAGGTGGGTGCCCTTGTACCCGTCGCCGCGGCCGAACGGTTCCACGTCGGAGTCGTCGACCGAGAGACCGAGTTCGGCGGCCAGCGCGCCGAACGCCTTCGTGTGATACCTCTGCCCGTCCTTCACGCGCCGCACGTACGCCAGGGCGTGGGCGGCCTCGTGCAGTAGGAACTCCAGGACGGCCGCCCTCGGTGACATGATGGCCCAGTCGGTCATCACCACAGTCGGCACGGGGTCTGGGGTGAAGACCGCGGAGGGAACAGTGCCGTCCGCGTAGCGCCGAAGGGGGTGGATCTCGATCATGACGTCGGGCACGTCGGGATGGCGGCGCTGGATGCCGCCCCAGACCGTCTGCAGGATCGCGACGTTGTCGATCTGGGTGTCGTCGTCCACGTCAGTGTCCACTCACTACCCGTAGCCCGACTTCGGCTTGATCTGGCGCCTGGCCACCTTTGTTCCAATGGATCGGATCTCTCCAGTCGATGGGGTGGCTCCAATCGAGAACAGGCACGCCTCGGCAGTCGAAAGAGATCACAGTAGTACCGCCCCGACGCTGTCGAGGCTTTTGTCTACCTCTACCAGGATTATCCATCTTTCCACTTTCTCTACTACCAGACTTAACAAGATCAATTTGACATCTTCCTTTACTTACTAATTAAGATTAAAGGGCGGCAGGGTGGGAATAGATAATGTAAGTACCTTAAGTACTCGAAGTCCGCTATGTACTCGAAGTCCATTAAGCCGCTCGAAGTCCATTAAGTGCTCGAAGTCCGCTATGTAGTCGAAGTACTCGAAGTACCCGAAGTACGGCTGAGCAGGGACATCACCCGGTCCCACATGGCCTGACCTCGCGAATCGGAGTACCGATCCGGGTAGCGCACGATGTCTACGTCTGTGTCAATCCAGACACCCGTTCCAAGCACCGCAGCGGCAGCCTCAGCCATCGCACCGCGCGTGGCGGTCACCGCGTCATCGATCCGATCAATCGACGCCTCGATCAGCAGAGCATCGTGTACCGGGGCGCACACGGATACGCCTTGCTCGGTCGCCAGGCAGCAAGCAATGCGCAGCATCTCGGCTCCATGGCTCTGCATAGGGAAGTTACGGAGTGCGGTCGGCCGCGTGCTGCTGGTTACGTTGAGTCTCCAACCAAACACCGTAGACATGTAGCCGCGTAGCAGCGCCACATCGACGCTCCTGCTCTGCCACTCGGCGAATACCGGATACGTTCGAGCCAGCGTCCGCAGCAGCGCCTCCGCCTCAATGACCGAGGTATTGGCGCGGAACGCCAGTGTTCTAGCCCCCATGCCGTAATTGGTACCGAGTACGCACGCTTTGCAAAGATCACGAACAGCGCGGTGGCTAGCTTTGGTCGCGCCTTCAGGCGCCAGGCCGGCACGCACGGCGAAGCTCAGATAGGGGTCGCCGGACGCCATTGCATCAATCAAGAACGGGTCACCACTCAGTGCCGCAGCTATGGCGACTTCCTGACTGCTCCAGTCGATATAGGCAATCGCCCGGCCCGGCCCGGGTTTGATCAATCCGCGCAGCCATACGGACGGGCCAAATATGAATTTGTTTGCTGACGGCGTATTCCGCCCTGACGAGGCACCGAACGGACTGAGCATGGCGCGGTTACGCCCATCAGAGCCGACGGCCAGCTTTTCGATCCGTAGCTCACTCAGTGAGTGTCGGAGCTCCCGCAGCGGCGCTAGCTGGGGGTAAACCTTTGCTTGATCGCGAAATGTGTCTTGATCCAGTTGCAACTTGCCGGTTTCGGTCTTGGGCCAGGGAATGCCACGATCAGCGAGGTACTTAGCGAACAGGCCGGATTTGAAGACGCCATGCTCAAACACGCCGTAGTCGGCATCCACATCTCGGATCAGATCGGCCTTAATACGCTCCCAGCCGTCTCTAATGGCGGTTAGCGTCTCGGTATCGATCGGTACGCCGGTGCGTTCCATGCGTGCCACCGCTGCGGTGTATCTACCACGCAGCAGCGCTTGACCGAGACCCTGCGATGTGGGGGCGATCCCTGGCAGCATCGCCTCTAACAGAGGCGGCAGACAAATAACGTCTGTCTCGCAGTAGTCCAAGATCTCATGACGCTCCGAGTCAGTCCAAGGTCCGCCGCCCATGACAAGGTTTCGTCCCGACTTTTTCTCTTCGGACGTGATTCGCGAGATGTGATGCCTCGATAGGGCAGCGAGCAAGCCGCGTCCCTCAGCGACCGCAAGCGCGTTGGTCTCCCTCCGGAATTCGGCGTACAGATCGATGATCCGGGTAGGGACAGGCCAGCCGAGCGCCAGGAAGCAACCGACCTCGGCTGGCGCGTAGTACGCGACGAAGAGAGTGTCATCGTTGACCTCGAACGGCGGCTCCAAGCCGAGCTGATCTTGCCAGAGCCTGATCAATCGGCCCGTCCCAACCTCCTTGGCCACCATGCAAACCGGCGCGGGGTTCTCGCCCCCCATGAATTCGAAGTCGATGCACCAGATCTCTCGGAACGGCAGGCCGAGGGGCATCAGATTTCTCCGTTGATCTCCCGGACGGCCGCGTGCCCAATGGAGTCGATCACCTTGTCGTGAAACGCCAGCTCGATCAACTCCCGGAAGGTGTGATCAGGCCACTGCGGGTCGCCCAGTTCGCCACGGGCCACCGAGATGTCGTACGCGCCAAGGGACTTATTGCCGGTGATCTTGACCCAGACTCGCTTGGCTTCCTCGGCGGCACGCAGACCAGATAGGTACCACGAGCGAGCCGCCGCGCTGCCATCAACGGTCGGCAGCTTGGCAGGCCACAGGAAAACATTCGATCTTTTGTCAATGCACGTGAACAGCCGGACCTTGCGGAGGTGTTCCACCAAGGCAGCCCGCAGGTTAGGTGCTACCCAAAACATCGTCCGGTCCATCTCGGACTCGTGCTCGAGGATATAGCCGTCGATCACGTAGTCGGCATCGTCGCGGACCCGGAAGAACTCATTCTTGCCGGGGCGCCCTACCGGAACGGTGGTCAAGATCTTTTCGACGTCGATGTCCAGGTCAGGCACCGCGCGCAAGGCATCGAGGTCGAACGGATTGGGTCGACTTGTCGCATCGGGTGGGCGCTCGTCGCCCGAATCGAGTGGGTCGCTTGCACTATTCTTGAGCATGAATCCTCCTTGGAATTCAGGTGTTGTGATTGCTCCCGCCAGCGGGTACCAGGGCGGGAGTGATCTTTTTCAGGTCTGTGTGCGCTTCGCAGCACAACGCGGCCCGCGGCCTCGGACGATGCTTTCTACGGCGTATAGCGCCCTACCGCGATCGCTGCAGCGTGCCGGTCCGTTTAGGACGGATTCGATCCAGGCAATGAGGCGTTCCCGGTCGGCATCCTTGCCGTCAGGCGGCTGGCGGGTCAAAATTGCCATAACGATTGGTCGCTTTCAGCGGGCGCAGGTCGGAGCGAGCGGCGGTGTCTGTGGCGGGCACCGCCTCGCTATTTGCAAGATCAATTTCGGTGGAGTCGGCGTCTGCGAGTCCGCACAGCGCCAGAAGTGGAGCGACCAGAATTCGCCAGGTCGTGCCGACTTGTATTGCCTTGAGTCGCCCCTCTTTGATGTCGCGACGGGCGGTGCGCTCGTCGACGAAGAACGTCGCGGCGTATTCGGGCACGGTGAGCACCACCCGGTTCTGTAGCTCGGCCGGGGTCAGCCGTCGTCGGCATGCGCTCACTGCGCCAACTCCCGCTGCAGCTCGTCGAGTACGGCGACATAAGCCTCAAGTAGAGGACCGCTCGGAGTCCGGCGGCCGAGTTCCCATTTGCTAACGGTCTGTCGGCTGACCTTCAACGGCCGGGCCAACTCAGCGGCGCTGATCCCGTTAGCCTCTCGAAGCGCCCGACGCATGGACGGGGGCGGAAGCGCGCGCCTGAGATGGATCGCGCGGGCGACCGCCGCGGCGGCGTCAGTCGCCTGACTTGCTGTCGGACTCGTCATGGCTCCACAGTGGCGCGAACCGTGGAGAAATGCCACAATTGTTAAGGGTCGCGACACTAACTCGGTAGGTTTGCCCATTGTGGCGCGAACCGTTGACACCGTGGCGACAGTACGGCACCATTAGGAATGTGAACAGATCCCGCCGATCCCGGTTCGCCAATAGCGCGCCTGAGGTCGAGGCGCCGACAAGCGACGAACGGGTCACACCGGACGAACGACTTAACCGGCAGCTTGCCGACATCGAAATTCGACGCGGAGTTGGTCGAGGCAAGGCGGACCTGGCGGACAGGATCGGGGGCGTACCTCCTGACGCCGACGTCGCCACGGGCGCGGTCGCCGCAGTCGAACAAGGATCACACGACTGGCGTGCGCGGTGGGTGCTTGTAGATCAAGACGGCCAGTTGGTTGTGCGAAGCATCCACCTTGAGCCCGACGGTCAGACGACCCCACCGGGGGGAGTGACAACGAATCTCCTGCGCGAGCTGTCTCCGTCTGCTGCGATCGCTGCCGGTGCGGCTCGCTTGGCTGGCGAGTTAGATCGCACTAGCTGGGAGGACCTGCGCCTCATCTGGGTCGCACACGATGTGCATGAGCACGCACCCATGCAAGCCGGGCACATATCCGGGCGTCCTCGTCTCAGCGATGAGCACTTGGCCGCGGTTGCGGTTGCGTACATCGAGGAGTTGGGGCATGGGCGGGGTGTGCTCAGACGACTCGGTAAGCGTTTCGACCGCGAACCGGAGACGATGCGCGATCACGTGCGGATTGCGCGCGAGCGTGGATTTCTGACGCCAGCGTTGGGGGCCGGCCGGAAGGGCGCAGCGCCCGGGCATCGCCTCATTGAGCTCATGTCAGGGACAGACCAGCGAGGGGAAGAGCAGTGAAGAAACCTAGGCGCAGGCAGGCCGGTGAGGGCGGCATCAGCCCGTACGAGACCAAAGCGGGTACGCGCTATCTGATCAAGTACACGATGGTCCTGGAGGACGGCACCAAGAAGGTTGTGTTGAGGCGACGCGACCGGGATGGCCAGCCGTTTTTGACGCGCCAAGCGGCAGCGGCCGAGCTTGGTGATGTCAACGCCGAGGTGCGTAGAGGCACACATGTGCTGCCGTCGAAGAAGACTGTTGGCCAGTGGGGTGATGAGTGGCTCGACAGTCTCAGGTTGGCGCCGTCCACGATGGCGAGCTATCGGAAGCTGTGGCGGTTGTACATCAGCCCGAACCTTGGCGGAGTGTCGTTGGAGAAGCTGACCGGAACGATGGTCACGGCGATGTACCGCAAGCTTGAGACGGGCGGCCGCCATGACGGTAAGGCTGGCCAGGGGCTGAAGCCGCGCACAATCCGGTACATCCACACAACGCTGCGGGCGTCGCTTCAGGAGGCAGTACGCCAGGGCCTGCTCGCCAAGAATCCGGCAGACACGGCGCGGCCGCCCGCCGCCCGGGAAGCGAGGGCGCCGGAGATCAGGCCGTGGAACGCCCGGCAGCTGGCTACGTGGCAGGCGTGGGTTGACGGGCAGCAGTTGTCCGATGCGGTCGCGTTCCGTGTGCTGGCTTTCACGGGTTGCCGGCGCGGCGAGGCGCTCGCGTTGCAATGGCGTGACGTGGATTTCGAGGAGGGTCGTCTCGCGGTCCGCCGCTCGGTCGGTGTGGTCAAGAACAAGGGGAAGCCTGAGGAGTTTGTCGAGGGTCCGACCAAGTCCGGCAAGGAGCGGGTCGTTGATCTTGACCCGCAGCCTGTGGCTGCGCTGCGTAGCTGGCGGGTCGCCCGCGCCGGTATCGATCTTCGGCTTGCGCGTGAGGATGCGGTCGTGTTCGGCGACGAGGAGGGTCGGCATCTGCACCCGGATAAGTTCTCGTGGCGGTTCGCCAATCGGCTGGCTCGTTGCCGCCGTGAGCTTGGGGATGCTGCCCCGCCCGCGATCAGGTTGCACGATCTAAGGCATACGCACGCGAGTTTGTTGCTCGCGGCTGGCACGCCGATCAAGGTCGTAAGCGAGCGTCTCGGCCATTCGAGTCCGATGATCACGCTGACGGTTTACCAGCATGTGACAGCCACGATGCAGCGGGAGGCTGCGGCGAGGTTCGCGGCGATTGTCGGTGGTGACGGCTAATGGCTTCCCAAGTATCGTCTTGGTATCACGGGCCTTGCCCGGCCGGAATTTCAGCCGTGGAACATGGCTCTGACCAGGACCGATACCTCAACGAATGCATTCGGCAGGAGGGACCTCATGACACTTGTCGCCGGAGTCGACTCGTCAACCCAATCAGTCAAGGTCGTGGTTTGCGATCTTGAAACCGGCTCGATCGTCCGGAGCGGACGCTCCTCACATCCTTCCGGAACCGAGGTGCCAGCGTCCGCCTGGCTGGCGGCCTATCAGGAGGCCACGGCCGATCCGGGTCTTCTTGATGGAGTCTCTGCGCTCGCCGTCGGCGGCCAGCAACACGGCATGGTGACCCTCGACGAAAATGGTGAGCTCGTCCGGGATGCCTTGTTGTGGAACGACAACAGATCCGCCCCGGACGCCGAAGACTTGATCGCCGAGCTCGGAGGCGCCACGGTGTGGGCCGACGCGGTGGGCTCGGTCCCGGTCGCCTCGATGACTGTCTCCAAGATCAGATGGCTTGCCCGGGAAGAGCCGGACAACGCCACGCGGACCACCGCAGTCGTCCTTCCGCATGACTGGCTGAGCTGGCAGATCGGGGATCGTAGCTTTGCGCCCACCACCGACCGCGGAGATGCGTCTGGCACGTGCTACTTCGACGCAACGGCCAACAGCTACCGAAATGACCTCGTGCGGCTGGCCCTTGGCCATGATCTTGAGCTGCCGCGCGTGGCCGCACCGAACGAGGTGATCGGCCACACGGCAAACGGCATCGCTATTGCACCGGGCACTGGCGACAACATGGCGGGCGGGTTGGGCCTCGACGTGAGGGCCGGCAACGCCATCGTTTCGCTGGGCACGAGTGGGACCGCCTTCACCAAGAGCGATCAGCAAACACACGAGCCGACGGGAACCGTTGCCGGCTTCGCTGACGCGACCGGCGAGTTCCTGCCGCTGGTGTGCACGCTCAACGGTGCTCGGAACCTGGTCGCGACCGCGGAGGTGCTGGGTGTGACACTGGCCGAACTGAGCCAGCTTGCGCTGAGCGCCGAGCCAGGTAGTCAAGGGGTCACCTTCGTGCCCTACCTCGAGGGGGAGCGCACTCCGCCCTTGCCCGACGCCCGCGGCCAGCTCGTCGGGCTGACGCTCGCGAACCTCACTCCGGCGAACATTGCCCGTGCCACTATCGAGGGCGTGCTGTGGAGCCTCGCCTACGGGGTCCAGGTACTGCGGGAGCAGACCGGCGAGATCTCCTCGATCACTCTCACTGGCGGCGCATCTCAGTCCGAGGCGGTACGCAAAATCGCCACGGCGGTCTTCGGGCTGCCCATTGTGGTCACCGACACCTTCGAGAGTGTTGCTGTCGGCTCCGCCCGCCAAGCGGCTTGGGCGCTTACCGGCACACTTCCGAGCTGGCCTGTGCCGGTGATCAGCAAGCACGAGCCGACGGAGGCTGACCAGCGCGCAGCCGCAGAGATCATGGAGCGCTACCGTTCAGTGCTTGCCGCACATTTCGGCGTATGAGCTATGTGGGCCATCCGCGGTCGCATCGTGCCGCTGTCATCCGATCTTGCGGTGACCCCGAACGATGCGGCTGTCTTCACCGGCCGCGTCTGGGTGAGCGACGACGGCACCATTGCGGCGATCACCAGAGGCTCCAGGGCCGGGCCACCCGGATCAGACGGTGCACGAGTCATTGACGTCGGCAGCTCGCTGGTACTGCCGGGATTGATCGACCTACACAACCATCTCGCCTACAACACCTTGCCGCTGTGGACCGAGCCAGGACAGCAGACACCATTTCCGCATCACAATTCCTGGACCAGAGCCGAGACGTACGCGGCCAGCACCACGTGGTCGGCGTACGCGCTGATCACCGCATGCCCGCAGGAACTGCTGGCATACTTGGAAGCCAAGGCCATCGTGGGTGGCACGACCTCGATCCAGGGTTCGCCCCCGAAGAACCGGCCACGGGATGGCTGGCTGGTCCGCAACATCGAGGACGAAACCTTCGGCTCGAACAATGCGAATCTGATCTACGCCTCGGTGCTCACCGCGAAGCCGGCTGCCCTCGCCGAGCGCGCCAACAAGATGCGA
>Ga0307278_10001986_pt1 | contig 10084 bp, 7 predicted proteins | sample ER_DNA_117_FD_194482 | JGI IMG/M metagenome (GOLD analysis project Ga0307278, IMG submission 194482) | Bulk soil microbial communities from the East River watershed near Crested Butte, Colorado, United States - ER_DNA_117 | ecosystem: Environmental > Terrestrial > Soil > Floodplain | place: USA...
GATGGACCGCCTGGCCGCCGACGACTGCCAGGTCGGGTTCGTGCTTGACGGCTTCCCCCGCACCGTCAACCAGGCCGAGGCCCTGGACCGCCAGCTAGTCGACCTGGGCGCCCCCCTGCACGCCGTGCTCTGCTTCGAGGCCGACGAGGAGGAGCTGCTGCGGCGGCTGGCCGGGCGGGCGGCGGCCCAGCACCGGGCCGACGACGTCGAGCAGACGATCCGCCACCGCCTCGAGGTGTTCGCCAGCAAGACCCGGCCGCTGATCGACTACTACGCCCACCGTCGGCTGCTCACGATGGTCGACGGCGTCGGCCGGGTCGAGGAGGTCACCGTCCGGATCCTCGACGGCCTGCCCTCGGACGGCCGCGACCCCGCCCTCGCCCTGGCCGTCTGACGAAGGCCCAGCCGGCAGGCGGTACCGTCGGCTAGGCGACCCGGCCGCGCGCGGCGCGGCGGGTGGGGCGTGGAGTGGTCGCCTCGGGGAGGCCGGCCAGGGCCTCGGTGACCTGGTCGACGCCGATGGCCAGCAGGCCGGGGTCGGGGTGCTGGCCGTGGGGGTCGCCGGAGGTGCCGGCCCACAGGGCGCGGTGCCAGGGCCGGTCGGGGGGCGGGCCCCACAGGGCCGGCGAGGTGGGGCCGAACAGCACCACCGACGGGGTGCGCAGGGCGGTGGCCAGGTGGGCGATGCCGGTGTCGCCGCAGACGACCCGGTCGGCGGCGGCGACCAGCCGGCCGATGGTGAGCACCCCGCCCTGGTCGGCGTGGACGGCGCCCTCGGGCAGCCCGGCCCGCTCGGCGACGTCGGCGGCCAGGTCGGCCTCGCCGGGGCCGCCGGTCACGATCACCCGCCGCCCCCGGGCGGTCTCGGACCGGGCGACCTCGGCGAACCGCTCCGGCGGCCAGCGCCGGGACGGGCTGGCCGCGCCCGGGTGGATCAGGGTGGCGCCCTGGACGCCGTGCGGCACTGGGCCGGGCGGCAGCTCCAGGTCGAGCCGGTCGGGGTCGGCGGCGATGCCGCTCTCGGAGAGCAGCCGGCACCAGCGGGCCACCTCGTGCTCGTCGGGGCGCCAGCGAGGCCCCTGGGAGCTGGCCGGGACGGCGGGGTGGGCGAACGCGACCAGCCGCCGCGGCCCGGCGGCCAGCAGCAGCTCGGAGCTCTCGGGGCCGCGGCCGTGCAGGTTCACGGCCAGCCCGGCGCCGTGCAGGCGCGGGTGCAGCGGCTCGCCCAGCCCCTCGGCCGGGACCACCTCGTCGACCGCCCCCGAGGCCCGGGCCAGGGGGGCCAGCACGGCCGGGGTGGCCAGCAGCCGCGGGTGGCGGGGGAAGGCGTCGGCCAGGGCCCGCAGCGCCGGCAGGGCGGTGAGCAGGTCGCCGAGCCCGAGGGCGCGCAGCACCACCACGGCAGGAGCTACGGCCATGACGGCTCCGTCGACGGGGCGATCAGCAGCTCCCTGGCCTCGCAGCCGGGCGGCTGGCAGAGCGCGAACAGCACCGCCTGGGCGACGTCCTCGGGCCGGTTGAGCTTGGCGTCCGCGGCCGGCTTGTACTGCTCGGGGCGGCCGTCGAAGAAGGCCGTGTGCATGCCGCCGGGGACCAGCAGGGTGACCCCGATCCGGCCGGCCGTCTCGGCGGCCAGGGCCCGGGTGAAGCCGACCACCCCGAACTTGCTGGCGCAGTAGGCGGTGGCGTCGGGCAGCGCGCGGAAGCCGAGGGTGGAGGCCACCGTGACCACCTTGCCGGCGGTCCGCCGCAGGTGGGGGAGGGCGGCCCGCACGACCGCGGCCGTGCCGAGCAGGTTGACCGCCAGCACCCGCTCCCAGGCATCGGCCGGGACCTCGTCCAGCGGCCCGCAGGCGTCGACCCCGGCGGCGGTGACGACCCCGTCGAGCTTCCCGAGCCGCCCGGCGGCCCGGTCGACGGCGGCCGCGGCGGCGCGGCCGTCGGCCAGGTCGACCAGCTCGTGGTCGACGTCGTAGGGCGGGGCGACCAGGTCGAGCACGAACGGCCGGCCCCCGGCGGCCCGCACGGCCAGGGCGACGGCCGCCCCCAGCCCGGACGCGCCCCCGGTCACCAGGACCGCCCCGGGCCGGGGGCCCGGCACCGTCCCGTCAGTGGCTGTCACGTCGGACGACCTCCTTCATCAACTGCGTGGTCGAGCGGCCTTCCAGGTAGGGGAGCACGACGGCCTGGCCGCCCCAGCCGGCCAGCAGGCCCGCCTCAGGCAGGTCGGCCAGGGCGTAGTCGCCACCCTTGGCGAACACGTCCGGCCGGAGCCGCCGCAGGACCGCCTCTGGAGTCCGCTCGTCGAAGGGCACGACCGCGTCCACGCAGCCGAGCGCCTCCAGCACCGCGGCCCGGTCGGCCTCGCGTACCAGCGGCCGTTCCGGCCCCTTGAGCCGGCGCACCGAGTCGTCGGAGTTCAGACACACTACCAGACAGTCCCCCAGGGCCCGCGCCGCCCGCAGGGTCGCCACATGCCCCGCATGCAGCAGGTCGAAGCACCCCCCGGTGGCCACCACGGTCCCTCCCCGGGCCCGGACCCCGGCGATCACCCCCAGGGCCCGTTCCAGCGCCGACCCCTCGACGGAGGGCCGGTCGGCACCCGGCCCCGGAGGGTGGGGTTCCGGCGTGCCCGGGTCGGCGGGGCCCAGCTGGACGGTGGTGGCGCCGCCGGCGGCGACGAAGGCGGAGGCGGCGGCGACCGCCCCGGCGACCGCCTCCGAGGGCAGGGCACCGTCGGCGAGCAGGCCGGCCGCGGTGGCGGCAAACCGGTCGCCGGCGCCGCAGGGGTCGCCGCCGCCGGTGGCCGGGGCGGGGACCAGCAGCGGGGCGCCGGCCCCCTCGACCAGGAGGGCGCCGCCGGGCCCGAGGGTGACGGCGATCCCGGCGGCCGCCCAGCGCTCGGCCAGCAGCCGGGCCCGGGCGGTCGCCGCGGCCAGGCCGTCGCCGGGGGCCTGGGCGGCGAAGGCGGCCGCCTCGGCGCGGTTGGGGGTGGCCAGGCGGGCCCCGGGAACGGGCGCCGGACCGCGCGGGTGGGGGTCCCAGACCAGGGGGCGGCGGGCCGGTCGGGCGGCCAGCGCGGCCCGTACCCCGGGCTCGGCGGCGACGCCGCGGCCGTAGTCGGCCACCAGCACCGCCGCCGCCCCCTCGAGGGCGCGGCGGCCGGACCGGCCGAGCGGACCGACCCGACCCGGCCGGGTCGCCCGGTCCAGGCGCAGCAGCGACTGGCCGGCGGCCCGGACCCGGATCTTCTCCGGCGTCTGGCCGGCCAGCCCGAGGTCGACGACCTCGACCCCGGCCCGCTCCAGCAGCCCCCGGAGGGCCGTTCCCGCCTCGTCGCCGGCCAGGGCGGTGACCAGCACCACCGGCCGCCCGTCGAGCAGGGCGGCGAGGGTCGCGGCCAGCGCCGCCCCGCCGGGTCGCCGCCGCTCGGCCGGGTCGTCGACCACCGGCACGGGCGCGTCGGGGGCCAGCCGCTCGGCCCGCCCCTCCAGGTCCCGGTCCAGCAGCGCGTCCCCCACAACGACCAGCACCCCCCGGCCCACCGGGCCCGCGGTCACCGGGACCCGGGGCACCGAATCCGGGGTCACCCGGGGCGCCTTCCCGAGCGGCGGGTCGGGGCGGGCGCGAACCCGACCTCCGGTTGCGAGGCCCCCCGGAGGGGGAGCGTAGCCGAGGGCGGCGGACGGTGCTCGGGGTTGTCCACAGGGTCGGCGAGGCCCTTCGAGGTGGCCGGGTGGCCGGCGGTCCCGGCGGGAACCGTGGCTCCGGCCCGGAGCCCCGCGTAGACCTCGAGGGTGCTGCGGGCGATCCGGTCCCAGCCGTAGCGGCGGTGGGCGCGGCGGGCGCCGGCCGCGCCGAGGGCGGCCCGGCGGCCCGGGTCGGCCAGCAGGGCGGCCACCGCGGAGGCGAGCAGGCCGGGGCGGCGGGGCGGGACGTGGACGCCGGTGACGCCGTCGACCACGCTGTCGACCAGCCCCCCGACGGCCGAGGTGACCACCGGCACGCCGCAGGCCATCGCCTCCAGCGGCACGATCCCGAACGGCTCGTACCAGGGCACGTTCACCACCAGGTCGGCCGAGCGGTAGAGGGCGGGCAGGTCGCCGCGGCCCACCCGGCCCAGCAGCCGGACCCGGCCGGCCACCCCGGCCCCCTCGGCCAGGGCGGCCAGCCGCCGCGCCTCCGGGTCGCCGGCCAGCTCGGCGGCGGGCGGCCCCCCGGCCACCACCAGCTCGGCCCCGGGCAGCCTGGCCATGGCCGTGACCGCGTCCCCGATGCCCTTGCGCTCGACCAGCCGGCTCACCACCAGCAGCCGGCAGCGGCCGGGCGGCCGGGGCGCGGCCGGGCCGTCGGGCCGGAACAGGTCGAGGTCGACCCCGCAGGGCACGACCGCGACCCGGCGCGGGTCGGCGCCCATCCTGGCCAGCTCGAACACCTCGTCGGAGCAGGTGGCGACGATCCGGTCGGCCTCCCTGGCCAGGACCGCCTCCTCCAGCAGCCGGGTCGGCGGGCTGGTGTCGCGGGCGCCCTGGTGGCGGCGCTTGACCACCCCGAGGGCGTGGAAGGTCTGCACCACCGGGATCCCGAGCGGCCGGGCGGCGGCCAGCGCCGCCCGCCCCGACATCCAGAAGTGGGCATGGACCACGTCCGGCGGGTCGTCGAGGAACGACCGCCGCAGCCGGGCGGCGAACTCGTCCATGTACGGCAGCAGGCCGTCCTTGGGGATCGGCTCGGGCGGCCCGGCCCCGACGTGCTCGACCGTCACCCCGGGGGCGGCCGCCACCCGTGGCGCCGGCGCCGGGTCGTCGCGGCGGGTGTGGACCACCACCTCGGCCCCGCGCCGGGCCAGGGCGGCCGAGAGGGCGGCCACGTGCACGTTCTGCCCGCCGGCGTCGGCCCCGCCGAGCACGGCCAGGGGGCTGGCGTGCTCGCTGACCATGGCCACCTTCACCGCGGGCGCACCTCCTCGAGGAGGGCGTCCCAGTCGGCCAGGAACCGCTCCAGCCCGTAGCGGGCGGTGGCGGCGACCCGGGCGGCCTTGCCCATCAGCCGGGCCTGCTCGGGGTCGGCGACCAGCCTCCGGGTCGCCTCGGCCAGCACCTCGACCCGGGTCGAGAGCACCCCGGCCTCGGGCGGCACCGCCTCGACGACCTCGGTGGTGGCCAGCGCCACCACCGGCATGCCCAGGTGCATGGCCTCCAGCAGCGACAGCCCCAGCGAGGTCCAGCGCACCGGGTGCAGGTAGACCCGGCGCCTGGCCATCTCCGCGTGCAGCCGGTCCTGGGCCAGATCGGCCACCGACCGCACCCCTGGGGCGCCGGCGAGCCGCAGCGACTGCATCCCGAACAGGTCAAGGGGAACGCCGGCTCCGAGCAGGCCGAGCAGGTCGGTCCCGGTCACCCGGGCCCGCCGGACCGGCTCGTTGACCACCACCGCCGCCGCGGCGACCTCGCCGGTGTAGCGGTCTCCCGGGTCCATGATGCCGTGCTCGATCACCCGGGTCGGGGTGCCGCCGCAGTCCCAGAACAGGTCGTTGAAGTGGGTGACGTGCACGACCACCAGGTCGTCGCGGTCGGCGGCGGGATGCCGCAGCTGGTTGATGCGCCCCTGGGGCGCGTTGTGCTCCAGGTAGACGGCGGGCACCTCCCGGCCCGGCCGCCGGCCCCCGAGCCACGCGGCCGCCAGCCCGTCCAGCTCGTGTGGCCGCTGCAGCACGACCACGTCGACCTCGGCCGAGGCCGCCTCCTCCCGGGTGATCTCGACCGCCGACGCCGGCCAGGGATAGGTGCGGGCCCGCCCCAGCCCGTCCGGCCCCCGCTCCGGCGTCACCGGGACCAGGTACTGGTGCCGACCCTGCACGAACGCGGTCGTCCACGACCCGTGGACGTGCCACAGCAGCACCCTCACCCGGTCACCTCCGCGTGCCTCGGCGCCAGCCGCTCGACCGCGGCCACCACCTCGCCCACCGGGACCCCGTCGAGGCAGGGGTGCCCTGACAGGGGGCAGACCCGCGCCCGGGTCCCGGCGCAGGCCGCCCCCTGGTCCCCGAGCAGCTCGTGCGGCACTCCCCAGGGCCGCCACCGCACCGCCGGCACCACCGGCGCGAACAGCGACACCACCGGCGTCCCCACCGCCGCGGCCAGGTGCGCCGGCCCGGTGTTGCCGGCCACCACCACCTCGGCCCCGCCGAGCACCGCGGCCAGCCCCGCCAGGTCGACCCGGCCACCGAGGTCCACCACCCCCGGCCTCCGCGCCCCGGCGACCGTGGCCGTCAGCGGCCGCTCCTCGGTGGAGCCCGTCACCACCACCCGCCGCCCGCCCGCGGCCAGGGCGTCGACCAGCGCCGCATGCCGCTCCGGGGCCCAGGCCCGCGCCGGCACCGACGCCCCCGGGTGGACGACCACGTACGGCCGCTCCAGGTCGGGCGGGCCGGCCGCCGGGTCGACCCGGACCCGCAGCCGGCCGTCGTCGCCGTCCGGCAGCCGGTACCCGAGGGTGGCGGCCAGCGACAGCCCCCGCTCGACCTCGTGCAGGCCCTCCTCGACCCGGTGCCGCACGTCCAGCAGCGACCCGGGGTAGTCCACGCTGACCGCGGCGATGGTCGGCACCCCGGCCATCCGCAGCAGCAGGGCCAGCGGCAGCGGGCTCTGGTGGAACGAGGTGAGCACCAGCGCCTGGTCGAGCCCCAGGTCGCCGAGCCGGTCGACCAGCTCCTCGACCCCCGCCCTGGTGACCGGCCGCGGCTCCGGGTCGATCCAGCCCGCGTGGGCCACGACCAGCTCGTCGACCCCGGGCAGCAGCTCCGCCGCCGCCCGCCCCCGCGGCCCGCACAGCAGCGTCACCCGCCCCGCCCCGGCCGCCACCGCCCGCACCGCCGGCCCGGCCAGCAGCACGTCGCCGAGGCTGTCCTGCCTGGCCACCAGCACGTGCCGACCCATCGGGGCACCCCCCTGGGGTTCCCCGAACCCCTCCGGCCGACCCATCGGGGCACCCCCCCGGGGTTCCCCGGACCCCTCCGGCCGGGGAAGGGCCGCCCCGCTGCCGGCTGGGCCGTCGTGGGGTTCCCCGAACCCCTCCGGCCGACTCATCGGCCCGCCCCGCCCGCGGGCCCAAGCAGCAGCTCGACCGCGGCCACCAGGTCGGGGGCGACCACAGGGGCCGCCGCCACCTCCTCGGCCCGGGTCGCCGCCGTCGGCACCAGCACCGCCCGCGCCCCGGCCGCCCTGGCCGCCTCCACGTCGGCCCCGATGTCCCCGATGACCACGCAGTCCGCCGCCTCGACCCCCAGCGCCCGCGCCGCCGCCTCGATCAACCCCGGCGCCGGCTTGCGGCACCCACACCCGTCTCCGGCCCCGTGCGGGCACACCAGCCACGGCCCCACCGGCCCCAGCAGCTCCTCCACCCGCCGGTTGACCGCCTCCACCTGCTCGGCCCCGACCAGCCCCCTGGCCACCCCGCTCTGGTTCGACACCACCGCCGTGGCCACCCCGGCCGCCCGCAGCCGCCCCACCGCCTCCCGGGCCCCCGGCATCACCACCACAAGCCCGGGGTCCCCGTTGTAGGGAACGTCCACCACCAGCGTCCCGTCCCGGTCGAACAACACCGCCTTCGGCGGCCTGGGCTCTGGGGAAGGGCCGTCGCGGAGCAGGCGGGGCAGACGCACCCACCCCACCAGCCAGTGCCAGGTCGCCGCCGGCGGCAGCAGCACGCTGGTCGCGGCCATGGTGGCCACCTCCCCCGCCGTCCGCGGCCCCGGCAGCACCCGCGCGAGGGCCAGCTCGAGGGTCCCGGCCAGCCACCCCACCCCCGCGAGCCCCCCGACCCGCCCGGCCCGGCGCCCCCTCGGCCCCGCCTGCGTGACCCTCCGGGAGGTTGGGTCACCACGCCGAGCCAGCACGAACGCCCCGACCCCCAGGAGCCCCAGCCCGGTCACGACCAGGTGCAAAGGCCGCCGCCCGGGCGGGACCCCGGCGGCCCGCCGCCACCCCGGCCCGTGCACGGCCAGCATCAGCACGTCGTCGGCATTGCCGGCCTGGAGCCGGACGCTGACGAACCGCCCCGCCGGTCGCACCGGGTGGGTGACGACCCGCCCCCCGCGCACGATCCGGTACCCGGCCCCGACCACCCGGAGCCCGAGGTCGGCGTCCTCCCGGTAGGCCCGCGGGAAGCGCTCGTCGAACCCGCCGACCCGGGTGAGCGCCTCGCGCCGGTAGGCCATGTCGGCGGTGGCCCAGCGGGCCGTCTCCAGCCCCCGGACGTTCCGCTCCCAGTCGGTCGGCCGCCGCCCGGCCGGCATCGGCACCACGATCCGCCCCTGGCAGCCGCCCACCTCCGGACCCAGCCCGGCCAGGTCCGCGGCCAGGTCGGCCAGCCAGGACCGGGAGGGCACCACGTCGTCGTCCAGGAACGCCACCCAGTCGGTCCGCGCCCGCCGCCACCCCAGGTTGCGGGCCGCGGCCGGCCCGGCCCCCCGCCCGGGGACGACCTCGACCCCCTCGGGCGGCTCGGCGCCGCCCAGCAGGGGCCGCCCCCGGTCGCGCCGGTCGTCGACCAGCAGCACCCGGTCCGGCCGCGGCCCCGACCCGGCGACAAGGGCATCCAGCAGCCTGGCCAGGCTGGCCCGCCCGACCGTCGGCACCACGACCGCCACGCTCATGGCCGGGTGAAGGCCCCCCGCCGGACCAGGAACGGCCCGAGGGCGAGCGCGTCCACCGGCGCCGACCCGAAGCACTCGAGGGCGTCGCGAGGGTCGTCGACCATCGGCCGCCCGGCCGTGTTGAGGCTGGTGTTGACCACCACCGGGACCCCGGTGCGGCGCTCGACCGCCTCCAGCAGCGCGGCCACCAGCGGCTCGTCGGCCCGGTCGACGGTCTGGACGCGGGCCGAGCCGTCGACGTGGACCACCGCCGGGATGCGCTCGCGCCAGGCCGGCCGCACCCGGTGGGTGAACAGCATGTAAGGGCTGGGCATGGGGCCCTCGAAGATCTCGCCGGCCCGCTCGGCCAGGACCATGGGCGCGACCGGCCGGAACTGCTCGCGGCCCTTGACGTCGTTGAGCCGCTCCAGGTTGGCCGCCCTGGTGGCGTTGGCCAGCAGGCTGCGGTGGCCGAGGGCGCGGGGCCCGTACTCGCTGCGGCCCTGGAACCAGGCGACCACCCCGTCGGCGGCGATCACCTCGGCGACCGCCTCGGCCAGGTCGGGCGGGCGCTCGGAGGCGACCCGGGCGGTGGCCAGCCAGGCGGCCAGCTCGTCGTCGCTCCAGCCCCGGCCGAGGGCGGCGCTGCGCATGGGGGCGACCCGGTCACCGAGGGCGTTGGCGACGTGCAGGGCGGCGCCGAGGGCGGTGCCGGCGTCGCCGGCGGCCGGCTGCACCCAGATGCGCTCGAACGGTCCCCGCTCGGCCAGCACCGAGTTGGCCACGCAGTTGAGCGCGACCCCGCCGGCCATGGTCAGCTCGCGGTCGCCCGTCTGGGCGTGCAGCCAGCCGGCCAGCTCCAGCAGGACCTCCTGGAGCCGCAGCTGGACGCTGGCGGCCAGGTCGGCGTGCTCGCCGGTCCACGGCTCGTCCCGGCCGCGCCGCTTGGCCAGGGTGTCCAGCTCGATCGGGGCCACCGTGAAGCCGCCGTCGCCGGTGGTCCTGACCGCCTCCCGCAGCTCCCGCAGGAACGCCGGCCTGCCGTAGGCGGCCAGGGCCATGACCTTGTACTCGTCGGAGGAGCGGCGGAACCCGAGGTGGTCGGTGACCTCCTCGTAGAGCAGCCCGAGGGAGTGGGGGAGCCGCTGGGCGGCCAGGATCTCCAGCTCGCCGTCGACCGAGCGGCCGGCCAGGTGGGAGGCGGCCTCGCCGCGGCCGTCCAGCACCAGCACGCTGGAGCTCCGGTAGGGGGCGGCCAGGTGGGCCGAGGCGGCGTGGGCGACGTGGTGGGGGACGTAGCGGACGCAGGCCGGGTCGAGGCCGGGCAGGGCGGTGCGCAGGAACCGGGGCGCCCGCTCGGCGTACAGGGTGCGCAGCCCCTCCCAGCCGTCGCCGGTCACGTCGTCGCCGACCGGCGGGGCCAGGGCCGGGTCGTAGGAGTAGGCGACG
>Ga0307278_10001987_pt1 | contig 10075 bp, 8 predicted proteins | sample ER_DNA_117_FD_194482 | JGI IMG/M metagenome (GOLD analysis project Ga0307278, IMG submission 194482) | Bulk soil microbial communities from the East River watershed near Crested Butte, Colorado, United States - ER_DNA_117 | ecosystem: Environmental > Terrestrial > Soil > Floodplain | place: USA...
GCGGTCGGAGTCAAGGTCAGCACCGCACACCTCCTCTCCGAGTAATCGCCCAGTCGGCGGGGCCCACCCAGCGTCGAGCACCACGACCCGAACGTCGACGAGCCTCTAGTAGTGGCGCGCTAAGCGCCACTCGGCGCGTATTCGTACCGACACACCGTATGCCAGGCCTTACGCGGCCCCGGAGGCCGCCAGAAACCGGGCGGGGGAAAGACTGCGTGTGGCCACACCATGTTGAGCGGTCCGGATTGTGGCTGGCCCACCGAGGACCGGCAACCGGAGCATCGGTCCTGAAATCGAACACCACATGCCGCAACCTCATCGTGGCGCCGGGCCGGAGCGGGTCGAGCACCACGCGTTTGAGCGACGCGTAGTCGAACGAGTCGTCGATGTAGCCCTCGGGCGATGGACGCCCGCGCCGATGCCGGCGTCGCTGGTCGAGGTGAAACCCGTCGAGCGATACGCAGATGGCTGGCCGGCGGTGAACGTCGGCGAGGCAAGCAGCAACCTCGCACGCCAACGTGGTCTTGCCCGCCGCATCGGGTCCATCGACGGCGACGCGCACGGCGTGGTCGCGCTCGATCGACGCGAGCCAGGCTTGCAAGTCGCCGGATGCACGCCGAGCGCAGCGAGTCGGCGGTCTCGCCGGCTTCGTCCGCCACGGCGCAAGTGTCTCAAGCAGGCGCTCACGTCCATCACCCGCTCTGCGACAAGGGCGCGACCGCTTCGCCCGCACGTGCTCGCGGCGTGGCACGGGCGTGGGGCCGTTTCGAACGCGGGACACGCGCCGGCCTCCATTGCACACGGGTCGCCAGGCTGCACGCCGTGCTGGCCTGCTCCTAGGGGGCGCCGGGGGCGCCCTCGAGCCAGCTTCGCCCGGCGTCGGTCAGGGCGTACATCGCCTCGCCGTGCAGCTCGTCGACGCCGCACCGAACAAGCAGGCCATCGGCGATCGTGCGCTCAAACGCCGGTCGCGCCTCGCGCTCGTGCACGCTGACCTCCCAGCACACCAGCTGCAGGCTGGCCTCCCCGAGCTCGGCGACCGCCTCGAGGACTTGCCGGACCGACAACACCACCGCGCCGACCGACCTATCGCCGCCCGCGCGACGCGCCACCCGTCGATCGACCACCGCCGATCGGACCGCCCGACCGGCCGGCAGTCTTCCGCAGCGCCGGGCAGTCCCAGGGAACGACGTGGACGTAGGGACGCCAGCCGCTCAACGACCCCTTGTATCGCTGCCTGGGAAGGATCGGCTGACCACACGCATTGCACATCGCTACCCAGCATCGGCAGCCTGGCCGCGCGCTTGACGATCCGACAGACGCGGTGGACGCACGAACCGTCGAGACGCGCCGCGGCAGACCGCGAAAATCGCCCGACCGATCCGTCGCGGCCCCCGCTGGTGGCGACTGGAATGACCGTGATCCCGCCGCGCTCGACCGGCGGCGCAAACACGGTCGAGGCGGCCACCGGGCCACCGACGCGTTCGGCGAGCGAGCTCAGCAGTTCGTCGGCGCGCCTCGGCGGCACCGTAGGGGACACGGGACCTGTTCTGCTCATACGCTAGGAGGACAGCGGAGCTGCCGGCCATTGGCGCGCTGCTTGTCCGCGACTCCCGTGTCGCGCTGCTCGCCGCTGGACGTGGGCCTGAGCGATCTATGATCCCGGCCGAGCGGGGCGGCTTTCCCGCAGGCGACTGGCGCGTACAGACAGTCCCTGACGATCACCGCATGCCCGTCATCGGCCGGAGAGTCGTCGACGATCGGCGGACATTCCCTGCGCCTTTCGGCGAAAACCCGCCGCAGCCGGATCGTGCTAGCTCCCTCGCCACGCCGGCGCGCGCTTCTCGAGGAAGGCGCTCATGCCCTCCTGGGCGTCGTTGGCGCGTGCGTTCATGGCCATGACGGCCTTCGTGAGGTCGTAGGCGCGGTGCTCGTCGAGCTCGACCTGCGCGTAGAACGCCTCCTTGCCCATGCCGACGGTGAGGGGGCTCGAGCGCGCGATGGCCTCGATGATGGTGGCCACCTCGTCGTCCAGCGCCTCGGCCGGGACGACTCGGTTGACGAGGCCCCAGTCGAGCGCGGTGGCGGCGTCGATCGGCCGGCCGGTGAGCAGCATGTCGAGCGCGCGCTTGCGACCGATTGCGCGGGAAAGGGGAACCATCGGCGTAGAGCAGAACAGCCCGATCTTGACGCCGGGGGTGGCGAACCGTGCGCTGTCGGCGGCCACGGCGAGGTCGCAGGCGGCCACGAGCTGGCAGCCCGCCGCGGTGGCGATGCCCTGAACTTTGGCGATGATCGGCTGCGGGAGGCGGTGGATCGTCTCCATCAGCTCGGTGCACACGTCGAACAGGCGCTGGAAGAAGGGGACGTCGCGGCCGATCATCTCGCTCAGGTCGTGGCCGGCCGAGAACGCCGGACCGGCGGCCTCCAGGACGATGACCCGCACGCCCGGATCGGCGCTCACGCGCCGCAGCGTGTCAATCAGGTCCTGCATGAGCTCGAGGCTCAGGGCGTTGCGCTTGTCGGGTCGGTTGAGGGTGACGCGCACCGCCGGCTCGTCCTCGTGGACCAGCACGGCGGCGGCGTCGGTGGCGAGCGTGCTCATGACGCCGACGATACGCCGGTTGCCATCGGCCGGCGAGCGGCGTAGCGTCGGGCCCGTCCCGAGGAGGTCGCAATGGAAGCCCAGAGCGACGGCGCCGGCACGCAGGCGCCGTGGCCGGCGCGCTCCGCCGTGAGCCGTACCGAGCTTGATCCCGTCTCGTTCCTGCACCGCAGCGCCACCGTGCACCCGGAGCGCATCGCCGTCGTCGACGGTGACCGCCGCTGGACGTATTCCGAGCTGCGCGAGCGCGTGAACCGCGTGGCCTCAGCGCTGCGCGGCGCGGGATTGGAACGTCACGACCGCGTCGCCGCCCTCTGTCCGAACGTGCCCGCCCTGCTGGAGCTGCACCACGCGATTCCGGCGGCCGGCGGCGTCCTCGTCGCGATCAACGTGCGGCTGAGCCCCAACGAGATCCGCTACATCCTCGAACACTCCGCGGCGCGGGCGCTGTTCGTCACCGCCGAGTTCGAGCCGCTGATCGTCGACCCGCCGCCGGGACTGGAGATCATCCGGGTGGACGACGGCGGCAGTGCCGCAGACGCCTACGAGCAGCTGGTCGCTCGCGGCGACGCGACCGGGGCGCCCTCGCAGCTGACGGACGAGGAGGAGCCGATCGCGATCGACTACACCTCCGGCACCACCGGGCGCCCGAAGGGCGTCGTCTACACGTACCGCGGCGCCTACCTGAATGCGCTCGGCGAGGTCATCGAAGCCGAGCTCGGGCACCACCCCGTCTACCTGTGGACGCTGCCGATGTTCCACTGCAACGGCTGGTGCTTCCCGTGGGCGGTGACCGCCGCGGGCGGCACGCACGTGTGCCTGCGCCAGATGGATCCAGCGCTGATCTGGCGACTGCTCCGCGACGAGGGCGTCACGCACTACAACGGCTCGCCGACCGTGCAGACCACGCTCGTCAACCACCCCGACGCCGGCCGGCTCGAGCGGCGCGTCACGGCGATGGTGGCCGCTGCGCCACCGTCGCCGACGCTGCTCGCTCGCCTGGAGGAGCTCAACATCCGCGTCGTGCACGTCTACGGGCTCACCGAGACCTACGGCCCGCACACGGTGTGCACCTGGCAGGACGACTGGGACGCGCTGCCCGCGAGCCAGCGCGCCGCTCTGCTCGCCCGCCAGGGTCACGCATACACGACCGCCGACCCGGTGCGGGTCGTCGACGAGCAGATGCGCGACGTGCCGCGCGACGCCACCTCGATGGGTGAGGTGGTCATGCGCGGCAACAACGTCATGACGGGCTACTTCGCGAACGCCGATGCGACCCAAGAGGCGTTCCGGGGCGGATGGTTCCACTCCGGTGACCTCGCCGTCTGGCATCCGGACGGGGCGATCGAGCTGCGTGATCGGGGCAAGGACATCATCATCTCCGGCGGGGAGAACATCTCCTCCATCGAGGTCGAGCAGGCGATCTGCGCGCATCCTGCCGTGCTCGAATGCGCGGTGGTTGCGGTCCCGCACGACCACTGGGGCGAGCGTCCCAAGGCGATCGTCACGCTCAAGGAGGGCGCCATGGCCACGGAGGCGGAGATCATCGCGTTCTGCCGCGACCGGCTCGCGCACTACAAGTGCCCGGACGCCGTCACCTTCGGTCCGCTGCCCAAGACGTCCACCGGCAAGGTTCAGAAGTTCGCGCTGCGCGAGCCCGAATGGGCTGGGCGCGATAGACGCATCAACTAGGGCGGTGCAATTGCCGTCCGGGAGGACCTGCATCACGGTGAGCCTGCACACGACCCACGTGGAGCGCACCGATCATGACGTGGCCGCGACGCTGGAAGCGATCCGGCGACTGATGGAGGCGACCGTCTAGCGCTGGCGTCCTAGCCAGCTCTGAGCAGCGCAGCGGCGGATAACCGCCACACGATCGACGGCCGACCGCCCAGGGCATCGGCGGCTAGGCCTCTCCCGGGGCGACGCCGCCACGGCGAACCTGTCGTCATGCAACTCGATATCGAAACCCTTGAGACGACCTTCGACCTCGTCGCGCCGCGCGGCCAGGAGCTGATGGACATCTTCTACGCGCGGCTCTTTACCGCCGCCCCGGCGGTGACGCCACTGTTCGCCAACACGGATCTCAAGCGCCAGAAGGCGATGCTGCTGAGCACGCTCGTGCTCTTGCGCAAGTCGCTGCGCAAACTCGATGCGATCCTTCCGACGCTGCACCAACTCGGCGCGCGGCACGTCGCGTACGGCGCTAAGCCCGAGCACTATCCGGTCGTCGGCCGGGTCCTGATCGCCTCGTTGGCCGAGGTCGCGGGAGAGGCGTGGCGGGTGGAGCACGAGCTCGCGTGGGCGGCGGCGTTCGAGGTCATCGCACACGCGATGCTCACTGGCGCCGCGGAGGCCGAGCTCGCCGCCGCCGCATAGGCCCCGCGCGTGGCGACGCGCTTCGCCGGCGCAGGATGCGCAGCGGCACGTGAAGGGCGCCATTATTCCTGTCGCGCGTCATGCGGCGTCTCGGTAGTACTCGTGGATGAGGCCGCCGAGGCGGTCATGGCGCCGGATGGCGCCGGTGGTGGCTGTCGGCGGTGGCTCCTGGGGTTGCGGGGGCTGGAGCTTGAGCGCGCGGTGCGGCCTTTGCGTGTTGTAGTGCTCGATGTAGACGCGCAGGACGCGCTCGAGGTGGCGGCGGTTGAGGATCAGCAGCCAGTCGAGGCATTCGCCGCGGACGGTTCTGACGAAACGCTCGGCGATGGCGTTTGCCTTCGGCGCCCGCACCGGCGTCTGGACGATCCTGATGCCAGCGGTGCGGAACGCCTCGTCGAAAGAGCCGCTGTACTTGCTGTCGCGGTCGCGGATCAGGAAACGCGCGCCGTGGTCGGCCAGGTCCAGGCCGAGGTTGCGTGCCTGCTGGGTGACCCAGGCGCCGGTGGGGTTGGGCGAGCAGCCGGCGAACCAGACCCGCCGGTTCGCGTGTGCGACGAAGAACAAGACGTAGTAGCGGCGCAAGAGCACGCTCTCGACGGTGAAGAAGTCGCACGCGACGATGGTGGCCGCCTGCGCGCGCAGGAACTCGCGCCAGCCCGGACCTGACCGCCGCGGAGCCGGGCCGAGTCGCGCGCGGGCGAGCAGCCGACGAACCGTCGTTGGGGAGACCCGCAAGCCGAGCTTGGCCAGCTCGCCGCCGATCCGCCGATGGCCCCAACGCGGATTCTCGCGTGCCAGCCGCAGCACCAAGGCCCGCACCTCAGCCGGCACCGTCGGGCGCCCGCGCTGACCGGCCTGCTGCCGCCATTTCCTGCGCACGAGCGCCCGATGCGACCGCAGCAACGTCCGCGGAGTCACCAGACGCGCGCCGCGCGAGGGGCCTGGCAGGTGGCAGGCCGCCGCCGCGAGCAGGGCGCGATCAGCGGCGCGAAGCCTCGGCCGCGCCACCTGGCGGCGAAGGACCTCGAGCTCGTGACGCAGGACGAGCAGCTCGATGTCCTTGACATCCAAGCCACGACGATTCCGAACGAGCGCTCCCAGCAGGGCCCTGAACGCGAGGTAGAGAAACGAGACGGCCATTGTCGCCGATCCTCCCAACCCGCCCGCGGAGGGCGCGACACGAGTATTGGCACCCTTCAGGCCCAGAACCACACCTGCAGCGGCGTGCGCGTGGCGTGCATCACCGTCCCCGCGGTCAACGACGTCTGATGCCCGCAAGACCGGCACTCCCACAGGCGGCACTTGGGCTGCTCACCGGCGCGCGCGCCACCGCAGCGAGGACAGCAGAACCCGTCCGGCCAGCGCGACGCGAACAGCTACTCGCGACACGCGCGCTCGTCGGCGAAGCGTCGCTGGAACTCGATGATGCTGCGCGGGAAGCCGGGGCGAGGCACCCCCGCGAACCTACGAACCGACCCGGACGGAGCGAACCGGATACGCAGGGGGGCCTTTATCGACAGCGCGCGTCCGGCGAGGCAAAGCGCCCATAAGAGACAAGACCGGGATGTGACCTTCAGCGGTACTTGGCGCCGGAATTGCAGCGGTTGTTGGCGCTGCCCCGGGCAACGGCCAGTCCGCGGGCCAAGGGCCGCTCCGGCCGTACCCGCAAGGGTTCCAAGTGGCTGCCCGACGCGTCAAGGACGCTGCCATGGCCGCCATCCGCACCCGCGACAGCTACTTCCAGGCCCAATACCGGCGGCCGCGCCCCTGCCTCGGCCACACCCGCGTGCTCGGCGCCGTCATGCACTGCATGCTGACCGTCATCTGGCACATGCTCTCCACCGGCGAGACCTGCCGCGACCTCGGCGGCGACTACTACCGGCGCCGCGACCCGAACACCAGACCCACCGCCTCCTCGCCCAGTTCGAAGCGCTCGGCCACAGCGTCACCCTGCGGAAGGCAACCGCCTGGGGTTGAGCCACCGGAATGTTCCCTTCGGAGATCCCTAGAACGTGCTCAGCGCCTGGTTGATCTGGGCGTCGGCCTTCTTGAGCGCGTCCTGCGGGCTCGTCTGGCCCGAGAGCACGGCGTTGACGTTCTTGTAGATGGCCTGCGAGACCTGCGGATAGACCGGCGTGACCGGCCGGGCGTGGGCCTGCTGGACCGCCTGCTTGAGCTCGGCCGCGAAGGGCATCGCCTTCTTGACCGCCGGATCGTCGTACGTCGCCTCGAGGGTCGGCGTGATCGAGAACTGGGCCGCGTTGACCGCCTCCACCTCGGGCGAGGTCAGGTAGTCGATGAGCTTGACCGCGCCCTGCGGATTCTTCGAGTAGGCCGAGATGACCAGGTTGTGGCCACCCAGAACGGCGGCCTTCCCGCCGGCCGCGAAGGTCGGGAACGGCGCGACCTTGAACTTGCCCTTGACCTTGCTGCCCTTCGCGTTGCCGAGCGCGTACGCGTACGACCAGTTGCGCATGAACGCGTACCTGCCGGACTCGAAGGCCCGGCGCGACTCCTCCTCCATGTACGTCGTCACGGCCTTGGGCGCGGCGCCGCTCTTGATGCCGTCGACCATGAACTGCAGCGCCTTGAGGTTCTGCGGCGAGTTGATGGCCGACTTCTTGCCATCCGGGCTGAGCACCTTGCCGCCCGCGGCGAACGCCAGCTCGAGGTAGTCGCAGGTCAGGCCCTCATAAGAGGCGCCCTGGTAGACGATGCCACCGTTGGCCTTGGCCTGGGTGTAGAGGTCCTGCCAGGTCGACGGGAAGCTCGAGATCTTGTCGGTGCGGTAGTACATGAACGCGGCGTCGGTCGCCTGCGGGACGCCGAAGTACTTGTTGTCGAAGTGGATCGTCTCCAGCGAGGACGGGATGAAGTCCGCCTTGCGTTGATTGACGTAGTCGCTCATGTCCAGCAGCCACTTCTGGGCGGCGAACTCCGCCGTCCAGATCACGTCCGAGAAGAAGACGTCGCACTCGGACGACTTCGCCTCCTCGCGCTGGACGAACTGGTTGCGCTGCTCATCGGCCGACGTCGGGAACTCGAGCAGCTTGGCCGACAGGCCCTGGCCGCTGTACTTGGCGTTGAACTTCTTGACCGCAGCCTTCTGGTTGCCGGACGTGTCCTTGCCCAGGCAGAACGTCACGCTGCCCTTCGCGCCCTGCGACGCGGCCAGCGTCGGTGCCTTCGCGACGCCCGCCGTGACGCCACTCGCCTGCGTGGCGGCTGCGCCGCCCCCGCTCGTGCTGCTCTTGTTGTTGCTGCTGCCACACGCGACCACCAGTATCGCCATCGCGGCGACCAACGCGGTCACCCATCTCCTGCGAGCAAACATCGACTGCACCCTCCTCGATCCCGGACGGACCCTTATGTCTCCTCACGGGCCCGCATGCGAGCGGCGGGCCCGATGGCCATCAGTCGCGGCGTGAGGACCCATGCCATCGGTGAGGAGCGCGTCGGCGAGGTGCCGCGGTCCTGAGCGATCCTCGCTGAGGATGGGCTCGCCGGAGTACTGCGCGACGTAGATGCGACGCATGCGGTCGGTCGTGTTGGGGCCGCTGCGGTGAAAGAGCGTGCTCGAGAAGCACGCGATGCTGCCGGCGGGCACGATGACCGGGTCACCCGGGTCGTCGCCGAAGTAGCCGATCATGTCGTTTGTCTCGTCGTCGCGGACGTGCTCGACGACGTCGCGGGTGCCGGCGCGCGCGTAGGGGAGCAGATAGACGGTGCCGTTGGCTTCGCTGACGTCGTCGAGCGCGATCCAGCACGTCAGGTACGGCCGGTGGGGGTATGCGATGAAGCCGGAGTCCTGGTGCCAAGCGAACCTCATGCCCTGTTCGGCGGCCTTCACCACGTACTGCTCGTTGAACAGGTAGACGGCGTCGCCGAGAGCGGCCCTCGCGACCTGCGCCATGAGCTCGGAGAACAGGAACCGCCGGACCGCGGGGCTCTTGCCGTAGGCGTGTACGAAGTAGCGGCGGCCGCGGTGATCGAGGTCCAACGTGTCGACGCCGAGCCGATCCATCTCGCGGTCGCGGTCGTCGATGAAGCGCTGGCATTCACCGCGCAACGCCTCGAGATCGCTCGCGGGCACGACGCCCTCCAGGATGAAGAACCCCTCGTCGCGGAACTGGCGAGCGTGCTCGGGGGTGATGGGCGGAACTGCGACGGCCATGTTGCTCTCCTGTGTTCGCCGACGATCACAGAATCCGCGGGAACGGCGCCGATGTCTTCTCGCCAGCCCGCGAGTTCCTATCGTTTCTTGCGGTGATCGAGGAACTTGAGATCCAGGCCGGCCTGGAAGGGCGGGCGGTTCGACACGCGGCCGGCGACGGACGACCCCACATCCATCGTCATGCCGAGGTCGAGGTCAACCTCGTCGTGCGCGGCGCCGCCTCCTACCTGCTCGGCGAACGTCGCTACGAGCTCACGCCCGGAACGCTGACCTGGCTCTTTCCAGGCCAAGATCACGTGCTGGTCGACGAGTCCGCCGACCACGAGCTGTGGTGGGCGATCTTCCGGCCCTCCCTCGTCGCTCGGACCGCGACGACGTCGCAAGCGCGACCCCTCCTCCAAGAGAATCCCTTCGGGCAGTTCTCACGCCGCCTCGACTCCAGCCGAGTCGAGCGCCTCGCTGTCCTCTTCCGAGAAGTGCGCGACGCCGAGGCGCTCGATGACGCACTTGTCAACACCGGACTGGCATACCTGCTGATCTTCGCCTGGCGCGCGTTCCTCGACAGCGACGACATTGTCGAAGGCGTCGATGTCCATCCGGCAGTGGAGACGGTCGTTCGCCTGCTGCGCGCCGACCCATCCGCAGGCGACCTTGCCGCGCTCGCGCGGACCGCGGACCTGAGCCCCTCGCACCTGAGCCGCCTGTTCAGCGCGCAGACGGGCGTGTCGATCAGCCGGTTTCGCAACCAGCAGCGACTACAGCGTTTCCTGCACCTCTACGGCAGGGGCCGACGCACCACCGCGCTCGCCGCCGCCCTCGAGGCTGGCTTCGGCAGCTACGCCCAGTTCTACCGAGTGTGTCGCCAGGAAGTGGGGCGCAACCCGTCTGCGTTGCGCACGGCCGCCGCAGACGACGAC
>Ga0307278_10001988_pt1 | contig 10071 bp, 12 predicted proteins | sample ER_DNA_117_FD_194482 | JGI IMG/M metagenome (GOLD analysis project Ga0307278, IMG submission 194482) | Bulk soil microbial communities from the East River watershed near Crested Butte, Colorado, United States - ER_DNA_117 | ecosystem: Environmental > Terrestrial > Soil > Floodplain | place...
GCTGGTGGCGGTCAGGTCGACCGCCGGCTCGACCGTGGAGAACGACTCGATGTCGTCCTTGAACAACGCCTTGCTGTTGAACTGCGCGTACGGGTCGCTGTCGTCCGCCGGACAGTTCCGCATGCCCGTCTCGAAGCCGCGATAGACCGTCCCGTTCGGCCCTTCGACCGCGGCGCCCTTGAGCACCGCACCTGTGCCGTCGAGCGAGCCGACGAGGTTCGCGACCTGATGATGGATGCAGTGCGGGAACGTCGTGCCGTCCCCGACAATCAGCGATACGCCCCACGCATTCGCGCCGAGGATGTTCGCCGCCCAGCGGCTGCTCCAAGGCTTGTACGTCGTCGTGCCGGTCAGCTGGTCGTACTCGCTCGCCATGACGACGAGACCACCGCCGTGCGACGTCGTATCCCAGACCGTCCACGGGAACCCGAACTGGAACGGGTCGTTGGCCGCCTGGGCCAGCGCGTTGTCGAGCGCCTTCTTCAGGTCCGCGACCAGGGCCGCCTGCGTCGTCTCGAGCCCGGGTGGATTCCCCGCTTGCCGGATCGCCTTGTGCAGTTCGTAGTGGGCAAGCCCGCTGACGTCGTACAGGTTGAGCGTGTCGGCGGCGTCGTCCGCGCTCGTGATGTACGCGTTCGCCCAGTGCGCCGCCTGCTGCAGGTAGAACGACGCATCCGTGTGCGGAAGGCCGGCAGGAAGACCACCGCTTGCGACCGCGAAGTAGAGCTCCGTCGCACCGAGCTCGAGATCGCTTCGCCACTCGGTCTCGGGATAGAAGCTGTACGGAACGTACGTGGTCAGCTTCGCCGGATTCGTATTCGCGAGATCGAAGATGTGCTCCGCCGCGAGCAAGCACCGGTTCGCGAACGCCGGGTCGCTGGCCTTGAAGAGCTGGAAGCACATCGCGAACGCCGCCGCGTCGCGCCCTGCGAGGTTCGGGCTGATCGGCGAGCCCGCAGGCCCGACCGGGAACACAGGCCTGTTGCGGATGTACCGGTAATGGGGATCGGTGCCCCCGAAGCTGTCGTCCGCCTGCGGCAGCCGCCAGATGTCATGGTCGCCGACGATCTTCGCGTTGCCCGTCCCGATGCCCACCTGGTAGTAAAACGTGCTCGTGGCGTCGTCCCACATGCGCAGGAGCCAGTCCGTCCCGAATTTCGCCTCTGCCGTGTAGCTGCCCAACTGGCCGGGAAAGTCGCGGACGCCGTGCAGCAGTAGCGCGGTCGTGTAGCCGAGGGTCTCGACGCCCTTGATGTAGTCACCCGCGTCCCACCAGCCGCCGGATGCGTCGACGCGCACCCCCAGCGGTTGCAGGTCGCCGGAGAACCGGCCCGAGGAGTTTGCGTTCGGCGTGACGTACGTCATCGCGTTCGCGTCGTTGAGATGCGCGGCCGCGGTGCGAAGCGTGTTGGGGACGTAGCTCGGGCCGTCGCGCTGCGACTGGTAGAAGAACAGGCCGTTCGCGAGCGGAGTCGCATAGACGTTCTGTCCGGTGTCGATCCTGAAGGCAGGCGACGTGGCGGCGATCGGCGCCGCGACCGAGATCGTGTACGTCCCAGTGGTTGCGACGGCGTCGAAGTCGAGCGGCTGGACGAACGGGTATGCACTGCTCCACGCGCCGAGGTTCGCTCCGACCGTGCCCGTGTACACGACCGAGCCGGCGGCGTTCTTGACGCTGAAGGCGGCACCGGCTTCGCTCGTCGATGACATGACATAGGCCCGTTTCGTTGCGCTCGCCGGGTAGCCGACCTGGTTCACGCGGACAAACGCCGTCGCGGGTGGCGGTGCCGGCTTCGCGGCGACGCAGCACGAAAGCCCGGCCAGAAGCGCGACGAGAGCATGCATAGAGGCCTCCCCTGTCTAGTAAAGGTTCTTAACTAGGGCTCTGTTGTGGACCCTACGCCTGCGAGCGCAAAAAGGCCAGCACCGCGTGCACGCGGCGGTTCTCAAGGGTCGAGTCCGCCGGGAGATCCAGCTTGCGGAAGATGCTGCGGATGTGTGCCTCGACGGTCTTCGGCGTGATGTAGAGCGCTTTCGCGATCCCGCGGTCGGTGCGGCCCTCCGCAATCAGCGTGAGCACTTCGAGCTCGCGCGTCGTCAGCTCGGCGAGCGCGTGCTGCTCCGTGGGTGCGGTGACGAACTCGAGCCTCGCCTGCCCTCCCTCAGCTGCACGCCGACGCTCGAGCTGGGCGCGCAGCTCGGCTTGCAACTGCGCGTTCTCGAGTGCGAGTCGCGCTGCGGTTCCGGCCGAGTGCACCAGCGCCGGATCTTCCAGGAGTGAGGCGTCGTGCACGAGCGCGACGTCTTCGAGCTTGGTGACTGCGCGGCCTGCGCTGCCGTCGACGGATGTGGCCTTCCCCTCCGCGTCGACGTAGTCACCCTTCGGCAGGCGAAACGCGAGCTCGAGTGAGGGATCCCCGAGTGTGCGCGCGAGCGCATCGCGCACGTCGGTGGGTGAGGCGACGTCGCCGAGCTCGACGACGAGGTCGCCGACAGCGGCGCGGTGGAGCTGCATGCGCAGGATTCCTGCGAGGAACGCCAGGGGAATCGCCGCGTAGACGAGCTTCAACCAATCGGCGGCCGAGCCTCCGAGATCGAGATAGTCGTGCGCGACCGAGACCGCCGCAACGATCAGGACGGGTGGGCCTGCCCAGAGGATGGGTTCGAGCACGCGCCGTTCGGGCGGCGTCGAGGCGAGCCAGCGCTGCACGACGAGGAAGACGACGGCGGCGAAGAGCGGGATGGCGAGCGCCGCGAGCGCGTCGTTCGTCGCCGGGAACACCTCGCTGATGATGTAACCGCCGAAGGCAAGCGCGTACGCGGCCCACACGAGGATGCGTTCAAACCTCGTCCGTGTCACTCCGTACGGGAAGACGATCACCTGGTGCGCGATCAGGGCCAGGAAGACGTTCAGAGACAGCTCGCCGACGCGTGTCGGGAGCTCCGCGTCCGACCGTGCGAAGTCCCGGCAGAACCAGGCGGCCGCCGAGAGGACCATCAGCATCCCAGTGCGATTCTCTGGGCGGCGTCTCCACGCCATCAGGCCCCCGCCTAGAAAGGCGAGCCCGACCGCCAGCTCGACGGGCAGCGGCGCCACGCCGTGATCGTTGCATCTCAGGGATATCCCGTAAATGCCTGCAGATTCGGGATTTCATCGATGTGCGGGAGAACCGTCCGGCCTAGCGTCGAGTGGGTCAGCCACCGCTCGAAAGGAGCCCCGCAATGAAGCAGAACCCGTTCATCATCAGCGCCGCCGTCGCAGCCCTCGTGCTGGTCGCGGCACTCGCAACCCTCGGCGTGCTGGCCGCCTTCGCCGGCCAGAAGTCGGGCCTGGAGAAGTCGGGCAAGCACGGTTGCCCGGCGCAGATCGCCAATTACGCCGACTGTTCCCGCTAGATCCGAAGTCCTAGAGTGGCCGCATGGCAGATCGCCTGCGGCCGCTCTGGGATTTTGACGACCTCGATGCTACGGACGGCCGGCTGCGCGAGCAGCTCGAGCGCGCGCAGACGGACGCGGGTCGCGCAGAGGTGCTGACGCAGCTCGCACGTGTTCAGGGCTTGCGCGACGACTTCGATGCGTGCGAAGAGCTGCTGCAGCAAGCGGAGTCGTTGGCGGGCGCTGACGGCGGCGCGCGTGTGCGGATCGAGCTCGAGCGCGGTCGGAAGCTCCGTTCGAGCGGGGACGGTGAAGCCGCCGTTCCACAGTTCGAGTCTGCGTTTGCTCGTGCGTCCGAGCTCGGCGAGTACTACCTGGCGGGAGACGCCGCGCACATGGTCGCGATCGCGGACGAGCGCAACATGCTCGAGTGGACGCAGCGCGGGCTCGAGCTCGCGGAGTCGCAGCCGGAGGCCGCGTACTGGGCCGGTCCGCTGCTGAACAACCTGGGGTGGCACTACTTCGAGGCGGGTGACTACGAAACGGCGCTCGACACGTTCGAGCGGGCGCTCGAGGTGCGCAAGCTCGATCCGGGTAATCCGCAGGCGATCGAGTGGGCGCAGGAGGCGGTGGACGAAGCGCGCAAGGCGCTCGGCAGCTAACGCGACGTCGTCTCGAAGCGGTCGAGCCCGTCGTCGGGAAGCGTTTCCCACGGAGCGACCGACCTGACGAAAAGGTGAGCGATCGGCCGCGCGTCAAACGGTTCGTCGAACGTCGTGGCGCGAACGCTGCACACTTCTGACTCGGGCCAGCCGCCGCCGAAGAGATTCGATCCGCAGGCGAGGCAGAACGTCTTGGCGCTTCCCTCCGGCGGTTGGTACGTCTGCAGAAGATCTTCGCCTTCGAGAATTCGGATCGAGGACGACGGCACCCGTCCGTTGACGGTCGCCGCGCCGCCCGAGAGCTTCTTGCAGCTGGCGCAGTGGCAGTAGCGCAGCGCGTCCGGCGGCTCAGGGATCTCGAACCTCACAGCGCCGCAGAGGCAGCTTCCGTGCAGCGAGGGCACGGCTCGAGCCTACTTCAGGTGCGGCTCCCAGGCCGCCTCGACGACGTAGCCGTCGGGATCGCGGCACTTGACGCTGACGTACTCCGGCTCCTCCCACTCCTCGACGATCGGGACGCCGTCGGCCCGCAGCCGGTCGCGAAAGGCGCGCACCGCCTCGGGGCTCTCGCTGTGGACTCCGAAGTGCAGGAACTTCGGTAGCGCAAGCTCTTCGTCCGTGGCCCCGAGAGCGAGCGAGAAGCCGTCCGCGTCGTAGAGCATCAGGACGCCGTCGTCGTATCGTCGGGCCGGCTGCGCGCCGAAACCGAAGTAGGTCTCGTAGAAGCGACGCGAGCGCTCCTGGTCACGGACGGCGAGGGCCAGATGCCTCATCGGAAGTGTGTCTATCATCGAAGGCGTGGCCACGAACGGCAAGCTGACCGCCAAGGACTACAAGACCGACCAGGAAGTCCGCTGGTGCCCGGGCTGCGGCGACTACGCCATCCTGGCCGCGCTCCAGTCGTTCATGCCGGAACTGGCAGTGCCGAAGGAGAAGATCGTCTTCGTCTCCGGGATCGGCTGCGCCGCGCGCTTCCCGTACTACATGGAGACCTACGGCGTGCACTCGATCCACGGTCGCGCGCCGGCGATCGCGACGGGCCTGTCGACGTCGCGGCCGGACTTGTCAGTGTGGGTCGTGACCGGCGACGGCGACGCGCTTTCGATCGGCGGCAACCACCTGATCCATGCGCTGCGGCGGAACGTGAACATCAAGATCCTGCTCTTCAACAACGAGATCTACGGGTTGACGAAGGGGCAGTACTCACCGACGAGCGAGCTCGGCAAGGTGACGAAGTCGACGCCGATGGGCTCGCTGGACTGGCCGTTCAATCCGCTCAGCATCGCAATCGGCGCCGAAGCGACATTCGTTGCACGCGCGATCGACACGGACCGTGCACATCTGACGGATGTGCTGCGCGCCGCGGCTGCGCATCGCGGGAGCGCGTTCGTCGAGATCTTCCAGAACTGCAACATCTACAACGACGGCGCGTTCGACTTCGTCCGCGATGACAAGACGAACAGGATCTACCTGGAGCACGGCAAGCCGATCCGGTTCGGTGATGAGGGGGAGAAGGGCGTGCGCCAGCGCGCCGACGGAAGCGTCGAGATCGTCGACGTGACGGACGAGTCAGAGCTGTTGGTGCACGACGCGCACCACGCGGAGCCGAGCGCAGCGTTCGCGCTCAGCCGGCTCACGCGTGGCACGTCCGGTGCGACCCCGGTCGGCGTCCTCAGGGACGTCGTGCGTCCGGTCTACGACGAGCTGATGGCGGAGCAGCTCGATGTCGCACGGGAGAAGCGCGAAGGCGACCTCGCGGGCCTGCTTGGCGCCGGCGACACCTGGACGATCTGACCCTGGCTTACTGCTAACCGCCCTCGGGCATCGTCGCCGACGGGTCCGTTTGCCAGAGGCCGATCGGATTCCCTTCGGTGTCAGCACCGGTGACGAACCAGCCCATACCGGGCACGGGCTGCGGATCATCCGCCTTGCCGCCGAGCTCCTTCAGGCGTGCCGCCCCCGCATTGATGTCGTCGACGTCGAAGTAGACGCGGATAGCACCGGTATCGCTCGGGAAGACGGCGCTGCCTGCGTCGTCGGAAATGCGGGCCATGTGGTATTCGACCGGGCCCTCCATCCCCTGAAATTCCCAGCCGAACAGGTTCTTGTAGAACTCTTGCGCGCGGCCCGTGTTCGCCGCAGGTATCTCGAGGTGGACGGGCTTCCCAGCCATGGCTGCTCCTTTCGAGATTGGGATCCAGCCTCCGAGATTACGGGGTGGCAGCGCTCCTACGTCGCGGTCGGGTCGCGAGATACTTCGCCTTCGCGCTCGCAAAGAATTCTGGGTCGCGCTGGTACTCCGCGGCGAGCCAGTCGACGAACGCATCGCTGTACTGCGGCGAGCCGAACTTCGGCACGTGCACGAACTCCGGTCGCGTCTCCTCCGAGATTGCATGCACGCGACGGATGCTGAGCACGTCGAACGCGTTGACCGTCCCTTCGCCGAGCCGCACGTTCACCTCGCGGATCACCTCCTTCTGGCGGTAGGGATGTGACTGGTCCGGATCGACCTGCCCATACAGCGGCGCATGCGGGTCGGTCGTCAGCCGGATCAACGTCGGCCGCCCCTCCTCGTCTCGCTCCGCCGTTTCGATCACGGCGACCTCGGCGCCGTCGGGCGCGTGCATCACCTGCCGGATGTTCGCGAGCCACTGCGTTCGCGTCGCTTCGAGCTGCCGGCGGATGAAGTCGCGCACGTCGTCGCCGGTCGCCGGCTCGCTCTTCGCGCCGTGGCGGAAATAGAGGCCGCCCCGCGCGAACGCGACGTGCTCCACGCCATCAACGTCCCGATAGCGGCCCGGCCGCACGAATACCAACGGCGTGTTGCGCACCTCGTCGACCACTACCGCCGCCGAGGGTCGGCCGCCGCGCGTCACCGTGTCGACCGTAAACCCCTCGAACTCCGGCTCCGCGTACCGCTCGAGCTGCTCGTGGATCCGTTCCTCGTCGACGCCTGCGACGCCGTCCAGAACGATCACGCCTCCTCCTGAATTAGCCATGGCGGCGAGGTCCCGAACGAGCTCGACGTAGTCGACGGTCTCGCGCAGCGCGACGCGCTTCGAGCTCCGCGTCGCGTTCTCGGCGCGGCTCCGGAATGCGTTCGCGCGCACCCGCTCAAGTTACTTCTTCTGCAGAAATACAGTGAATGACGCGGCCACCGTCGCGACGACGGTGATTGCCCAGATCTCCAGCCCGATGTCCACGATCCGGCCACCCGTCGTGACCGGATTCGGCATCTGCGACGACACCGTCAGCAGCTGGGTCGTCACCCAAAAGAAGCTCTTGAAGAGCGATCCGATCGCCGACCCGTCCTTGCCGTGCTCCAGCACGTACATCAAGACGGTCCCCACCGCATCGACGACGAGCGTCACCAGGACTGTCGTCGTCAGCCGCCTGCGGAAGGTCGTGTGTACGGCCGTAGCCCCGCGGACGACTCGATGGATCTCGAGGCCGAGATCGCTGAACATCCTCATGATGTGGGCCAAAGAGTCCTTTCGACGAGGACGAGCCCGACGGTTCAAGCGCCGACCTTAACTTCTTAACGAGTCGCCGCTACCCTGGCCTCCCGTGAGGAGAGGGGTCCTCTTCGGGGTGGCGCTGGCCGCGGTCCTCTGGACGAGCGCGGCCGCCGGAGCGACGAGATCCGACCTCGTGGTCACATCCGTCAAGACGAACAAGGTCAGCCTCGTCGGCAAGCCCTTCTACGTCACGGTGACCGTTACCGACCGCGCCTCGCTGCCGCGCAAGGCGACCGTCACGATCGCGTCCGGCAACACGCCGCTGGCCAAGCGGAGCTTCACGTTCCGTCCGCGGCGGCGCACGACCGTGAAGCTCCCCATCACCCTCCCGGCACCCGGCCGGACGCCGGTGACCGTCACGCTCACCGGCACGAAGCCGCGTCGCGTCACGGTCGACGTCTCGGAGTTTCGCGTGCGCCCGTCGGCGGTGCTCGTTCCCGCGCTCGCCGGCTACGGCGGCCAGTTCAACCACCATGTCTACGCCGCGCTCAGCCGTTCCGTCGGCGTGACAGACGAGAACGTCGTCGACATGGAGCAGAAGATGCGCGCGCTCCACCCGGAGTTCTCGCGCGTCTTCTTCACGCCGCAAGCTTTCACCGACCCGGACAAGATGCAGTCCTTCATTCGCACCGTGCAGTTCGCTCAGAGCACAGGGACGACGATCAACATCACGTGGCAGGGAGGCACGCTCAGCGCCGCCAGCGGCACCGTCCAGAAGTTCGCGAACGTCCTGCTCGACCTCGTCCGCAACCGCGGCATCACCAACTTCCGGTGGCTGACGCTGCAGAACGAGCCGAACCGAACGCGGATCACGATGCAGGCCTACGAGGCGCAGTACCGCGAGCTCGATCCCCTGATCCAGAGCATCCGCGGTCAGGTGCACTACATGGGCGGTGACCTTGTCCGCGGGCCCGACACCGGCGCGCCGAACCAGGACGTCTGGTTCCAGTACCTCGCCGCGCACATGTCCGACCTGCTCGACGCGTACTCGATCCACGTGTTCTGGGACTACTGGGACACGCAGAAGCTCGACGATCGCCTGACGGAGGTCCGGGCGATCGTCAACGCGCTGCCGGAAGCCGGACGCAAGCCGGTCTACGTCACCGAGTACGGCGTCAGGGGACTGCGCACGTTCAACGGCGCGCCGCAGGTCGACCCCGGCGTCTGGGAGGACGGCACTCCGGTCAACCAGACGAACGTCAGCGCGTTCCAGCAGGCGTGGTTCGATGTCCTCTCCGCCGATCTTGGTTTCCTCGGGACGAGCAAATGGGACTCGTACTACGGGAAGTACGACAACAGCACGCAGTCCTACTACATCATCGGTGCGCCGCAGAACGGCTGGCCGCTCTATCCGCTCTACAACTTCATGCAGCTGTTGACGACAACGGTGAAGCGCGAGTGGCAGGTCGTTGCCGTCGACTCGGTCCCGAACACGTCACGGATCCTCGCCGCATACCTAGGCAAGAGCAAACAGCTGACGGTCGTCGGCCTCGACACGGCCGGCGCGCAACTCAACACCGTCTCCCCGACAGCCAGCTCGTACACGATCGCGGGATTCCCGCCTTCGAGGCGGGTGAACATGAAGATCTGGAATGCGGCCGGTGACGGATTGGTGGCGCCAAGACAGACGGTCATGGCGGATCCAGCGGGCGTCGTGACGATCAGCGTCCCGCAGCACGCCGTCTTCGTGCTGACGACGATTCGCCTCGGCTAAGGTCATAGGCGTCCGCTACAGAAGGGAGCCGCCATGTACGTCCGTGTGGCAACGTTCGAGCAGTCCGGGGACATCGACGAGACGATCAAGATGGTCAAGAGCGACGTCGAGAACGACAACCGTCCGCCGGGGCTCGAGGATGCGAAGGGGATGATGATGCTCGTCGACCGCGCGTCCGGGAAGTCGATGGGGATCGTCATGTTCGAGACCGAAGAGGCCCTCAAGAAGGGCGACGAGGCGCTGAACGCAATGTCGCCGGGCGGCGGCGGCAGCCGCAGCAGCGTCGAGTTCTACGAGATGCCCGTCAGCACGTTCCCCTCGTAGTCATGGCGCAGAACCCTCCAGAGGGATACTCGCGCGTCACCCCGTACCTGCTCTACCACGACTGCGACGCCGCGATCGAATTCCTCACCAACGCGTTCGGCTTCACCGAGAAGGTCCGCATGCCGGGGCAGGACGGGACGACGAGTCACGCCGAGCTCGAGCTCGAGGGCGGGATCGTCATGCTCGGCAACCCGGGCGGTGACTACAAGAGCCCGAACGAGCTCGGCGGCCGGACGCAGACGACGTACATCTACGTGGACGACATCGACGCGCACTACGAACGTGCCACGGCCGCGGGCGCACAGATCGAACGAGAGCTCGCGGATCAGTTCTACGGTGACCGGAACTACGGCGCGCACGATCCTGAAGGCCACGCGTGGTCCTTCGCAACGCACGTGCACGATCCCTCGCCGGAAGAAATGCAGGCCGCAATGGAAGGCGCGACAGCGTCCTAACGTCTGCTCGGCATTGAAACGAC
>Ga0307278_10001989_pt1 | contig 10071 bp, 10 predicted proteins | sample ER_DNA_117_FD_194482 | JGI IMG/M metagenome (GOLD analysis project Ga0307278, IMG submission 194482) | Bulk soil microbial communities from the East River watershed near Crested Butte, Colorado, United States - ER_DNA_117 | ecosystem: Environmental > Terrestrial > Soil > Floodplain | place...
GAGGGGCGGAAGACAGCGATGTCGGTGCGGCCGTCGCCGTTGTAGTCGCCGGGAACGGGGATGTCCCCCGCTATTCCGAACATGAGTGTTTGGCCGGTGGCCTGGATGTACCAGTTGCCGTTCGAGGGGCGGAAGACACCGACGTCTGTGCGGCCGTCGCCGCTGAAGTCCCCGAGGCGCCCCGCAGCGTTCGCCAGACCGGCGCAAACGAGGACCACTCCTGCGAGGAAACCGAGCAGAAGAAGAAGGCGCCTACTGCGGGGTGCGGCCCCCCACATGGCCACTTACTTCGGATGTGGGGACGCCGTGCGGGATCCCGTGAAGGAGTGAACTACCACAGCTACACCTCACAAAAGGACGATCGGGGGCGAAGCGCGCGAGACTAGCGAACCGTGCGGATGTTTGTCGGACGTCATCACGCAGATTTCGCGTGGCTGCGTGAAGTACCTGCACGTTCCAAAACCACAAGAACGTGCGCAAAGAGCGAGAAAAGCGCAGTTACTTCGAGTTGATCACGTACGAATCAACGATCTGTCCCTGCGTGCAGCGGAACTGATCGTGCGATGTCGCCGGACCGCATATGGCGCGCAACGTCATGCTTGTGCTCGTTACGTCCACGCGCACGTGGATCAAGTGCAACGCGCGGAACGCAGTTCGCTTGTCCGTGCCGGAGAGGGCCTCCAGATCTGCACCGCCGCCGGTCGCGGTGACGTGTACGACACTGTGAATCGGTTGGAAGCGCTCGTAGTTGTGTGAGTGGCCGTTGAGGTTGAGCACGTACTTCGAATAGCGGTCGCCGAACCCGTCGAGAATGGACGCGAGCTGCGACTCGCCGTGGTGATAGCCGGTCGAGTACGCCGGACGATGGCCGAACGTGACGATGAAGCGGATGCGCGGATTGCTCTGTGCCGACGACATCAACGCGGTCGCGTCGTTCTTCCACTGTGCCCAGGTCGCGCTCGTGTACGGCTCCGGGTACGAGATGAACCGCACGGGGCCGGCGTCGAACCAGCCCCAATCCTCGCCGCAGCAACCTGCCCCCGGTGCGCCCGGCGACGCCTTCGGATGTGGAAGCGCGAATCTGCCTTTGTAGTTCCGCAAGTCGTCTGTCGACTTGTCCCATTCGTGATTGCCCCACGCAGGCATGTACGCAGCTCTTCGGCTCCAGGCCATCACGTCGTTGAAATGCCGGTCGACCGCGTCCTGTCCTTCGTCGTTGCCGTACGTCAGATCACCGACGACGAGCACGAAGGCCGGCTTGTCCGCGGCGATCTGCGCCTGAGTCGGAGTGACCGGCGGATCGCTCCCCGAGTCACCGACGTCCGCTTCGACATCGAACCGAAAGGAACCGGTGGGCGCCGTGCGGAACGTCGAGACCGGGCCTGAGCCGATCGCATAGCGATAGCTCTTGCTGCGTTTTAGACCGGCGATGCGTACCTCTTTGAACGGCCCGGGTGAGGAGAATGGCTGCGGCCGTGCTCTGTGCGCCGCAAAGGTCTTCCACCGTTTTGCGCTCACCTTCACGCGCATTCCGTTCGCACTGCCTCGCCAGTCGAAGGCGACCGACGTAGGTCCGGTGAATGTGTAGTGAACCTCCGTTGCCGTGCCCGCCTGCGCAGTCCGCAATGCCGGGGGCGAGGCGGCGCCGGGGGCGCGCGGCGTAGCTCCGGCTGCCAGCGCCGCGAGCGGCAGCAGCAACAGAACCAGTCGTCCTCGGGCCCAGCGCACCTCCAGTGGAGGCTACCTGCCGTAAGCCGTAAAGCCCGTAGTTTTCAGTAGCTCTTAACCGAAAGTACAGTTAAAACCTTCTTCTATTTGCGCCAGAGGGCTAGGTGCGATACAAAACAGGGAAAGCAACACCCTCTCTAACTGACGAAAGGCGGCCCTTTCGATGAGGGAACTAGGGGAAAGAACGGCGGTCATCCTTGATCGCCAGCCACTGTGGATCGATGCCCTTGCGCGGTTGTTGACCGAAGTGGGCATCAAGGTAGTGGGGACAACTTCGTCCCCTATCGAGGCGTTGGACATGATCGCTGCGCGAGAACCGGGGTTGTTCATCGCGGAGTACGACGCGATCGAGAGCTCGGACCAGGGCCTGGCGTTGCTCGGCCAAGCGGCCGCGAGCGATGCGGGGCTTCGCTCGGTCGTGTTGGCGACGGAGGACAATCCGGCCCAGATCGAAGGGGCTTTCGCCGCGGGCGCATCGATGTATTGCGTCAAGACCGCCGCGCCGCAGGATCTCGCGGCGGCGATTCGGCAGTCGTTCCAGACGTCGATTTATCACGCGGGCTCGCGCCCGCGCCAGCCGGAGCCGGTTGCGGTCGGAGGCGACACGACTACGGGCCTGACGAAGCGCGAGGTCGAGATCCTGCGACTCGTGGCTGAGGGCCATTCCAACTCACAGCTCGCCAAGATGCTCTGGGTCACGGAGCAGACGGTGAAGTTCCACCTGTCGAACATCTACCGCAAGCTCAACGTGGCGAATCGCACCGAGGCGAGTCGGTGGGCGCAGATCCACGGCCTCCTTCGGGAAGCTGCGGCCTAATCGTGGACTAGGCAGCCAAGAGGAGAGACAGCGGCTGTCCGCCAATAGGAGGCGGCCGCTCTCTTTCCGTTCTCTTTGGGAATTCGCGGGCAGGACGGCCAGAGCGCGCCGCTGCCGGAACCGCCTGGCCTTTCGTTGAGGAGCATCCGAAGGGGCGTCTCCGGGCAGCTCTGACGGTCCAACCCTCCGGTGAGTGGCTGCCGGGGCTGGCTCGCATCACGATTCGAAGTGTGGAGTTGCGGCCAACGTCCACAAAGCGCAGCAAGGTCCTGCAGGGCCGGCTCTCGACGCTGGTGCTCGAGCGGCAGCGCCTGCGGGAATCGAACGCGTCCGCGTTCATGCTCGAGCAGAACCGGATCGACATCGTGCAGACACAGCTCGAGCTCTCAGCGGCGCTCCTGTCGGAGCACCTCGAGCCCCGAGTCGCATAGCTAGCGGGGCGGGTCAGGCCGCGATCGCGCGCCGTTGAAGCACTAGCTCGGCGATCTGGATCGCGTTCAACGCGGCACCCTTGCGCAGGTTGTCGCAGACGACGAACAGGACGAGGCCGTTGGGGACGGTCGTGTCCTCGCGCACGCGGCCTACTAGGACGTCGTCGATCCCGACGGCGTCGCGGGGCGACGGGACGTCCTCGAGCCGCACTCCGGGGGTCCCGCGGAGCAAGTCCTGCGCCTCCGCAGGGGTCAGCAGCTCCTGGGTCTCGACCCAGACCGCCTCGGTGTGTCCGATGAGCACCGGAACCCGCACGCACGTGACGGAGATCGGCAGCTCGGGCAGCTCGAGGATCTTGCGCGTCTCCGCGCGCAGCTTGGATTCCTCCTCGAAATCCACGCCGTCGAAGTCCCAGTCCATGTCGAGGTGGGCCTCGGCGGGAGGCGTGGCGCGGAGCTCTTCCATCCGGTGGGCTCCCGCGCCCGACATCGACTGATATGTACTCGCGCGCACGCGCGCGAGGCCCGCGGCGTCGCGGAGAGGCTTCAGAGCCATCGCCAGTGGGATCGTGCAGCAGTTCGGATTCGCGATGATGCCGTCGTTCTCGGCGGCACGGCTGCCGTTGACCTCGGGCACGACGAGCGGCACACCCTCCTGCAGCCGGTAGGCCGAGGACTTGTCGATCGCGACGGCTCCGCCGCGAACCGCATGCGGGACGAGCTCGCGCGAAGCGGCGGCGCCCACCGAGAACAGGCAGACATCGAGCTCGCCCGAGCTCAGCGCCTCAGGCGTTGCCTCCTCGACGACCAGATCGCCGAGCGTGGTGCCGGCCGAGCGCGCCGACGCGAACGCCCGCAGGTTCTCGTAGCCGCGCTCCTGCAGGAGCGCCAGGGTGACCGTGCCGACGGCGCCCGTCGCGCCCACAACCCCGATCCGGGGGGAGTCAGCCAAGCTCGAACGCCTCGTGCAGGGCCCGAACGGCCTTCTCGACGTCGACGCTGGGGACATGGCAGGCGATCTTGATCGGCGACGTGGAGACGACCGGTGCCTCGATTCCCGCGGCCTCGAGCGTCGCGAACGTCTTTGCCGCCACGCCTGGATGGCTCTTCATGCCCGCGCCGATGAGCGAGACCTTGCCGAGATCGTCGCGTGCGGACCAGGTCACGCCGAGAGCGTCGAGCGCTCGCTCGGCGTCGGGCCTGTCCTCAACAGGGGCTGAGAATACGATCTCGTTCCCCGTTTGCACGATCGTGTCGACATTGATGCCGGCATTGGCGAGCGCGCCGAAGAGCCTCGCGGCAGTCGAGCCCTGAACACGGTAGACAGTCTCTTCGCGCTGGTGCACCACTCCTGAGATCAGCGCCTTTTCCTCGAGCATCCTGCGGTCCTCCTCACGGATCCACGTCCCATCGGTGTCATTGAACGTCGAACGGACGTGGAGTTGAACATTGTGGCTGCGCGCGACCTCGATCGAGCGGGTCGCCATCACCCGCGCGCCTGACGACGCCATCTCGAGCATCTCCTCGTAGTTGAGAGCGTCGAGCTTGCGTGCGTTCGGAACGAGCCGGGGGTCGGCCGTGTAGACGCCGTCGACGTCTGTGTAGACCTCGCACACCTGCGCACCGAGCGCCGCGGCCAGTGCGACTGCGGTCGTGTCGGAGCCACCGCGTCCGAGCGTTGTCACGTCGGACGAGTCCGCCGACACTCCCTGGAAGCCCGCGACGAGAACGATCTTGTCCTGATCGAGCGCCTCGTGGATGCGGCGGGCGCGCACGTCGACGATCTTTGCCTTGCCATGCACGGTGTCGGTCACGATTCCGGCCTGCGAGCCGGTGAGCGAGATCGCCTCGTGGCGAAGGTCGTGGATCGCCATCGCTGCGAGTGCGCACGAGATCCGCTCGCCGACCGAGATGAGCATGTCGAGCTCGCGGGGCTCGGGACGCGACGAGACTTGCCGCGCGAGGTCGAGCAGCTCGTCGGTGGTCGTCCCCATCGCGGAGAGCACGGCGACGACGCGCGAGCCGCTCTCTCGTGCCGCGACCAGACGCCGTGCGACGCTCTTCAGCTTCTCGGGATCTGCGACCGACGTACCGCCGAACTTCATCACGACCGTGCCGAGGTGTGGCGCGGTGTCGTCGCCCTCGACCGCGGGAATGACTTCGTAATCGGTCGTCGTCACTCCATCTCCCTGCGGCCGGCGAGCGCACGTCCGAGGGTGACCTCGTCTGCGTACTCGAGATCGCCGCCGACGGGCAGGCCGCTCGCGAGCCTGGTCACGCGCACTCGTCCGCGCAGCCGATCGGCGAGGTAGGCCGCGGTCGCTTCGCCGGTCATGTTCGGGTTCGTCGCGAGGACGACCTCCTGGACGCCGTTGCGTTCGACGCGACCGACCAGCTCGTCGATGCGCAAGTGCTCGGGCTCCACGCCGTCGAGCGGGGAGAGCGCGCCGCCGAGCACGTGATAGAGGCCGCGGAACTCGCTCGTGCGCTCGACCGAGATCAGGTCGACCGGTTGCTCGACGACGCAGATCATCGTGTGGTCGCGGCGGGCGTCGCGGCAGATTGCGCAGACGTCCTCTTCGGTGAGGTTGCCGCACTCGTTGCAGAAACGCACGCGCTCCTTGACGTCCTCGATCGCGGTCGCAAGGGCGAGCGCTTCGTCCTTGGGACGCTGCAGCAAGTGAAACGCCAGGCGGTGCGCGGTGCGCGTTCCCACGCCGGGGAGACGCGACAGCTGAGCAACGAGGTTTTCCACAGCCGGGCTGAGCACTGCCCTATTGTGCCGACATGCCCCGGATTGCCGAGGTCGCCCTCTTCACCGGGGACGTGCAGCGGCTCGCCGACTTCTACGAGCAATTGCTCGGCCGGCCTGCCGACAGCCGGTCGGCCTCGCACGCGAGCTTCGATCTCGACGGCACGATCCTCTTCATCCACGTCGCAGGCGACGGGGTGGAGGGAGCCCCTGCCGTGGACCACGTGGCCTTCGCCCTGGATCAGGACTCCGCCGCAGACCGAGCCCGGTCGATCGGTGTCGATGTCGTCGGCCCGCAGGACTTCTACTGGGGCCGATCGGCTTATCTGCGCGATCCGGACGGACGCGCGGTCGAGTTGCAAGCCAACGAGTAAAGGACTTTCCCGTCCGATCTGGGGGCAGACGCTCGAGCGGGGATGCGCCAGACTCCACCGGTGTCCCTGCCGCCGGGTACGCCAACGCGCGACCGCATCAGGATCGTGCTTGCCGACGACGACTGGATGTTCGCGCGGCTGCTCCAGGTGCGTCTTGCGGCGCATCCGGACCTCGAGGTGATCGGCATCGCGGGGAACGGCAGCGAGGCCGTCGCCCTTGCGGAGGAACTGGCCCCGGACATCGTGTTGATGGACGTGAGCATGCCGGTTCTCGACGGGGTCGAGGCGACGCGGCTGATCCGGGCGCTTCCGGAACCTCCGTCGGTCGTGCTCGTGACAGGGGAGGAAGATGACGCCGATCTGGGCGCGTACGAGGCAGGCGCCGCGGCGTATCTGCGCAAGTCGCTCGACCTCGTCTCGCTGATCGACGTGATCGTCGCGTTGACCCAGCTGGCCGGCGCGCGCGGCTAAGGCGGCCGCTGGTCGAACTTCGGGAGAGCCGAGGCTGGCGTTTTGCTGGTTTAGCCGTCCCGACGGCAGAGCCGTCGGGACTCTGAAGCGGCGCCGCCGAGTCGGCGCCTTAAGGCAAGTCGGGCAGGCGCGGCCACGCGGGGAACGTAGCCGCGCCAATCCCGAGAAGGTGCACCACTCGCGAAAAGTGCGGCCACTCTCGCGAGAGAGCCGAAGGTACGACCACGCCCGCCTAATCGCAAATGCAACAGGTTGCAATTTGCGCGAACTTCATTGGGTCATCCACAGATTCGCGGTACCGCCCACAGGGGTGTTGATGTCGCTGTGGAGGACGAACCGCCCGGCTACCCAGAGAGGCCGCGCAGCTGTTCGCCGACGGCCGGATGGTCGGCGATCAGACGCTCGAGCTCCGCGCGCGGGATTGCGAGACAGCGCACGGCCGTGAGAGCGCGGACGCGGGCGGTGCGCTCGATATCTCCCCCGAGCAGCGAGCGCTCGCCAAAGACGTCGCCTGGGCCGAGCTCGCGCGTACCCTCCGGCGCCTCGACCGTCGCCCGCCCCTCTTCGAGCACGAACAAGCCGGAGCCCGGGCGTCCCCGCTCGATCAGCGCCTGTCCCGCCGGTGCGTCGAACTCGCTCGTCTGTGCTGCGAGCCCGTCCAGCTGTTCGTCCTCGAGCTCCGAAAAGAGCGGTATTGCGCGCAGCCGGTCGCGCAACTTACTGACCGAGACCGGGCAGACCGAGCCCGCCGAGCGCGCCCCCTGCGAGCCCGCCGAGCTTCGACTCCTGGAGGCTGCGCGCCGAGCGAATCGCTTCGTTCACTGCGGCGAGCACCATGTCGGCCAGCAGCTCGGGGTCGTCCGGGTCGATCGCCTTCGGGTCGATCTTGATCTGCTTGATCTCACCGGAGCCGGTCGCGGTGACGGTGACCATCCCGCCGCCCGCGCTCGACTCGACAGTCTCGTTCTCGAGCTCGGCCTGCGCTTGCTGCATCTGCTCCTGCATCTGCCCGACCTGCTCCATGAGCTTGCCCATGTCCATACCCATCGTCAGTCCTCTCGTTCGCGGGCGTCCAGCGTTTCCTTGACCAGTTCGAGAATCTTCTCCTCGCCGGGAGGCTCCTCGTCTTCGTCGCCGTCCCCGACGCGGGCCTCACCCTCGGCGAACGCGAGGCCGAGCTTGCGGCCCGTCACCTCGTACAGCGCCTCCGCGAGCAGTGTCGCGTTCTTCGGCTCTTCCGCGAGCTGGCGGTGGAATGAGGCGCTCGACGGGAACTCGACCGTCAAGGTGTCGTCGGCGAGCCCGGCCGGGTGTGCTTCGCGCAGCACCGACGCGGCCGGGATCGACCGCTCCTCCACTGCGGGCAGGATCGTGCGCTGCCACGCCTCCTGAAGCTGCTCGAGCTCGAGCGAGGGCGGGCGGGGAGGAGGCTCTGTCGACGGTGGCGCCGGCGTCTCGACCGTGTGCGTCGACACAGCGCTCACATGGCGCTGCTGCTCCAGCTGCTCGAGGCGGAAGGAGAGCGACTCGCGGGACAGATCCGCTCCCGGTCGCGTGACCTTGACGAGGGCGAGCTCGAGCGGAAGGCGCGGATCGCCCCCTTGCCGCATGTCCTCCACCGCGACCGCGAGCAGATCGACGAGCCTGATCACGGTCGCCTCGCCGAGCTGGTTCGCCTGTGCGCGCAGGCGCTCGCGCGTCTCCTCGGTCACCGGCAGCGTCTCGGGCACCTCGCCCATGTGCTGAACGAGCATCAGATGACGCAGGTGCTCCAAGAGATCGACGACGAGCCGGCCGAGATCCTGGCCCTGTTCGGCCAGCTCTTCGAGGAATGTGAGCGCACCCGCCGTGTCGCGGTCGACGACGAGGTCACAGAGCCTGAAGAGCGCTTCCTCCTCGACGGCGCCGAGCAGTTGCAGCACGGCTTGCACACTGACGTCGTTCTCCGTCGCGGACGCAAGCTGGTCGAGCGTCGACACCGCGTCGCGAAACGAACCGCGTGCGCCCCGTGCGACGAGGGCGAGTGCCTGATCCGGCACCTGGATCCCTTCGCCGTCGGCGACGCGTCGTAGGTAGCGCACGAGCTCGGGGAGTCGCGGGCGCGCGAAGACGAACGTCTGGCAGCGCGAACGCACCGTCGGCAGCACCTTCGACAGGTCGGTGGTACAGAAGACGAAGACGAGGTGCGGCGGCGGCTCCTCGATCAGCTTGAGCAGTGCGTTCCAGGCGGCGTCCGTGAGCTGGTGGGCCTCGTCGAGGATGTAGACCTTGTAGCGGCCCTCCGCCGGCTGCAGTACCACGCGCTCGCGGATCTCACGGATGTCGTCGATCCCGCGCTGTGACGCGGCGTCCATCTCGATCACGTCGAGCGACGTTCCGTTGGCGATCGTCACGCAGGCGTTGCAGACCTTGTCGGGCGTCGGCGTCGGGCCTTGTACACAGTTGAGGCCCTTGGCGAGGATGCGGGCGAGCGACGTCTTGCCCGTGCCCCGCGGACCTGCGAACAGATACGCCTGGCGGACCTGGTCGGACGAGATCGCGTTCTTCAGCGTGCGGACGATCGCTTCCTGGCCGACAACCTCGTCGAAGTCCTGCGGACGGTATTTCCGGTACAGCGCGGCCACTGAGGGCGATCTTAGATGGAGCCGCTGAAGGTGTCGCAGGCCGCGGGCTTGCCCTGCTCATAGCCCCGCGAGAACCAGCGCCGGCGCTGCTCGGAGGAGCCGTGCGTCCATGTCTCCGGGCTCACCTGCCCCTGTGTCTCCTGCTGGATGCGGTCGTCGCCGATCGCCGCGGCCGCGTCGAGGCCGTCGTTGATGTCTCCCTGGGTGAGCTCGGCGATGAGCCCCGTTTCGACCGCGTGCGCCGCCCAGACGCCCGCGTAGCAGTCGGCCTGCAGCTCGGAGCGGACGCTGAGACTCTCGGGCCCGGGCCGCGAGCCTCGGATGTTGTCGAGGACGCCGAGCTGGTCTTGCACGTGGTGTCCGTACTCGTGCGCGATCACGTACGCCTGCACGAACGGGGAGACGTCCACGCCGAAGCGGGACTTGAGCTCGTCGAAGAAGCCGAGGTCGATGTAGACGAGCTTGTCCGCGGGGCAGTAGAACGGGCCGACCTGCGAGTCGGCGACGCCGCAGCCGGTTTCCACCTGGTCCGTGAAGAAGACGGTGTCGACGAACTGGTACTGCCGGTTGCTGTTCTGGAACACGCCGTCCCAGAACCTCTGCACGCTGTTGACGACGCCGACGATTCGGCAGTCGTCGCGCTGGTTCGCGTCCTCGCCGGTACGGCACGTCGAGAGGTCCGAGGGCGAGTCGACCTGACTGTTCGGGCCCCCCTGGCCGACAGTCTGCTGGTCGAGCGGCGCGAGCTGGCCGAGCCCACCGCCGCCGCTCGAGAGCAGCGAGATCAGCAGCCAGATGACGAGAGCGACAAGGCCCAGCCCGCCGCCGCCGATCGCTGCGCCGCCGGCGCCGCCCATCCGCCGGCCGCGCAGGT
>Ga0307278_10001990_pt1 | contig 10068 bp, 12 predicted proteins | sample ER_DNA_117_FD_194482 | JGI IMG/M metagenome (GOLD analysis project Ga0307278, IMG submission 194482) | Bulk soil microbial communities from the East River watershed near Crested Butte, Colorado, United States - ER_DNA_117 | ecosystem: Environmental > Terrestrial > Soil > Floodplain | place...
AGGCCCGGCCAGGCGCGAGGCCTCAGGCTCGAACTCGCGCGCGGCCCCGGCGATCAGCTCGCCGAGCGGGCCGAGCAGGTCGGGCCGCGTCTCGAAGCGGTACTTGTCGAGGTAGTAGCGCGACCGCCGACCGGAGCGTAGGACGAAATCGCCCTCGAGGTAGGCGTGCTCGCGGAGGGCCGCGCCGAGCTCGTCCCGTTCCACTAGGAGCGAGCGGCCGCGAGGAGCTTGCGCGCGTGGGCGAGCAGGCGCTCCGCCTCGGGCGAGCCCTCGGTCAGCGAGACCATCGAGCCGTCGCCGAAGTAGAGCTGGACGCGCTCCCGCCGGCGCGCGGCGCGGCGGCGATAGAGGACGGTGCCCGCAGCCGAGCCGGCGGCGAGCAGGAACCCGGTCAGGAAGTTACGACCCCGCATCCTTCTTCTTCCTCGGAGTGGCGCGCTTCGGAGCCGCGCGCTTCGGCTTCTCCGGTTCTCCCATCCCGCGCAGGGCGCTCTTGAGGTCGTAGAAGACGAGGCCGGCGGTCGGCTCCGGAGTGGTCGTGGCGACGATCAGGCGGTCGCCGTCGCGGACGACGAACACGCTGCCGTCCTGGAGGGCAACGTCGAGCTGCGCGAGCTCCTTGCCGTCGGTTCCGTGCTCCTCGGCCGCCTTGAGCAACTCGAGCGCAGTCGAGGCGAGACGGCCGGCGCGCTCGTCGTCCACGGTCGAGGCGACGACCGTTCCCTCACGGTCGAAGGCGACGGCGCTCTCGATCTGGCTCGAGATCTCGGTCAGGTCGGCAAGTGCTTGGGCTGTCTGGGCCACGTGTCTGACGCTAACACCTCGCGCCCCTGGCCGCCGTCGGCTCTTGCCGGGCGAAGCCCGGCTCCGCCAACGGCTGACGGCGCTGACAGCTCGGCGCTCTCCAGGCCCGTGCCCGGTGCACTGTTCCTTCCGGCGCCGCACCGCCAGCGCCGCCCCAGGAACGCAAGCCGCCCATACTCCGGCTCATGCTGCGCGTCCCCAAGCCGCTCGGGAAGTTCTACGCGGACCGCGGGCCGCACCTCGCGGCGATGATCGCCTACTTCGCGCTCTTGTCGTTCGTGCCGCTGCTCTTCTTGACGATCTCGGCGCTGTCCCTCGCCGGCCGTCCGGACGAATCGAGCTACCTCGTAACAGAGCTGAAGCGTGCGTTCCCGGGCAGCTCCATTTCCAGCATCGTCCACACGGTTCGCGAGATCCAGAAGCACGCAACGGCTCTCGGGATCATCGGCGGCGCCGCGCTGCTCTGGACGTCCCTGTCGCTCTTCAGCGTGCTCGAGTCCGCGTTCAACATCGTCTACGGGAAGCCGAACCGGTCGTTCCTGCGCGGGAAGCTGCTCGCGGTCGGGCTGATGCTCCTCTCGCTCGTGACGCTCTTCGTCGGGCTGCTGATCGGGTCGTTCGGCTACGACCTGCTCAAGCGCTACGCGGGCGGATTCGCCGAGAACGTCTACGTGGCGTACGGGCTCTCGGTCGCGGTCTCGCTGCTCGCGGTGCTCGTCTTCCTCCTCGCGGTCTACTACCTGCTGACAAACGTCGAGCACTCGTTCCGCGACGTGCTCCCGGGGGCCGTGGTGACGGCCGTGCTGTTGGAGGCGAGCTTCCAGGTGCTCCCGCTCTACGTCCGCTTCTCGAGCAACGTGGTCGCGCTGAAGGCGTTCGGCGGGCCGGCGCTGCTACTCGTCTGGCTCTACGTGATGGCGAACGCGATCGTCTTCGGGGCCGAGGTGAACTGGTGGCTGATGGAGCGCCGGCGCACCGCCGAGCTCGACGAAGCCGCCGGCCTGGCCTGAACAGTGACAGTCACTGTGACTGTCACTGTGACTGTCACCGGGACGCGGCTCGAAGGGCGCTCGCGGCCTTCGCTCGGTGCGAGTTGCGGGACTTCCACTCGTTGCCGAGCTCTGCCACGGTCTGCTCCTCGCCGTTAGGGATGAACACTGGGTCATAGCCGAACCCCTCTGTCCCCCGCGGCTCCGCGCCGATCCGGCCCTCGAAGATCCCGGTGCCGCGGAGCTCCTGCCCTTCGGGGCCGATCAGCACGAGCTCGCAGACGTAGCGGGCCCGCCGCGCGTCGCCGTCCACCCCGCGCAGTTCCTCCAGAAGCTTCGCGTTCGCGTCTTCGCCCGGCGCGTAGCGGGCCGAGCGGATCCCGGGAGCGCCGCCGAGCGCCTCGACCTCGAGTCCCGAGTCCTCACCCAGCATCCAGACCTCCGCAGGCCCCACCTCCCGCCCGAAGAGCGCCTTGCCGCGAGCGTTCTCGTAGTAACTGTCGCTCCCCTCCTCCGGATACCCCTCGGCGCCGAGCAGCTCGAGCTCCCACTCGGGCAGGAGCGCGGCGAGCTCGCGCAGCTTGTTCGGGTTCTGCGAGCAGAGCCGTACGGTCAGTCGGTCCAGCGGGCCCCCAGCACGTGCTCCACCTCCGCGAGCTTCGCGACCACGTCGGTCGCCTCCGCCCCTTTCGGCAACTCGACGTCCAGCAGCACGTTCCGCCGGTCAGCCTCCTGGCTGATCTCGAGCGTGTGCAGCTTCACGCCGAGCTGCTCGACCGCCGTCACCAGCGGCCCCGGGCTCTCGCCGATCGGGAGCTGCACCAGCAGCCGCCCTGACTCGGGACGGAACCGCGTGATCACGAGGTGGGCCGCGATCCTCAGCGGCCACAGCGAGATCAGTGCGACCAGCGTCGTGATCACCGCGGCCGAGTAGTAGCCCGCGCCGCTCGCCAGCCCGATCGCCGCCACGAGCCAGAGCGTCGCCGCCGTCGTCAGGCCGCGGACCGACAGGCCCTGCCGGATGATCGCGCCCGCGCCGAGGAAGCCGATCCCGGTGACGATCTGCGCCGCGATCCGGGTGGGGTCAGCGCGAATGACGGCGTCGCCCGAGGTGAGGAACTCGCGGAAGCCGTACGCGGAGACGATCGTGAACAACGCCGACCCGACCGAGACGAGCATGTGCGTGCGGAAGCCGGCCTCCCGCTCGCGCAGCTCCCGCTCGAGCCCGACCGCACCGCCGAGGGCAGCCGCCGCGAGCACGCGCAGCATCGCCTCTTCCCACGAAAGCGTGGGGACGCTAGCCAGCAGCATCGAGCGCCGCCTCCTGCGCCTCGCGAATTGTGGTGATCCCGGAATCGGCGAGGTCGAGCATGGCGTCGAGGTCGTCGCGGCCGAACGGCGCGCGCTCTGCGGTCGCCTGCACCTCGACGAGCAGCCCGGCGCCGGTCCTGACGACGTTGACGTCGACCTCCGCGCCCGAGTCCTCCTCGTAGTCGAGGTCGAGCAGGCGCTCGCCGCCGACGATGCCGACCGAGACTGCGGCGACCGAGTCGGTGAGCGCGCGCGAGAGCCCGGCCTTCCCGAGGGCGCGGGCGGCCGCCACGTAGGCGCCGGAGATCGCCGCGCAGCGCGTGCCACCGTCGGCCTGGAGCACGTCGCAGTCCACCCAGAGCGTTCGCTCGCCGAGCGCCTCCAGATCGGTGACGGCGCGCAGCGCCCGCCCAATCAGGCGCTGGATCTCGACGGTACGGCCCTTCTGCTTGCCCGCGCTCGCCTCGCGCTGCGTGCGCTCGCCCGTCGAGGCGGGCAGGAGCGAGTACTCCGCGGTCAGCCAGCCGCGACCTGAGCCTCGCAGCCAGCGCGGGATCTGCTCGTCGAGCGACGCAGTGCACAGCACGCGCGTCTTCCCCTGCGAGTAGAGCACGGAGCCGAGCGGCTGCTCGAGGTAGTCGACCACGAGCTCCAGCGGACGCAGCTGGTCAGGCCGGCGCCCGTCGTGCCGGCTCACGCGGGAGCCGCCTCGAGGTCGGCGACCGCGACGTGCTCGACCTCGCCCAGCGGCAGCTGCAGGAAGCGCTCGCCGAGCGCGCGGAAGAGCGCCGGCTCCCCGGTGGTCAGGAATCGATACGTGCCCTCGCGGCCCTCGCCGTTCTCGATCCCCTTGCGCGCGAGCGTCTCGGCCACCTCGCGCGCGGTCTCCTCCGCGGAGAAGACGAGCGTGACGCCGCGGCCGAAGACACGCTGGAAGACCGGCCGGATCAGCGGGTAGTGCGTGCAGCCGAGGATGACCGTGTCCACCTCTGCGGACTTCAGCGGCGCCGCGTACTCGCGCACCGCCTCGGTCGTCTCGGCGCCGAAGGGCTCGTCGCTCTCGATCAGCGGCACGAGCCGCGGGCATGCCACGGGAACGAGCTCGGCTCCCGCGTCGAGCCCCCGCACGAGCTGCGCGTAGCGGCCCGCCTGGACGGTGGCTTCCGTCGCCATCAGGCCGATCCGCCGGTTGCGGGTCGCCTGCACCGCGGCGTGGGCCTCGGGGGTGATCACGCCCACGACCGGCACTACTAGCTCCTCCTGGAGCTGTGGCAGTGCCGCAGAGGTCGCCGTGTTGCAGGCGACGAGCAGCAGCTTCACGCCCTGGCCCTCGAGGTAGGCGGCGATCTCCCGCGCGAAGCGGCTCACCTCCTCCAGCGGGCGCGGCCCGTAGGGCAGCCGCGCGTGGTCGCCGAGGTAGACGAAGTCCTCGTGAGGCATCGTCACGAGACACTCGTGCAGGACGGTCAGGCCGCCCACGCCCGAGTCGAAGACACCGACCGGCCTGGAATCCACGGGGCGATTGTAGAAAGCCGCGAGGTTGCTCTACGCTTCCGTCCTTGGATCGCCGGGTCTTTCCAGTGGTTTTCGCCTGTCTGCTCGCGCTGCTCGCGGCCGGTCGCGCCTCCGCCTACACGCAACAGGAGCTCTCGCTGCCCATGAATGACGGCGTCGACCTCGCCGCCACGTTCTACGAGCCGAGCACCGCGCCGCCACCGGCCGGCCACCCGGCGATCGTCGTCTTCCACGGTCTCGGCGGCAAGCGCCAGGATCTCGATTTCCTCGCCAGGGCATTCGCCGGCTCGTTCGCCGTGCTCACGCTCGACGCGCGCGGCCACGGCGAGTCGGGCGGGCTCGTCTCGATCGACGGCCCTCGCGAGATCGCCGACGTGAAGGCGGTCTTCAGCTGGCTCGCCGCGCGGCCCGAGATCGACGGCGCCAAGATCGGCGCCTGGGGGCTTTCCCTCGGCGGCGGCGCCGTCCTGCGCTCCCTCGTCGAGGGCGTGCCGTGGGCGGCGGCCGAGACCGTCGAGACCTGGACCGACCTCTTCAGCGCAATGGCGCCACAGCGACTGTCGAAGTCGGGCGCCGTCTACCAGTTCCTCACCTCGGTGCCCGAGAACCGCTTCGATCCCTCCGTGCTGGCGATCCGCGATGACGCGATCGCCAGCACGAAACTCGGCGCGCTCCGTGCGTGGGCCGATGCCCGCTCGAGCGGCTCGCGGCTCGCGAAGGTGACGACGCCGGTGTTCATGTTCCAGGGCCGACGCGACTTCGCCTTCGACATCGCCCAGGCGCGGGCCGGCTACCGGCTGCTGAAGGGCCCGAAGCAGCTGTACGTGGGCGACTTCGGTCACACCCCTTCGACTTTTCCCGGTCCGGACATCGCCCGGGTGACCTCGCTCGGGTTGAAGTGGTTCACCCGCTACCTGATCGGGACGCCGGCCAATTTCGCGCCCGTCTCGGTTGCCCCCAGCCCGTGGCGCGGGAAGCTCCGCACCTACTCGGCTCTGCCCGCGACGCGGCGGCTCACCATCGGGCTCGGCGGATCCGACTCGCTCTCCGGCCCGGGGCGCGCGTTTCGCACGAGCGGACCGCTGACCGCGCCTGTCGAGACCTTCGGCTCGCCGCAGGTGCGGGTGACCGCGCAACTCTCCGGCGGCTGGTCGCGGCTCGTGGCCGTCCTGACCGCGCAGCCCCGCCGCGGGGCCGAGATTGTGATCAGCGAGGGCGGGATCAACACGACCGGGCTCTCCGGGAAGCGGCAGCTGACGATCAGCCTGATCGACATGGCGACGCTGATCCCGCGGGGCTCGCGCTTCCGCCTCTACCTCGCTTCGAACTCGCTTGCGCAGGACCGCGACAACCTGCTCTACCTGAACCTGCCGATGCCGCCCAAAGCGCGAGTCCGGATCGGCCCCGCGCGCGTGGTCATCCCCATCCTGCGCAGCCCCGTCTCGAGATGAGGCCGCTCGCCGCGGCGCTCCTCGCCTGCGTCGCCCTGGCACTTCCGGCCGGGGGCGTGTCGGTAGGCACGCCTGGGATCACCTCGACGGAGATCCTGCTCGGCGGCACTGTGCCGCTCAGCGGGCCTGCCTCGCCCTTCGGAGTCGTCGGTCCGGGCGCCAACGCCTACTTCAAGTACGTGAACGCCCACGGCGGGGTCAACGGGCGCAAGATCAAGTACCTCTACCGGGACGACGGCTACGACCCGTCAAAGACGATCGACCGGACCCGCGAGCTCGTCCAGCAGGACAAGGTCCTCGCGATCTTCAACAGCGTCGGCACCGAGCACAACCTCGCGATCCGCGGCTACCTGAACGCCGTCAAGGTCCCGCAGCTGTTCGTCGGAACGGGAGCCAGCGCGATCGGGCGCGGGCACAAGGCCTTCCCGTGGACGATCGGCTATCTGCCGAGCTTCGAGGGCGAGGGCGCGATCTACGGACGCTACGTCGTCGCGCACAAGCCGCGCGCGCGGATCGCCGTGCTCTACGAGGACAGTGACTACGGCAAAGACCTGCTGAACGGCCTCAAGCGAGGGCTCGGCAAGCACGCATCGCAGATCGTCGTGAAGGCCTCCTACGAGGTGACCGACACCGACGTCAATTCGCAGATCGCCAAGTTGCGCCGCTCGAAGGCCGACACGTTCATGCTCTTCGCGCTGCCGCAGCAGGCGATCCAGTCCTTCGTCTACGCCTACAAGCTCGGCTGGCACCCGAGGATCTACGTCAGCGCCGTCTCGATCGAGCCGACCGTGATGGGGATCGCCCGCCTCGGCACGAACGGGAAGGAGACGAACGGGTCGCTCAGCGTCTCCTTCCTCAAGGACCCGACCTCGCCGGCCTGGGCGAAGGACCCCGCCACGGCCCTGTACCGCTCGATCCTGAAGCGCTACTACCCTGGCGGGAAGTTCAACGACGTCTACAACTTCTACGGCATGGCGGTCGCGTTCTCGATGGTCGACGCGCTCAAGCGGGCCGGGCGCAATCTCACGCGCGAGAGCCTCCTGCGGGCGGCGACCCACATGGACGAGCGGAAGAATCCGTTCCTGCTCCCCGGGGTGACGATCAAGACGAGCCCGTCCAATTACTTCCCGATCGGGAAGGCCAAAATGGTCCGCTACCACGGCACGCGCTGGGTGCTGTTCGGCCCGCTCGTGGCCGCGCGGTAGCTATTCGCGCAAGTTTCGGTGTTAACTATTGCGGTGAAACGCTCGTCTTTAATCGTCGGTACCCAGGGGATTCTCTGAGAAGGAAGGGGCTAATGAAGAGTTCATTGCGCTTGGCATTGCTGGCGTGCGCCAGCTTCATCGGGCTCGCGCTCGCCGCACCGGCGCTTGCGACCTACACACCGTCGCTCACAATCGAGCAGTCGAGCTACAAGGTCGGCGCTGCCACGATTGCCGACGTCTTCATCGTCGCACCCCAGAACGACGACCCGACCGCGAAGCTGAAGATCTTCTCGCCGGCCGGCTACGGCGCCGTGTTGACGCAGGCTCCGGGGACGAAGATCGGCTCGGTCTTCGCGATCGTGAAGGCGAAGGCGCTCGGCGGCGCGCTCCTGCCGCTCTCCGGCGACGTCCTCGTTGCCAATCCGACCGACCCGGCAATTCAGGCCGCCGCGCTCAGGTGCACGGGCATCACCACGAACCAGGCCAACTGGGTCCTGAACACGCAGCTGCAGGGCCAGACCGTGGCGATCCCGGTCTTCGTGAACAAGGTGGGGCCGTTCGTCACCCAGGATGTCTGCCTGCCCTCGCCGGACATTCCGCCGGCCTCGGGTGGCGCGACCTTCGGCGCCCAGCTCGTGTCCGCGGACTTCACGGTCAAGGGCGTCTTCACGAATGCCGCTGCGAAGGGCGGCTACGAGTGGGCCGGCATCTTCACGCCGTACACGCCTGGCACCGGGACACCGAATGCCGCGGGCACCGTCGAGTGGCGGACCTTCGTCGGGCTTCCGTCCTCGCTGACTCTCGCGAAGGCGAAGGCCAAGAGGGGCTTCAAGCTCGTCGGCAAGCTGACAATGGAAGGCCTCGACCCGAGCAAGATCCGGCTCTGGGTCTACGCAGGGAAGAAGGCTCGGCCCGCCCCGACCGCCACCGCCGCCGGAACGGGCAAGCGCTCCGGGCGCTCCGGGAGGCTTCCGCGGACGGGCAAGTACTCGATCCTTCGTGCGTCGGTGAAGTTCACGACGTTCTTCCAGACGCGGTTCGAGAACTACATCACCGAATGCAATACGACGTTGCCGGGGCTCCCGCCGGTGAAGTGCATTGGTGAGGACCTCGCCGCCATGACCAGCAACCAGGTCAAGGCAACGAAACCCAGGAAGCGGCGCTAGCTCTCTACGATCGAGCGGGGCCTCCGGGCCCCGCTCACCGCTCTGCCGGCAGCTCGTCGTGGCGCGACCACTCGTGCCACGAGCCCGGGTAGTTGCGGGCGTCGTAGCCGGCGGCACGCAGGGCCAGCGCGGCGAGGGCCGAGCGCGAGCCCGAGTGGCAGTAGGCGACGATCTCGGCGCCTTCGGGGAGGCCCACCAGCTCCCGCACCGCCCAGGGCTCGTGCGGGTGGCCGGGTGCAGCGAACAGGCGCTCGGCCTCGAGCTGGCGCGCACCGGGGATGTGCGCCTGGCGCGGGTCGCAGGGGTAGCCACCCCGGCCGGAGTACTCATCGGCGCTGCGGACGTCGAGAATCGTCAGGGCGGAGTCGTCGAGCCGGTCGCGCAGCTCCTCCCAGGTCGGCACCGCCTCGAGCCGCGGCTCGAGGCTGGTCTTCGTCTTCTCGAGCTCGACGGCGCCGGTTTCAAGCTCGCCGGGCCACCGAGCGACGCCGCCTGCGAGCACCGAAACGTTGGGATGGCCCGCCACGAGCGCTGCCTGGGCCGAGGAGGCCGCGCCGACGCAGTCGCCCCGGTCGTAGAGGACGAGCCGCTCGGCGCCGGTGACGCCGTGGCGGCCCAGGCGCCGCTGCACCTCGACCGCGAACTCCCGAACGATCTCGCGGTCGGCCAGCGGCGGCGGCGAGCCGAGCACGAGCGGGATCGAGCGCGGCAGGTGGCCGCGGCCGTGAGCGTTCGGGCCGCGCACGTCGCCGAGCACGAGGTCGGGCTCGCCCAGGTGCTCCTGCACCCAGGCGGCATCCACGAGCGGCGGCAGGCTCACTGGGCTGCGACGAGCTCGCGCTCGGCGGCGACAGCAGAGCGGGCAGCGACTCGCCCGAGCCAGTCGTCGAGCGAGGGTCCCAGCTCGATGCCGAAGCGCTCGAGCGCGCGCAGGATCCAGGGCACGTAGCCGATGTCGGCCAGGCCGTACTCGCGGCCGGTCAGGTACGGCTGCGCCTCGAGCACCCGCTCGAGCTCCGCCAGCCTCGCCTCGAGCTCCTCGCGTCCGTCCCCTCGTCGCGCCGTGTAGTAGGCCCGGCCGAGACGGTCGTCGAAGCGCTCGAGCCAGAGGCGGCCGAGCGCCCGTTCCGCCGGATCGGCCGGCCAGAGCGGAGGCTCCGGGTAGCGCTCCTCGAGGTAGTCCATGATCACGCGCGACTCCGGCAGGACGAGCCCGCCGTCCTCCTCGTAGACCGGCACCCGGCCCAGCGGGTTCTTCTCGTAGATCCAGGCGGGGCGGTCGTCGAGATCGACCTCGACGGCTTCGTAGTCGAGGCCCTTCTCGGCGAGGACGATGCGCGCCCGAGCCGCGTAGGGGCAGCGCTCCGCGGTGTAGAGAGTGGGCACACGGCTGAGCCTAAGGCACCGCTTGCGGTGCCGCTTCAGGACGGACGGGCTTCGCCCGTGCGTCCGTCGGAAATGACCGATCGATACAGATGCGGGCGAGGTGCGGCGTCAAGGACGCCCTGCGCCCTCGAGGCCGAGCACGTTTGCGAGTTGGGCGAACAGCTCCGGAGCAGGTGGCAGCTCCGCCGGAGAGGAGGCGGTGCGGGCGACGGCGCGGACGCGGGCGGGCTCCGCTCCGGTC
>Ga0307278_10001991_pt1 | contig 10067 bp, 10 predicted proteins | sample ER_DNA_117_FD_194482 | JGI IMG/M metagenome (GOLD analysis project Ga0307278, IMG submission 194482) | Bulk soil microbial communities from the East River watershed near Crested Butte, Colorado, United States - ER_DNA_117 | ecosystem: Environmental > Terrestrial > Soil > Floodplain | place...
GCGTAGCGGACGACCAACCCGACGAGAACGGCGAAGACGAGCGGGTAGAGGATGAGCGCCGCCAGGAGGGCGGGCGAGCGACCGAGGATCCTCAGGTCCTTCGCCAGCAGCAGCCAGATCTTCCTCACGCGAATACATCCGCTTCAGGCGCCCTGCGAAACTCCTCGAGGGTGCCTTCGAAGACGACGGCGCCGTCCAGGAGGACCACGACGCGGGTGGCGAACTGCTCGAGCTCCTCGAGGTTCTGGGTGGCGAACACCACTGCCCCGTCCCGCTCCCGCACTTGGCTCGCCACGTCCCAGAGCCGGCGCCTCTGTCGTGGATCGAGGGAGGCTGTCGGCTCGTCGAGGAGGAGAACGTCAGGCCGCGAGAGGAGAGCAATGGCGAGGTTGAGGCGCTGCTGGTTTCCCGCGGAGAGGTGAGCGGTCAGGCGGCCGTCGTCAGGCAGCTCGAGAACGCGGATGAAGCGGTCGGCCGTGTCCGCGGGATCGCCGACATTCTCCAGGCGGGCGAAGAGCTCGAGGTTCTCTCGCGGCGTGAGCCTCGCGTAGTGGGCGGGTCGCTGCGGAACCCAGCCGACCTGAGGGCTCGCTCTGCCGCCCGCGGTCACTTCGCCCTCGCTCGGCTCGAGCGCGCCGGCGAGGATGGCGAGCAGCGTGGACTTGCCGGCCCCGTTCGGCCCGATCAGGGCGACTGCGTCGCCGGCGTGGACGTCCAGGGTCGTCGGCGCGAGCGCGACGACGCGCCCGTAGCGGCGGGCGACGCGGCGAACGCTCAGGAGCACGGCGGTCAGCGTCCGCCGCCCCTGGCAAGCTCAGCGAGCACCTCGCGGATTATGACCCCCGCGCCCGCGCCCTACGATTACGAATGGGAAACGCCCGCAAGCGGGGGTCGCGTCGTCCCGTTAAGGCCATCTGCGTGGGACTGGTCCTTCGAGGCTGACGGCGCCCTTGCGCTCGCGCCCGAGGTCGCTACGCATTTGAAAGGCCAGGGCACCTCCGCTACCGTGGCGCGGATGGCTCGGCCCGAAGCCCAGGGGCTCGCCTATCGTGCAGCGGAACGAGAGGAGACGCGCGCGAGGGTGCGTAGTGCGCGGCGGTCGGCACTTTTGCTCGTCGCCGCCTGCGTGTCGCTCGTCCTCCTGCTCCTCACGGCCTTCGGCACGGGCGGCGTCGCCGCGCGCGTGGCACGCGGGCCTGCACCCGCGGACCGGCTCTTGCCGGCCGGGCCTCCGCGAGCCCAGGTCGTCGCACTGCAGGACACGTTGCGGATTCAGATGCCGATCAACCAAACTCGGGTCACGGCGATCGGCTACCACGCCTCCGGCACCGACGTCCTTCCGCTGCAACCGGTGGGATCGCAAGCAAACGCGGGGGTCGTGAAGCGGCTCTTCCACCGTCTGTTCGGAGACAGCGGCTCGGGCATCAGCTTCTACCAGCTCGGAGGCGGCGTCGGGCCGCAGACAGGCGGCCTCGACGTCGGGGCGCCCGTGGACACCGACGTGTATGCACCCGTGGACGGAAGCGTGATGGCGATCTCGGACATGATCGTGAACGGCAAGGCCTACGGCGTGCGCATCGACATTCAGCCTTCCGGCAGCCCAGGCGTCATTGTGACGCTCGAGAACCTCAAGCCCGATCCGGCGCTGACGGTGGGCTCGGCCGTCTCGGCCGGCCGCACGAAGATCGGAACCGTCATCGACCTCTCGCGGGTCGAGCGGGCGGCGCTCGCCCGAGTCACGCAGGACAAGGGCCAGCACGTCCACATAGAAGTGCGCGCGGCCAGCGGGCTCGCGTCGCCCTAGTCTAAGTAGCGCCGCGCTCAGGATCCTCTTCATTGGAGACGTGTTCGGCCCTCCCGGGCGGCGTGCGATAGAGGCTCGGCTAACCGGCCTCAAAGACGAGCTCGGGGCGGCCTTCTGCATCGTCAACGGCGAGAACGCCGCCGACGGGACGGGGCTCACGGCGAAGCTCGCGGAGAAGCTTCTGGCGTCGGGCGCCGACGTGATCACGCTCGGAAACCACGTCTGGAGACAGCGTGACCTCGTGCCCGTCCTCGCGCAGAACGCCCGGGTGATCCGCCCGGCCAACCTGCGGGGCCCCGGGACCGGGCTCGCCGTGGCGGAAGCCGCGGACGGCACCTCGGTCGCCGTGATCAACCTCCAGGGAGCGCTCTTCCTCGACGTCGCCGTCCATCCGTTCGTCGTCGTCGACGACCTCGTCGAGGAGGCGCGACGCCGGGCCAAGATCGTCGTCATCGACTTCCACGCCGAGGCGACGAGCGAGAAGGTGGCGCTCGCCCGTTACCTGGACGGCCGCGTCACCGCGGTCATCGGCACGCACACGCACGTGCAGACGAACGACGCGCGAGTCCAACCGGGTGGCACCGCAGCGATCACGGACGCTGGCATGACCGGTCCGCACGACTCCGTGATCGGCGTGCGCGCCGACCTCGCCATCGAGCGTATGCGCACCGGGATGCCGGTGCGCTTCCATCCGGCCGAGGGCGGCGTCCGCATCGAAGGCGTCCTCGTCGAGTGCGACGAGGAAGGCCGCGCTACAAAGTGCGAGGCGCTTCGGATCCCGGTCGAATAGCGGCGACCAGGACGGCCAGGAGCGCGACCAGGAGCAGGTCGCGGACGAGGACCAGCCAACCTGCGGGCTCGAGGGCGACGACATCCCAGTAGCGATGGGGAAACCAGAGCTGCGTCGTGACGAGAGCGCCTGCGAACAGCCAGCACGCCGCGATGCCGGCGCTTCCACCGACGAGGGGAACGAGCGGGAGCAGCCAGATGAGGAACTGAGGGGAGAGCACCTTGCCGAAGGCGATGAAGGCGACCACCGCGGCGGCTGAAGCGACGAGCAGGCGCTCCCGGTCCGGGCGCCCGCGCGCGAAAAGGAGCCAGACCGCGACGACAGCGACGAGTTGCAGGGCCGTCTCCACCGCGGCCAGGGCGCCCGGCAGCGAGCCCGAGAGGTTCTGCGAGCCGTGGGTGGAGACGACGGTCGGGTCGTAAAGCCCGACGTGGTGCGCCGCCAGCAGGATGGCCGCGCCGAGGCTCTCGATCTGCAGCGGCCGGCCCAGCTGCGTGGTGAGGCTGTGAACTACGCCGCTGGGAGCGAGGATCGCGAACGGCAGCACGATGGCGACAATCACGGCGGCAAAGACGCCGAGCCCGACCGCCGCCTCCCGTGGACCTCGCCGGCGCGCCACCCAGACCAGTGCGATGGGAAGAAGCACGGCCGGGTAGAGCTTCGCGGCGGCGGCCAGCCCGAGCACACCCAGACCCAGTCGGTCGCGCCCAGACACGAGGGCGGCCAGCGCGCCGGCGGCGAGCGCGGCCGGCCAGAGATCGAAGCGCGTGAGGATCACCGACCCCAGCAGGAGCGGCACTATCCCCGCAAATGCCGTGGCAGCGTAGAGCCGCACCGTGCCTGCACCTGCCGCGGAGAGTGTCACCGCCAGGAGGACGATGGTCGCGACGGCGCAGGTCCACATGAGCAGCTCGAACGCCGATCCGTAGTCGGCGTCGTCGGCGAGCGCGGGCAGCACGAAGACGGGCAACGCCGCGGGCGGGTACTCGACGGGGAAGTCCCGGTAGGGGACCTTGCCGTCGACGATCTTCTCCCCGTAGCCCTGGTAGAGGGGCGTGTCGATGATCGGGTTCCGGTGCCAGAACCCGACGTGCAGAAGGCCCCAGGAGATGGTGAGTAGGACGAGCCCGAGCGCGATCGCCGGGCCCGCCCCGCCAGCCTCAGCTGGCCGGGACGAGCTCTCGGACCTCGCGCTCATGCTCGGGCCCGCTGGGTGCGGGCTCGGCCTCCACGACGCTCCGGACGGCCGGCGCGAGGACGGCGAAGGCGACGAAGGGGAAGAACCAGGGGATGTAGAGATAGAACCAGTGGGTGAGGACAAGCTCGAAGCCGATGAGGATGGCCGCGGTGAGAGCGCCGAGCTGGATCACGTTCTTCCTCCGTGGCACGAAGTAGACGACGAGGCCCCCGAGAAGGAGTGCGACCTTGAGCACGGTCTGAAGACGATGGAGGTCGGGGAAACCCGGGTACTGGTCCCAGTCCCAGATCGAGAACGGCGATGAGCGTGAGAGCTGCCAGCCGAACGTCCGGTCCCAGAACACGTGCGCGGCGTGCAGGGGGTTGGGCTCGAGGAGCAGAATCCAGAAGGAGAGCGTTGTCCCGAGCAGCAGACCACCGAGATAGGTCAGCCTCTGGCGGCCGAAGCCGCGCCAGTGGGGGTAGGACGCCCAGAGGGGCAGCAAGAGAAGGGCGGCGAACTTCGTCCAGGCTGCGAGAGCGACGAAGACCCCTCTCGCCGGCGGCGAGGTGACCAGCAGGAGTCCCCAGATCAGCAGCGCGGGCATGATCGCGTCGTTGGAGTTCGAGCTCGACACGTACTGCGTGAACGGGTAGGCCGCCCAGGCGAAGGCCAGGGTCGCCCCGAGCACCCGACCACCGAAGCGCAGGCCGAGCAGCCCGAGCCCGATCACCGCAAGTGCGTCCCAGAGGATCGATGTCAAATGCGCTGCCGGGAGGCCTCCCCACGTGCTCGACCCGCCGTTCCATTTGCCGTCGAAGCCGACCGCGGCGTAGGCCGGAATGTAGCCCAAATAGGCAACGGGGCCATAGGTGTCTCCCCTCCCGTTGGAGGACTCGCAGCGACCGTTGGTTTGGATGTGCTCGCGGACGTAGCCGTCCGAGTCCGCGAGCCCGCAGGCCTTACCCGTGTCGTCCGGCATGTGGCCGTACGGCATCTGCCCGTCGCCGGCGATCCTCTGCGCGCCGTTGACGCTCGCGAGTCCTACGTCGATGACGTTGGAAGACTCGACGTTGAGGCCGACGCGAAAACCCATGAGGAAGACAGTCGCCGCGAGGAGTAACCACGCCGGCCAAATCGGGCTGGTGGCGATCCCGCGCCCCCGCGCGCCGATCCAGACCATGCGCCCGAGCAGGTAGAGGAGCGGCGGATAGACGATCGGCATGGCCGTGAAGACACGCCCCTCGTTGAAGTAGTAGAGGGAGAGGCTGAACGAGAGCAAAGCCGCCAGGTCGAGGTTCCGCATCGACAGGGGTCGCCGGAAGTCGGCGAGCCCGAGCAGGAAAACCGCGCAGAAGGAGAGCCAGACCCACGAGTGGTTGATCGAGCGGCCGAAGGCGCCCTTGTACCCGCGCGCCATTTTCCACGCGACCTGCGGGCCGGTCCAAGCCTCCGTCACCCGAGCGGTCGAGTCCTCCACCTTCGCCTCGACGATTTGCCCGGCGTCCGGCCGCGTCGACCACACGTTCACGTCCCACACGCCGCTCTCGTCGTCCAGAGTGGCCTCCTTCGTCAGGGACCTAGCCGGGTAGCGGTCGACCCAGTCGGCCACCTTCGGGAAGCGCATGACGGCCTGGATCGCTTGCTCCTCGGTGAGGGTGGCGGGCGGGGGCTTGTCCTGTGGGACGAAGGGGACCTCGATGGGGTTCCCCTCCGAGTCGTAGACGGGAGTGGTGGGAGCCGCGAGAGCGGCGGGCGCGGCGATGAGAAGAGCCGCCGCAGCCGCGAGCAACGCCCCGCCAAGTCCTCCTAGCGGGGAACGGGCCGTCGGAAGCTCCAGAGCTTGTTGGCGAGGAAGTTCCACGGTGTGACCAGCGCGATCGCCGCCGCCTGCGCGGGCACCTTGGGCACGCCGAGGGCGACGAGGCCGCTCAAGAAAGCAAGGTTGCCGGCAAGCGCCACCGTCGAGACGAGCAGAAACCGGAGCCCCTGGTAGGCCATGTGGCCCCGTTCGCGCCGGAACGTCCACAGGCGGTTCCACGTGTAGTTGCTCGTTACAGCGACGAGGAAGGAGCACACAGCCGCGACGAGATAGTGGATCTCGAAGCCGTGGACGAGGAGGGCGAAGACGGCCAGGTTGACGGCGTAGCCGGTTGCTCCGACGATGCAGAACTTCGCCAGCTGGACCCAGTTGTGCGGGCGACGCAACGCTGCGCGGGTCGCCTCCCCGAGCGCGCCGGCACGGTCGGCGACGGTATCCGAGCGAAGTGCCAAGACAGAAGAAAGGTTAGACGGCGCGGCGCAGCGCGTCCGAGACGATCGTCCGCCCGAAACCTGGACTAGAACCCCTCCGCGCCGACGAGCGGAACGAAACGGCAGGGAACCGAGCGTGTCACCGCCGGCCCTTCGGGACTTGCGACTATTACTTCGAGCCGCTGTCCTTCTGGCCCGCCCACCGGGACGACGAGGCGACCGCGCGGTACGAGCTGCTCGTAGAGAGAAGCCGGCATGTCCGGCGCCGCCGCGGCGACCACGATCGCGTCAAAGGGGGCGAACTCGGGCAAGCCGAGCGAGCCGTCGCCCACGTGTACGTGCACGGAGCCGTAGCCAGCCCTCTCGAGCCGCTCGCGCGCCTGCTTCGCGAGCTCCGGGATCCGCTCGACGGTGTGCACGCCGGCTCCCAGCTCCGCAAGAACCGCAGCCTGATAGCCCGAGCCGGTCCCAATGTCGAGGACGCGGTCGCCCTCCCGCACGTCGGCCGTCTGGCAGATGATCGCGACCATGTAGGGCTGCGAGATCGTCTGGCCGTAGCCGATCCGCAGGGGCATGTCGAGATACGCACGCTTGCGGTCGCTCTCCCCGACGAAGGCCTCGCGTGGGACGCGCGCCATCGCGTCGAGAACACGGCGATCGGTGATTCCGCGCCCTTCGAGCTGTTCGACGATCATCCTGTTTCGCTCGGCGTCGAGGTCAGACACTGCTGCGAACGCGCGCGCGCATGGAAGCGGGGGCCTCGACGCCGAAATGCGAGAGCGCGAGGGGCGCGAGATCGGTCACGCTCGGATCCTCCGGCAACGGCACTTCCTCGTCGAAGCCTGCCGCCACAATCGGGATGGTCGAGTCGCCGGCCATGAGCGAGCCGTGGCTGCCGCCGCCGACGTGGTGGCGATGCCCGAGGTCTTCGAACTCCCAGCCGGCCGCGGCTGAGACGACGACCTCGCCCGCGTTCGGGCAGGCGAGCGCGGACCAGGCGCGCTCGAACCCGTTCGGATACGTAGTCGCGTCGAGCAGTTGCTCGTCCCCCGACAGACGCCAGCCTCCGTTGTCGGGAGCGAAGCGAAGCTCCTCCCTCGAGCGGCGCACGACCGCCTCCTCGCCTTCACGGAAGAGAACGAGGTCGACCCCCGGTGACCCGTCGAGCCTCTCCGCGAGTTCCCGGGGCGGCTGGCCGCTGAGCGCGTAGACCATTCCGGAGCGGTTGGAGGCCGTCACGACGACGTCCGCCCCGGTCGGATCCGTGCTGCGCCGGCCCGTGAAGACAGCCAGGTCTGCGAACGCTTCGGGAAGGCGCGCGATGCGCTCTACAGCCGTCTGGCCATGATCGGAGCAAACGACGATCGCGTAGCGGTCGAGGAACTCCTCAGGCCCGCCGGCCGCTGCCATCAGCTCACCGATGCTCGCGTCGGCCCGTTCGAGGGCGGGCAGCGCACCCTCGGGTCCCACGAGGTGCGACGCGTAGTCGTAGTCGGGGAGGTAGAAGACGAGGAAGTCGAAGCCGTCGCGCGTGACGAGCCACCGTCCGATGCTGGCCGCGTACGCGTCGATCGACCCTTCCGGCCTCGACCGGATGGCCAGGGGCGCCCCGGTGGGATCCGACTCGTAGAGGTTGAAGAAGAAGAAGCGACGCGGCCCCCAGGCCGCCTCGTACCAGCGGTTGCGACCGGCCGGCACGGGCAGCTTCAGCGCATGCCTCGTCCGGCCGCGGTAGCACGTGAAGTTGATCGCACCGCACTCGAGGCCCTCGTCCTCGAGAGCCTCGAACACGGTCAACGCATCCCGCGAGACGTGCTCGTGGGCCATGGCGAAGATGGAGTCCCTCATGGAGCGCCGGGTGCCCGCCGCCCGGACAGCGGCGAAGGAGGAGCCGTACTCCACGACCCGACGTTCATCGCGGTGGTACCAGACGAGGTGCGGCACACCGTGGACGTCCGGATGCGCGCCGGTCGCGATGGACGTGAGACAGACGGGGGTGACCGAGGGGAACGTGGTCGTCCCCTGGACGTACGTTCCTGACTCGTGCAGAAGACCGAGCGCCGGTAAGCGTCCCTGGTCGAGCCCGTGCTCGAGCATCGAGGGCGTGAGCCCGTCGATGATCGCGAGGATCAAGCCCTTACGAGCGACGGCCGTCAGTCCTTGGCGAGCACTCTGAGCCCCGCGAAACGAGAGCTCGCTCGGCGGCCGAGCCGTACACCGGCGATCGGGGCGCCGACCGCGAGCGCGTAACCCAGCGCGGGAACGAACGCGATGGCTGCGGCAGCGAGCGCGGCGACGAGCCGCGCGGCAGGGGACAGGCGACGGAGGGCGAGCCAGCTCACGAGCGCGGCCGCGACGAACGCGAGGAACGCCCACCATTCGAGGGCGAGGAACGCGATCACGACCGAGGCGGCAAAGAGAGCGAGCGATGCCGTCCCGAGCAGAGGCCGCCGCACCTCCCTTCCGATGACGCCGTCGGCGACGCCGAGGCCCAGCAGGACCCCGAGCCAGTACCAGTCGAGGAATCCGTCCACGGACTGAGTTTAGCCACGCCCTCCCCGTATACCCTGCGGCCAGCATGGACCTGGGCATTCTCTTCTCCGTCCTTTTCGTCCTCTTCTTCCTGGTGCCCCCGCTGCAGCAATGGGCCCTGACGGCGAGGCGGGCACGTGCGCTGGCAGCCCTCCAGCGCACGAGGAAGAGCAGGGTTATCGCGATGATCCACCGTCAGGAGACGGTGGGCTTTCTCGGCGTGCCCCTCTATCGCTTCATCGACATCGACGACTCCGAGGCAGTCCTGCGGGCGATCCGGATGACGCCCGACGACACGCCGATCGATCTCGTCCTCCACACACCGGGAGGCCTGGTGCTCGCCGCCGAGCAGATCGCGTACGCCCTACACGCCCATCCCGGCAAGGTGACCGTGCTCGTACCTCACTACGCGATGTCGGGAGGGACGCTCCTCGCGCTCGCCGCGGACGAGATCAGGATGGATGCGGCTGCCGTGCTCGGGCCGGTGGATCCGCAGCTCGGGGATTTGCCTGCAGCCTCGCTCGTCCGCGTCATCGAACGAAAGCCCGCCGAAAGGATCGACGACCGAACGCTGATCATGGCCGACGTCGCGGAGAAGGCCCTCCGGCACATGAAGGAGGTCGTCCGCGGCCTCCTCACCCCGCGGCTGGACACGAAGAAGGCCGATTCATTGGCGGAGGAGCTGGCCGGCGGCCATTACACGCACGACGATCCAATCACGGTCGAAGAGGCCAAGCAGCTCGAGCTACCCGTCGAAGTAGGGCTTCCGGACCAGGTCTACGAGCTCATGGAGCTCTTCCCCCAGGCTGGGCGCCGGCGTCCGAGCGTGCAATACGTGCCGCTCCCCGTACCTGCGAACGAGCGACCTTCGAAGCCACGCGTGCCTTAGGGGTCGTGGCCGTAAGTTCAGACCCGAGCGCATCCGCGGCGGCAGCGACAGGAGGCACGGAATCTATGCTTGCGATGTGAGCGAACCGGCCACGGGCGCGGCCCGCGAAGGCGAGCTGCAGGCGTTCCGCCGCGCTGCCCACGCGCTGGTGGACGGCGTCGCCGACAACCTCGCCGCGCTGCCGTCGCGCCCGGTCTGGCAGCCGCTCCCCGACGCCCTGCGTGAGCAGCTAGTCGACCTGCCCCTGCCGGAGCGCGCGGTCACGCTCGACGACCTGGTCGCGACCGCGCTGCGCGACGTCCTGCCCCACGCCATGGGCAACGGCCACCCGGCCTTCTTCGGCTGGGTCAACCCCCCGCCCTCCCCCGCCGGCGTCGTCGTTTCGCTGGCGGCAGCCGCGATGAACCCGAGCGTCGTCGCCGGCGACCACGCCGACGTCCACCTCGAGCGCGCGGTCGTGCGCTGGCTGGCCGAGCTCGTCGGCTTCCCGCACGCGCCGGGCGCCGGCCTGCTCACCAGCGGCGCGTCCGCCGCGACGATCGTCTGCTTCGCGGGCGCTCGCGGTCGCGCGCTGGCGGAAGTCGGCCGCGAGGTGCGTCGCGACGGCCTCACCGGCGCCCCC
>Ga0307278_10001992_pt1 | contig 10062 bp, 9 predicted proteins | sample ER_DNA_117_FD_194482 | JGI IMG/M metagenome (GOLD analysis project Ga0307278, IMG submission 194482) | Bulk soil microbial communities from the East River watershed near Crested Butte, Colorado, United States - ER_DNA_117 | ecosystem: Environmental > Terrestrial > Soil > Floodplain | place: USA...
AGCCCGGCCAGTTGAAGTACGCATCGATATGCGGATCCACTTGGCCGTTGCGGGAGATGCTTTCGATCACGCCGACATGGCGCCAGACGGCAACAGTCCTGGTTTCCGGTTCGACAAGCGCCGCGGTCGCGGCGACGATGACGACGAGCACCGCAACATTGAGCAAGACGAGCCACTTCCCTCGCGGCAGCTCCCGCAACGAAATGCAGAAGCTGATCGTCAACATTGCGATGGAGACGAACATCGCCGGCGGGAGAACGGAGACGAGACCGATATCCGACATGCGAGAAACATCGACCCCCGGAAGCGACGCCGCCCACAGCGCGACGGCCCCGAGCGAGAGCAGACTTGCGATCATGACGACGGATCCGAGCGTCGCCTTCGTAGGGGGCTGAACGGGCGGACGGCGTGCCCGCCGTGGCAGGGCTGCTTCCCTCAGTTCGACCTCGACGCTCTCGAGCAGCGATGAGATCTGCTCATCCAAGTGGTCGGCCGGAGGAACGCTCGCTCCTTCGCCGGACAGGCCACCGCCAGCTGGCCCTTCGGCGCGCCGGCCACCGCGACGCGGAACCTTCACCGAGAAGAGACTAGCTGACCGAAGTCGCCGGAAGCACTATGACCGTCGCGCAGGGATAACGGGGGCAAGTCGGCCAACCGCTGTTTCTTCCGCCGTCGGGGGTCGACCGCGACGGCCGGCTAACACGGGGGAGTTTTTCCCGATCTCGCCGCTTGCAAGAACGTCTTTCGAGCGATACGCTCAGCGTTCATCTGCGGAAAGGGAGGGCTATGCGGTGCCCGTGGTGCGGTCCTCCACCATTGGGGCGGGTCAAATGTCGGACGAGTTGCCGCTAGAGGTTCTGCCTCCCGGCGGTGATGATCCCCGCGGTTCGTCGCGGGCAGGGTTCGTCGTGCGAGCCGTACTTGCCGGCGGGACGCTGGCGGCCGGCGGCGCGGTCGTTGCAGCACTGCCGCGGCTCGCGGCCTCCGCTCCCTCGCCTGCGCAGGACCAGAAGATCCTCAACTTCGCACTCCAGCTCGAGTACATCGAGGCAGCCTTTTATGGAGAGGCGTTTGCGAAGGCCAAGTTCAGCGGCGATCTGCGCGAGTACGTCTCGGTCGTCCGTCGTCACGAGCAGGCCCACGTCGCCTTCCTCAAACGAGTGCTCGGGAGCAAGGCGCGTAAGGAGCCGGAGTTCAGCTTTGGCGATGCAACGTCCGATCCGAAGAAATTCACCGCGGCTGCGATTTCGCTCGAAGAGAACGTGATCGCGGCGTACAACGGCCAGGCCGCCAACCTCACCAAGGCGACGCTCGCGGCGGCAGCGAAGATCGTCTCCGTCGAGGCTCGCCATGCCGGCTGGATCCGGGCGATCGCCCGCAAGAATCCCGCTCCCACGGCGACCGATCAGCCGAAGACGGCCGCCGAGGTCCAGGTCTATGTCAACCGAACCGGATTCGTCCGCTCGAGCTAGGGGTGGCGATCGTAGTCATGGCCAGAGACGAACAGGAGCTGCAGTCAAGATCTGAGCTGACGCTTGACGAGCTTGATCGCGACGGCGCAATACGGGAAGCGGTCGAACAGGTGTCGGGCGAGACACGTGCGGCATTTCTCGGCAAAGCCGCCGTGGGCGGCGCGGCACTGCTCGGCGCTCTCGCTGCGCCCGCGAGCGGGCAGGCGAGCGCGGCCACCGATGTCGCGATCCTGAACTATGCCCTCACGCTCGAGTATCTGCAGGCCGCCTTTTACACCGAGACGGAGCGGCTCGACGCCGTCGGAGGCGAGCTCAAGCGCGTGCCGCGACAACTCGGCGCGGTCGAGCGTGCGCACGTCGCAGCCATCAAGAAGGCGCTGGGGCGAGCGGCAGTGAAGCGTCCCGCTTTCAACTTCCGTGGAGTGACCGAGGACCAATCGAAGTTTCTGAAGACGGCCGTAGCATTCGAGGACCTGGCGGCGGCGGCCTACAAGGCGCAGGCGGCACGGATCAAGTCGCCCGCCCTTCTCGCTGCTGCGATCTCGATCCACACCGTCGAGGCTCGGCACGCCGCCTGGATGCGCTTCCTCGCCGGGGTGACTCCTGCCGCGGCCGCGTTCGACGAGGGGAAGCCCATCTCCGAGGTACGGGCGATCGTCGCCTCCACGCACTTCGTCGTGGCGCGCCCCAAGACGAGGGCCAAGAAAAAGCCGAAGTACGGAGGGTGACGGCGAATGGCGGACGACGGCAGAAAACGCTCGCTCGAGCTGTTGGTCTCGCTTTGGCGGCGATCGCAGCGGCCGCGATCGCAGTCCTCATCTCGTCGCCTTCGACATCGTCCTCGCACGCGATTCAGGAGGCGCCGGCTCTCCCCCCCTCCCCGGAACCCGCGTTGAGAGTGCCATCTCCAGTTCGCCTGCGGGGGTCTGTCGGGGTTGCCCAGTGGGCCTCCGTGCGCCACGGGGTCTCCGTTCGGGCGTCGGCGAGCTCTGGCGCTCGAATTGTTACTCGACTCGGGACCGCGACTCCCGAGGGCACGACGAACATCGTCTTGGTGCTTCGGCGCGCGAGGGATCGAGGGGGCCGGCTGTGGGTTCACGTGCGGCTGCCGGTTCTCCCGAACGGGAGCACCGGTTGGGTGCCCCGCCAGGCACTCGGCGTGTACGGCGTCGTCGAGACGCACCTCGTCATCGATCTCGAGCGGCTCACCGCGACCTTGCTCCGCAACGAGCGGCCGATCCTCCGAGCACCGATCGGCGTTGGCAGGCCCGAGTGGCCGACCCCGACGGGGGAGTTCTACGTTCGCAACATCCTGACGAGATACAGGAGTCCGTTCTATGGGCCCCTCGCCTTCGGCACGAGCGCTCGCTCGAACGTCCTCACGGACTGGCCCGGCGGGGGATTCGTCGGAATTCACGGGACGAACGCGCCTGAGCTTCTGCCGGGCCGGGTCTCGCATGGCTGCATCAGACTTCGCAACCAGGACATCCTCGAACTGGGCCGGCTGATGCCTGTCGGCACCCCGGTCACGATCCGGTGAACGGAGGCTTCGTTAGATCCCTCCTGCTCGCCTTCGTTCTTGCGTGCGGCCTGCAGGCGATCGTGGCGGCTCCGGTGCTCGCGGGGACGGACCGCGGACGGAGTGCCCCCCGGGCTGACCCAACGAGGCTGTGGTCAGAGTTTCCGATCAAGCCTCGCGAAGAGGCGCTCTCGCCGACGAAGCCGAAGCCGGCCGCCTCCGCCGTCCGGGCGACGCGCACCACAGCACCCGGCGCCTCCGATGCGCCGCAGTCCTCGTTCCCCCTGGCGCTCGTTTCCGGCGTCGCGCTTACGCTCGCGATCCTCGCCGCGCTCCTCGCCGCCGTGTCTCTCGGTCTGCGACCCGTCTGGGCGCCCGGCGTGGTCTGGCGCTTGCCCCGTCCGCACGAGCGTGTATCCGGCGCGCGGTGGCCTCGCCTCCGCTCACGTCGGCTATCGGAAGGACAACTCGCGGTGAGCAATCTCATGCAGGGGCTCGTACATTTCGACGGCAACCGCCACCACGACCAAAGCAAGGTAGCCTCCGCATCGGAGGCCGCGCATTCAGCAAGTCGAATCGACATATCCGCGCACTCCGTGCCTGGGCGAGGAAGGAGCGAGATTTTGAATCAGTTTAGGAATCCGAGACCACAGAGCGGCAAAGGCAACGCCGACAAAACCCCAGTCGAGACAAAGCACGACCGGCGCACCGAGGTCCGGGAGCCCGAAGAGAACTACGCCCAGGTCGGCGAGCAGGTAGCAGCTGTCCTGGTCTCCACCGAACAAGCGGTCAATCAGATCCGCGAATCCGCACTGCAGGAGGCGGAGCGCCTCCGAGCTGAGACGAGCGAGAAGGCGACTGCGACACTGTCCGAGGCGAAGCTGGAGGCCGAGCGAAGGCGCCGTGAGAGCGAGAAGCTACGGGCAGATGCAGACACGTACAGCAGGGGGACTCGCGCGGCCGCCGATCGCTATCTTGCGGAGACGCGCCTGAAGATCGACGAGGAGGCTGCGCAAAGACGAGCCGAGGTCGACAAACAGGTACGCGCGATCCGGCGGGCTGCCGAGCAGAAGGCAAAGGACGTCGAGGCGGAACTCCTCCAGCGCCAAAGGACGCTCTTGCAGGAGCTCGAACGCTCGGAGGCTCGGGTGCAGCAGCTGTTGGGAATCTTCCGCGGGATGACCGCGCAGTTGGAAGGCTTGGTCAGAGCCGACCCGGCGGGGCATTCGGGCGATGCGGAACGGGAGGCGTCCGTCGCTGAACCGCTCGACGAGGCGCTCAAGCCGTGGCGCTTGCCCAGCCGGTCCAGGTAACGAGCGGTCGCGCCCTGTTGCCCGAGTACTAGGGAACCACGAAGCCGACGCCAATGCTGATTATCACGGCGGTGATGATGAAGACACGCGCTCCCAGCATCCGGGTCACCGAGCAAGCGGCGGCGTGTTCGGTGCTCCAGTATTTCGGTGAACATCAACCAGTTGGTCCAATGGTTCTCGGGTAATCACATCTCCGTAAAGTATGCGAATGGCTCGCTCCCGAGATACTCGAACTCGCCGTCGTATACGTCGACAAAAAGTTTGATGTCGTTCGCACGATGGTGCGCATTGATGACTACTCGTGAAACTCGCTCTCTCTCCAGGTAACGGAGATGCCGCATTAACAAGCGCTCGTTGCCAATCGCAACGAGAATCTTCGGCCGCGAAAGGCCAAACTGGCCAGTCGTGTTCCGCGGCCTGCAGCGAGTATCATCACGTTCATATGGCTTGGTTCTCCGGTAACGCCGAGCGACGCACGCGAAGAGACGGATGAAGGCTCGAACGGCCGTCGTCACCGGCGGAGCCGGTTTCATCGGCTCACATGTCGTCGATGCCCTTCTCGGAGACGGCGTACGCACTGTCGTCGTCGACGATCTCTCGACCGGGCGCGCTGACATCGTCGCGGAGCAAGCAGACTTGGAGCAGATCGACATCACGAACGGAAGCGCTCTCGACGGCGTGATCGAGGGCACCCGTCCCGAGGCGATCTACCACCTTGCCGCTCAGTCGAGCGTCACCGTCTCGGTGACTGACCCGTCGCGAGACTGTGCTGTCAACGTCCAAGGCACCCTGAACGTGCTCGAGGCTGCCCGTCGCCAGCGTGTTCCAGTCGTCTTCGCCTCGACCGGCGGCGCGCTCTACGGCAACGACGCGCCGATTCCGACACCGGAGGACCGGATTCCCGCTCCACTCGCCCCCTACGGTGCGTCGAAATGGGCGGGCGAGGCCTACGTCGCGACCTGGGCGGAGTCGTCGAGCATTCCACATGCAATCTGTCGACTCGGGAACGTCTACGGCCCTCGCCAGAACCCGTCTGGGGAAGCAGGAGTCGTGGCGATTTTCAGCCACCACCTCTGGCGCGGCGAGCCGCCAAATGTCTTTGGTTTCGGTCGCCCGACCCGTGACTACATTCACGTGGACGACGTCGTCCGCGCAATGATTGCAGGGCGGGGTAAACGAGGCGTCTTCAACATCGCGAGCGGCGTCGAAACCGACGTGATGACGATCTTCAACCTCCTCCAGGAGGCCGCCGGAACCGAAATCGAGCCAGTGCTCGCGCCGCTTCGAGCCGGAGAGCTCGAGCGAAGCTGCATGGATCCGAGCAGGGCGCAAGCCGAGTTCGGATGGCAAGCCGAGATCGAGCTAGCCGATGGGCTTCGGCGGACGTATCACGCGCTTCTTGCCGAATTCGAGGGAAGCAACGAGCAGCGGTCGTAGCGCGCGGCGGGCGAACTTCACGCCGCGACCGCTCCGAGGGATCGTCTGCCGCCGCTTCCAGGAGTGAGCCGGCCTCCCGAAGAGCGGCGCACCACCTTTTCTGTCGCTCCGGAGGCGCGCTGATCAGAAGAAGGCCGCCGGCACCGAGAATCTTTCTACCTGAAGGACTGAGTCGGCTGAGCGAGGAGCTCGTTCGATGTCGCCGACTCGCTCACGTCTCCGCCGGTCGTTCCGGGACTCGCTGGAACGCTTGCCGGGGCTCAGGCCGCTCGGGGTGCAAGGCTCGCTTCCGACCGTCGAGCGAACGCAGCCGGAGGACGGCCCAGACACCGGTGAGTGCCTGCACCACGACCCACGCAAGTGCCATGCCGTTCAGCCCGAAGACGACCCCGGCCGCGGCGGCCGCCCCGACGGCGATCGAGCCGCTTACGACTCCCGTCACGATTGCCTCGCGGAGGCACTGCCGCGCGCGACACGCGGCGAAGTACGCCTGCACAAATGCGAGCGGCACGAACGCTCCAAGCAGAATCCGGAGCGGCGTCTCGCCCGCATCGGCATAGCCCGGTCCGAGCAGTGAGAGCGCGAAGTGCGCGGAGAGACCAAGGGCGAGGGCGGCCGCAAGGCCGATCGCAAGGGCCGAACGAATCCCGCTGACGACGGATGCGCGGAGCGTCTCCGGCCGATGCGCTGCTTCCGCGAAGAGGGCGAGCCCAACGGAGATCGGAATGATGTAGACGACCCAGGCCATCATCCAGACCGCGTACCAGGTCGCGTTGGCGGTCGGTGAGAGGAGCTCGGTGACGACGATCGGCAAGATCAAGCCGGGTGCGCGCTCGGTCAGCGTGAGCGCGTAGTTCGGCAGCCCGACGCGAAGGAGCCGTCCGGCCATTCGCCGGTCGGCGCGCGGCCGGTAGCGATAGCCGTGCAGGGACCGCCACAGCTGGATCGAGCCGACCAAGCAAATTCCCAGACCCGCCACGACCCAGGGAGCAAAGATCGCGACCGAGCTCTGGGCGTCGCTGACTAGCGGCAGCAAGACGATCAGGCCGACGGTGAGTCCGCCGAACAGGAACCCGCGGACGAGAACCTGGTCGCCGCGGCGCAGGGCGATCGAGACCTGGTCGAAGAGAATCCCGAGTGTCCCGAGAAGGGTCGTGGCTAGGAACAGCAGGATGAAGACCGGGTTCGACGCGACCACGTTCAGCTCGGTGAGCACACTCGAGGCGAGGAGGACGAACCCCCCCGCCACTCCGAGCGCGACCGCAGCGACGACGGTGAACGAGGTGTTCAGCAGTCTCGCAGGTCGGTCCAGGTGGCGCGGCAGGTCTGTGATGACGGCCGAGCCGAACCCGAGGATCGCGAGTTGCGTCGACAGCATCATTGCGGAGACGGCCCCGGCAGCCAGCCCGACCTGCTCCGGAGCGAACTGGCGCGCGGCTAGCAGCCAGAAGAGGAAGCCGAGGCCCATCGTGGCGGCCTTCCCGAGCATCACGGAGACCGAGTTGAAGAGCATCGAGAGCGAGCGCGGTGTCGGCCGGTTGACCGGCGGGACGCCCGCGGCCCCGGGCGGGGTCTTTGTCAGCAGGGTCTGCAAGAGCGCATCAGCTCCCGAGGCCCCGAGCGCTCGCGAGCATTCCATTTCCATCCGGGCGACGTCCGAGCTCACTAAGCATCGCCACGTAGTTGAAGAGCATGAAGCAGGCGTAGTAGAGGGTCCAGCTCGGCTGCCGGCGCACGAGGCTGAGCGCGATGCCCCGGATGCCTGCAGCAAGCGGAAGCGCAAGCAGCAAGGTACCGCGAAGCCTGTGTTTCCGGATCATTCGAGCCAGGCCCCGGCCGTCGGCGTCCCATTGCTCGCGTGCGAACTTGAACGTGTCGCCGAAACGGTGCGTGACGAACGTTCGTTGCGAGACGCCGACGTGCGCGCCCGACTGACCGAGCCGCCAGCGGAGCTCGATGTCCTCGCCGGACGCGAACCTAGGATCGAACCCGACCTCGAGTAAGCCCTCGCGCTCGAAAACCGTGGCGACGAGGCCGAACCAGTCCTTGCTCCGGCCCGTGCGATGATGATTCGCGAGCGCCCGTCCCCAGTAACCCGGACCGGACACGCTGTTCAGCCCCGCCTGGAGGGCGGTGTAGCCACCCTCGACGAACTCGGTCAGAAGCCGTTCGAGTGCCCCCTCGGGCACAACCACGTCGGCGTCGATCAGCGCCACCCAGCGGGAGCCAGCAGCCTCCGCCCCGAGCAACCGCGCGACGGGAAGGCCGCGCCCGTCGTCCGAGAGAATCTGGACCGGATACTTCCGAGCGATCGACAGCGTTCGGTCGGTCGAATTGCCGTCGACCACGATGATCTCTCGCGGCTGGCAGCGCATGATCGAAGCGAGGCACTCGTCGAGCTGCTGTTCCGCGTTACGAACGGGGATGACGACCGAGAGATCAAGCATCGGGCGAGCTCCCAGTTCGCGCTGCCTCTGCCGCGAGCGGCGCGCCGCCGGAGCCGTTCGCCGCCAGTGGGCGAACTCGCCCGACGAGGTAGCCGGCCGTCGTCACCGAAAGCCCGCTCATGATCGCCGCCGATCGACCGAGACCGGAGACGTCTCCGCGCAGCGCGTCGGCGAACCCTCGCACCACGCCCCGCGGAAGCGTCCGAAATGTGTACGCACGCTCGGTGGCCAGCCCCTCTCCGCTGCCCCAGAGACGCGCGACTATGGCTTTCGAGAGCCCCTCCGAGTAACAACGCGACGCGAAGTAGCGCCAGCCCGCCCGACTTGCGGGCACGGTATGCCGGACCCGGGCGCGAGGCTCGTACAGGAAGATCGCTTCGGGCCGGCGCCGAAGAGCGCGGATGCAGAGCTCGGTCTCTTCGCAGCCGACGGGACGGGTGCCCACCCGGCCTATGCCCGACCGGAAGCCGCCAATCTCGGCGAACACCTCGCGCAGAAACGACATGTTCGCGCCGATGAAGTTTCGCACGTTGCTTGCCCGCTCCGGCATCCCTTCGTAGCTGCAGCCGACGACCCAGTCGAACTCGGCGGGGAACGACTTCGGCCGCCCGCGCACCCAGAGCGGCACGACGGCGCCCCCCACGCCGAGCACACGCGGATCGGCATAACCCTCGGCGAGCCGCGCGAGCCAGTCCGGCTCTGCGACCGCATCGTCGTCAAGGAAGGCGACGAGCTCGCCCCGCGCCGCCGCCAGGCCGCTGTTCCGGGCACCGGAGAGTCCGCGCTGATCGCGGTTGCTCACGGCCACGACATCACGCAAATAAGTGCGGACGCGCTCGAGCAGAGCATCGTTGTGGTCGACCGCGACGATGACCTCCAGCGCTGAAGCCGTCTGACGCTGGACAGACTCGACCGAGCGGACGAGGTGGTCCCAGCGTGCTTCGGTGTAGGCGCAGATCACGACCGAGGCTTTCAGGGAAATAGTCGTCCCGCCGTAGCGTTGAACTCCGTCGATCACAGCTCTCCCTCTTTAGAACCGGACGCTGATGTTGTCCGCGACGAGTGCGAAGGCCTGGGCCTTGGTCTCGTTGCCGATTTGGACGTTGAGCGCCCCCGCGGTCCCGAGGCTCGCAGTGCTCGTCTGGTAGATGAGCTGGCCATTGAGCTTCAACTCGACGGTGCTCGCGGTCCCTGCTGTGATCACGTGGAGCTCGAAGAAGCCCCACGTGTTGAGCGGCAGGCGACCGGTGGTGGTGAAGCCGACGCCGCTGTGGGTGACGCGGATCTTGTCCCCGTCCAGGTTCTGGCGGTAGAGGCTGATGATCCTGGTTCCGCTCGGCTCGAAGAACCTCAGGATCGGAACGTTCCCGCCGCTCGCTCCCTCGGTGAGGATCTTGAAGTCGCCGCTCGCAGTGAGATCGGTCCGCGCCGTGTCGAGCTGCTTCCGCGCGTAGGCGAAGCTGCCGGTAGCCGCGGTCTCGGACAGCCGCGCGGCGAAGCTACCGGTCTTCACGTCTGCGCTTTGCACGGTGGCCGTGCCGTCCGCGCCGGTCAGGACGGTGGTCCAGGCGGAGAAGTTGCCGCTCTCGAAGCCGTCGCTGAAGAAGACGAGCGAGATCGTCCACGAGCGGCTCGCCGGCGTCGCGTCGGTGTTGCCGGCCGGGTCGGTGGCCCGTACTTGGAAGGTGTGCCCGCCCTGGGCGAGGTTCGTATAGCTCTGCGGCGAGGTGCAGGCCGCGAAGGCGGCGCCGTCGAGCGAGCAGGCGAAGCTGGAACCGCCCTCGCTGGCGGAGAAGGTGAACGTGGCCGAAGTCGAGGTCGTCGTGCCGCTCGGGCCGCTGTCGATCGTCGTCTCCGGGGGCGTGTTGTCGGGG
>Ga0307278_10001993_pt1 | contig 10061 bp, 13 predicted proteins | sample ER_DNA_117_FD_194482 | JGI IMG/M metagenome (GOLD analysis project Ga0307278, IMG submission 194482) | Bulk soil microbial communities from the East River watershed near Crested Butte, Colorado, United States - ER_DNA_117 | ecosystem: Environmental > Terrestrial > Soil > Floodplain | place...
CCGTTGGCCGCCATCCATCCCTCGACGAACCGGTCGATGGCGTCGGCCGACGCGGTCCGCCCGGGCTCCGATGCGCGGGCGTCGGCCGGCGCTGTCGCGCCTGGCAAGAGCAGGGCCACCGATAGGTAGCGGATCGCCTTGGTCGAGATGCCCGCCTGCTCGGCCAGCTCACCGATGCGCATGGTCACCTCCTCCCTTGACCTTCCAGTGTAGGGGAAGGCCTATGGTGCCCTGGAGGACGCTCGCTGTCGCGCCATAGCAGCAGAAGAGGTCTGCGTACGAGGTAGAGCCATGGCAACCGAAGACCTAGCCACATGACCACCAACCGTTCCTTGCTGTCCGCCGCCCGTGACGATCTGGCGATCCGGCTGGCTCGCCTGGGGCTCCCAGCCGAAGGCGCCCAGGACCGCCAGGCTGCCCTGCCCAGCCCGCTCCAGGACCTCCACCGGGCTCTGCTGGGCGCCTTCCTCACTGAGGCTGGCCCACCTGACCTGACCGTGGTTGGCCGCCTGGCAGCCGAGCTGCAACTGGACCCGCAGGCGGCGCTGGCCGCCTTGACTGCCGCCGACCTAGTCCATACCGACCCGGCCGCCGGCAGGGTCAGGGTCGCCTATCCCTTCTCCGGAGAGCCCACCCCCCACCGGGTGGAGTTGGCCGACGTTCCAACCGTGTATGCCATGTGTGCGCTGGACGCCCTGGGCGTCCCTCAGATGACCCGCCGCAACGGGCGGATCAGCTCGGCCGACCCCACCACCGGCCAGCCGATCACCGTCAAGGTCGACGACCAAGACTGGCGCTGGCAGCCCGCCACCACCGTGGTGCTGGCCGGCACGGCCACCATCGGCGATGCCTGCGGGTCGGTGGCCGACTGCTGCTGTCCCTACATCAACTTCCACGCCAGCCCCCACGACGCCGATGCCTACCGCCAGGCGCACCCGGGCATGGCCGCCGAGCTGCTCGGCCAGGCCGAGGCCGTGGAGGCAGCCCGGCGGGTCTTCGGCCGCCTGCTCCATCCGGGACCCGGCCACGACCCGGCTGGATCCCCTCCCACCTAGCAACGGCTACACACGACATGCGACACGACGAGGTGAGCGCCATGGCAGTAACCAACACCAATCCCCCGGCCATTCGACGACGCAAGATCGGACCCATCGGGACCACAGCACGGATCGTTGTCGGGGCGTTGCTCTTGGGGAGCGTGGTTCAGGGCCACGTGGCCCGGGGCTTCCACCTGTCCGCCTGGGCACTTGGCCTGTTGGGGTTCCCGGCCGTGCTGCTTGGGCTGCAGTGGCTACGGGCCCGGCGCACCCCTACCCGGCTGGAGGCGACCGGGCCGGTCGGCTACGCCCTCAACTTGGCCGTGTTCCTCGCCCTGTACCTGCTGGAGCCCACCAGCGACGCCGCGCTGATCTTCTATGGGGCCTCGATGTGGCTGGCGGCGGTGCGCGGCTACGCCGGCTGTGAGGTGCTGGCCGTGTCCAACTGGCTGCTAGGCCGGGACGACCAGGTCGGCTGTGCTGTCTTCTGGCCCGTCGACCAACTGGAGCACCACCGAACCGCCGGGCGACCAGCATAGGCTGCCGTATGGTCGCCGGCCGCTCGAGCGGAGCTAGGTGATGGCGACGGATCGGTCGGGGCACCGCCCGGTGATCGAGGTGCTGTACGTCCAGGACTGCCCCCACTACCGGGGGACGCTGGCGTTGGTGGAGCGGGTCCGGGCCGAGCTCGGCATCGACACCGAGCTCCGCACCACGCTGATCTTCGACCAGGCCGCCGCCGAACAGGCCCGGTTTGCGGGCTCTCCCACCGTGCGGGTGGACGGCCGCGACGTGGAGCCCGGCAGCGAGCCAGCTACCGAATACACCGTTGCCTGTCGCCTCTACCGGCTTGAGCACCGCTTCGCCGGCCAGCCCGAAGAGCGCTGGGTACGCGACGCGCTGCTGCACGCGGCCGGCCACAGCTGAGTGGCCACCCGCCACGCTGCGGACCGAAGCCGCCGGCGGTCAGCTGCTGAGCGCGCGACCGCCGGCTCCTGGGCCTGGCACTGGCGCTGGTATAGCTCGGCGTACGGGCCACTGAACCAGCGGTCGGCGGCCAACACCGTCGATGGCCGTCGACCAACGATGCGGCCGGCCGGAGTCGGGTCGAGGAGCAGCAGGATGCTAGCGGGCGCCATATACCCTCCGAACTTGCGAGGATGGAGGTTGGCTCGCCACCGGACAATACTGGGACGGGGTTTGCGGCTGGCCAGACGTCTGCGGGGTCGTGGGTGGAGGTGGACGATGGACGCGCAGGGCACGATGCGCCTCATGTTCGACACGATGGATGCCTACGATCGCGCCGACTTCGATCGCCTCGCAGAGATCTATGCCGAGGATGCGCAGTGGATCAATGCCGACCCCAAGGGCCCGCACTGCCGCAACCGCGACGACATCTTCACCATGTTCCGCCAGCGCATGGAAACCGGGATCAGAATCGGGTTCGACGAGCTGCGCTCCACGCCGACCCAGGTCGTTCTGACCGCTCGGGTCGACGGCTTCGACCCTGTCGTCACCGTGTTCAGCTTTCAGGGACGTCGAATTGTGGCCATCAAGGACTACCCTTCGATGGAGGCCGCCGAGTCGGCGCTCGTGGGTCGAAGCCGGCCGCCAGCTGGCCGGTGGTGGCGCCGGTGGTGGCGTCGCTGGCGGCCAGGCTCGCGTGACTGATCGCGGAGGGGCTGTTGCCGATGGCGGTCGTCAGCGCAGCAATGACGCCGCGCTGTCGGCCAGCCGGTCGCTGTAGCCGATCACCGTGGCGCCGAAGCTCACCGGCCGGGGCGGGCGCTGCTCCCAGGTGGCGCCACGGTCGACCAGCAGAAAGTCGTAGTCCAGCCCGCCGAAGTCGACCCCGAACCGCTCCAAGAACCCCTGGTCCACCACGTTGCCGGTATCCCAAAGGTGGGTCACCCGCGGGTCGACCATGCCCGCTCCGTCGATCTCGGAGCGGGTGTCGAGCGCCCACCGCTTGACCCAGACAGCATAGACCCGCAGCCGGGCGTCCCGGTAGCGCTGGAGGATGTTCTGGGCTGCCCACCTGGCGCCCGCAAGGCACTCTCCTCAGGTGGGGGCCAGGGCCAGCACCAGCCGGGGCGGCCCCTGGTCGGCGTTGAACCGTGCCTGCAGCTGGCCGGCGTCGCGAAGGTCGACGACGGCTAACCCGGCTGGTCGGGCCTGGCCACGGCCCAGTGCCCGCGCCTGCTCGCTGGCCAGCCACAAGGCCCGCTTGGCGACCAGCGGCGGGCCACACAGCGGCGTCTACACCACCCTGGCGCCCCACCACCCGCGGCGGCGGGTCACCCGCCAGGTTGCCTCCCCGACCGCCTGGACGCCGAAGGTCTGCTCGGTGTCGCGCCGGACGGCGTCCAAGTCGACGCCGAGGATCCCCAGCAACTCGGCGTCACTGGGCCGCGGCGCCGGCACCACCCCCTGTTCGGCCAGGCGACGTAGCGCGGCCCGGGCCGCTGCCAGCTGCATCCCATGGGCCCGCAGCACCCCGGCGGCGCCACTCCGGCCCTCGGCCAGCACGCCGAGCGGGGACATGCTCGGGGCCGAGGTAGCGGTGGCCGAACCGTTCGGCCTCCTCCCGGGCCAGGTCCAGAACCCGGCGGGCCTGCTCACTACGCTGGGTCACCCTTACGACCTCCGAAAGCCGAACCGACGGCCGGCGTACTTGTGGGTACACGGCCTGCTTGGTGACTCCCAACCGGCCGCGATCTGCTGCCACGCCCAACCCTTGGCGCGGGCGTTCTCCACCTGCAGCGCCTCCAGCACCTCCACCAGGCCGCGCAGGGCCGCCACCGCGGCCAGCCCCACCTCTGGGTCCTGGCTGCTGGTCGCCGCCGCCACCTGGGTCACCTCGCCTGGGGCCGCCTCACCCATGACGTCAATCTACATTGACCCCTTCCCGACGTCAATCACCGTTGACTCGTCCTCAGCCGGTGCGCACCGGCAGCCCACGCTCGCCTAGCACCCAGGCGTCGCTCTGGCCGCCGGACCCTATGTATCCCTGCTGGAATGCCAGCAGCGCCCTACTCCGCCTAAGCGTTCTCACCGCTGCCAGGCCGCTGCTTCGGGATGGTCGCCCAACACGGCGAAGCTGGGCCAACGCACTGCCCCGAGCCGGTGGCCTGGCCCGGGTCATGGCGGGCGCCGAGCGGCCGCCGCTACCGGGTCGAAGCCTGCAAGGGCCACCGGCCTCCACCGATCGCGGGCAGCGGCACGGCCTTCTAGCGGCGCGACGGGTCGTCCCTGCGGGCGCCGAGATGCGGCTCGACGCGGCTGCTCATGACTGGGTGCCGGCAATCTGGAGGGCCTCCTGCCGATCACGGCAGTCGCGCAGGGCAACGATCCGCCCGTCGCGCACCGTGACCACGCTGTAGGCGCGGTCGTCCCCGCGCCGGCCGTAGTAGGCGTCCACCCCAGGCGTGCGCACGCCGACCATGACCAGCTCGCCGCTGCTGGTGACCTCGTCGAGCTCGGCCCGCAAGCCGTGCTCGGCCCAGTGCCGCAGCACCTGCTCCAGCTCGTGGCGGCCGTGGCAGACCTGCGGGGTGGGGCGCTCGAGAGTGGGATCCAAGTAGGTCCATTCCAGGTCCGGATCGACGAGCTCCAGCATCGCGGCCAGGTCGCCGTCGGCGTAGGCCTGGTAGGCGCGTCGGATCAGGTCGGCGTTCTCGTTCGACATGCGGGTGCTCCTCCTCCTGCGTCATCGATCGACGGTGACGGTGGGGCCGAAGCCCCAAATGAGGAGGCGGCGCTCGAGCCGGGGCCGAGCCTTGGTCGGCTCGGCGACGGCGCACAGCAACAACCGGCGGGTGTCCAGCCGGTCCACCCGTCCGGTCCCCTGGCGGGGGTGCGCCGGGGGTTCAGCGTCAGCCGAAGGGTCGCATCTCGTCGGTCAGTATCGACCGCGTTGGGCTGCGAGGCAATGGATATTCTGGCGCCACATTTCAAGAGCGCGCTTCATCGGTGGTGTCCCTCAGGTGTTCCAGGAGTTCCCAGGATGGCGCATAGTGCCCGGGTGACGCCCAGTCGCTCACCCAGATCCGCCGCTCCCGCCGCCGCGTCAGCCGAGGCGGCGTTGCAGTTCGCAGAGGCACTTGCGCGCTCCTGCGCTGCGGCGCTCGGGGACACCGTCGCCGGGGTGATCCTGCACGGCTCCCTGACCCTCGTCGACTACCTCCCGGGTTGCAGCGACGTTGATCTGCTGGTCGTCGTGGACGATCCCCTCACCGAGCGGCAGCTGGCTGCGCTCACCGAGGCCGCGGGGAGGCACCGGCCGCAGGCGCCGGGCCGGGTCGACCTGCGGGTGGTCACCCGCCAGGTCGCGGCCGCGCCGACACCGGCGCCGCCAATGGAGGCCTACATCGAGCTCGCGCCGGGTTCCGGGTCGGGCGTGCAGGTGGAGCGCCGCCATCCGGGAGAACCCGATCTGGTGGTCGAGTTCTCGATGTGCCGCGCCCACGGCCGGAGCCTGGTGGGTGCGGCGCCGGCCGAGCTGCTCGGCGAGGTCCCAGCCGAGTGGGTGCTGGCCGTCGGCGATGACCAGTTGGCCGCCTGGGAGGCGATCGGCGACGACCCCAAGCACGCACAGCTGACGGTGCTGACGGCGTGCCGGGTGTGGCGCTTTGCCGAGGAGGGACGCCACTGCTCCAAGACCGCGGCCGGGGAGTGGGCGCTCCGGCGTGATCCCACACTCCAGGTGGTTCGTGACGCCCTCCAGCAGCGCCGCGGCGACCCGACAGCCCCGATCGACCCAGCACAGGTCCGTCAGCTCTTGGCGGTCGTTCGAGCCCGGCTTGCCGAGGCGCGCGACGGCACCTAGATGCGGCGCCACGTTGGGTGGCAGCCAGGGCCTGCTCAGATTGCCGCCGAAGGCGGCGCGGATCGCAGGTCCGCTCTAAGGGTGCGGCCGCTCGACTCATTCCGCATTTCGCTCTGAAGATACCGTCAGCTGCCTACTTGCTTCCCCGCGCGACGCTAAATGCTGTCACTCCGCGCGGCAGTCGGGCTTGTCACGAGTCGCCGGTGGGGATCGCGGCAACCTCACCATCTGAACACTCGGCGGATCGGTCAGCTGTGTGGCTGGACGGTGCCGGCGCCGCCGTCCACGGTGACCTGCTGTCCGTCGCTGAGTTGGGTGGTGGCGTCGCCGGTGGCGACCACGGCGGGGATGCCGTACTCGCGGGCGACCAGGGAGGCATGGGCGGCTAGGGTGCCGCCGTCGGTGACGACCGCGGCGGCCCGGTTGAACAGCGGCGTCCACGCTGGTGCGGTGGCCCGGGCGACCAGGACCTCGCCGGGTTGGAAGCGGTCGAAGTCACCGGGGCCAGCCACGATGCGGACGGGCCCGGTGGCCCGGCCGGGGCTGGCCGGCTGGCCAACGATGGCCCCCTCGGCCACCGGACCGCTGGTGCGGACGGCGTTCACGGTGGCCAGCAGCTCCCGTTCGACCAGGCGGGGTGGGCGGCCGATGGTCAGAGGGGCGAGCAGGCGTCGCTGCCGCTCCCAAACGGCGCGGCGCCGGCGGACCACGGCGGCAAGCGGCGATGCGTGGTCGAGTTCGGTGCGGGTGAGGAAGAACACGTCCTCGGGTTGGTCGATCACGCCCGTGGCGCCGAGATGCTCGCCCAGGCGGAGGGCGCAGCGGCGCAGCAGCGGCCAGGCGAGGGTGAACTGGCGGGCCTGCTGCTCGCGGAGGGCGTCATAGCGCTGGGCGACCTCCAGCAACGCCAGGAAGCGGGCCTGCAGCGCCGGGCTGTGCGCTAAGGCGGCGGCGCACCGGGCGGCCAGCTGTTGGCGGTGGGCGGCCAGGTCGCGGTGCCGGCCGGAGGGCTGGGGTGGCTGCCAGCCCAGCTCCCCGGCGGTCGGGTGGGCCCAGTCGACGCTCTGAACCGCATAGGGTGGGAGGTCTGGTTGGGTGTCGGGCAGGCCGACCAGCAGTTGCTGGACGCTGCCGCCGACGGTGGCAGCGAGGTGCTGGCGGGAGAAGCTGGCCAGGGCGCCTTGCATCTTCCAGGCCGACCGCCCACCACCGACAGCGACCACAGGTACTCGCGGCCAGGACCCCGACACGGATTCGTGGGGTCAAAGCTGCCACCCAAGGGTCGGCCACGCGCGACGGGCTGATGAGCTGCCTATCGCGTTCCTGGCGAGGCCGTCCTGGTCACGCCAGGACGGTCATGGCCCTGCCGTAGGCCGTGGCTGCCCGGTGAACCCGACCGCACCGGCCACCAGCAGCAGTACCCCGCCCAGGTAGTAGACCGCTTGGATGCCCAGGGCATCGGCGGCCACGCCGCCAAGCCCAAGTGAGGCCAACCGGCCGGCCTGCCACAGCAGATCGAACCCGGCGAACACCCGCCCGCGCAGCTCGGGGGCGACCTCGGCTTGGAGCAGGGCGTTGTAGGTCACCATCCCGGTCGAGGTGCCCACCCCGTAGGCGGCCAGCGCGCCCATCGCCACCGCAAGACTGCGGGTGGTGGCCAGCACCAGGTCGACCAGGCCGCGCAGCAGCAGCGGGCCGAACACCAGCGCCGGCCGGCGCGGGTCGCTGACCAGCCGGGCCAACAGCAGCGGGCCAAGCGCGGCACCGACCCCGATGGCGGCCAACAGCAACCCGAACCCGCCCGGGCCGACCCGCAGGTGACGCCCAGCCAAGACCACCAACAGCGCGCTGGTCGCCCCGGCTGACAGGGCGGCCAGCTGCTGCACCAGCGCCAGCAGCCGCAGCAGCCGATCGACGACCAGCAGCCGGGCACCCTCACCGACCCGGCCAAGCCACGAACCCGCCGCGGTCGACGTCGGCAGGCCTGGCAGCCGCAGCCCGACCAGGGTTAGCGCGGAGACGGCGAAGCTGGCCGCATTCACCAGGAAGGCGGGGGCCACCCCGACGGCAGTGACCAGGGCGCCGGCCAGGGGCGCCAGCGCGACCTGGGAGATGACCGCGGCCGACCACAGGCCCGAGTTGGCGGCCACCAGCTCGTCGTCGTCCACGATGCTCGGCAGCACCGGGCTGGCGGCCGGGTTGAAGAACACCCCGCCCGCGGCCAGCCCGAACGCCACCGCATAGACCGCGGCCAGGTGCTGGTCGACCAGTGGCAGCAGCCCGGCCAGGGCCATGCGCCACAGGTCGGCAGCGAGCATCACCCGGATCCGTGGGAGTCGGTCGATGACCGCGCCAGCCAGCGGGGCCAACAGCAGCACCGGGGCGATCTCGGCGATGACGGCGCCGGTCACGCCCAGCCCTGAGCCGGTCAGCCGGAACACCAGCACCACCAGGGCGACAGAATTGAAGGTGTCGCCCCAGCGAGAGACCGTCTGGGCGGCGAACAGGCGTCGGTAGGCGGGCCTGGCCAGCACCGCCCCCAGCCCCGGCCGCTTGGCAGTTGTCATGGCGATATGGTGCCGAGTGTGGGCTGCGGGAGCAGCTGGCTGCTGCTGTTTGCTCGTCGTCCCCCTTGTCGGTTCCTATCGGCGCAGACCACACGCGCCAGGAGGCTGGCGATGCTTGACCGTCGAGCGGAGATCGTCAAGACCCTGCGGGCCACCCCGGTAGTGCTCCGAACGCTTGTCGCCGGGGTCGAGGACGCCCGGGTGCGCCGGCGGCCCACCGAGGGCGAGTGGGCCATTATCGAGGTCGTCGCCCACCTGGCCGACACCGAGGAACGGGCGCTGGCCCGGGTGCGCCGCATGCTGGACGAGGACACCCCGTTCTTGGAGCCGTTCGACCAGGAGGCCCTGGCCAACCAGCGCCACTACCTCGACCTTGACCTCACGGGGGAGCTGACTCGCTTGGAGCAGCTCCGCCGCCACCACCTGGCCGTGCTGGAAGGGCTGGACGCGTCGGGTTGGGAGCGCACCGGTCGGCATGGGGAGCACGGCGAGTTGTCGGTGGAGCTGTACGAGACCCACGTCGCCGCTGAGGAGGTCGACCACCTGGCCCAGATCGCCAGGCTCCTATAGGCCGCTGCCAAGAAGCGCCAAGGGTCGACGGATGCAGTCGGGTCTACTACCTGCCCCGAGGTCTTGAATCAAACTATGTTGATCTAGATGGCTACCACGATCACACCCACCGCCCTGCCCGCCGGCCCCGAGGTGCTCCCGGTCGAGCTCGCTCGGGCGCTGGGCGACCCGTTGCGCTGGCGGATCGTGGAGCTGCTGGCCACCGAGCAGCTGTGTGTCGCCCACCTGGCCGAGGAGCTGGGTGTCGCCCAGCCGCTGGTCAGCCACCACCTCAAGGTCCTACGCGAGGCGGGGCTGGTCGAGCCCGACCGCTACCGCTACTGGACCTACTATCGGGTCCGGCCCGGCGCCCTGGTCCGCCTGGCCGCCACCCTCGGCCTCGTCGCCCGCTCGGCCCCGAGCGGAACCGCGTGTCGACGCCGTATCCCCGGCACCGACCCTGCTCCGTCGACTCCTGCCCGGCCACCGGCCCGCCGGGCTGCGGGGACGCCTGCCCGATCTACCCGGGCAAGCGCTATGAGGACTGGGAGCTGGACGACCCGGCCGGTCAGCCCGTGGAGGCGGTCCGCCGCATCCGCGACGAGATCGACGGCCGCGTCCAGCAGCTGCTGGCCGAGCTGGTCGTGGCCAGCGCCTGACACCCACCCACCGGCAGATGATCGAGGGAAGGGACGAGGGTTGCGGCTGCTGGTGATCGGGGGCAGCGACGCCGGGATCAGCGCCGGGCTGCGGGCCCGCGAGCTCGACCCCACTGTCGAGGTCAGCTTGCTGGTCGCCGACGCCTACCCCAACTTCTCCATCTGCGGGCTCCCCTACTACCTGTCCGGCGACGTGGCGGACTGGCGGTCGTTGGCCCACCGCACCAGCGCCGACCTCGAGGCGGCCGGGCTGCGGCTGCTGCTTGACTACACCGCCCAAGCGATCGATCCGGCCGCCAAGCAGGTCAGCGTCACCGACCCGGCCGGCACTGAGCGCCAGCTGGGCTATGACCGGCTGGTCATCGCCACCGGCGCGGTCCCGGTCCGCCTCCCGATCGACGGGCTGGACCTGCCCGGGGTG
>Ga0307278_10001994_pt1 | contig 10059 bp, 12 predicted proteins | sample ER_DNA_117_FD_194482 | JGI IMG/M metagenome (GOLD analysis project Ga0307278, IMG submission 194482) | Bulk soil microbial communities from the East River watershed near Crested Butte, Colorado, United States - ER_DNA_117 | ecosystem: Environmental > Terrestrial > Soil > Floodplain | place...
GTGAGAGGATCGGACGCTCCGGGTCTTCAGCGAGCGCCAGGACGCGTTCGTTGAAGTCGAGCCATGACAGCTCGCGATTGAGGTAGTGAGTGGCGGGATCCTCGGCGGCCGCGGGGAGGGGCTCCATCAGACACCGATGCTACCCCCCAACCGGATCCCGAATCTTCTCGTCCGCGTCCCTGAGGTGGAGCGGGATCAGGCGTATTTCACCACGACGGACTCGACCACGTTCGAGACATTCTCAAGGCCGTCGAGGGCCTCTTCGAGTGTTTCGGTGACTTCCTTCCATTTCAAGACGTCCATCGCCTTGTAGTCGCCGGAGAACATCTCGGCGACCGCTCGTCGGTAGATCCGGTCGCCCTCGTTCTCGAGTCGGTTGATCTCGATCCAGTAGGGCTCCAACCGGGTTCGGTCGAGCGAAGGAAGGGCTGCAAGGGCTTGCTCGGTCTGCTCGGCCGCGTGGAGGAGGACCTCGACCTGCTGGATCATCCATGGCTTCGGCTCGATGATGTTGTGCAGCACGAAGACGTCCGCCACTTCCTCCACCGCATCCAGGACGTCATCGAGGGCCGTGGCCAAGGTGTAGATGTCCTCGCGGTCCATCGGCGTGATGAAGGTCGTGTTCAAACGACGGATCACGTCGTGGGTGATCTCGTCTCCGTCGTGCTCGCGCTCCTGGATCCGCCGCGCCTTCAGCTCAACGTCCCGATAGTCCTCCACCAGGTCACGAAGCAGGACGACGGCTTCGCGGATGTTCACCGCGCTCTTCGAGAACAGCTCGAAGAACGCATCCGTGCGCTGCGAGATCTTGAGTCTCATCGATCGCTCCTTCTGGCGCGAGGTCGGTCCTCGCCACGTCGCGCGAGGATCTCCTCGACCGCGAACAGGACGAACCACATGAGGGAGAGCGCCGCCATCGACAGGTTGACCCACCAGTACTTCTCGGGCGTGGGCGCGAGCAGAACCAAGCATGTGACCGACATCCCCAGGAAGAACCAGGACCGCCGAGAGAGCCTCATCGGACCAGCCCCTTGAACGGCAGGTACGCGATCCAGGCCATCACGAAGGCACCGGGGATCGTGAGGACCCACGCCCAGACGACACGACCCGCGACCCCCCAGCGAACCGCCGAGAGGCGTTGCGTCGTGCCGACGCCGACGATGGCTCCCGCGATCGTATGCGTCGTGGAGACCGGGATGCCTGCGAGCGTCACTCCCCAGATCGCGGTCGCGGCGGCGGACTCCGCACACATGCCGCCGACCGGCTGGAGCTTCGTGATCTTCGAACCCATCGTGTGGACGATCCGCCACCCGCCGAAGAGCGTTCCGAGCGCGATGGCCGCATGCGCGGAGAGCACGACCCAGAGCGGGACATCGGACCCTTTGGCGAGCAAACCGTTCGCGATCAACAGCGCCAGGATCACCCCCATCGTCTTCTGCGCATCGTTCCCGCCGTGCCCGAGGCTGAACGCGGCGGCAGAGACGAGCTGGCCACGTCGGAATCCGCGGTTCAGTTTCTCCACCTTCCGATAGCGGTGGAACAACCAGAAGACGCCGGTCATGAACGTGAATGCGAGGAGGATCCCGACGATCGGCGACAACACGATGAACACGAAGATCTTCTGGTACTCGGATGCGACCAGCGTTTCCCAGCCCGCGGTCGCGACGGCGGCGCCCGCCAGACCGCCAACGAGCGCGTGCGAGGAGCTCGTCGGGAGGCCCAAGATCCACGTCACGATGTCCCAGAGGATCGCGCCCACCAGCGCCGCGAAGATCCCAGCGTTCGTGAGCGTGCCCGGGTGGACGACGTTCGAGATCGTGTCCGCCACTTTGGTTCCGAAGATGAGGAACGCGGCGAAGTTGAAGAACGCCGCCCACGCCACGGCTTGTCTCGGCGTCAGGACGCGCGTCGAAACGACCGTGGCGATCGAGTTGGCGGCGTCGTGGAAACCGTTGAAGAAGTCGAACGACAGCGCGACCAGGACGATCAGCGCGATGGTGATCGTCATGCGAACTTGGCCACCACCGACTCGATCTGGTTAGCGACATCCTCGCAGCGGTCGATCGCGGCCTCGACCTGGGCGAGCAGGTCCTTCCACATCAGGACCTCCAATGCCCGGTAGTCGCCCGAGTACAGGTCGGCCACCGCGCGACGGTTGATCCAGTCCCCCTCGCGCTCCTCCCGCTTGATCACTGAGACATCCGAGGGCACCCTCCGGATCTGTTGGAGGTGGCCAACCGCACCCACCATCGCTCCGCACGTCCGCGCGAGCGTCTCGACCTGCTTGCGGAACCACGGGAACGTCTCGTCGATCGGGAGCAGCTCCATGAGGTCCGCGACACCGTGCTGGTAGTCGAGCACGTCATCGAGCGCTGTCGCCAACCGGTAGATATCGTGCCGGTCGATCGGCACCACGAAGGTCGTGTTCAGGGTCCCGATGATGCGATGCGTGAGTGCGTCGCCCTCGTGCTCGAGCCGGCGGATCTCCGCCGCGTGCTCAGCGACATGTGGTAGATCGTCAACGAGCGCGAGCAGCTCCCCCGCTGCGTCGGCGACGTTGCGCGCGGCCGCGTCGAGCAGGTCGTAGAAGACGAGCTCGCGCGGGATCACCTGGAACGGCACCGTCGTGGCTCCTCGTCTCCGGCATCTCCGGCATCTGCGGCATCTCCGGAGTGCGGAAGGTACCGGGTGCCATCCCAGGTGTCCAGCGGGTGAACGAAAGATGAACGACCAGCCACGCGGAGGCGTCAGCCGACGAACTTGTACCCGAGGCCGCGGACCGTGAGGAGCAGCTCCGGGTCGTGCGGGTCGTTCTCGATCTTCTGGCGGATCCGTTTCACGTGGACATCGAGGGTCTTCGTGTCTCCGACGTAGTCGTGGCCCCAGATCTCCTCGATCAAGAACTCGCGGGTCAGCAGGCGGCCGCGGCGTCGGAGGAACGCCTCGAGCAGCTCGAACTCCTTCGGAGGGAAGGCCACCAGTCCCTCGCCGACCCGCACCTCGTGCTTCGCGACATCCATCACGATCGGGCCGCCGTTGAGCATCTCCTCGGCCACCGCCGGGGCCTGCATCCGGGCCCGCCGCAGATGCGCGCGAACGCGCGAGACGAGCTCGCGGATCGAGAAGGGCTTCGTGACGTAGTCGTCGGCGCCGAGCTCGAGGCCCGCCACCTTGTCCGCCTCCGAGTCCTTCGCGGTCACCATGACGATCGGCACGTTGGACTCCTCCCGGATCAGCCGGCAGACGTCCAGCCCGGAGAGCTCCGGCAACATGAGATCGAGGATCACCAGATCGGGGGCGTCGCTGCGGAACCGCTCGATCGCCTTCCGCCCATCGGCCGCGAGCGTGACGGTGAACCCGTCCTGCTCGAGTGAGTACCGGATCGATTCGGCGAGCGACTCCTCGTCTTCAACCAGGAGGATCCGGCGCTGCGGATCGGTCACGCCTGCACCTCGTGGGAGGCGTCGGTGAACTCACGGAACTCACCGGTGATCAGGAAGCTGACCTGTTCGGCGATGTCGACGGCGTTGTCGCCGACGCGCTCGAGAGCGCGCGCGGCGAGGTTCATGTGGAGGCCCCAATCGAGCGCGGCGGGATCGTCCGCGAGCTTGAGCGCCTCCAGGTGGGTCGCTCGGTTGAGGCGGTCGACGGGGTCATCCATCGTGGGCAGCCGGAGAGCGAGCTCGAGGTCCCGCTTGGCGAACGCCTCCAGCGCCGTGCGCAGCATCTGCACCACCAGATCGCCCATCTCGCGGATCTGTCCCCGCATCGTGTCGCTCCCCGCGAGATCCTTCGAGATCAGGTACAGCTTGGCGATGTTCACCGCTTGATCACCGATCCGCTCCAGATGCAGGCTGGAGTGGATGATCGCCGAGATCAGGCGAAGATCGGCGGCGACGGGGGTCTGGAGCGCGAGGGTCCGCAACGTCCGCTGTTCGATGTCGAGGTACCGATGGTCGATCGAGTCGTCCATGTCGATCACCCGCTGGGCCTGGGCCGCGTCGCCGTGCGTGATGGCATGCACCGCCTCTTGGACGGCCGTCCCCGCCAGCTCGCCCATCTGCAGGATCTCACGCTGCAGATCGTCGAGCTCGTCGTGGAACGTCCGCCGCGTCTCGGTCATCAGCCGAACCGTCCCGTCACGTAGTCCTCGGTCCGCTTGTCGTCCGGGGTCGTGAACACCTTCTCGGTCGGTCCGAATTCGACGACCTCGCCGAAGAGCATGAAGAGGGTCCAATCCGAGACGCGGGCGGCCTGTTGCATGTTGTGGGTCACGATCACGATCGTGTATCGCTCTTTGAGGTTACCGACGAGCTCCTCGATCCGGAGCGTTGAGGCCGGGTCGAGCGCGGACGCGGGCTCGTCGAGCAGGATGACCTCGGGCTCCACCGCCAACGCGCGCGCGATACACAACCGCTGCTGTTGCCCACCTGATAGGCGTCCGCCGGGCTCATCCAGCCGGTCTTTGACCTCGTCCCAGAGCCCAGCGGCCTGGAGGGCACGCTCGCCCCGCTCGGCCAGCTTCGACCGCTGGATCCGCTCGCCCGAGAGCCGGAGCCCCGCGGTCGCGTTGTCGAGGATGCTCATCGTCGGGAACGGGTTCGCCCGCTGGAAGACCATGCCGATCCTCCGACGTACCGCCACGGGGTCGACGTCGTCGCCGTAGATGTCGGTCCCGTCGAACAGCACCTTCCCCTCGACACGCGCGCCGCGCACCTCTTCGTGCATCCGGTTCAGGCACCTGATCAACGTCGATTTCCCACAGCCGGACGGGCCGATGATGGCGGTGACGGACCCCGGCATCGCGGTCAAGTTGATGCCGTGTAGCACATGGTTCGAGCCGAACCATGCGTTGAGGTCGACGATCTCCACTTTCCTCACGCCATCCTCTTCTGCTGACGATTGGACAGGACCCGCGCCGAGATGGCCAGGAAGAGTACCGCGGCCAGCAACACGAGCGCCCCACCCCAGGCGATGCTGTGGAGCGCTTCGACGGGGGTCCGCGCATAGTCGTACACCCGCAACGGAACCGCGTCGGTCGGAGCTCGGAAGTCGGTGTTGATGAAGTCGTTGCCGAGGGCGGTCAACAGGATCGGCGCGGTCTCGCCAAGCGCTCTCGCGACCGCGAGCATCACGGCCGTCAGGAGACCGGCGCCCGCGGTTGGCATCACGACCCTGAGGATCGTCTTCCATCGGGGAAGGCCGAGCGCGAGGGCGCCCTCGCGAAGCTCCTGGGGGACGAGCCGCAGGACCGCCTCGCTCGCGATCGCGACGATCGGCCACATCAACACGACGAGGGACAGCCCACCGGCGAGCGCGGAGAAGTTGCCCAGCGCGACGACGACGAGCGCCCAGATGAAGGCGCCGGCGACGATCGAAGGGGTGGACAGCAGCACATAGGCGACGAGTCTGATCGCCGATGCGGTCGGGCCCTTCCCGTACTCGGCCAGGTAGATCCCCGCGAGGATCCCGAGCGGTACGGCGATCACCGTCGCGATCCCGACGATCAAGCCGGTCCCGATGAACGACTGCACGATCCCGCCCTCCTGCGGGTTCAGCGGCCCGGCCGGCTCCTTCGTGAAGAAGTTCCACGACAGCGCTCCGATCCCCTTCGAGACGACGTAGAAAGCGATCCAGGTCAGGGGAACCAGCGCGAGCACCGCGCAGGTCCACAGGAACACCGTGAAGCCGACGTCCTTGACATGTCGGACACCCCGCACGGGGCCCAGGGACACCGCTCCGGAGGTTGCGCTCATCCCGCCCTCGGGAGTGCGGCCGCGGTGACCACTTCGTCCGCCGACGGACCACTGACCAGTTCAGCGGTGCGACTCACGAGCAGGCGAGACAACAGGGCCAGGATGAACGCCATCACCACGAGCGTCACGGCGAGCGCGAGCAACGCCGATCGGTGCAGCCCGACGCTCGTCGCTTCACGGAAGCTGCTCGCGATCCATGAGGGGATCGTGGCGCCGGGATCCATGAGCGACCATCCGATGCGCGGCGTGTTCCCGACGACCAAGGACACCGCGATCGTCTCTCCGAGCGCACGGCCCAGACCGAGCATCGAGGCTCCGACGATCCCACTCCGGGCGTACGGCAAGACGGCGAGCCGCACCGACTCGTACCGCGTCGCCCCGAGCGCGAGGGCGGCCTCGCGGAGGTCCCGCGGCACGACGGCGATCACCTCGCGGCTCACGGCTGTCACGATCGGCAGGATCATGATCGCGAGGATCACGCCGGCCGTGAACAGATCCGGGCCCTGCGCCTTGCCTCGGAAGAGAGCCCCGATCAGCGGCACCCTCCCGAGGGTGGCGATCAAGAAGGGCTCGACGGACGAGTCGAGGATCGGCTTCAGCACGAACAACGCCCACAGGCCGTACACCACGCTCGGGATCGCCGCGAGGATATCGACGAATACGGTGAGCGGGTTGGCGATCGACCCCCGTACCTGGTTCAGCAACAAGGCGAGCCCGACCGCGATCGGCACCCCGATCACGATCGCCACGCCCGAGGTGACGAGCGACCCGAAGATGAACGGGAGCGCTCCGAAGGCCTCGCGCCCCGACACTGGGTTCCACGAGGTCCCCACGAAGAAGTGCAACCCGAACGCTTCGAACGTGCGCCACGCGCCGGTGGTCAGCTCGACCAGCATCAGCGCGAGGAGCGCGATCAGCCCGAGCCCGACTACGAGTGTGGTGCCGCGGAACCCGCGGTCGATCAGGCGCGACCGACGCATGCGCGCCGGCGCACCGGCACCCACGACGGCGGTCGAGTCGCTCACCCGGTGACGGCAGACGAGGCGGTGAGGGGTTGACCGTTCACCGTCATCGCCGAAAGAGCCGTGAGCGCCTTTGACGCGATGTCCGGCGGGAGCGGCGAGTAGTTGAGTTGTTGCACCGTCGCCTGCCCCCTGGTCAGCGCCCACGTGACGAAGTCGAAGATCGTCTGGGTCTTGTTCGCGTCGGTCCCATCCTTGTACAGGAGCAGATAGGTGGTCGTCGCGATCGGGTAGGCGCCCTTCGCGGAGGAGTTGAGGATGTTCGTGGTCGGTTGGATGGGGAACGTGAGGCCGCCGCCCGCCTTGCTGATCGAGTCGATCGAGGGCTTGATGAAGGAGCCGTCGTCGCTCTTGATGTCCGCGATCCCCAGGGTCGCCGACACGGCGAAGTCGTACGACAGGTAGCCGATCGAGCCGTCCGTCTGTCCGATAGCCGCGGCCACGCCGTCGTTCCCGTCGCCGCCGGTGCCGGTCGGCCACTGGACAGCCTTGTCGGCGCCTACCTTCGTGTCCCAGTCCTTGCTCTGGGATGAGAGCCATGACGTGTACACGAACGTCGTCCCCGATTCGTCCGACCGGTGCACGACCGAGATCGGCGTGCTCGGCAGGCTGACGTCCGGGTTCAAGGCGGCGATCGCCTGGTCGTTCCACGTCGTGATGTCACCAAGGAAGATCTTGGCGGCGGTTTCGCCGTCCAGCTTGAGGCCCGAGTCGAGGCCTTGGACGTTGTAGGCGATCACGACCCCGCCGAGCACGGTCGGCAGCTCGATGTACGCCGTCGGCAGCGCCTTGATCTCATCCGCCTGCAGCGGAGCATCCGACGCCCCGAAGTCCACGGTCTGCGCGGTGAACTGCTCGATCCCGCCTCCCGAGCCGATCGCTTGGTAGTTGATCTTCGCTCCCGGCTCGACCTGTTGGTAGTCCTGGAACCACTGCTCGTAGATCGGATCGGGGAAGGTCGCGCCGGCGCCCGTCAGCCCAACGCCCTCGAAACCCCCGCCCGCTGCGCCGATGCTGCTGCTGGAGCTGCTGCTGGAGCTGCTGCTGCACGCCCCTGCGACGAGCGCGATCGTGAGCGCAAGCGCCCCCGCCCCCGCGAGTTGCCAGTTCTTCGTCATCGAGCTTCCCCTCCAGAGTTCGCGCTCCACCGATGTCGGGCCTCAGCGGCTCGAGGCTAGGAAGCCCACATGGCACTGCGGGGGCCCTTCGATGAACGGACGGTGAACGCACAGACCCGACGGCGCTCGGGACGCTCGTACACTCCGGCTAGATGGCGGATGCGCTGCTCGTCGCCGGGATCGCCGCCGGGGCGGTCGCGGTCGGCGCCGTCACCGTGGGGGCGGCGGCTCGAAGGCGCCTCGCGCGGACGCGCGCCCAAACCCTCACAGCGCAGACATCCCTCGAGGCGATCGAACGAACGTCGACGGAAGAACGTCGGATCCGCGACACGATCCTTTCGTCGATGCGTGAAGGCGTGCTGTTGGTCGACCGGGACGGCCGATGCGTCTTCGCGAACGATGCGCTGATCACCCATCTTGGAGGGTCACCCGCCTCCCTCGACGATCTCTTCCCCACCGAGATCCGCCACGCCGCGCGGCGCGCCGGCTACACGGGCGCGGCGAATGCCGTTGAGGTCGAGACCGGCGTGCCTTCGCGCTGGCTTCGCGCCAGCTCCCAGCCGATCGACGACGGAGGATCGGTCCTGGTGGTCGTTCGGGACGTGACGGAGGCACGGAGGCTCGACGCGGTTCGGCGAGACTTCGTTGCGAACGCATCGCACGAGCTCAAGACGCCTGCAGCGTCGATCCGCGCGGCCGCGGAGACCCTCCTCAACGGCGCACTCGAGGACCCGCCTGCCGCGCACCGGTTCACCGAGCAGCTGCAGCGCGACGCGATGCGCCTGTCGCGCATCGTGTCCGACTTGCTCGACCTGTCCCGCCTCGAAGGCGGGAGCGACCTCGCCGAACGCGTCCGGATGGACGTGATCGCGGGCGACGAGGTCGAACGACTCGGTGATCGAGCGAAGGAAGCCGGAGTTGTGATCGAGCTGCATACCGACGGTGTGCCCTCGGTCCCGGGCTCGGGTCGGGATCTGGCGCTTCTCGTCCGCAACCTGATCGACAACGCGGTTCGCTATACGCCGTCCGGCGGTCGGGTGGACGTATCGGTCTCCGCGGAGGACGGGCTGGTCGTCCTGCAGGTCGCCGACACCGGGATGGGCATCCCGCAGCGCGATCTGTCTCGCGTCTTCGAGCGGTTCTACCGTGTGGATCGCGCCCGCTCGCGCGAGACGGGTGGCACCGGACTCGGACTGGCCATCGTGCGGCACGTCGCGGAGAACCACGGCGGTGAGGTCACGGTGCAGAGCGAGCTGTCGGCCGGGTCGACCTTCGTCGTGCGGCTCCCGGTCGCCGGCGCCTCGCGAGCCGACGGCCCGTAGCCGACGGCCCGTAGGCTGACGGCTGCTGATGGCGACCCTCTTCCTGATCCGGCACGCCCTGACCGCCCAGACCGGCCGGGTCCTCTACGGGCAGACCGCAGGCATCGACCTCGACGACCGCGGACGGGCCCAGGCGGCGAAGCTCGCCGAGCGATTCGCATCGGTGCGACTGACCGCGATCTATTCGAGCCCGCTCGAGCGATGCACCCAAACCGTCGAGCCGTTGGCGGCGGGCAAGCGGCTCCGCGTCTCCCCCGCCCCCGACCTGATCGAGATGGACACGGGGGCGTGGACCGGACGGACGCTCCCCCAGGTGCGCCGGACCAAGCTCTGGCGGGTCGTCCAGGCCGAGCCCTCCCGGTTCCGGTTCCCCGGCGGCGAGGGCTTCGTCGAGGCCGAGGCGCGTGCCGTCGCCGCGGTCGACCGGATCGCGCGGAAGCACCCGCGCGGACGGGTCGCCATCGCCTCGCACGGGGACATCGTCCGGATCGTCCTCGCTCACCTGCTCGGGACGCCGCTGGACGACTTCCAGCGGATCGTCGTGGATACCGCATCCGTCTCCGTGGTCGTGATCGACGGCAGCCGGCGCCGGGTCGTGCTCGCGAACGACACCGGCGGGCTCGAGCGGTTCGGAGGACCGGTCTTGGGTCCCTGGGAGGCGGCCGCCGACGGCGGGCGTCGCCGCCGGGGGAAGCTGCGAGGATAACCGTCGTGGAGCTCGGACCCGTTGATCGGATCACCGCGGATGCGCTCGGCGAGCCGGGGATGCGGACCTTCTACCTGCAGGCCCGTGCCGGCGACGAGCTCGTGACCGTGGTGGTCGAGAAGGAGCAGGTCGTGC
>Ga0307278_10001995_pt1 | contig 10058 bp, 20 predicted proteins | sample ER_DNA_117_FD_194482 | JGI IMG/M metagenome (GOLD analysis project Ga0307278, IMG submission 194482) | Bulk soil microbial communities from the East River watershed near Crested Butte, Colorado, United States - ER_DNA_117 | ecosystem: Environmental > Terrestrial > Soil > Floodplain | place...
GTCGAAGTACTTCGCCAAGATCTCGACGTTCACCGGCGCGAACTCGACCCGGTTCGGGTTCTTGAAGCCCTTCAGCTTGGGGATGCGCCGGATCAACGGCATCTGCCCGCCCTCGAACCCGGCGCGGATCGTGCCGCGGGCGCCCGTGCCTTTCATGCCGCGCCCGGCGGTCTTCCCACGGGCGCCCGCACGCCCGCGACCCACGCGCGTGCGTGCTTTCTTGGCACCCTTGGCGGGGCGGAGATGATGGAGCTTCATCTACTCCACCTCCTCGACGGTCACGAGGTGACGGACCTTCGCGAGCATCCCGCGGATGTCGGGCCTGTCCTCCTTGACGACGGTGTGGCGGATCCGCAGCAGGCCGAGGCGGCGGACCGTGTCCTTCTGGTCCTTCGGTCGGTCGATCACGCTCCGGGTCTGCGTCACCCTAAGCTTGGTCACGGTAGACCTCCGTCAGGGCTTCGGCGCGAGCCGCCTGGGCATGCGCCTCGGCGGCGGCGACGGCCTCGAGCATCGGCTTGGGCGCCACCTGATGATCTTCGCGATCTCGCATCAGCGCGACCTCGTGCGGCTTGCGCAGGGCCTTGAGCCCCGCCATGGCCGCCTTGACGATGTTGATCTGGTTCGAGGAGCCCATCGACTTCGACAGGATGTCCTTGATGCCCGCCGCCTCCACAAGCGCCCGCACCGGTCCGCCGGCGATGACGCCGGTCCCCGGCGCGGCCGGCTTGAGCAGCACGCGACCCGCCCCCGCCTCACCGACGATCTCGTGCGGGATGGTGGTCCCCATCATCGGGACCTCGAACATCTTGCGTCGGGCAAGCTCCACCCCCTTGGCGATCGCGGCCGGCACCTCCTTCGCCTTGCCGTAACCGACGCCGACGCGGCCTGCGCCGTCGCCCACGACGATCAGCGCGGCGAACGAGAAGCGACGGCCGCCCTTCACGACCTTCGCCACCCTGTTGATGAAGATGACCCGCTCTTCGTAGGGGCTCTTCTCCTGTTCCCTCGCGTCGTAGCGTCTCGACATCAGATCTGCAGTCCTCCCTCTCTCGCACCCTCGGCAACCGCGGCGACGCGGCCGTGGAACCTCCGCCCGCCGCGGTCGAAGACGACCTGTTCGATCCCGGCGCCCTTGGCCCGGTCGGCGATGAGCTTGCCGACCTCTTTGGCGCGCCGGGTCTTGCCCCGCTCACCGTCGTCGGCGCCAACCTCGATCTCCGCGTCGGAGGCGGCAGCCAGCGTCGCGGCCGCGCGGTCGTCGATCAGCTGCGCGTAGATGTGCCGGTTCGAGCGGTAGACGGCCAGGCGCGGCCGCTCCGCGGTCCCCGCGACTTTCTTGCGCACGCGCGCGTGACGGCGCACGCGCGCAACGCGCCTCGTCTTGGCGTCCATCACGCGGTCGCCCCCTTCGCTGCCTTCCCGGCTTTCTTACGGACGTACTCGTTCTCGTATCGGATCCCCTTGCCCTTGTACGGCTCGGGCTTCCGGATCTTGCGGATGTTGGCGGCCACCTCGCCGACCTGCTGCTTGTCGTTGCCCCGCACCACGACCTGAGTGGGTGCGGGCACCTCGAACTCGATGCCGTTGGGTTGTGGAACCAAGACGGGATGCGAGTATCCGACCTGCAGCTCGATGTCGTTGCCCTTGAGCACGGCGCGGTACCCAACGCCGACGATCTGCAGCCTCTTCTCGAAACCCTTGGTCACTCCTTCGACCATGTTGGCGAGCAACGATCGCGTGAGCCCGTGCAAGCTGCGGCTGAACCCGACGTCGTCGGGCCGTTCCACGCGGGCGACGCCCGCCTCCGTGAGGATGCGCATCGTGGGGTGCATGACCTGCGACAGCTCACCGCGGGGACCGCGCACGGTCACCAGGTTGGCCGCGTCGACCTTCACGTCGACCCCGTCCGGGATCTCCACGGGCTGCTTTCCGATCCTGCTCATGACTTCCTCACCACACGTAGGCCAGCACTTCGCCGCCGAATCCGTTCCGGGCGGCGTCCTTGTCCGTCATCACGCCGTGCGACGTCGAGATGATCGCCACGCCGAGTCCTCCCTGGACACGCGGGAGCTCATCCCTGCCGCGGTAGATCCGTCGCCCGGGCTTCGATATCCGCCGGAGGCCGGTGATCGCTCTGCGCCGCCTGATCCCGTACTTCAGCCGGATCCGGAACGCCTGCTGCACTCCCTCGCCCTCGCGCGAGTAACCGGAGATGTATCCCTCCGCATCCAGGATCTTGAGCACCGACTCGGAGAGCTTGGACACGGGTGCCACCAGCTCGTCCTTGTACGCCAGGTTGGCGTTCCGGATCCTCGTCAACAGGTCCGCAACCGGGTCGTTCACGTTCGAAGAGAACTTCGTCGCCGTCTTCGTCACCATGATGCTTTGGTCACCCCCGGCAGCTCGCCCAGGTGTGCGAGCTCACGGAAGCAGATCCGGCACAGCAGGAATTTGCGGTAGACCGCCCTCGAGCGGCCACACCGCAGGCACCGCGTATAGCCGCGCACGCGGAACTTCGGCTGCTTCTTCTGCTTGTTGATGAGTGCCGTCTTCGCCATATCTCGATCCCTCAGCTCGCTCGTTCGCTCTCTTGCGCTGCGACCTGGGCGAACGGGAAGCCCAGGGCAGTGAGCAGCGCTCGTCCTTCGTCATCGGTCGTCGCGGTGGTCACGATCGTGATGTCCATCCCTGTGACCTTCACCACCTTGTCGTAGTCGATCTCCGGGAAGATCAGCTGCTCGGTCACGCCGAGCGTGTAGTTGCCGTGTCCGTCGAACGCCGTCGGACTGAGACCCCGGAAGTCTCGGATCCGTGGAAGCGCCAACGACACGAGGCGGTCCACGAACTCCCACATGTAGGCGCCTCGGAGCGTCACCTTGGCGCCGATGGCCATCCCCTCGCGGAGCTTGAAGCCGGCGATCGACTTGCGGGCCTTCGTGACGACCGCCTTCTGGCCCGTGATCGTCGCCAGGTCCTCGAGCGCGGCGTCGAGGAGGCGCCCGTCCTTCACGGCCTCGCCGACACCCATGTTGACGACGACCTTCTCGAGGCGGGGCACCTGCATCTTGTTGACCAGTCCCAGCTGCTGCTTGAGGGCCGGGACCAGCTCATCCCGGTAGCGCGCGCGGAGGCGAGGCGTGTAGTCGTTGGTCTTGGCGCTCACGACAGCTCCGTTTCGCACTTGCGGCAGAACCGAACCTTCCGGTCGCCCTCGATCCGGTGACCGACTCGCGTGGCCTGGCCGCAGGCCGAGCAGACGACCTGCACGTTCGAGATGTTCACGAACATCTCCGCATCGATGATCCCGCCCTGCTGCAGCTGCTGCGAGCTGCCACGAGCCCGCCTGCCGCTCGAGCGCTGGTGCTTCTTGGCCAGCGCGACACCATCCACCATGACTCGGCCCTCCCGGGGCAGCACGCGAACGACCCGGCCCTCCCGGCCGCGGTCTTTGCCCGAGATCACCCGGACGGTGTCATCCTTCTTGATGTCGACTCCCGGCATGGCTCTACAGCACCTCCGGTGCGAGTGAAACGATCTTCATGTACCGCTTGTCACGGAGCTCCCGGGCCACCGGCCCGAAGATCCGGGTGCCTCGTGGGTTCCGCGAATCGGGCGTGAGGAGCACCACGGCGTTGTCGTCGAATCGGATGTAGGAGCCGTCGGGGCGTCGGCGCTCCTTGGAGGTGCGCACGACGACGGCCTTCACGACCTCGCCCTTCTTGACCCCACCGCCCGGCAGGGCATCCTTGACCGTCCCGACGACGGTGTCGCCGATGCTCGCGTATCGGCGAGCGGACCCACCGAGCACGCGGATCACCAGGAGCTCCTTCGCTCCGGTGTTGTCCGCGACGCGGCATCGGGTCTCCTGCTGGATCACTTCGCCCTCTCCACGATCTCGACGAGCCGCCAGCGCTTCGTCTTCGACAGCGGCCGCGTCTCGACGACGCGGACGCGGTCGCCGACGTGCGCCTCGTTGGACTCGTCGTGCGCCGCGAGCTTCTTCGAGCGGCGAACGGTCTTGTCGTACAGCGGATGCCGGAAGGAGCGGTCGATCCGGACCACGACGGTCTTGTCCATACCGTCCGAGATCACCACGCCGGTCCGCACCTTGCGGCGGCCGCGCTCCTGCGTCACCTGCTCTGCACTCATCCTTCGCTCTCCGTTCCCGGCGCTTCGTCCGTCGCACCCGCGGGCACCGCGGCCCGGCGCACCTCGATATCGCGCTGGCGGATCACCGTGGCGATCCGGGCGATCTCGTGTCGGACCTTCTTGATCGCCGACGAGTTGTCGAGCTGCCCCGTCGCGAGCTGGAACCGTAGGTTGAACAGCTCTTCCTTCGCCGACTCGGCGCGCTCGACGAGCTGGTCGTCGGTCAGCTCACGGAGCTCGGCTGCGGCCTTGCCCGGCATCGGCTACTCCCCCACCCTCGTGATGAACTTGGTCTTGATCGGCAGCTTGTGCTGAGCCCGGCCCATCGCTTCACGAGCGAGGGACTCGTTCACGCCGGCCAACTCGAACATGACGCGGCCGGGCTTCACGACGGCGACCCAGCCCTCCGGGTTCCCCTTGCCCGATCCCATCCGGGTCTCCGCCGGCTTCTTGGTGACGGGCTTGTCGGGGAAGATCGTGATCCACACCTTGCCGCCTCGACGGATATGACGAGTGATCGCGACACGAGCCGCCTCGATCTGGCGGTTCGTGATCCACCCCGGCTCCATCGCGACGATCGCGTAGTCGCCCGACTGGATGTCGGTGTGTCCCTTCGCCAGGCCACGCATGCGCCCACGGTGCTGCTTGCGGTGCTTCACGCGCTTCGGCGCGAGCATCAGGCGTCACCGCCTTCCGGTTCCACGGGCGTCTCGGCCGGCGTCTCGGCCGGCGTTTCGGTCGAGGTCTTCGCCGCGGTCTCGGTGGCCTTGGGCGTCGCCTTCGTTGTCTTGCGCTTCGACGGGGCCTTCGCCGTGGTGGGCTTCGCCACCTCAGGCGCGACAGCCTCGACCGCCTCGGGGGCGACCGCCTCGGGGGCGACCGCCTCAGGGGCCGCCACCACGGGTGCGGGCGCCTCGGCGGGCGCCGCCTCCTCGACCGGCGCGACCGGCTCGGCCTTCGTGGCGGCGCTCGCCCGAGTGCCCCCCGGCTTCGTGGCGGCGCCACGCTCGCCCTTCTCGGCACGCGCGTGTGCGCGAGCCAGAGCCCGCTCGGTCTCCTGCTCACGGTGCGGCACCTCGTCGCCGTGGTAGACCCACACCTTCACGCCGATCGCCCCGAAGGTCGTCTTGGCGGCGGCGGTCCCGAAGTCCACCTTGGCGCGGAGCGTGTGCAGAGGCACGCGGCCCTCGCGGTACCACTCCTTGCGACCCATGTCCGTGCCACCCAGACGCCCCGCGCATGCGACGCGCACCCCGAGGGCGCCGGCGCGCATCGCGGTCTGCACGGCACGGCGCATCGCCCGGCGGAAGGCCACGCGCCCGGCGAGCTGTTCGGCGACGCCCTGCGCGAGCAGCGCCGCGTCCGTGTCGGGACGCACTTCGCTGGACGCCTGGTTCATGTCCTCGACCTTCACGTCCACGCGCTTCTTCGTGTAGCGCTCGACGTCCTTGCGCAGGCGGTCCACCTCGGCGCCCTTACGTCCGATCACGATGCCCGGACGAGCCGTGCGGATGTACACCCAGATCTGATCGCCCTTGCGTTCGATGTCGATCGAGGAGATGCCGGCGCGGGACAGCCGGGCACGGATGTGCTTGCGGATCCAGACGTCTTCGTGGAGCGCCTCGATGTAGTCACGTCGGTTCGCGTACCAATTCGATTTCCAGGGGTAGATGACCCCCAGCCGGAACCCGTATGGGTGGATCTTCTGTCCCACTACGCCTCGTCTCCCATCGTCTCCACCACGACCGTCACGTGCGATGTGCGCTTCCGGACCCGGCTCGCGCGGCCGTACGCCCTCGGGCGATAGCGCCGCAAGGTCGGTCCCTCGTCCACCCAGGCCTTCGAGATCATCAGGTTCTCCGCGATCACGCCCGGCCGCTGTTCCGCGTTGGCGACCGCGGAATCCAGCAGCTTCTCGAGGTCGCGTGACGCGCCGAGGGTGGACAGGCGAAGGATGCGCCTCGCCTCCTCCACGTGCTGGCCGCGGATGAGGTCCACCCCGCGCCGCATCTTGCGCGGCGACGTGCGGACGTATTTGACCGTGGCTCGAGCCTCCATCTATCGGGGTCCCGTCTTCCGTTCGTCCCTCGAGTGGGTGCGGAACGTGCGCGTCGGGGCGAACTCGCCGAGCTTGTGCCCGACCATCGCCTCAGACACGAATACGGGGACGTGCTTGCGGCCGTCGTGGACCGCGATCGTGTGGCCGATCATGTCGGGCACGATCGTCGAACGCCGCGACCAGGTCTTGGTGACCTTCTTCTCGCCGCGCTCGTTCATCGCGGCGATCTTGACCATGAGGTGCTCGTCCACGAACGGCCCCTTCTTCACGGACCTCGCCATCAGCCACGCCCCTTCCCACGGCGCCGGATGATCTGCGAGTTCGACGCCTTCTTCTTCTTCCTCGTGCGGCCCTCTTTCTTGCCCCACGGTGACGTGGGATGGCGGCCACCCGAAGCCTTGCCTTCGCCGCCGCCGAGCGGGTGATCGACCGGGTTCATCGCGACACCTCGCACCGACGGTCGCTTGCCCTTCCAACGGTTGCGTCCTGCCTTGCCGAGGGAGATCAGCTCGTGCTCCGCGTTCCCCACGACACCGACCGTGCCCTTGCATGTCGATGGCACCGTCCGCATCTCGCCCGAGGGCAGCCGCAGCGTGGCCAGCTTGCCCTCTTTCGCCATCAGCTGGACGCTCGTCCCGGCCGAGCGCGCCATCCGGGCGCCGGCGCCGGGCTTCAGCTCGACGGCGTGCACCACGGTGCCGACAGGGATGTTCCGAAGCGGCAGGGCGTTCCCCGGGCGGATCTCGGCGCCGTCGCCGGACATCAGCATGTCGCCGACCCGGACACCATCGGGCGCGAGGATGTATCGCTTCTCGCCGTCGGCGTAATGGAGCAATGCGATCCGAGAGCTCCGGTTGGGGTCGTACTCGATCGTGGCGACCTTGGCCGGGATCCCGTCCTTGTTCCGGCGGAAATCGACGAGCCGGTACCGGCGCTTCGTACCGCCGCCCTGGTGGCGGGTGGTGATCCGGCCGTGGACGTTGCGGCCCGCCTTCTTCCGGCCCTTCGCCAGCAAGGACTTCTCGGGCGTCGACCGCGTGATCTCCTCGAAGGAGGAAACGCTCGCGCCGCGTCGGCCCGGCGTGGTGGGCTTGTATTTGCGAACGGCCACGGCTAAGACCCCCCACCTTCGAAGATCTCGATGCTGTCGCCTTGGGCGAGCGTCACGACCGCACGCTTCTCGTCGGGGCGACGACCACGGGTGAATCCGCGCCGCTTCATCTTGCCGTGGCGCTTCAGCGTGTTCACCGAGAGCACCCGGACGTCCCAGATCGTCTGGACCGCCTCCTTGATCTCGGTCTTGTTGGCACGCGGATCGACCAGGAATGTGTACGTGTTGTGCTCGATGCCCGCATAGGACTTCTCCGAGACGACGGGACGGACGATCACGTCGCGAGGGGACTTGTTCACTCCGCCACCGCCTTCACGTTCCTTGGCGACTTCACGGGGGCCTTCTTCGGCGCCGACTTCTTGGCCGGAGCCTTCGTCGGCGTCTCCTCAGCCGACTCTGGCGCTCCCTCCGGGGCTTCGCGCTTCGGCGCGCGGATCAGGCGATCGATCGCGGCGCCCGTGAACAGCACCCGGTCCGCGAGGAGGACGTCGTAGGTCCCGAGCCCGCCCGCGTAGGCGATCTTCACGTTCGGCAGGTTCCGGAACGATCTCTCGACGGCGCCGGACTCCGTGGGGACCGGCAGGACCAACAGGATCCGGCCGGCGAACTCGAACGAATCCAGCACACCCACCGCCTGCTTCGTCCTCGGCTCGTCCCAGTCGAGCTCGTCCACGACGGCCAGCTTGCCGCTCTGGAGCGCGTCGGTGAGGGCGGATCGCAGCGCGCCGCGCCGCATCTTCTTGTTGATCTTCTGGGTATGGTCACGAGAGGTCGGACCGTGGGCCACGCCGCCGCCCACCCACTGGGGCGACCGGATCGAGCCCTGACGGGACCGGCCGGTGCCCTTCTGCCGCCACGGTTTCTTCCCTCCGCCGCGGACCTCGCCTCGCGTCTTGGTCGAATGCGTGCCCGCGCGGATCCCGGCGAGGCCCGCCACGACCACCTGGTGCATCAGCGGCACGCTCACCTGCGACTCGAAGATCTCGGCGGGAAGCTCGCGGGACCCGGCCTTCTTCCCCCGGACGTCGCGCATCTCGATCGAGGCCATCACGCACCCCTTCCCGTCGGAGCCTTGACGGCCGACCGCGCCATGAGGATCCCTCCGTTGGGCCCGGGGACGGCGCCCTTGATGAGCAGAAGACCCCGCTCTGCGTCCGCCTGCACGACCTCGAGGTTCAGGACGGTCACGCGCGCGTTCCCGTACTGACCCGCCATCGGCATGTCCTTGAACACGCGGCTCGGGGTCGCGCACGCGCCGATCGCCCCGGGCGCTCGGTGCTTGCGCTTCGTACCGTGGCTCGCGCGAAGCCCATGCATCCCGTGGCGCTTCATCACACCGCTCGTGCCGTGGCCTTTGGAGACACCGACGACGTCGACGCGGTCACCGGGGCTGAACACGTCGACCGTGATCTCCTGCCCCTGCTCGTAGCTCCCGGCGTCGTCCGTTCGGAGCTCGACCACGTAGCGGCCCGGCGTGGCATCGTGCGTCTCGAAGTGGCCCTTCATCGGTCTGGTCAGGTCGCGGGGCCGGACGGTGCCGAACGAGAGCTGAACGGCGTCGTAGCCGTCGGTCGCCTTCGTCTTCACCTGGGACACGACGGACGGCCCCGCCTTGATCACCGTGACAGGCACGGCGCGGGTGTCGTCGAAGATCTGGGTCATCCCCAGCTTCGTGCCCAAGATGCCTTTCGCCTCAGCCATCGCTCCTACAACTTGATCTCGATGTCGACCCCGGCCGACAGGTTCAGACGTTGCAGTTCCTGCACCGTCTTGGACGTGGCGTCCACGATGTCGATCAATCGCTTGTGCGTGAGCATCTGGAAGTGCTCTCGCGAGTCCTTGTACTTGTGCGGCGAGCGGATCACCGTGTAGATCGACCGCTCGGTCGGCAGGGGGACCGGACCGACGACCTTGGCGCCGGTTCGCGTCACGTGCTCGACGATGTCGCGCGCCGCCACATCAAGCATCCGGTGGTCGTACGCCCGGAGCTTGATCCGGATCTTCGGTCCCGCCACTGGCTCTTCCCCTCGTCTCTTCTGTTGTCTTCGCTACGTCAGGATCTTCGTGACGCGGCCGGCACCCACGGTGCGTCCGCCTTCGCGGATCGCGAATCGGAGTCCTTCCTCCATGGCGATCGGCTTGTCGAGCTGGACCCGCATCTCCACGTTGTCGCCCGGCATGACCATCTCCACCCCTTCGGGGAGGTGCGCCACGCCGGTCACATCCGTCGTCCGGAAGTAGAACTGGGGCTTGTAGCCGTCGAAGAACGGTGTGTGGCGGCCGCCCTCCTCCTTGGACAGGATGTAGACGTTCGACATGAATTCGGTGTGGGGCGTGATGGACCCTGGCTTCGCCAGCACCTGGCCCCGCTCCACCTCGTCCTTGTCGATCCCCCGAAGGAGCACACCCACGTTGTCGCCGGCGGTGATCTCGTCCAGGAGCTTCCGGAACATCTCGAGGTCGGTGGCGATCGTCTTGCGGGTCTCCCGCAGACCGACGATCTCGACCTCCCCCATCTTCTTGAGGACGCCCTGCTCGACGCGACCGGTCACGACGGTACCGCGGCCGGTGATCGAGAAGACGTCTTCGATCGGCATCAGGAAGGGCTTGTCGGTGTCGCGGACGGGCTCGGGGATGAAGGTGTCGCACGCCTCCAAGAGCTCGTCGACCTTGGCCATCCATGCCTCATCGCCCTCGAGCGCCTTCAGAGCCGAGATCTGGATGACCGGGACATCG
>Ga0307278_10001996_pt1 | contig 10045 bp, 8 predicted proteins | sample ER_DNA_117_FD_194482 | JGI IMG/M metagenome (GOLD analysis project Ga0307278, IMG submission 194482) | Bulk soil microbial communities from the East River watershed near Crested Butte, Colorado, United States - ER_DNA_117 | ecosystem: Environmental > Terrestrial > Soil > Floodplain | place: USA...
CTGATCGCCGAGACGAGCAACGTCGACGTCGTCATCACCGAGATCGGCGGCACGGTGGGCGACATCGAGTCGCTCCCGTTCCTCGAGGCGATCCGCCAGTTCCCGGTCGACGTCGGCCGGCGCCAGTGCATGTACATCCACCTCACGCTGGTGCCCTACATCGGCCACGCCGGCGAGCTCAAGACGAAGCCGACCCAGCACTCGGTCAACGAGCTGCGGCGCATCGGCATCCAGCCCGACATGCTGCTGTGCCGCTCCGAGGGCGAGCTGGGCGACGACATTCGCAAGAAGATCGCGCTCTTCGCCTCGCTCGGCCACGAGTCGGTCATCTCGGCCAAGGACGTCGACAACATCTACAAGGTCCCGCTCTGGTTCCACCAGCAGCGCGTCGACGACCTCATCACCGACCACCTCGGGCTCGACGCCGAGCCCGCCGACCTCGACGAGTGGCGCGAGATCACCGAGCGCGCCGATGCCGCCACCCAGCCGGTGCGCATCGCCATCGCCGGCAAGTACGTCCAGCTCGAGGATGCCTATCTGTCGGTCAGCGAGGCCCTGCGCCACTCGGGCTTCCTGCACGGCGGGCAGATCGAGATCGACTGGGTCGACACCGAGACGCTCGAGACCGAGGAGCAGGCCGCCGACAGGCTGGCCGACGCCGACGGCATCCTCGTCCCGGGCGGCTTCGGCGGGCGCGGCATCGAGGGCAAGATCCGCGCGGTCCAGGTCGCGCGCGAGCGCAAGATCCCCTACCTGGGGATCTGCCTCGGCATGCACGTCGCGGTCAGCGAGTTCGCGCGCAACGTGGCCGGCATGCCGGGCGCCAACTCGACCGAGTTCGACATCGAGACCGAGTACCCCGTGATCGACCTGCTGCCCGAGCAGAAGGAGGTCACCGACCTCGGCGGGACGATGCGCCTCGGCGCCGACCCGATCAAGCTGCACCCCGACACGCGCACGCGCGAGCTCTACGACGAGGCCGTCGTGTACGAGCGCCACCGCCACCGCTACGAGGTGTCGATCTCGCTGCGCAAGCGCCTGGAGGCCGCCGGGCTCGTCGTGTCGGGGACCTCGCCCGACGAGCGCCTGGTCGAGGTCATCGAGCTGCGCGACCACCCGTTCTTCGTCGCCTCGCAGTTCCACCCCGAGTTCAAGTCGCGCCCCGAGCACCCGGCGCCGCTCTTCCGCGAGTTCGTCGCCGCCGCGCTGGAGCGCGCGCGCAGCCGCGCCCCGGAGGGGGGCGAGGTGCGCGCCTCGCGGGCGGTCTAGTTGCGGCCGGCCTCGGAGGTCGAGCGCCGGCGGCTGAACGACATGTTCGCCGAGCTGTGCGCGATTCCCAGCCCCTTCGGCCGCGAGCGCGCGATGGCCGAACGGGTGGCGAGCGACCTGCGGGCGCTCGGCTACGAGGTCTCCGAGGACGGCGCCGCCGCAGAGACTGGTGCGGAGTGCGGCAACCTGCTGGCGCGGATCCCGGGGCGCTCCGAGCGCTCGGTGATGCTCTGCGCGCACCTCGACACGGTGCCCCACGACGGCGTGGTCGAGCCTGTCCTGGTCGACGGCGGCTGGGAGAGCGCGGGGGACACCATCCTCGGCGCCGACAACAAGGCGGCGGTCGCGATGCTCCTGGCGCTCGCGCATCGCGCGGCGGTCGAGGGCTCGCCCGTGGGCGTCGAGCTCATCTTCTCGGTGAGCGAGGAGAACGGCCTCAACGGTGCCCGGGCCTTCGATACCTCGCGGCTGCACTCCGATGTGGGCTTCGTCTTCGACCATGCCACCCCGATCGGCGAGGTCGTGGTGGCGTCGCCGACCTTCTACCGCCTGCACGCCGCCTTCCGCGGCGCGGCCGCCCATGCCGGCATTCGCCCGGAGGACGGGCGCAGCGCGATCCTGGCCGCCGCCAAGGCGATCGCCAGCATGCCGCACGGCCGCATCGACGACGAGACCACGGCCAACGTCGGGACGATCGCGGGCGGCGTGGGCGGGACGAACGTCGTGGCCGAGCACTGCTGGTTCGACGCCGAGGCGCGCTCGCTGAGCGATGCGGCCGTGGAGACGCTCGTGGCCGAGATGGTCGACCGCTGCAACGACGCCGCGAACGACCCGGTCTGCGAATGCGATGTCGACGTCACGGTCGAGCGCGTGTTCAGCGCCTACCGCCACCGGACCACCGCGCCCGGAGTGGTCGCGGCCGAGGCGGCGCTGCGCGCGTGCAACTACACGCCGCGGCGCATCCTCAGCGGCGGCGGCTCGGACGCCAACGCGTTCGAGGCCAAGGGCCTTCACTGCATCAACGTCGCCAACGGCACCGAGCGCAACCACGAGGCGGCCGAGCGCGTCAGCCAGGTCGCCCTGGAGGGGATGCTCGACGTGACGTTCGCGCTGCTCGACGAGCTGGCCGAGACCTAGGCGCGCGCGACCACGCCCGCGCGCTCGCGCAGCACGCGCCGTACGAGCTTGCCGGTCGGCAGCCGCGGAAGGTCGTCGACCACCACGACCTCGCGCGGGCGCTTGTAGCCCGCCAGGCGAGCGGCCGCGAAGTCCTCGAGCTCGGCGGACTCCACGGGTGCCCCGAGCGTCACGAACGCGATCGGCGCCTCACCGCGATCGGCGTCGGGGACGCCGACCACGCCGGCGTCGCGCACCGCGGGATGCTGGCGCAGCACGAGCTCGATCTCGGCAGGCGCCACCGAGGCGCCCTTGACCTTGATGAGCTCCTTGAGGCGATCGCGGATCTCGAGCTGGCCGTCGTCGCGGATCGCGACGAGGTCGCCCGTGCGCAGCCAGCCGTCGGCCGTGATGGTGGCCGCGGTCTCCTCCGGCAGGTCGTGGTAGCCCTGCATGACCTGCGGCCCACGCACCCAGAGCTCGCCCGGCTCCCCTGGCTGGGCGTCGACGCCGCTCTGCGGATCGACGAGCCGCGCCTCCGTGCCGGGAACGAGCCAGCCGCCGGTGCCCGGAGTGCTCGGGCCGAGGAGGGGGCAGCTGATGGTGCACGTCGCCTCGGTCATTCCGTAGCCCTGCCGCGCGATGCAGCCGAGCCGCTCGCTCGCCCTGCGCTCGACGTCCGCGGGCGTGTGGGCGCCGCCCGTGACCGCCAGGAGCAGGCTGGCGACGTCGTGGTCGTCGACCCGCGGGTCGTCCGCGAGCGCATCGAACACCGGTGGCGGCACCGTGAGGTGGGTCACGCGATGCGCGGCCACCAGGCCCAGGATCGGCTCGAGCTGCGGGATCGGGACGGTGACGATCGTGGCCCCGAGCGTCAGCGGCGCGCACAGCATGAGCGCGAGGCCGATGGAATGGAAGAACGGCGCGCCGGCCAGGACGACGGAGCGCTCGTCGTAGGGCCCGCCGGCGCGGAAGCCGCTGATCGCCTGCGCCGCGGCGGCGGCGAGGTTGCCGTGCGTCAGGCGAACGCCCTTGGGCAGCCCGCTGGTGCCGCTGGAGAACGGCACCGCGGCGAGGTCCTGCGGTCCCAGGGCGGGTTCGGCGAAGGGGTCACCGGCGTCGAGGGCCAGCAGCGCCTCGATCGGCGTCGCGTCGACGGCGTCACCGCCGACGACCGCGAGCTCGACGTCGTCGAGGCCGGCCGTGTCCAGCGCCTCGCGCACCGCGCCCGCGAAGGGAGCGAACGCGATCGCCAGTCGCGGCACCGCGCGCGCGAGCACGCGCGCCGACTCATCCGCCGTCCACAGCGGGCTCAGCGGGGAGATGGCCGCGCCCGCCCGCCACACGCCCAGGGCCACCACCGGCCACCATGCGAGGTTGGGCATCGCGACGGCGACCAGGTCGCCAGGTCGTACGCCGCGCTCGCGCAGGCCTGCGGCGAGGGCAGCCGAGCGCGCGGCCAGCTCGCCGCGCGTCAGCGTCGCGCCCGTGGCGCCGTCGACGATCGCGAGCGCCGCGGGGTCGGCAGCCGCGTGGCGCAGCGCGGCGGCCGCGACGGACGGCTCGATGGGCGGCGCGGGCAGCGGGCTGCGATGGATGGGCGAGCTGATGGTGGTCATGCGCGTGTCCCCCCGGACGTTTCGCAACAGCGTTTCGTAAACAGTACCGTAACGCCGTTGCGATATGCTGTCAACCCATGGGACGCCCGAAGGAGCACGACGAGGCAACGCGCGAGCGCCTGCTCGAGGCCGCCGAGCATCTGTCGGCCAACAAGGGCTGGGAGTCCGTGACGGTGCGCGCGGTGGCCGACCTGGCCGGTACGAGCACGCGCGCGGTCTACGCGCTCTTCGGCTCCAAGCAGGGGCTCGAGCAGGCGCTGCACCAGGCCATGTTCACGCGCCTGCGCGACCTCCTGCAAGCCCGCGAGCGCACCGACGATCCGCGCCAGGACGTGCTCAATCAGGCGCTGGCCTATCGCCGGTGGGCGATCGAGCGGCCCGAGCGCTATGCCCTCGCCATGCACCGCTTCATCGGGCAGCGGGCGCGTCCGCGTTCGCCGGAGGGTCTCGCGGTCTCGCGGGCCGCGCTCGACGAGTTGCGCCAGGCCGTCCTGCGCTGCCACGCGGCGGGGCTGCTGATCGGCGAGCGCGACCCCGAGGACGTGGTGACCCAGCTACGGGCGACCGTTCACGGGCTCGCGGAGTTCGAGAACCTCGGGCTGCTCGCCCCCGACCCCGAGGCTCACTGGCTGACCGCCGTCCCCGCACTGCTCGACGGCTACGTGCGGACCAGCGCCGCCGCGGCGTGAACGCGGCGCCCGCCGCCGTACGCAACGCTACGGCGATGACCGCCGCCGACCGCCGCTTCGAGCGCCTCGAGGCGCGCACCGTCTACGAGGGCCGCATCGTCACCCTGCGCATCGAGCGCTATCGCTACCCCGACGGCGAGGAGGTCGAGCGCGAGGTCGTCCGCCACCAGGGCGCGGTCGGCATCGTCGTCCACGACGGCACCGACCTCTTCCTCGTCCGCCAGCCCCGCGAGGCGATCGACGATCCGGACTTCCTCGAGATTCCGGCGGGCCGGCTCGACGTCGAGGGCGAGGCGCCCGTGGAGGCCGCGCAGCGCGAGCTGGCCGAGGAGATCGGCAAGGCGGCCGAGAGCTGGGAGCACCTCACCGACTACGTGTCGTCGGTCGGGGTCATGGACGAGGTCGTCCACGTCTTCCTCGCCACCGGCCTGAGCGAGGCGCAGGCCGAGGCCGAGCACAACGAGCGCATCGAGATCGTCCGCTGGCCCCTGGCCGACCTCGACGGGGCCATCGCGGCCAGCCGCGACGCGAAGACGCTGATCGGCCTCCTGATGCTCAAGACCCGCGGATGAGCCGCCTCGATCCATGACAAGCGCTCATGGCTGCCCCTAGCAACGTGACTTCGACTTCTCGACGGGCCGGTGGCACGATCTCACCATGGAGCTCCGTCACCTGCGCACCATCGCCGCCGTTGCGCGCCACGGCTCGCTGACCAAGGCCGGCGAGGAGCTGTACCTCTCGCAATCCGCCATCTCCCAGCAGATCCGCCGGCTCGAGCTGGAGCTCGGCTTCGACGTCTTCCGGCGCACGAGCCGCCGCGTCGAGCTCACCGCCGAGGGCCGGGTGATCCTCGGGTGCGCGCAGCGCGTCCTGGCCGAGGTCGACGGCCTGCACTCAGAGCTCGAGGAGATGACCGGCCTGCTGCGCGGGGAGCTGCGCATCGGTGGCGTCTATCCCACCGGCCCCTACGACGTCTTCGGCATGCTCGCCGACTTCCGCGCGGCCCATCCGGAGGTCGCCGTCCACATGATCGAGGACACGCAGGACGGCGTCCTGGAGGCGCTGCGCGCCGACGACCTCGACTGCGCGTTCACGGCGCTCAACCCCGACACCCTCGGCGACGAGTTCGCCGCCACCCTGCTGTGGGAGGAGGAGTTCGTCGTCGCGCTGCCGGTCGGCCACCACCTGTGCGCGCGCCCACGGATCACCTTCGAGGAGCTCGCGGCAGAGGACCTCATCGCCTATCGCGACAACTCGGCGCTTCGCCGGCGCCTGGAGCGCACCATGGCGGCGCTGGGCCTCGAGCCGCGCAACGCGTTCGTGTGCACCGAGATGGCCGCCGTGCGCGCGCTGACGAGCAAGGGCCTCGGCGTCGCCGTCATCCCGCGCTCTGCCGCCGAGCAGCCCGGTCCGCCGATCGAGCTGCGTCCGATCGGTCCCGAGCGGCTGACGTGGCCGGTGGCCCTCGTGTGGCGCGCCGGGCGCCGCCAGACCGCCGCGGGCAAGGCCTTCCTGAAGGTCGCGCTGGCCCACGCGGAGCGCACCGAGCAACCCACCCTGCGCGTCGCCTGAGTAAGGTCGGCCGATGAGCCGAGCGTCCAGCATCCTCGGTGCCGCCGTTGCGCTGTCCCTGGCGGCATCCACATCTGCGATCGCCGCGCCAAAGCCGCCGGCGCGTACCTCCACCGCGCCGGCTCAGGTGTTCGCGCCCAACCCGGTCGCGGATCTGGGCATCCAGACTCTCACCGACCAGAAGGACGCCGACTACTTCTCGGCCGATCCCACCCTCGCGCAGGCCTACCACCGCGTCACGCTGACCGACCTCGACGGGAGCGGCACGCTCACCGGTTCCTACGCCAAGGTCATCAGCGAGACAGGCAAGGCCGCCGCCAACACCGGCAACGGGTTCATCTATACGCGCGATCAGGACCAGTTCGAGCAGACCATGGCCTACCTCTGGGTTACCCGGGCCCAGCGCTACATCCAGTCGCTGGGGTTCGGCTCGTCGCTGCCGGAAGTGAACAGGCGCCCGCAGCTGCTGCGCATCAACCAGTTCGGCGGCGACAACTCCTTCTATCGCGAGGGCACCGGCAAGCTCACGATCACCCTTGGCAAGGGGGGCGTGGACGACGCGGAGGACGCCGAGGTCATCGTCCACGAGTACGGCCATTCGGTGCAGGACAACCAGGTGCCCGGCTTCGGCTCGACGCCGGACGCAGGTGCCATCGGCGAGGGGTTCGGCGATTACCTGGCCGTGACCGTCTCCCAGCACTTCGCGCCCACGGCCGACGAGCCCTGCGTTGCCGACTGGGACTCTGTCTCGTACACCTCGACGACGCCGCACTGCCTGCGCCGCGTCGACGGCAGCAAGCACTACCGGGAGGACCTCGTCGGCGAGGTCCACGCTGACGGCGAGATCTGGTCGCGCGCGCTGTGGGACATCCACGAGGCGCTGGGCGCCAAGCTGGCCGACACCATCATCATCCGGGCGCAGTTCGGCTTCACGCGCGACATCTCGATGCCGGCTGCGGCGCAGACGACGATCGACACCGCGGGCCTCTACAGCACGAGCGCGCGGAAGGCGGTGAGCGCGGCGTTCGCCGCGCGCGGGCTCGTGACCTCGTGACGTAGCGGGCACGCGTCATTGCAGTGGCAAGGACGGTCGCCCGCGGGGGCGAAGACCAGCGGGACCATGGCCGTCAGCGCTACAGACCTGCCCGCGTCCGCACCGAGCGCTCCCTCCGCCGACGGCGGGATGAGCGGGCGGATGCTGGACTTCCTCGCCTACCTCGAGTTCGAGCGGGGGCTGTCGCGCAACACGCTCGAGGCCTATCGCTCCGACCTGCTGCAGCTCGGCGCGTTCCTCGGCCGGCGCGGGGTCGACGTCGTCGACGTCCAGCACGCGGACCTCAGCGCCTTCCTGGCCGAGCTGGCGACCGGCGGCGAGGGCCGCCCGCCGGTGGCCGCCGCCACGCTGCAGCGCAAGGCGGCGTGCCTACGTTCGTTCTATCGCCACCTGCGCCGTGAGGGCGTACTCGACCGCGACCCGACCGCCGACCTGCGCGCTCCGCGAAAGAGCCAGCGCCTGCCGCAGGTTCTGAGCCGCGACGAGATCGCCCGGCTGCTGAGCGCCCCGAAGGGCACCGATCCGGCCGCCCTGCGCGATCGGGCGCTGCTCGAGCTCATGTACGCCTGCGGCTTGCGCGCCTCGGAGGCCATCGGCCTCGACGTCCGCGACGTCGACCTCACGCTCGGCGTGCTGCGCGCTCGTGGCAAGGGCTCCAAGGAGCGAATGGTCCCGATCGGCCGCGAGGCCGTCACGGCGACGCGGCTCTACCTCGAGCGCGGCCGGCCGGCGTTCGTCGGCGTCGGCGACGAGGCGCACCTGTTCGTCAACCGCCGCGGCGGGGGCCTCACGCGCCAGGGGCTCTACAAGATCGTCCAGCGCCACGCGCGCTCGGTGGGCCTCCAGGACCGCATGAGTCCGCACACGCTGCGCCACACGTTCGCCACGCACCTGCTCGCGGGGGGCTGCGACCTGCGCTCGCTGCAGGAGATGCTCGGCCACGCCGACATCGCCACCACGCAGATCTACACACACCTCTCCGCCGAGCGACTGAAGGACGCCTATTTCAAGGCGCACCCGCGCGCGACGAGCGGCTGAGCGAGAATGCGGCCCGTGAGCCGCCGCGCCTTCGTCGTCGTGCTCGACGCCTGTGGGGTGGGGGCACTGCCCGACGCCGCCGAGTACGCGGGCGACGAGGGGTCGAACACGCTGGCGCACCTCGCCGAGGACGCCGGCGGGCTGGACCTGCCGGTCCTCGGGCGACTGGGGCTCGGCTCGATCGTCGCGCTGCAGGGCGTGCCGCCGGCGGCGCAGCCCGTGGTCCACGGGCGCCTGCACCCGCTGGGCCCCGGCAAGGAGTCGACCACCGGCCACTGGGAGCTCATGGGCGTGGTGCCGTCGGCGCCGCTGCCGACCTACCCGAACGGCTTCCCGCTCGACGTGGTGGCAACGCTCGAGCGCGTCACCGGCCTGCGCTTCTGCGCCAACCATCCGGCGAGCGGGACCGAGGTCATCGAGCGGTGGGGCGAGCACCACCTCCAGACGGGCGAGGTCATCCTCTACACGTCGGCCGACTCGGTGCTGCAGCTCGCCGCCCACCACGACGTGCTGAGCGAGGAGGACCTCGTCGCCGCGTGCGCCGCGGCGCGCGCGGCGATGACCGGCGAGCACGCCGTCGGGCGCGTGATCGCGCGGCCGTTCGAGGGTGCCCCCGGCGCCTTCCGGCGCACCGAGGGGCGCAAGGACTTCGCGGTGGCGCCACCGGGGCGCTCCTACCTCGACGAGCTGCAGAGCGCCGGCGTGCCCGTCCATGCCGTGGGCAAGGTGCGCGACCTGTTCGCCGGCGTGGGCATCGACGAGTACCACCCGGGTCCCAACAACGAGCGCGGCATTGCGGCGATCGGCGAGCTCGTCGGCCAGCTCGACGAGGGGCTCGTCTTCGCCAACCTCGTGGAGACCGACCAGGTCTACGGCCACCGCCACGACGTCGAGGGCTTCGCCCGCGCGCTGCGCGAGATCGACGGGGCGGTCGGTGGATGGCTGGGCCGGCTGCGCGACGACGACCTGCTCGTGCTCACCGCCGATCACGGCGTCGATCCGCGTGCGCCGCACACCGACCACACGCGCGAGCACGCGCCGCTGCTGGCCACCTTCGCCGGCCAGGACGGACGCCGTCACGACGGCCCGCTGGCCGATGTCGGCGCCTCGGTGCTGGACTGGCTGACGGGCCGTGAGGCAGCGGAGCTGCCGGGCCTAAGCTTCGTCTAGTGCCGGAGTTACCCGAGGTCGAGACGATCCGCCGCCAGCTCGCGCCCCTCGTGGAGGGGCGCGTCGTCGCGCGCCTCCAGGTCGCCGACCCTCGCTGGTGCCTGCCGCTGCTGCCCGAGGCGATCGTCGACGCCGTGCAGGGCCGGCGCGTCGAGGGGCTCGGGCGCCGCGGCAAGTACCTCGTGTGGGAGCTCGAGGACGAGGCCTTCCTGCTCATGCACCTGCGCATGACGGGCACGCTGCTCTACGACCCGCCGCCGGGAACGCCGTACGAGCGCGTGCGCTGGGTCCTCGACGACGGCCACGAGCTGCGCTTCTGCGACCCGCGGCGCTTCGGGACCGGCGAGCTGACGCTCGGGACGGCGGCGCGCGACGCCTTCTTCGCGGCGCGCCTCGGGCTCGAGCCGCTCGACGGCGAGCTCACCGGCGAGGCGCTGCGGCGGATGGCCCGCGGGCGCCGCGCCCCGGTCAAGGCCTTCCTGCTCGACCAGCGGCGCATCGCGGGCGTGGGCAACATC
>Ga0307278_10001997_pt1 | contig 10045 bp, 9 predicted proteins | sample ER_DNA_117_FD_194482 | JGI IMG/M metagenome (GOLD analysis project Ga0307278, IMG submission 194482) | Bulk soil microbial communities from the East River watershed near Crested Butte, Colorado, United States - ER_DNA_117 | ecosystem: Environmental > Terrestrial > Soil > Floodplain | place: USA...
CTCGTCGACGGTGTAGAGGGGGCTGATGGTGGTGTTGATCCCGCCGGCGGCCGAGACGCCGTAGAAGGCCAGGGCGTACTCGGGGACGTTGGGGCTGTAGATGGCGAACACGTCGCCCTTGGCGAAGCCGCGGGCGGCCAGCCCGGCCGCCACCCGGCGGACCCCGCCGGCGAGCTGGCCGTAGGTCAGGGTGCGGCCGCTCGGCCCGTCGATCAGCGCCGCCTGATCGGCCCGGCCGATGGCGTCGGCGAGCACGAACTCGTGCAGGGGCAGGTCGGGGACCGTAACGTCGGGATGGGGACTGAGCACGATCTCGCCTGCCATGGCTGCCTCCTGGCCAGGGTTGTCAAGCGAACGACGAGGACGTCAGACTGAAGCCTCACCTGGAGGTGCCGCAAGGTGTCCCACCAGTTCGACCACCTGGAAGACAGCGAACGCGAGTGGCTGCGCGCCTCCCGGCGCAACGCCGCCCGCCGTTCCTGGCTGCTCATCGGCGCGCTGGTGCTGATCGCCATCCTCCTCGCCTGGCTGACCGTCGACGGCCTGCCCGGCGCCGACCGCAAGGCGACCACCACGACCACCCCCGACCAGCGGGCCATCGCCGACGGCGAGAAGGCCCTGGCCGACTGGGGCCAGTTCGCGGTCTCCAACAACCTTCGCGACGTCAAGGACTCCTTCTGGGCCAACGGGCCCCAGTACAAGCAGCTGGCCAAGGAGGCCAAGCAGCGCCAGGGCGAGCCGATCGGGCCACCGCCCTACAAGATGACCATGACCGGGGTGAAGGTCATCGCGCCCCGCCCCGACCAGCGGATCCTGCGCGGCAAGGTGGAGATGACCCGGCCCGGCGAGAAGCCCCAGAGCTTCGACTGGGACCTCTGGCTCCAGCTCGACCCGGCCTCGGAGGGCCGCTGGCGGCTCTGGACGGTGCGGAAGACGACCTGAGCCTCAGTCGACCGGCGGGAGGACGATGATCTCGCCGGGCTCGATCAGGTCGGGGTCGCCGGAGGCCAGCCGGTGGCGGTTGGCCTCCTTGACCTTGGCCCAGTAGGCGGCCACCTGGCGGTTGCTCGGCTCGCCGGAGCCCTTGCCGGCGGCGGCCAGGTGATCCCTGGCGATCGTCCAGAGGCTGTCGCCCCGCGCGGCCGGCTGGGAGGTCTTCTTGCGGGTCTCCGGAGCGGGCTCCGCGGAAGCGGCCGTCACCTCCGGGAGGACGACCTTCTCGCCGGCCCTGATGAGGTCGGGGTCGCCGGACTCCAGCCGGCCCTGGTTGGCCTCCTTGACCTGGGCCCAGTAGGCGGTCACCTGGTCGTTGGTCGGCGCCTCCGAGCCGCCGCCGGCGGCCTCCTCCAGGTGGTCCCTGGCGATGGTCCAGAGGTTCTCGCCGCCGGCCACCGTGTGCGAGGTCTCCTGGTCCGCCGGGGGCTTCCCGCCGCCGGGGCCGGACTCGTCAGGCGGCGGTTCGCTCTGGCGGCGCGGCGGCGTGGTGGGGGCGGGGGTTGGCTGGTAGCTGGGGTCGCGCAGGCCGGTGGTCGAGGGGGCCGCGGCCGCGCTGCCCCGCCGGGCCGAGTCGGTCGGCGCCGCGGTGGTCGGCGCCGCCGTGGTGGGGGGTTCAGTGGTCGGCGCCGCCGTGGTCGGCGCCGCGGTGCTCGGGGGCTCGGTGGACGGGGGTTCGGTGGTCGCGGGCGCCCCGGTGGTGGTCGAGGGGGTCTGGTCGGCCGGGTTCGGGGTGTAGGCCGGGCCCGACGGCCGGGGCGGCTCCTCGGTGGGCGGCGCCGTGGTGGTCGTCGGCTCGGTGGTCGCCGGCGCCCTGGTGGCGGTCGAGGGGGTCTGGTCGGCCGGATTGGGGGTGTAGCCCGGGTCCGACGGCTCGGTGGCCTCCCCGGCCGAGCTCGGGGGTGGGGCCTGGTCGCTCGAGCCGGTCGCCTGGGCGGCCGCCACCGGCAGCCGGGCCGGCGGCCCGAACCGGCCCCGGTCCTCGGCGGCGAGGGCCGGACCGGCCACGCCGAGGGTCGTGCCGCCGACCATCGAGGTGGCGAGGGTGACCGCGACCGCGTGGTCGGCGACCCGCCGCACCAGCGGCAGGGTCGCCCAGCCCACCGCCCTGATGGCCGACGGCAGCCTGGTCAGGCTGGCCAGCAGGTACAGCAGGGTCGAGGCGAGCAGCCAGTAGGCCATCACCAGCGCCACCGTGCGCAGGATGGCCCCCAGCACCTCCTGCACCGGGCTCGACAGCAGCCAGGGGACCGGCTCGTCCCAGCGGATGCGCAGCCCCGCGGACCGCCCCAGCCAGTGCAGCGACAGCACGGCCGCCAACTCCAGGCCGAGCAGCCCGAGCAGCGAGCCCGTCCTGCGCAGCGGCGCCAACCGACCGGCTGTTCCCATCATCTGCCCACCTTCGGCCGAGGATCGGGACAATATGCACAAGCAAGTCAAGTCTGGGCCACACACTCACGGGGTGTCAACGCGCTAGCATCTGGCGTCCGACAGATCGGAAGGAGCGTCCCGTGCGCGTGGCCCTGCTCAGTCGCGAGTATCCCCCAGATGTGTACGGCGGTGCCGGAGTACATGTCGAATACCTGGCGAGGGAGCTGGCCAAACTGGTCGAGCTGCAGGTGCACTGCTTCGGCGCGCCCCGGCCGCCGGGGCCGCCGGGCGCTCCCGAGGTGATCGCCCACCCGACCTGGGACGCCCTGGACGGCGGCGGCCGCCACCTGGGGGCGCTGCGCACGGTCGCCACCGACCTGTCGATCGCCGCCGGGGTCGAGGGCGCGGAGCTGGCCCACAGCCACACCTGGTACGCCAACCTGGCCGGCCACCTGGCCAAGCTGCTCTACGGCATCCCGCACGTGGTCAGCGTGCACAGCCTCGAGCCGCTGCGGCCATGGAAGGTCGAGCAGCTGGGCGGCGGCTACCACGTCTCCCGCTTCTGCGAGCAGACCGCGATCGAGGCCGCCGACCGGGTGATCGCCGTCTCGGCCGGCATGGCCACCGATATCGTCTCGGTCTACCCGGCGGTCGACCCGGACCGGCTCCAGGTGATCCACAACGGCATCGACACCGAGCAGTACCGGCCCGACCACGGCACCGACGTGCTCGAGGCCTACGGCGTCGACCCGGCCAGGCCGTCGGTGATCTTCGTCGGCCGCATCACCCGCCAGAAGGGCGTGCCCCACCTGCTGGACGCCGCCCTCGCCCTCGACCCGGCGGCCCAGCTCATCCTCTGCGCCGGGGCGCCCGACACCCCCGAGCTGGGCCGCGAGGTCGCCGCCAAGGTGGAACGGGTCCGCCAGGAGCGGGGCGGGATCATCTGGATCGAGAAGATGCTGGAGCGCCGGGAGGTCATCCAGCTGCTCACCTCGGCCACGGTGTTCGTCTGCCCCTCGGTCTACGAGCCCCTCGGGATCGTCAACCTGGAGGCCATGGCCTGCGAGACGGCCGTGGTCGCGACCGCCACCGGCGGCATCCCCGAGGTGGTCGTCAACGGCGAGACCGGGCTGCTGGTCCCGTTCGAGAGCGACGGGGCCGGCGGCGCCCGCGAGCCGGACCGCTTCGCCGCCGACATCGCCGAGCGCCTCAACAGCGTCCTCGCCGACCCGGACCTGGCCGAGCGCATGGGCCAGGCCGGCCGCCGCCGCGCCGTCGAGCAGTTCAGCTGGACGGCCATTGCCGCCGAGACCGCCGCCCTCTACGCCGGGCTGGTGTCCTGACGGGGCCGCCGCGGCCCGGCGTCCAGCTCGGCGACCAGGCGGCGGGGGGCGACCGTCCGGTAGGCGTCGGCGACCAGCTCGGCGATCTCGTCCCAGTCGACCGGGACGTCGAGGTAGACGCCGAGCCAGCCGCGCTGGCCGACATAGGGGGGCCGGAAGAACCGCTCGGGGTCGGCGGCGACCAGCGCCTCCTGGGTCCCGGGAGGGGCGGCGCACCAGAAGGCCAGGCGTTCGTCGTGGTGGTGGTCGGCGTAGGTGACGAAGGTCGTCTTGCCGCGCACGAACCAGGTCGGCTCGCCGTGGCTGAGCCGCTCGGTCGCCTCGGGGAGGGCCAGGCAGAGCCGGCGCAGCCGGGGGAGCGGGTCGGTGGCCATGCGGGAATTGTGCCGGAACCGGCGAGGTCAGGGACGGCCGGCGGTGGACATGATCTCGGCGGCGACCTCGGCCACGCGGCGGCGCTCGGCGCGGGCCCGGCGGCGCATCTGCTCGAAGGCCTCCTTGGCGGTGACGCCGTCGCGGGCGACCAGGGCGCCCTTGGCCTGCTCGATCAGCACCCGGGCGTCGAGCGCCCGCTGGAGCTGGGTTGCCAGCTCGCCCCGCTGCTCGCTCTGCATGGTGTTGGCGATGGTCAGGGCGGCCAGGTCGGTGAAGGCGACAAGGGCCAGCTCGCCCTCGGGCGACCAGGGATGGACCTTGGTCGAGAACACCACCACCACCCCGATGGCCGTCTGGTTGTAGGGGATGGGGCTGGCCAGCACGGCCCGCAGGCCCCGTTCGACCGCGGCCGGGCTGAACCTGGGCCAGCGGGCCTCGGCGGCCAGGTCGGCGGCATGGACCAGCTCCTTCTCATCGAAGGCGTCGACGCAGGGACCCTCGCCGTGCTTGATCTGGAGCTCCTCGAGGTGGTCGACCCGCTCGTCGGAGTCGGCCACGTTGCGCAGCAGCTGGTCGGGGTCGATCAGCATGAGCCCGGCCCCGTCGACCGCGAACAGCTCATGGGTGGCGCTGACGATCCGGCGCAGCGCCTCGTCGAGGTCCCCGGCGGCATAGCGCAGGTCGCCGAGCTCGTGCAGCGCTTCGCGGACCTCTTGGGCGGACATCGGCATCGGCAGCCCACCTCCCCGGATCGGGCCTGGTTACCCCGTCAGTCCTTCCGGGTCACATGCTTCCAGAAGCTCGGCGTGACGCCGAGCCCGGCGAGCTCCTGCCGGTGCGCCTCCGCCTGCTCCTCGGTCCCGAACAGGCCGCTGTACACCGCCCACCTCGTGCCCAGCACGTAGTCCTGCTGGTCGAGCAGGGCGGCGTCCTTCACACCCTGCTCGCGCACCTGCCGGAGCCGGGCATCGGCGTTGGCGCGCAGGTCGTAGCTGCCGAGGATCACCGTGTGGAACTCGTCCGGGAGCGTCGTGGTGGTGGGGGCGACGGTCGTCTCCACCGGGGGGGCGGCCTGGGCCTGCGGCGCCGAGCCCGGGGAGGAGAGGCCGAGGACGACCCCGGCCACCAGGCCGAGCACGGCGGCCACGGCCGCCATCGCCGGCCCCGGCCGCGGCCAGCGGGTGTCATACATGGCGCCAGACGCTATCGCGGGCTCGACACCCCCCTCAAATCAGCCGCCGGCATCGCCCTCGGTGTCGGCTTTGCGCAGCTCCGAGCGGCGGATCTTGCCGGTCAGGGTCTTGGGCAGGTCGTCGACGAACTCGACCTTGCGCGGGTAGGCATAGGCCGACAGGCGCTCGCGGACGTGCCGCTGCAGCTCGCCGGCCAGCTCGTCGCCCGGCTCGGTGCCGGGGACCAGCCGGACGAACGCCTTGACCACGTGGCCGCGCTGGGGGTCGGGGCTGGCCACCACCGCCGACTCGGCCACCGCCGGGTGCTCCAGCAGGGTGCTCTCGACCTCGAACGGCCCGATCCGGTAGCCGGCCGAGATGATCACGTCGTCGGCCCGTCCGGAGTACCAGACATAGCCGTCCTCGTCCTGGCGGGCGGTGTCCTTGGTGTGGAACCAATCGCCGCCGAAGACCTCCTTGGAGTCCTCGGGCCGGTTCCAGTAGCCGAGCGGGTAGTGGGGGTTGGAGCGGGCCCGCAGGCAGATCTCGCCCGGCTCCCCCTGGGGCACCGGCCGCTCGTCGGCGTCGAGGATGGCCACCTCCCAGCCGGGCAGGGGCAGCCCCATGGAGCCGGGCCGGACCTCGACCGTCGGGTAGTTGCCGCACAGCGGGTAGCTCTCGGACAGCCCGTAGTAGTCGAGCACCGGGCAGCCGACCGTCCGGTTCCACCAGGCGATCGCCTCCGGGTTGAGCGGCTCCCCGGCCGAGCAGGCCAGCCGCACCCCGAAGCCCAGGCCGGCCGCCTCGGACACGCCCATCATGGCCCGGATGGCGGTCGGGGTGGTGAACAGGTTGCCGACGCCGTGCTCGGCGATCAGCCGCAGCGCCTTTCCCGGGTCGAACCCGCCCTTGCGGCCGTGCACCAGCGTCTCGACCCCGAAGCGCCAGGGCCCGAGGATGCCGGGCACGATCCCGGCGATCCAGGCCCACTCGCCGGTGGAGTGGAACAGCTCGCCGGCCCGCACGTCGTGGCTGAACTGGAACTCCTCGTGCCCGAGCAGGTAGCGGTGGGCGTGCAGGATGCCCTTGGCCAGCCCGGTCGTGCCCGAGGTGTAATAGAGCTGGGCCGGGGTGTCGGGGTCGGTGGCCGGCGTCTCGAAGCGGTCGGCGGCGGCCCCGGTCAGCTCCTCGAAGCTCTCCTCCCCGCGGCCGCCGACCACCAGCAGGCGCTCGACCGACGGGGCCTTGTCGAGCAGGGCGGCCACCCGGTCGCGGTGGGCGGCCGAGGTGACCAGCACCTTGGCCTCCGAGTCGTTGAGCCGGTAGACGATCGCCTCGTCGCCGTACAGCACCGACATCGAGAGGAGGATCGCCTCGCACTTGTAGGTGGCCAGGAAGCTGGCCGCGATCTCGGGCGAGGCCGGGGCCATCACCGCCACCCGGTCGCCCTTGGCGACCCCGAGGCCCCGCAGGGTGTTGGCGGTCCGGTCGGTGAGCCGGCGGATGTCGCCGAAGCTCCAGCGCTCGTCGCGGCCCTCGTCGGACAAGAAGCGCATGGCCGGCCGGTCCGGCTCGTGCTTGTCGAGCACGTCGGCGGCCAGGTTGTAGCTGGCCGGGACCTGCCAGTGGAAGCCGGAGACCATCTCCTGGTAGCTGCCGGGACGGTAGCTGCGGTAGTCGCGCATGGATTCCTCCTCGGCCGACGTGCTACTCATCTACCCATGACCTCCCCCGAACGCACATCGCCCCCAGGGCGGCCGCGGGTGCTCGTGGTCGGCAGCGGCTTCGCCGGCTTCCACTGCATGCGGCGCCTGGAGAAGCTCCTGCCGGACGCCGCCGCCGACCTGCTGCTGGCCAGCTCCGCCGACTACCTCCTCTACAGCCCGCTGCTGCCCAACGTGGCCGCCGGCGTGGTCGAGCCCCGCCACATCGCCGTCGGCCTGCACGCCGCCCTGCGCCGGGCCAAGGTGGTGCTCGGCCACGTTGTCGCCGTCGACGTGGCCGGCCACACGGCCAGCCTGCAGCGCGCCAACGGGTCGACCACCGAGCTGGCCTGGGACCGGCTGGTCCTGGCCCCTGGAGGGGTCACCCGCACCTTCGACATCCCCGGGGTGGCCGAGCACGGCCTCGGCCTCAAGACCCTGGCCGAGGCGGCCTTCCTCCGCGACCACGTGCTGCGGGAGCTGGAGAACGCCGACGCCGCCGACGACCCGGGCCGTCGGCGGGCCTGCTGCACCTTCGTGGTCGTCGGGGCCGGCTACTCCGGCACCGAGACCGCCGCCCAGATGCAGCTGGTCACCACCAGGGCGGCCGCCGACTACCCGCGGCTGCGGGCCGAGGACCTGCGCTGGGTGCTGGTCGACCTGGCCCCCCGGGTCCTGCCCGAGCTTGGCCGGCGGCTGGGCGACGACGCCATGGAGGTGCTGCGCCGCCGCGGGGTCGAGGTCAAGCTGGGCACCACCATCCAGGAGGCCACCGGGGACGCGGTGCGGCTGTCGAACGGCGAGACCATCCCCACCCACACCCTGGTCTGGTGCACCGGCGTCACCCCGAGCCCGCTGATCGAGACGCTCGGGCTGCCGACCGAGCGGGGCCGGCTGAAGGTCGGGGCCAACCTCCGCGTGCCGGACGCCCCCGACGTGTTCGCCTTCGGCGACGCCGCCGCCGTCCCCGACCTGACCAAGCCGGGGAAGCTCACCGGCCAGACGGCCCAGCACGCCCAGCGCCAGGGCAAGACGGCCGCCCGCAACGTGGCCGCCTCGCTCGGCTTCGGCAAGGCGGTCGACTACCGCCACCACGACCTCGGGTTCGCGGTCGACCTTGGCGGCTTCGACGCGGTCGCCTCGCCGTTCGGGGTGTCCATCGGCGGCCTGCCCGGCCTGGTCGCGACCCGCGGCTACCACCTGCTGTCCCTGCCGGGCACCGGCAACCGCATCCGGGTGTCGTTCGACTGGCTGCTCGACTGGCTGATGCGGCCCCAGCTGGTCCAGCTCGGCTTCCTCCGCGAGGAGCAGGCCACCTTGGCCACGGCCGAGCACACCGGCATCTACGCCCGCCCCCCGGCCGACGAATGGGAGGCCGCGGCCAGGGACGTCCCCGCCACCCGGGCCCTGGTCACCGACCAGGGCCTGCCCCGCCCCCGGGCCCGCCAGCCCCGCTGACGCCCGGACCGGGCAGGCCAGGGCCGCGCCCGCTATTCTTACTGCTCGCGGCCGGGCGGCCGGTCGCGGCTCCCGGGCACCGATGCCCGACCCCCCGGCTCCACCCCTCTGTGGGAGGCAGGTGCATGACCAGGATCGGCGTGCTCACCGGCGGCGGCGACGTCCCCGGTCTCAACCCCTGTATCCGGACGCTGGTGTACGCCGCCGCCGACCGCGGCTACGAGGTGGTGGGGCTGCGCCGCGGCTGGGCCGGGCTGCTCGACTACAACCTCGACGCCGACGGGCCCCAGGACCACTGCGTGCAGCCGCTGACCAGGCGCGACGTGCGCACCATCGACCGCACCGGCGGGACCTTCCTGCACACCAGCCGGACCAACCCTGGCAAGGTCAAGCCAAAGGACGTGCCGTCGTTCCTGGCCGGCCAGGGCCAGTTCGAGTCCGAGGGGCCGTTCGACTTCACCGGCCACTGCCTCCAGGTGATCGACCGGCTCGGCCTGGACTGGCTGGTCGCCATCGGCGGCGACGACACCCTGTCGTACGCCGAGCGGCTGGAGCGTGAGGGCGTGCGGGTCCTGGCCGTGCCCAAGACGATGGACAACGACGTCTTCGGCACCGACTACTGCATCGGCTTCTCGACCGCCGTGACCCGCAGCGTGCAGTTCATCCACCAGCTGCGCACCTCGACCGGGTCGCACGAGCGCATCGCCGTGGTCGAGCTGTTCGGCCGCAACTGCGGCGAGACCTCGCTGCTGTCGGCCTACCTGGCCGGGGTCGACCGGGCGATCATCTGCGAGGTCCCGTTCGACATCGAGCAGCTGGCCCGGTACCTGCTCGAGGACAAGGCGTCCAACCCCTCGAACTACGCCATGGTCACGGTCTCAGAGGGCGCCCGCATGCTCGAAGGGGAGATCCTGGAGCGGGGCGAGGCCGACGCCTATGGCCACCGCAAGCTGGGCGGCATCGGCCTGGTCACCGGCGAGCTGCTCAAGAAGCTCACCGGCCAGGAAATCATCTACCAGCAGGTCGGCTACCTGATGCGCTCGGGCGCCCCCGACGCCCTCGACCTGATGGTCGCCGTCAACTACGCCAACATGGCCATCAACCTGATCGACCAGGACGCCCCCGGCCGCATGGTCGCCCTGCGCTCCGGCACCTACACCTCGGTCCCGATCGACACCATGATGTCGGGCACCAAGCGCGTCGACGTCGAAGCCCTCTACGACGAGAAGCGCTACCGGCCGCTGATCCGCCAGGTCGACGGCAAGCCGATGTTCTTGTACTAGCCGGGGCGGCCGACGGCTGCGCGGGGGTTCGTCTGGCGCGGGTCCTCGGTTCATTCGGGGGGGAGTCCTCCCCCCCGAACCCCCCCAAGAGCGCGGCCGCCCGCACTGGCCGGCCTGGGTGGCCGATTGGCCGGTCCCACGGGGAGCTCAACGGTCACTTCCAGCCCGCCGCCCTCCAGGGCGCGGGCGCTGGCGGTGCCGCGGTGGGCGGCGGCGACCGAGCGCACGATGGAGAGGCCGAGGCCGGCGCCGCGGTCGGAGCCGGTGCGGGCGGCCTGGAGGCGGCGGAAGGGCTCGAACAGGGTGGCGACCTGGTCGGGGGGGATCGGGGGGCCGCCGTTGGCGAC
>Ga0307278_10001998_pt1 | contig 10039 bp, 16 predicted proteins | sample ER_DNA_117_FD_194482 | JGI IMG/M metagenome (GOLD analysis project Ga0307278, IMG submission 194482) | Bulk soil microbial communities from the East River watershed near Crested Butte, Colorado, United States - ER_DNA_117 | ecosystem: Environmental > Terrestrial > Soil > Floodplain | place...
GGTGCGGCTGATCGCGGCGCACGCGTGGGACGTGGCCGGCGCGGCACGGGCGGGCTGCGCGACCGCGTTCGTGGCCCGCCCGGGCAAGGTGCTCGACCCGCTGGTTCCGGCCCCAGACGTGACCGGCGCCGATCTCGCCGAGGTCGCCGACCGCATCCTCACCGTGGACCGGTGACCCTGCCGCGGACGCGCCGATTGTGTTGCGGTGGCCGGTGTTGTAGCCGGGGCAGAGATACCATGAGGCCAAGCGCGATGGGAAGCCGGGCCATGTGGTCGTGGTCGCCCGGCTCCGGCCGGTTAGGGCACCAGACACTCAAGAGGTGGTCGAGGCACTCTCGGCGGACGGTCCCGACCCACCGTTCGGCGACGGCGTTGGCGTTGGGCGCCCGAATCGGCGTGCAGATGATCTCGGCACCAGTCGAGCGCCAGACATCGTCGAACGCCCTGGTGAACTTGGCGTCCCGGTCGCGGATCAGGACTTGAACGCGGCGGCACGGTCACCCAGCTCAACCAGGAGATTGCGGGCCTGCTGGGCCACTACCAAGCCGGCATTGGGGCCTGGAGCGGCCCGCCCAACCCGCCACCGGCCAGGCAGCTCGGCGACCTGCACTGGCGCGGCTCGGGCCGGGGCGCGTTGGGCGGCCTGCCGGTGGTGGCGCACACCCACCAGGACCCATCCGGCCATCGCGTCGTGCTGCTCCAAGCCGACCGGTCCTTCCCCACCGCAGTCGGCGCCCACCACCCAGCCGGCAGCGACACCTGGGTCGCCGAGGTCGACGGGGTGGTGCTGTTCTGCGCCGACCAGCCCGCGCCGTCGCTGGTGGTCGGCCAGGACCGCGCCGAGGTGCTGCTGGCCGCCGCCCGGCTCGGCCTGGACACCAGCGCAAGCCGGCACGGAGGCGCGCGGTGAGCGGCGGCGATGCGCGCCTCCTCCAACGCGCTGTTGAAGGCAACGATCCCGGGCCGCCAGCTCCCCCACCAGCCGGGGCGCCTCCGACAGGCAAGGGTTCCGGGTGCACGCGGAATCGCGACCAGCGAATCCGAACCTTCAATCTCTGTTGTGGTAGGAGAGTTCGGCGTACCAGTCGCCGCGGCCCTGCGGGGTGAGGTCGAGGGTGTTCCAGACCGGGCTGAGCAGGTCGATGCCGCGCTGGTCGATGTCGTCGGCCATGCGTGGGTGGGTGGTGTAGAAGTGCCGCAGGGTGTCGTGGCCGTCGCGGGTGAAGACCGAGATGGTCGAGTCCTGGTTGCCCTGGTCGTCCTCGCTGCCGAGGTCGTACTTGAAGGTGCTGTCCCCGCAGCTGAGCAGCCGCAGGTTGCGCCAGCCTCGGCGGCGGGCGTGCGCGCGCAGGGCCGGCGGGTCGGCGGCGGCGGCGATGGCGAAGTCGACGTTCTGCGCCAGGTGGGGGGCGACGCCGTTGAACCCGTCGATCCACATGGTGCACATCGGGCAGGGGCTGGTCTGCCGCTTGCCGTACATCAGGTGGTAGACGACCAGCGACCGGCGAGGACCGCTGAACAGCTCGCTCAGCCGCACCGGACGGGCCGGCGTGTCGCCGGCATCCAGGTCGGCCGGTCCCTCCTGGAACACGTAGTCGTCGACCGTGGCGCCGTCGGGGAGCCGGCGGCGCAGTTCGGCGACCCGTTCGCGCTGGCGCATCAGCTCGATCTCGGCGAGCCGGAGCTCGTCGCGGCGGGCGAGGTAGTCGGCCGGTTCGTTGGCCAGGTTGGTCTGTCGCATCATGCCTCTCCGGTGGTTGGGCCGCCCGGCGAGCGCGGCGGCGAGTTGGTCGAGCTTGGTGGCCAGCCCCTGGCGAGGCGGGGTGGATGGCGTCTGGCTCCGGCGCTGCCGTCGATTGGCGCCTGCCCTCCTTCCCTTCACTGCGGTGGATATGGGACCCGGCGCGGGCGAGCACGGCAAGCCTTCCCGGTTGAACGGTCAGGCCTTGCGGAACAGGGGGGCGGCCTGGCCGGTCTCGGCGTAGGTCCTGAGCATCAACAGCAGGTGGGCCCAGGTGAACGCCGCCATCGGGAACGGGCCACTGTCGTCGGCCCAGCCCTCGTGCGCGAAATGGAGCTTGGTGCCGCTGTCAGGGTTGGCCGACAGCGTCCACACGATCTGGGTGCCGACCCAGTGCGGCGGGAAGTCGCCGATCGACTCCCAGCGGACCCGCTCCGGGCCCACCTCGGCGACCCGCAGCGCGAACGGCTTCGGTGCGGTCGGGAAGCCGAGCGTCATGGTCGAGCCGACCCCGCCGGCGAAGGCGACGTCGTCGGTCCACCACGACGCGATGCCCTGCTCGGTGCCGAGGGCGGCCACGATCGGGCTGGCGTCGGCTGCGATGTCGACCTCGAAGACGATCCGTGCCATGGAGACTCCTCCCAGTCGTTCAAGTGGTGACTGGAGCGTATCGCGCGTCGTGCCTTACGTTCAAGTCATCGCTAGAATGTCCGCGTGGACATGCTGCAGGTCGTCGTCGAGCCGCGCCGCCGGGAGATCCTGCGGCTGCTGTGGGACCGGGAGCTGAGCGTGGGCGAGGTGGCCTCGCGGTTCCCGGTCAGCTTCGCCGCTGTGTCGCTGCATCTCGGCGTGCTGCGCGAGGCCGGGCTGGTCACCGTCAGACCGGACGGCAAACGCCGGATGTACCGGGCGAACCGGGATGCACTGGCGCGGCTGGCGCCGATGCTCGAGGCGATGTGGCGTCAGGACCTCGACCGGCTGGCCGAGGTGGCCGAGGCCGACCAGACGGGACGCCAGGCGGGCCGGCGGTGAGCCCACCAGTGGTCGTGGAGCGGTGGGTCAAGGCCACCCCACAGACGGTGTTCGGGTTCCTTACCGAGCCTGACAAGTGGGTGCGCTGGCAGGGTACCCAGGCCGAGCTCGACCCCCCGCCCCGGCGGTATCTACCGGGTCCACATCCGAGCGGGGGTCACCGCCAGCGGCCAGTTCGTGGAGGTCGAGCCGTACCGCCGGGTCGTCTTCACCTGGGGCTTTGAGATCCCAGACCACCCGATCCCGCCGGGCTCCACCCTCGTCCAGATTGACCTCATCCCCGACGGCGACGACACGCTGGTCCGGCTCACCCAAGACCACGTGCCGCCGCCCGGCGTCGTCCCCGTCCGCCGCGGCTGGGACGACTACCTCGACCGACTGCAGGTCGCCGCCGCCGGGGGCGACCCCGGCCCCGACCCCGGCGGCGTGCCTCAACCCACCCAGGGCGCATAGTCCCGAACTCACCGCGGCGGGCCGCGGCGTGCATTGACCGCCGACATGCGCCGAGGCTCGACGCCATGTTGCCGATGGAATCCTTCCGTTCGCGCACGCGCGACCCACCCCCATCCCGGTGCAATCAGCAGGGGTCCGCCTGCGTCCGACCGGGCGTGGGAGGCCGACGGCCAGCCGAGCGACAACGGTCAGGGACAAGCGTGCTGCATAACGTGCCGATCCGGTCGAGATTCGCCTTCACGCTGATCGTGCCGCTGCTGGGCTTGGCGGTCTTTGCCGTGACCGGCTGCGCCAGGTCGAACAGCGGGTCAGCGCCTACATCATCGCCACCAGTTCGACCCTGGAGGCCAACGCCAAGCGGCGTGCGCTGTTGTACGGCGTGCTGCTGGCCACCACGGTCGGGCTCGCGATCGGCTTGTCGCTGGTCACGGCCCGCTCGCTCATCGTGCCGCTCGCGGTCTCAAAGACGCCATCGGCGAGGTGGCCCGGCACGAGCTCCTCGGTGTCGTCCGCCGCCTGGCAGCTCGCCCATGCCGACGAGCACATGGTCAATTCTCCGGTCGTGGAGTTGACGAGCGCGAGAATGCTCGGCTTCTTCGTGGTCGGGCAGCTTGCCGCACGGCACGGCATCAAGGTGCGCCACTCCCAGTACGCCGACGTACCGCGCTGGTGCTCCTGCCGGTGGACCTTGTGGTCCGGTCCGACCCGTTGGCCGCCGCCGACGGGCGTCCAAGCCAGGCCGTCCAAGGCCCCGGCCGACCGCGAGGTCCCCGATCGCCAACGTGGAGATGCTCACCGGAACGGCACCGGTCGAGGCCTCACCGGAGGGTGCGACTGCCAGACTCCTCCCGCGTCCACAGCCGCCACGCCACCAGGACCACACTGACCCACAGACCCGGGACGTAGAAGGTCAGGATCAGCCACGAAACATCGGCTGCCTTGTCGAACAGGTCCTCGCGTATGCCCATGAGCGCGGCGTTGCTGAGGTCGATCACCGTTGCCACCACGAACACCCATGCCAGAGGAATCGCAAAGCGCCACCGATAGCGCAGGGCATACAGCGTTGCGAGGGCCAGCACCATTCCGACCAGGTCCCCGTAGACGATCTCGTCGCGGGTGAGGTCCGGGATGGCAAAGCCGAACTCCTGCGCCGAGAACAGCTGCAGGGCGACGTGGCGGAAGGCGTGGATCCACAGCAGGGGGGTGATGGCAGCGCCGAGAGCCACAGCCCGCATCCTGGGCGCCGCATACCAGGCGGCCGCGGTGGCGAAGACGACGAAGCTGAGGACCATCGCGACCAGCGCGGCGGCGGTGAGCGCCATCATTCGTCTCTCAGCCAGTCGAGCGCGTGCTGGCGATGGGTGAACCACGCGGTGGGGAACGTGGCGGGACCATCGCTGACGGGTTGGCCTGGCGGCAGGCGTCTCGGTGGACGGGCTGGCCGCCCACGCCAGCGTCAGCATCCGCACGCTCAACCGTCGCTTCAAGACGGCCACCGGCCAGACGCCCCGCGGCTACCTTCAGAGGATCCGCATCGAGGCGGCCAAGCGACTGCTCGAAACGACCACCGACCCCGTCGACCACCTCAGAGCCCAAGTCGGCTACGGCGACCCGACAGCATTCCGACGCGCGTTCACCCAGGCCACCGGTCTGGGTCCTCGAGCGTACCGACAGAAGTACGGCCCGCGACGACACCATCCGTAGCGGCGGTCCCTGGCAAGGGAGGGGATACCGCCGGCGACCTCCCCGATGGCAAGACCGCGAGGCTCCTCCCCACGTTTTGGGGACGTAGAGCCCTACCAGCGCCTCGGCCCCGAGCAGCCGGCCCGAAGCCTACCCGGTATCGCCAAGGCCGGCGGTCCCCTGGTCACCACTGCGCTCGGCCGGCCGGGGACAGACGCACGGCCGGCGCGATGGTGGGACGATGCGGGGACGATGTTGGAACGCGACCGTGATCCTGGTACCAGCGCACTGGGAGCCGAGCGCCCGCGATGAGCCGCGCGATCCTCCCGCCCGCGACGACCGATCACGATCGTGGCGTGCTCGCGGCCGCCCGCGCCGGAGACCAGCGCGCGTTCGAACGCCTGACGGCTCCGCTCCAGCGGGAGCTGCACGTGCACTGCTACCGGATGCTGGGGACCGTGCAGGACGCCGATGACGCACTCCAGGACACCCTGCTGCGTGCGTGGCGCCACCTCGGACGATTCCAGCCCCGCCAGCCGCTGCGGGCGTGGCTGTATCGCATCGCCACCAACGTCTGTCTCTCGGCACTGGCGCGCAGAACACGGCGCGCCGAGGTTTCCCTCCAAGGGGTCGAAGCGGCCCGTGCGCCCAAGCGCGTCGAGGGTGACGCCGTCCACCTCGACCCGTATCCCGACCGACTGCTCGACCTGAACCACGCCCCGCAGCAGGGACCCGAGGCCGTCGTGGAGCGGCGCGAGACAGTCGAACTGGCGTTCGTCGTCGCCGTCCAGCTGCTGCCGGCCCGGCAGCGCGCCGTGCTGCTGCTGCGCGACGTGTTCGGCTTCCCAGCTGCCGAGGTTGCCGACCTGCTCGGCACCAGCGTCGCCGCCGTCAACAGTGCGCTGCAGCGAGCGCGCTCAACGTGTGAGCGGGAACGCCGAGCCGGGCGGATCACGCGGGTCCACGCCCCCGCCACAGCGACCGTCGAACGCTCGCTTGTGCGGCGCTTCAGCGCGGCCTGGCAGGCCGCGGACGTGTCGGCGCTGGTCCGGCTGCTTGCTGAGGACGCGCTTTTGACGATGCCGCCGACGCCGGTGCGTCTGGTGGGCCGTGAAGCGATCGCGTCGTTCTTGCGCACCGGCCCGGGCGACGGCCACCTGGACCGATTCCGAGCCGTGGAGACCCGCGCGAATCGTCAGCCGGCGATCGCCCTGTACCTCGAAGACCCTGCGACCGGCGTCCACCAGGCGCACGCCGTTCTGGTGCTCTCGATCCGCGGTGCAACGGTCGCTTCGGTGACACGGTTCGGGATTTCCGAGCTATTCTACCGGTTCGGGCTGCCGCAGACCCTCCAGCCTTGACGTCCAGGCCGCAGAACCACCGGCGGGTTCGGCGATGAGTTCCGCTCGTGCGGGCGGTTGTATCGGCGAGGCATGATGGGTCCGGCCGACCCGGCCGGCAGAGCGGAAGGAGCACCCGGTGGCGAGGTACGCGATCGTCGTGATGTCGGAGCACAGCGAGGGAAACCCGGGCGGCCAGGGCCGCATGGTCCACGCGCTCTCCGCGGCCAAGGAGTTCAAGAAGGCGGGCGAGGACGTGACGATCTGGTTCCACGGCATCGGCGTCACGTGGCTGGCGGCCTTCGACTCGCGGTACGACCAGTTCTCGCGGAACTACGGCGGCCTGTTCGACGAGGTCCGCGACACGATCCGCGGCGCGTGCGACTTCTGCACGACGACACGGTTCGGGTCGGCGGAGGCCGCCAAACGTCTAGGCGTACCGGTCGTGGGCGGCGACGGGCAGCACCACACGGTCGCCACGCTGGTTGCCGAGGGCTACCAGGTGTTCACGTTCTGACGCGATCGCCTACGCACAGACGATCAGCCGGCCCCCGGTCGGTCACTGGCAACACACCACAGCAAACACCATAGCCCGGAGCTTCACATCCACGAGCAACGGTCACCTCAGAAGGCAGGACTGTCAGAAGGCCCCTTCAAGGTGCTCCAGGACGGGTGCAGCGCCCCGCGGCCAGGTGATGGTCACCACGTCGAAGCGGACCCGGCTGGGCGGGTGCTCGGTGGCGGCCAGCCAGGCGGCGGCCAGGGCGCGCAGGCGGGCCTGCTTGCGGGGGGTGACGGCGGCGGCCGGGGTGCCGTAGGCGCTGCCTCGGCGGGTCTTGACCTCGCAGAACACGAGCAGGCCGGGGCCGGCGGCGACGACGTCGATCTCGCCGGCCCGGCAGCGCCAGTTGCGGGCGAGGACGGTGAGGCCGGTGCCGGCGAGGTGGTCGCAGGCGAGGGCCTCGCCGCGGCGGCCGAGGTCGGCGCGGGGATCGGGCGGGGGCGGCTGGCTGGGCACGGCCGGACCGTACCGCCGGAGCGGGCCCGCCGGATGGCCGGCGGCCAGGTTGTGGACGGCCGCCAGGTTGTGGACGGCTCGCGGCCAGGTTGCGGATGGCCGGCGGCAGGTTGTGGACGGTCGGCGGTCAGTTGCCGCCGGCGGCCAGGACCCAGGCGACCAGGCCGCCGATGATGACGATGGCGGCGACCAGGATGGCGATGTCGACTGGCTTCTTGTCGCGGTAGCGGCGGGTGGCGTTGAACCCCATGGGCGTCAGGCCTCCGCGGTGGTCACAGTTCTTCCTTGCGGATGAGCTCTTCGATGTTGACGTCCTTGAAGGTGACGACGCGGACCTTGGTGACGAAGCGGGCAGACCGGTACATGTCCCAGACCCAGGCGTCGTGCAGGATGAGGTCGAAGTACACGTCGGTGTCCTCGTTGCGGATCTTCAGGTCGACCTTGTTGGCGAGGTAGAAGCGCCGCTCGGTCTCGACGACGTACTGGAACATGCTGAGCACGTCGCGGTACTCGTGGTAGAGCTGCAGCTCGATATCCGCCTCGTACTTCTCGAGGTCCTCGGCGCTCATCGCCCCTCCTGTGCGGGCTGGTGGTTCGTTTCCTCCGGCGGGTGGGCGACCCAGGGCGCGGCCACGCCCGCGAAGGAGTAGCGATGGTAGGCCGTCGGGCCGAGTGCGCGCAGCGCCGCCCAGTGCTCATCCGTCCCATATCCCTTGTGCCGCTCGAACCCGTAGCCGGGATAGCGGCGGGCGGCCCGGGTCATGATGCGGTCCCGGGTGACCTTGGCGATGATGGAGGCGGCGGCGACGCAGGCCACGACCTGGTCGCCTTTGCGGACGCCGAGGACGGGGGCTGGCATGCGCGGGATGGGGAAGCCGTCGGCCAAGGCGTAGTCGTAGCCGCCGGGGAGGGTGCGCAGCACCCGGGCGAGCAGCGCGAGGTTGCAGCGGTGGAGGCCGTGGGCGTCGATCCGCTCTGGGCTGACGCGGGCGACGGAGATGGCCAGGGCGGCCTGCTCGATCTGGGCGGCGAGCTCGGTGCGGCGGGCCGGGGTGAGAAGCTTGGAGTCGGCGAGCCCGTGGATGGCGTGGCCGGCGGGCAGGACGACGGCGGCGGCCACGAGCGGCCCGGCGAGGGCGCCCCTGCCCGCCTCGTCCGCCCCGGCGACGCGGCCGAAGCCGGCGTCGCGGAGGCGGTCTTCGAACACTGCGGAGGCAAGCACGTTGAGTAGCCTACTGCGCGAAGGGTGCGATCCGCGCGAGGTCGGCTGATCGGTTGGGATGGGTTGGGGGCATGGGTCCGGCTTTCAGCGGTCGCGGCGAAGCCAGCCGCCACGGTTGAACGGCCAGATGCGCACGAAGGCGCGCCCGACGACGCTGGAACGGTCGATGGGGCCGAAGACGCGGGAGTCCTGGGAGTTGTTGCGGTTGTCGCCCATGACGAACAGCTTGCCCTCGGGGACGGTGCTGGGCGAGCAGTCGGTGGTGGCGTCGCCGAGCAGGTAGGGCTCGTCCGTGGGGGAGCCGTTGCGGTAGAGCCTGCCGCCCGAGCAGGAGAGCTTGTCACCGGGGACGCCCACGACCCGCTTGATGAAGTCGCGGTCGGAGGGTGGGGTGACGCCGACGGCCTGGCCCAGGCCGATGAAGAACCTGGCGACTGGGTTGGGCTGAGGGGTGTCGAGGCTGGGGTCGTTGTGGACGAAGACGACGACGTCGCCGCGCTCGACCTCGCCGAACCGGTAGGTGACCTTCTCGACGAGGACGCGGTCGGAGATGTCGAGGGTGGGTTCCATCGAGCCGGAGGGGATGTAGAAAGCCTGGATGAGGAAGGTCTTGAAGATGACGGCGAGCAGCACGGCGAGGACGATGAGGACGGCGGTCTCACGGACGACCGCGAGCGGGCCGGCCGGCTTGTCACGTGCAGGCGTGCGGGCCTCGGCGGCGTCTGCGCCGCCGGGGCCGTCGGCCTGGTCGCCGGTGTCGCTGGTGACGGGTCGCCTCATGCTCGCGCGGAGCGCTTTTCCTTGATCTTGGCGGCCTTGCCCGTCCGGTCGCGCAGGTAGTAGAGCTTGGCCCGGCGGACGTCGCCCCGGGTGACGAGCTCGACCCTGGCGATGCTGGGCGAGTGGACGGGGAAGGTGCGCTCGACGCCGACCCCGAAGGAGACCTTGCGGACCGTGAACGTCTCGCGCAGGCCACCTCCCTGGCGGCGGAGCACGAAGCCCTGGAAGACCTGGATGCGCTCCCGGGCGCCTTCGACGACCCTGACGTGGACCTTGACGGTGTCGCCGGGACGGAAGTCGGGCAGGTCGCCGCGCAGTTGTGCGCGTTCGACCGCGTCGGTGATCTGCATTGGGTGAAGCTCCCTTTGGGAAAGGCTCGAGACGCGAGGCGTGCCGGCCCAGCGGGTCGGGGTGTGCCCATGGGTGGGCACCACAAGTCGGCTGGCGGCACCTGCGAGGGTAACACGCCCGCGTCGAACCGCTCCACCTGCTCGGCGGGTGTGCTCGGGTCGGCCGGGTTCAGAGGTCGGCCAGGCGGCGGTGCTCCTCGTCGGTGAGGTCGGCGCCGGCCAGGAGGTCGGGGCGGACGAGGCGGGTGCGCTCCACGGCCTGGGCGCGGCGCCAGCGGGCGACGGCGCCGTGGTCGCCGGAGCGGAGGACCTCGGGGACCTCGAGGCCGCGGTAGGAGGCGGGGCGGGTGTACTGGGGGTACTCGAGCAGGCCGAGCCGGTCGCCCGCCGCGTCGGGGGTGTCGCGGGTGCCAGCGGCGC
>Ga0307278_10001999_pt1 | contig 10038 bp, 9 predicted proteins | sample ER_DNA_117_FD_194482 | JGI IMG/M metagenome (GOLD analysis project Ga0307278, IMG submission 194482) | Bulk soil microbial communities from the East River watershed near Crested Butte, Colorado, United States - ER_DNA_117 | ecosystem: Environmental > Terrestrial > Soil > Floodplain | place: USA...
CTGGTCGACCGGCGCTTCAACCGGCGCCGCTACGACGCCGCCCGCACCGTGGACGGGTTCGCGGCCCGGCTGCGCGACCAGGTCGACCTGGACGCCCTCCACGGCGAGCTGCTGGCCGTGGTCGACCGGACCGTGCAGCCGACCCGGGCCTCGCTGTGGCTCCGCCAGGCTCCTTGACGGGCCGGGGACGGAGGGTTCCGGTCGTCGGGGCCATCGGCTATGCTCGGTCCGGCGCCGTCCCGCGCCCGACCTCCTTCCCGGTGCTCACGCCACCGGCCCGCGGGGGTAAAGGGGACCTCGAGTCCTCGGGACGCCGGTCGAGTGCCCTCGTCGCGGGGCGACGGGAGCGTGGGTCCCGCCAGCCGCCCGCGTGCGGAGGAGCACCAGATGACCAGGCAGAAGTCCTTCAAGAACCGCGTCCGGGCGCGTATGGACAAGACCTCCGAGCGCTACACCGCGGCCCGCCGCCAGCTCCTGGCCAAGGCCGAGTCCGCGGCCGCCGCCGAAGAGGCCGAGGCCGGCGTGACGGTCGAGCCTGCGGCCGGGGTGGCGCCGGAGCCGGCGGTCCCGGCCCAGGCAGGCGCGACCCCCGGACCCGCCCTCGAGCCCGTGGCGGCGGTGGCGGATGTGCCCGGGGTGAAGCGGCCGTACTCGGACGCGGTGATCCGGGCCAACACCGGACGGGGCTGGGACGAGTGGTTCGCCCTGCTCGACCGGTGGGGGGCGGCCGAGCGGCCCCATCCCGAGATCGCCCGCTGGCTCGGCCAGGAGCACGAGGTCGGCGGCTGGTGGGCGCAGGGGGTCACCGTCGCCTACGAGCAGGCACGCGGGCTCCGGGCCCCCGGCCAGCGCCGCGGCGGCCTCTACGAGGTGAACGCCGCCAAGACGGTGGCCGTGCCGGTCGACCGCCTGTTCGAGGCCTTCACCGACCCAGCCCTGCGCGAGCGCTGGCTCCCCGGCGCCCGGTTCGAGATCCGGACCGCCCGGCCCGGGCGGTCGATCCGGGCCAACTGGGACGACGGCTCGACCCGGCTGGTCGTCGGCTTCACCGCCCTCGGCGACGCCAAGAGCCAGGTCGCCGTCACCCATGAACGGGTCCCCGACCCGGCCACCGCCGCCACCCTCAAGGCGTTCTGGCGCGAGCGGGTCGCGGTGCTGAAGCAGGTGCTGGAGGCCTGACCAGCGCCGCCAACGCCAAGGCGGTGGCCGGGACGTCGACGTAATAGAACATGAAGCTGCGGTGGAAGAAGAGCACCCCGCCCAGCACCAGGCCGGAGACCCACAGCAGGGTGCGGCGGCCGGGGTGCCGCCACACCCACCAGGTGCCGAGCAGCAGGACCGCGGCCGCGGGCAGGGCGGTCGCCCACAGCGGCGAGGGCCCGAACGGGTCGTCGAGCACCCCGGCGCGCAGCAGCAGCGCCGGCAGCCCGTGGCCGGCGATCGGGTAGGCGTCGGCGACCAGCCCCAGGTGGTAGCCGACGGCGTCGGTGAGGAAGTCGCGCGGGTGCCAGGCCAGGAACGGCAGCGCCGTCACCACCGCCGGCGCCGTGGCGGCGGCCGCCGTCCGCCAGGCGCCGGCCCGCTCCAGCCGGCCCTGGCGGACCCTGGCCGCCAGCCAGACCAGGAACAGCCAGGCCACGGGGGCGAGCAGCAGCTTCACCGACACGGCCGCCCCGATGGCCAGGCCGGCCAGGACGACCCGGTTGCGGGCGAGGGCCACGGCCGCCACCGCCAGGCCCGCGACCAGCAGGACGTCGTTCACCCCCTGCCACAGGTAGGGGAGCAGCAGCGGGTTCAGGCAGACCGCCAGGGCCAGCCCCAGGTGCCCGCGGGCGCGCAGGCTCCAGGCGGCCAGCCACAGCCCGACCAGGCAGTAGACCAGCAGGTAGAGCACGCGCGGGTCGGGGTCGTGGCCGAGGGCCCGCAGCGGTCCCTCGACGGCCGCGAGCAGGGCGAGCGACCCCGGCCAGTACGGGTAGTGCCGGGCAAGCGGGTTGGGCGCCGGCCGGCCCTGGACGTCGATCCGCCAGCCGGCCAGCGCCTGGGCATAGGAGGCCTGGTAGGGGTCGTCGCCGGCCAGCAGGACCCGGACGGCCTGGTCGCTGACGTGCACGCCGCCGTCGTGGCCGAGGGTGGCCACCCCGCGGTCGGTCGCCCGCACGTAGCGGGCCGCCGGCAGGACCGCGAGCAGCAGCAGCATCAGGGCGAAGCAGCCCAGCCGCAGCGCCCGCCGGGCCGGCCAGCGGGCCAGCACCAGCCCGTGCAGCCCGACCACCCCGGCCAGCACCGCCACCGGCACGGCCAGCCGGCCGGTCAGCCGGGCCCCGGCCAGCGCGGTCGAACAGACCAGGAGCTCCACCGCCCGCGGGTCGGGCAGCGGGCGCGGGGCCGGCCGCTCCCGGGTCGCCGCCCCGGCCTCGTCCGCCGCCGCCCGCGCCATCGGGCTACCTGCCAGCTTCCAGGTCAACGCCCAGGTCGGAGAGCTGGGCGTTGAGCCACTTGGCGATGTCGTTCTCCTCGACCACGGCGGCCGCGGCCTGGCGGCGGGCGCGGCGGAGGTCGCGGGGCATGGTGAGGGCGGCGTGGAGGGCGTCGGCCTGCTGCTGGATGTCGAACGGGTACAGGGTGACCGCGAAGGCGCCCAGCTCCTGGTGGGCGCCGGTGTTCTCGGAGAGGGCGAGGACGCCGTCGCGGTCGTTGACCACCACCGCCTCCTTGGCGACCAGGTTCATGCCGTCGGCAAGGGCGTTGACCATGAGCACGTCGCAGACCTGGTAGGCGGCCACGGCCATGGCCAGGTCCTCGGCCAGGCGCAGGTCGATGGGGGCCCAGCCCTCGCGGCCGTGGGCGGCGTTGACCCTGGCCACGGTGGCGCCGATCTCGGCCAGGTAGTCGGCGTACTCGGGCACGTCCTGGCGGCTGGGCTGGAGCAGGGCCAGGAAGCTGACCCTGCCGGCCAGCTCGGGATGGTCCTCCAGCATGGTGGCGAACGCCTCGAACCCGCGGACGATGTTCTTGGACGGGTCGGTGCGGTCGACCCGCAGGACCAGCTGGCGGTCCGCGTCGCAGAAGGTCTCGGTGAGGGCGGCGGCGTGCTCGGCCACCTCGGGGGTGGCGGCCAGCTCGCGGATGGCGGCCACGTCGATCGAGATCGGATAGTGGCGGGCGGCCACCCGGCGGTCGCCGACCTGCACCGTCATCGCGTCCAGGTCGACCGGCAGCCCCAGCAGCTCCTGGGCCGACAGCAGGAAGTTCCGCGCGAACCCCTCGGTGTGGAAGGCGACCACGTCGTTGCCGAGCAGGCCCTTGAGGACCTGCTCGCGCCAGGCCGGCGGCAGCACCCGCCAGGCGTCAGGGCCCGGCCAGGGGATGTGCAGGAAGAACGAGATCAGCGCCTCGGGGCAGCGCTCCCTGACCTCCCGGGCGACCAGGTAGAAGTGGTAGTCGTGGAGCATCACCAGGGCGCGGCCGCCGCGGGCCTCGACCTCCTCGGCCACCGCGTCGGCGAAGCGCCGGTTGACGGCCACGTACCCATCGTTCCAGGCGGCATGCTCCCGCTTGGTCAGCTGGGGGGCGAGGGCGAGGCCGTACATGCCGTGCTGCAGGAACCACAGCAGCGGGTTGGCGATCACGGTGTAGAAGTCGTCGTGGGCCTGGGGGTCGACCTCGACCAGGCGCACGCGCACGGCCCGGGCCTCCTCGGCCGCGGCCTCGGGGTCGAGCAGCCGCGGCTCGCCGTCGAGGGTGACGGCCACGGCCCGCCCGCCGTGCTCGGCGGCCACGGCCGCGTCCTCCTCGGAGCTGGCGGCGCACACCCAGACCGCGTCGGGCAGGTCCGACACCAGCCCGCTCAGGGCGGTGACCAGCCCGCCGGCGCCGCGGCTGGCGGTGCGGCCCGACCGGTCGCGCCCGAACGACACCGGCCCGCGGTGCGACAGCAGCACCATCGGCAGGCCCGCTCCGCGTGCCGGGACCGTCATCGCGACTCCGCCATCCCGCGCTCCTCTCCGCCGACCATCCGACCCGCAGACCGATACCACGACCCGCGGCGCCACCACCACCAGGTGAGGGCGCCGATCGGGATCGGCAGGAGGAGGGTGAGCACCCGGAACACCAGCACCGCCGCCACCACCTGGGCCTCCTCGCCGCCGGCCAGGACCAGGGCCGCGGCCAGGCCGAGCTCGACCACGCCCAGCCCGCCGGGCGTGATGGGGACGGCCGACAGCAGCCGCACCAGCGAGAACGCGGCCAGGGCCTCGACCAAGCTCACCTCCGCCTCGGACACCCCGACATGGCGCAGGGCCAGGAGCAGGACCAGGAACAGCGACAGGTGGCTGACCAGGGTGGCCGCCGTCAGCCGGTGCCAGCGGCCGCGGAGCAGGCTGATCGCATGGGCGCGGAAGGCGACCGCGCCCCGCTCCCAGTCCGGGCGCCCGGGCCGGCGGACCAGCCGCCGCAGGGCCGCGGCCGCGCCGGCCAGGGACCGGCCCAGCCTGGCCGCCCGCCGCTCCCCGGACAGGCCGAAGGCGAACCCGGCCAGGGCGAGCACGAACACCACCAGGCCGACCAGCGCCGCCGGGGCCAGCTCGCCGGCGGCGTCGCCGGAGACCACCAGCAGCCCCAGGGCCACGATCGGCATGCCGAGCTTGACGAAGTTGTTCCACACGCCCTGGACCAGCAGCGACAGGGCGATCGGGCCGCGCTCGAACCCGTAGGAGCTGTAGAAGCGGTAGGTCACCCCCAGCCCGACCGCCTGGCCGGCCGGCAGCAAGTTCCCGACCGCGGTGGAGGCGTGGCTCTCCAGGAAGGCCTGGCCGAAGCTCAGCCCGGGCAGGGCGACCAGCTGGGGCAGCAGGTAGGAGACGAGGTTCCAGACGGCGGCGACCCCCAGGGTGGCCAGCTCCAGCCAGGTCATCGCCCGCAGGGTCGCCCCCACCTGCCGGACGTCGACCAGCTTGGGCAGCAGCCCGAGGTAGACGACGGCCACCACCGCCACCGCCAGCACCACCTGGACGACCAGCCGGCGACGGCCGGGGCGGCTGGGCTGGGCCACCTTCCCTCCTCTCCCGTTCGGCAGCCTACCCGCCGGGGCGATGCTCGCGCTGGTGGTGCTGGTGGCCCCGTACCTGTCGATCCCGCTCAGCCGGGACGGGCGCGGCCCGAGCGTCCACGTCGACACCCCGTTCGCCTTCGCCCTGGCCCTGGCCGCCGGGTGGCGCTGGCCGGCGGCCAGGTCACCGGCAGCTCGGCCCTGCCGGCCATCCTGACCGGGACGGCCGTGTTCGTGGTCGTGAAGATGGCCCTGTTCGGCGGCTACCTGACCGGCGAGCGTCCCGCGCTGCTGCTGCTCGCCCTCGCCCCGATGCTGGCCGCCTACCTGCTGCTGCGCGGCGAGAGCCGGGCGGTGCTGGCCCGCGACGACGCCGAGCGGACGGCCAGGCGGGAGGCCGAGCTGCGGGCCCAGGAGCAGGAGGTGGCCCGCAAGCTCAAGGAGACCGACCAGCTGAAGGACGACCTGCTGGCGATGGTCTCCCACGAGCTCCGCACCCCGCTCACCACCGTGGTCGGGGCGCTGCGGCTGCTCAGCGCCGGCCCGCCGATGGGCCCGGCCGAGCGCCGGGAGATGCTGGAGATGGCCGACCGCCAGGCGCGGCGCCTGCGGGTGCTGATCGAGCAGCTGCTGCTGGCCGCCCAGTCCGACAACGGCCGGGCGACCTTCCTGTCGAGCGCGTCCGAGCGGGTCGAGGTCGACGCCGCCCTGCAGATCCTCGGCAACCTGGTCGTGACCGCCGGCGGGGCCCGCTTCGAGCTCCGCCTGCCCCTGCGCCCTGGAAGCGCCGCTGGGCCCTCGGCCGCCGAGGGCCGGGCCGCCCCCCTGCGGGTCGTTCCCGGCCCGGCCCGCCGTTCGGGCTAGACGCGCTAGCCTGAGGACCGAGAAGGACCCGAGGGTCAGGAGACCACGCACATGGCCGTTTCCTCGCTGATGGTGCCGCTGGGCACCCCGGCGCACGACTTCGAGCTCCCGTCGGCGGACGGGACGCCGGTGAAGCTGGCCGACCTCGACGGGCGGGCGCTGCTGGTGATGTTCCTCTGCAACCACTGCCCGTACGTCCGCCACGTCGAGCGGGCGCTGGCGGCGACGGTGGGCGAGTACGCCGAGCGGGGCCTGGCCGCGGTCGGCATCTGCAGCAACGACCTGGCCGCCTACCCCGACGACGGCCCCGACGGCATGGCCGAGCAGGCCCGCCGGGCCGGCTTCGGCTTCCCCTACCTGCTCGACCAGGGCCAGCAGGTAGCGGCCTCCTACCGGGCCATGTGCACCCCCGACCTGTTCCTCTACGGCGCCGACCGGCTGCTGGCCTACCGCGGCGCCTTCGACGACAGCACCCCCCGCAACGGCCAGCCGGTCACCGGCGCCCTGCTGCGCCAGGCCCTCGACCTGGTCCTCGAGGGCCGGCCCGTGCCCGAGCCGCACCGCCCCAGCATGGGCTGCAGCCTCAAGTGGAAGGACGGCAACCGGCCGGCCTGGCTGCTCGGCTCCGGCTGAGCCGCGGCGGAGAGGAGAGGCGCGAGCGTGGACATCACCGGCAGGACGGCGCTGGTCACCGGGGGCGGGTCGGGGCTGGGGGCGGCCACCGCCAGGATGGTCGTCGAGGCGGGCGGGTCGGTGGTGGTGGCCGACGTCGACGCCGACCGCGGCAAGCGGGTCGCCGACGGGCTGGGCGAGCGGGCCCGGTTCGTGCCCACCGACGTCACCGACGAGGACAGCGTCCGCGCCGCCGTGGCCGCGGCCGCCGGCGGCGGCGAGCTGGCGGTGGCCGTCAGCTGTGCCGGGATCGCCCCGGCCGAGCGGGTCCTCGGCCGCCAGGGCCCCCACTCGCTGGCCAGGTTCGTGGCCTGCGTCCAGGTCAACCTGGTCGGCACCTTCAACGTCACCCGGCTGGCCGCCGAGGCCATGGCCGGCAACCAGCCGCTGGCCGACGGCGAGCGGGGCGTGATCGTCAACACCGCCTCGGTGGCCGCCTTCGACGGCCAGATCGGCCAGGCCGCCTACTCGGCCACCAAGGCCGGGGTGGCCGGCATGACCCTGCCCATCGCCCGCGAGCTGGCCCGCCTCGGCATCCGGGTGATGGCCATCGCCCCCGGCATCTTCGACACCCCCATGCTGGCCGGCATGCCCGACCAGGTCCGCGCCTCCCTCGGCGCCCAGGTGCCGTTCCCGGCCCGCCTCGGCCGTCCCGAGGAATACGCCGCCCTGGTCCGCCACATCGTCGAGAACCCGATGCTCAACGGCGAGACCATCCGCCTCGACGGCGCCATCCGCATGGCCCCCAAATAGGCCGGGGCGGCGGGGTCGACCAACCGGTCAGTCAGATGGCACGATAGCGTCCGCATCGCCGAGCGGCGGGAGGAGCAGCGTGGCCGAGCTGTGGATAGGCGGGGCGGCCGCGGCCTCCTCCGGCGACCGCCGGGCCGTGACCGACCCGGCGTCGGGCGAGACGGTCGACGAGGTCCCCGAGGCCACCCCGGCCGAGGTCGACGCCGCCGTGACCGCGGCCGCCGGGGCGTTCGCGACCTGGCGCCGCACCGACGCCGCCGAGCGCGCCGGCCACCTGCGCGCCCTGGCCGACGCCGCCGAGGCGGCCGCCGGCGACCTGGTCGCCCTGCTGGTCCGCGAGCAGGGCAAGCCGACCCTGGAGGCCCAGGGCGAGCTGCGCCACTTCCTGGGCGGGCTGCGCTACTACGCCGAGGCCGCCACCAAGCTCCGCGGCAGCTACCAGGAGCTGCCCAGCCAGTTCGGCCCGGCCTACGGGCTGGTGGTGCGGCGGCCGTTCGGGGTGGTGGGGGCCATCACCCCCTGGAACTTCCCCCTGACCCTGCTCGGCAACAAGCTCGGCCCGGCCCTGGCCGCCGGCAACACCCTGGTCGCCAAGCCGGCCGAGACCACCCCCCTCACCACCCTGGCCGTGGCCCGGCTGGCCGCCGAGGCCGGCCTGCCCCCCGGGGTGCTCAACGTGGTCACCGGCGGGCCCGCCACCGGCGAGGCCCTGGTCGCCCACCCGGGGGTGCGGCGGGTCGCCTTCACCGGCCAGACGGCCACCGGGCGGCGGGTCATGGAGCTCGCCGGCCCGGCCCTGAAGCACGTCAGCCTGGAGCTGGGCGGCTCCGACCCGACCATCGTGCTGGCCGACGCCGACCTGGACGCCGCCGTCAAGAACATCCAGATCGGCCGCTACTGGAACTGCGGCCAGGCCTGCCTGGCCCCCAAGCGGGCGTTCGTGCAGGCGCCGCTGTACGACGCCTTCGTCGAGCAGCTGGCCGCCCGGGTGGGGCGCTACGAGCCCGGCCCCGGCGCCGTCAAGGCCGAGAAGCCCAGGCTGCGGATCGGGCCGCTGCACACCGCCGCCCAGCGAGATCTGCTCGCCGCCCAGCTGGCCGACGCGGTCGACCGGGGGGCCAAGGTGGTGGTCGGCGGCGAGGCGGTCGAGGGGCCGGGGCACTTCTTCTCGCCGGCGGTGGTGGTCGACGTCCCGCCCGACTCGCGCCTGGCCACCGAGGAGGTGTTCGGCCCGGTCCTGCCCGTGTGGCGGGTCGAGGACCTGGACGAGGCGATCGAGCGGGCCAACGCCACCAGCTACGGGCTCGGCTCCTCGATCTGGACCCGCGACGCCGTCGCCATCGACCGGGCCACCCGCGAGCTGGAGGCCGGCGTCACCTGGGTCAACCAGCTCCACTACGGCTACGACGAGCTGCCGTTCGGGGGCACCAAGCAGAGCGGCCTCGGCCGCGAGCACGGCCTCCAGGCCCTGGAGGAATACACCGAGCTCAAGTCGGTCGTCGTCGGCGGCCTGACCCGGTGAGGGGGATTCCATGGCGGTGAGCGCCGAGGTCAAGGACCGGGTCGGCTGGATAACAATGGACCGGCCGCCGGCCAACAGCTACGACGCGGGGTTCCTGGAGGAGCTGGACGGCTGCGTCGGCGAGGTCGCCGAGGCCGAGGTGGCGGTGGCGGTGATCCGGTCGGCCAGCGACAAGTTCTTCTCGGCCGGGGCCGACGTCAAGGCGTTCCTGGAACGGTCGGCCGAGGAGAACATGGTCATGTGCCGCCGCGCCCACCAGGTGCTTGGCCGCTTCGCCGACGAGGCGCCGCTGTTCGTGGCCGCCATCGCCGGCCACGCCCTCGGCGGCGGCTACGAGATCGCCCTGGCCTGCGACATCCGCATCGCCGCCGAGGGCCGCTACCGCATCGGGCTGCCCGAGGTCACCCTCGGCCTGCTGCCCGGCACCGGCGGCACCCAGCGCCTGCCCCGGCTGATCGGCCGCGGCCGGGCCCTCGAGCTGATGACCACCGGCCGGACCGTCACCCCGGCCGAGGCCGAGCGCCTCGGCATGGTCGACCGGCTGGTCCCGGCGGACGAGTTCGACCAGACGGTGGCCGAGCTGGCCGCCGGCCTGGCCGCCGGCGCCCCCCTGGCCATCGCCGCCATCACCCGGGTGGTCAACGACGGCCTGGAGCGGTCCCTGGAGGACGCCCTGGAGCGCGAGCTGGACGAGCTGGCCGACCTGTTCACCTCCGAGGACGCCCGCGAGGGTATGACCGCCTTCACCGAGAAGCGCAAGCCCTCCTTCGGCGGCCGCTGAGGTGGCGACCCGGCAGGTCGGCGACGAGTCCCTGTCGCCCCGCGCCTACGAGCTGGTCCGCAGCGCCTACCAGGTCATCACCCGCCAGGGCAGCCACCGGCTGTCGTTGCAGGACGTGGCCGACCAGGCCGGCGTCTCCAAGGGCATGGTGCTGTACTACTTCAAGTCCAAGGAGCACCTGTTCCTGGTCACCATGCGCTGGGCCCTGGAGCGGACCGAGGCCCGCATCCGCCGGCGCATCGCCGGCGCCGAGGACCCCGACCAGGTGATCGCCGCCCTGATCGACGCCGTGTTCGTCGGCCCCGAGCAGAACCGCGACTTCTACCTGCTGTACCTGGACCTGATCGAGCACGCCGCCCGGGTCCCGTCGTTCGGGCGGCTGTCTGGCATGGCCCA
>Ga0307278_10002000_pt1 | contig 10035 bp, 9 predicted proteins | sample ER_DNA_117_FD_194482 | JGI IMG/M metagenome (GOLD analysis project Ga0307278, IMG submission 194482) | Bulk soil microbial communities from the East River watershed near Crested Butte, Colorado, United States - ER_DNA_117 | ecosystem: Environmental > Terrestrial > Soil > Floodplain | place: USA...
GGTCACCGCGAAGGCGATCACGTTCCCAGGCCCGTCGGGGAGCACCCTCCAGGGCGCCTGGGCGCCCGCCAGGCGCCCGCGCGGTGGGCTCCTCGTGATCCACGAGAACCGCGGGCTCAACGACCACATCCGCGCGGTGGCGGGGCGGTTCGCGGCCAGCGGCTACGCGGCGCTGGCCGTCGACCTCCTCTCCGAGGAGGGCGGCACCGCCTCGCTCGGGGACTCCGCGCAGGCCACCGCCGCGCTCAACCAGGCGCCGCCGGAACGGTTCGTCGCCGACATGAAGGCGGCGCTGGACGAGCTCGAACGCCGCGTGCCCGGCGGGAAGCTGGCGGCCACCGGGTTCTGTTTCGGCGGCGGCATGGTGTGGCTGCTGCTCGCCTCCGGCGAGCCGCGCCTGGCGGCCGCGGCGCCGTTCTACGGCCCGCTGCCCGACGGCGCGAGCTTCGCCGGCTCGCGCGCCGCCGTGCTCGGCATCTACGGGGAGCTCGACGCGCGGGTGAACGCCACCAGGGACGCCGCCAGAGCGGCCCTCCAGCGCGCCGGCCTGACCCACGAGCTCGTCACCTTCCCCGGTGCCGACCACGCGTTCTTCAACGACACCGGCCCCAGGTACGACGCGGACGCCGCGGCCCAGGCATACCGGCGCGTCCTCGACTGGTTCGGCCGCCACCTGCGCTGAGCGACCCGGCGCCCCGCCGCCGCGTACGCGGGCCCTGGGCACTGGCGCGGCGAGCGCGGTGGCCGGCGTCAGCGTCCCGCGGCGTAGCCCTGGCGGCCGCGCGGGTTGGCGGCGGCGAGCAGGAAGCCGCTGGCCGGGTCGCGGCCGACGGCGCACATGCGCCCGAGCGACCAGCCGCCGGCCACCTCGACCTGGTGGCCGCGGGCGCGCAGCCCCGCCACGGTCGCCGGGCCGACGCGCTCCTCCACCACGACCCGGCCGGGCCGTGCCTGGCGCGGGTAGAAGGAGCTGGGGAAGTGCTCGCTGTGGAAGGCGGGCGCGTCGATCGCCTGCTGCAGGTCGAGGCCGAAGTGCAGGTGCCCGAGGAACCAGGCCAGCGACCACTGGTCCTGCTGGTCGCCGCCCGGGGTGCCGAAGGCGAGCCACGGCTCGCCGTCGCGCAGCGCCAGGCTGGGGCTCAGGGTGGTGCGCGGCCGCTTGCCGCCAGCGAGCGAGCTGGGCAGCCCCTCGGCGAGCCAGAGCATCTGGCCGCGGGTGCCGAGGCAGAAGCCGAGCTCCGGGATGGTCGGGGAGCTCTGCAGCCAGCCGCCGCTCGGGGTGCAGGCGACCATGTTGCCGTGGCGGTCGGCGACGGCGACGTGGCAGGTGTCGCGCGCGAGCGGCTCCTCCGCGGCCATGGTCGGCTCGCCGGCGGCGGCCGGCTCGCCCCACCGCGCCTCCACGACGGCCGGCGGCAGCAGCGGCTCGCGGCCGTCCACCGACCCGGGCCGCAGCTCCATCGAGGCCTCCGCGCCGACCAAGGCCCGGCGCCGCTCGGCGTAGGCGGGGTCGAGCAGGCCGGCGAGCGGCACGTCGACGAAGGCCGGGTCGCCGTACCACGCCTCGCGGTCGGCGAAGGCGAGCTTGGCGCACTCCACCACCGTGTGGACGTAGTCGGCACCGCCGGGCTCCATGGCGGCGAGGTCGAACCCGGCGAGCAGGCCGAGCTGCTGCAGGAACACCGGACCCTGGCCCCACGGCCCGGTCTTGCAGACGCGCACGCCCCGGTAGTCGAACACGGACGGCCGCTCGCAGCCGGCCCGCCAGCGCGCCAGGTCGTCGCCGGTGAGCAGGCCATGGTGGCGGCGGCCGGTGACGTCCATGACCGCCGGCCCGGCGGCGAAGCGGTCGATCGCGTCGGCGACGAAGCCCTCGTAGAAGGCGACCCGCGCGGCCTCGATCTGGCCGTCCCGGTCCGCCGAGGCGGCCTCGGCCTCCGCCAGCAGCCGGCGCCAGGTGGCCGCCAGCGCCGGGTTGCGCAGCCTGCCGCCCGGGCGCGGCACGCCACCGCCGGCCAGCCACAGCTCCGCCGAGCCGGTCCACTCGCGGCGGAACAGCTCCTCGACCCGGGCGACGGTCGCGGCGATCTGCGGCACCACCGGGTAGCCGCCCTCGGCGTAGCCGATGGCGGCGTCGAGCGCCTGCCGCAGGCCGATGGTGCCGAGCTCGGCGAGCAGCAGCAGCCAGCCGCCGAACGCGCCGGGCACGCAGGCGGGCAGCAGGCCGCTGCCGGGCACCAGCTCCAGGCCGAGCTCGCGGAAGCGGGCGATGCTCGCCGCCGCCGGCGCCGGCCCCTGGCCGTCGACCACGATGACCCGCTCGCGCTCGGCGCTGTAGAGCACCATCGGCACCTCGCCGCCGGGCCCGTTCAGGTGCGGCTCGACCACCTGCAGCACGAAGCCGGCCGCGACGGCGGCGTCGAAGGCGTTGCCGCCCCGCTCGAGCACCGCCATGCCGGCGGCCGAGGCGAGCCAGTGGGTCGAGGACACCATGCCGAAGGTGCCCCTGAGCTCCGGTCTGGTGCCGAACGACGGCACCGGGTTCCTGTGCACGATGAGCACTGTTCACCGGCTGGAGCCCCCGGAAACCAGCTCATCCCGGCCGCAGCGTCACGATGGCGTGATGCTTCCGGCCGGGCTCACCGGGCGCAGCGCGTCGGGCCGCGGGCCCTCGACCGGATTCGGGCCGCATTCCCACCCAAGGTGCATGCTTCGGCAGGGGGTCCCAGGGATCTGTCGAAAAGCTTAGATAACTCTAAGTAGAAATACTTGACAAGAGACTCGAGCACCTTGAGCATCTTGTCGCCGACCACGGAGGTGAGTCAGGTGTCCACGCTGCGTGAGGTACGCCAGCGGCATGAGCCGGCCCTGCTGGCGCTGCCCAACGTCGTGGGGGTCTCCGACGAGACCGTGGAGGGCCGGGACGTGATCCTCGTCCTGGTGAGTCGCAAGGTGGCGCGGGAGCAGCTGGCGCCCGGGGAGGTGGTCCCAGAGGAGCTGGAGGGCTTTCCGACCGATGTGGTCGAGATCGGTGCGCCGACGGCCCCGCCGTCGGGCTGACCGTGGCGGCATCGCCGCCGACACGTCAACGCAACGCCAACCAGGGGGGCAAGACATTGCCGAAGGTTCCCGAGGACCAGTCTGACATGCAGAGTCGCATGGCCATGCCGAAGGGTGCGGAGCTCGGCAACCAGGTGGTCCAGGCGGCATCCGAGCGTCTGCTCGGCGCGGAGCGGCGCATTCCCAACGTGGTCGGTTTCGGGCACGGCGTGAAGTGGACGAACAACCGGCCGACCGGGAAGGACGCCCTGCTCGTCTTCGTCGAGCAGAAGGTGGACGTCCCCAGCTCCGAGCGCGTCCCCAAGGAGATCCAGGGCAAGCCGACCGACGTCGTCCCGGTCGGCACGGTCATGGCCCAGCAGCTCATGCGCGAGCGCACCGTAGTCGAGCGCGACGGCATCGGCATGGACGGGGAGGCGGGGCACCTCGGCGGCGCGCAGCGCGCCCTGCTGCGCCTGCCAGAGCGCGAGCAGGGTCGCCTGCTGCTCGACGGTCTCGCCGGCCAGGAGGTCGAGGTCGGGGTCGAGACCCTGGCCAAGCGCGCCCGCCCGGCCCGCGGCGGCTACTCCGTCGGCCACTTCAAGATCACCGCCGGCACGATCGCGACCTGCGTCTACGACTTCCTGCCCGGCGCGACCGTGAACCCGCCCGCTCCCGGGATCGGGGTTCCGAGCAAGTTCTACATCCTGTCGAACAACCACGTGCTGGCGAACTCGAACGCCGCGGCGATCGGCGACCCGATCCTGCAGCCGGGCCCGTTCGACGGAGGCACCGACCCGGCCGACCGCATCGCGCGGCTGAGCCGCTTCGTACCGATCACCTTCGAGCCGCCGGTGCCGAGGGCGAGCCACCGCAACCTGGTCGACGCGGCCATCGCGGAGGGCGAGTTCCACGACCTCGAGCGCGAGGTCTACTGGACCGGCGTCGCCAAGGGCTGGTACCCGCGCGCCCGCCTGAAGGTCGGCGACCGGGTCAAGAAGACCGGGCGGACCACCAACTACACGCTCGGCCGGGTGATCGCCACCAACGCGACCATCGACGTCAACTACGGTGGCGGCAAGGTGGCGCGCTTCCTCGACCAGATCGTCACCACCAACATCTCGGCCGGTGGCGACTCCGGGTCGCTGGTGCTCAGCTCCGCGCCCGGCTCCCAGGCGGGCACCCATGACGACTTCGCCGTGGGCCTGCTGTTCGCCGGCAGCCCGCAGGTGACGATCGTCAACCACTACGAGCACGTCCGCGCGCTACTGCGGATCGAGGTGTACCCGTAGCGCCGGATCCGTCAACGCGGTGCGGGGGTCGCCGGCACGTCCGGCGCCCCCGCACCGCCGGGGTTCCAGCGGATCGGCAGGCGCTTGACGCCGTTCTGGAAGTTCGAGCGCAGCCGCGCCGGCTCCCCGGCCAGCTCCACCTCGCCGAGGCGGTCGAGCAGGGCCGCGAACAGCGCCCGCATCTGCTCGCGCGCCAGGTGCGCCCCGAGGCAGAAATGGGGCCCGTGGCCGAACGCCAGGTGCTCGTTCGGGCGCCGTCCCACGTCGAAGCGGTCGGGATCGGCGAAGGCGTCGCCGTCGCGGTTGCCCGACGAGAACCAGACGACCACCTTCTGCCCGGCGCGCACGGGGGTCCCGGCGATCTCGGTGTCGCTGGTCGCGGTGCGCCGGAAATGCATCACCGGCGTCCACCAGCGCAGCATCTCCTCGACCGCGGTCGGCAGCAGGGCGCGGTCGCGCAGCAGGCGGCGGTACTCGTCCGGGTGGGCGAGCAGCGCCAGCATGCCGCCGGGCAGCCCGTTGCGCAGCGTCTCGTTGCCCGCCACCGAGAACAGCCAGAACAGGTTCTCGAACTCCTCCACGCCGACAAGCTGGCCCAGGTCGTCCACCTGCCGCATCAGCACCGACATGACGTCGTCGCCCGGGTTGCGCCGCTTGTAGGAACCCAGCTCGTGGGCGTAGGCGTAGAGGTCGGGCATGCCGGCCCGGGTGCGCGGGTCGGGCATGCGCCCGTCCGGCCCCGGCGCGGGGCGCCGCGCCATGGCCCTGTGCGCCATCTCCGTGGCGCCGGCGGCGTCGAACCGGGCGCTGGCGGCGTACTCGGCGTCCTGGTAGCCGATCACCCGGTTGCTCCAGTCGAACAGCAGCCAGCGGTCGGACTCCGGCACCCCGAAGACGTCGGCGAGCGTGCGCAGCGGCAGGTCGGCCGCGATCTCCTTGGCGAAGTCGGCCTCGCCCCGCTCGGCCACGGCGTCCACCAGGACCCATGCGCGCCGCCGGATGCGCTCCACCAGACGGGCCACCGCCCTCGGGGTGAACGCCTTGGAGAGCAGCCCGCGCAGGCGGGAGTGCTCGGGCGGGTCGAGGTTGAGCATCATGCGGCGCACGTAGCCGAGGTCGGCCGGGGTGGCGGGGTCGCGGATCTGGGTGGCGCCCAGCTGCGAGGAGAAGGTCGTCGGCGAGCGCAGCACCTGGCGGATGTCGGCGTAGCGCAGCACCGCCCAGAACCCCGGCCCGCCCGGCCACGGCCCGACCGGCGGCTCCTCCATCCACGCCAGCGGCGCCCGGCGCCGCAGCCGCGCCAGCGCCTCGTACGGCACGCCCTCGACGTAGGTGTCCGGGCTGAAGACGAGCTCGCCGTCGGAGATGGACTCGGCGGAGGGTCCTGGCGCCAACGACGACCACCTCGGGTCGGGCCGAGCCGCCCGGGCGGCGGCCGCTCGGCTCCATCGTGCCCGCCGACCGGCGAGACCTCCAGCCCCGCGGCCGCCGGCTTGCGCGGACCCCGCCCCGGTCGTCGATGATCCCGGGTGGCGGCTCCTGGGCGATGGAGGTGAACCGCGGATGACGCGAAGGACGGTGGGCTCCGGGCACCTCTGGGTGCGGGAAGGGGGAGCGGGGGAGCCGGCGCTGTTGCTGCTGCACGGGCTGGGCGCGACCGGGGAGGTCTGGGCCGGGATGCGCGGGCTGCTCGGGGAGCGCTGGCCCGGCCGCTGGGTGATCCCGGACCTGCGCGGCCACGGGCGTTCCAGCCACGCCGCCGCCTACTCGTTCGGGCAGCACGCCGCCGACGTCGCCGGGCTCTTCCGCCACGGCGAGCGGGTGGTGGTGGCCGGCCACTCGATGGGCGGGGTGGTCGGCATCGCCCTGGCCAGCGGGTGGTTCGGGGTCGCCGTCGCCGGCGTGGTCGGCGTCGGCATCAAGGTGGCGTGGACCGAGGCCGAGCTGACCCGCGCGAGCGAGCTCGCCGCCCGGCCGGTCCGCTGGTTCGAGGGCCGCGACGAGGCCGCCGCCCGGTTCCTGCGCGTCGCCGGCCTGGAGGGCCTCGCGCCGCCCGACGGCGAGCTGGTCGCCAGCGGGCTGGTCACCGAGGGCGGGCGCTGGCGGCTGGCCGCCGACCCGGCGACCATGGCCGTCGGCGCGCCCGACATGGCCGGGCTGCTGGCGGCGGCGCGCGCGCCGGTGCGCCTGGCCTGCGGCCAGTCGGACGGGCTGGTGAACGTGGAGGAGCTGCGCCGCCACGACCCCGGCGCCGTCGAGCTGGCCGGCCTCGGCCACAACGCCCACGTGGAGGACCCCGAGCGGGTGCTGCGCCTGCTCGAGCGCGCCTGACCGCCGCATCCTCCCGCTGGGAGCGCCGGGGCGACGAGCAGGTCGCCCCGGGACCAGCACGCGGCCCACGCCGGCGAGGCTTGGCCTCGCCACCCGCGCCGAGACGGCGGCCTACGTCGCCCGCCACCGGGTCGACCGCTGAGGGCGGGCTGGCTCAGGCGTGCCCGCCGGCGGTCACCGTGCCGACGGTCAGCCGGGGGTCGCCTTCGAGGATCTCCCCGACGCGCTCCACCTGGCCGTCCAGCTCGCGGCGCCGCGCCGCGCCGAGCTCGTCGAGCGGCTCCACGGTGACGTCGAGCCTCCGGCCGGAGCGGCGCTGGTGCCAGACGCCGGCGACGGTCCCGTCGACCAGCAGCACCGGATAGTTCCCCGCCTGGCCGCTCGGGCTCAGCGCCCGTTCCGTCGCCCGGCCCGGGAAGAGCAGCTCGCGGGGCTGGCAGCCGACCGCGTACGCGTCGAAGTAGGGCAGCAGCCGGACACCGCGTGGCGCGGTGGTCGGCGCCGTGGCGTCCCCGGCCGCCACCCACGCTGGCGTGCCCTCGAGCTCGACCTGCTCGAGCTCGCCGGCCAGGGCGTCGAACAGCTCGCTCGCCCAGCGCGGCGGGCCGCCGAACCACTTGGCGAAGTGCCGCGGGGTGGCCGGTCCGTACGCGTGCAGGTAGCACCGCACCAGCTCGGCGACGGCGGCGCGCCCGCCGGCGGGCCGGAACCCGGGCAGCCAGCGGCGCGGGCTGGTGTAGGTGACCTTGCGGCCGCGGTTGGGGCCGAAGCACAGCACGCCCTTGGTCGCCGCCGTGCCGACCGCCTGGCGCCAGCGCGGCCACATGCCGTTGAACGCGGGCATGAGCAGGTCACCGGCCCACGGTCCGGTGGCGGCGACGACCGCCTCGCCCAGCTCGTCGACGGTCAGCTCGGCGTCGGCGAGCGCGGCCGCGATCGCCTCGACGACCTCGTCGCCCTGCTCGGGGGTGAGCCGCACGTCCTCCGGGAAGCCGCTGCCGGCGGGCGGGACCGCGGCCAGCGCGCCGATCCAGACGGGCAGGTCCCGGGTCGGCAGCAGGTGCACGGTGCCGCGAGGCCCGAATGTCTTGACCAGGCTGCGCTCGGTCCACAGCGCCTCCCGGACGTCCTGCCGCGTGCCGCCGGCCAGCCGCAGCCCGATCGACAGCTCGGCGGCGGACAGCACCTGGGCGTGCGCGCCGCAGATGGCCGCGGCGACGTCGGCGGGCCGGGCGTCCGGCGACGGGACGGACAGCCCGTGCCGCTCCAGGCGCCTGGCGCGGGCCTGGGCCCACGACCAGCGCGCCGCCGTCCCGCTGCCCACCGACATCGCTCCTTCCGCACGAGCCCGCACGACCCTACCTCGGCGGGCCTAGACGCGCCCCTCCCGGAGCGCCTCGACCGCCTTGGCGATCCGCCGCTGGCGGGTCTCGGCCGTCTTGGCCTGCTCCACCGGGAGCACGAAGCGCTGCTTCTTGCTGTAGGACAGGCCGTCGAAGCGGCGCCTGGCGCCCGCGTCGCCGTCGAGCGCGGCGCTGAGGTCGGCCGGCACCTCCAGCACCCGAGGCTCGGTGTCGAGCTCGAGGTCGACGTCCACCTCGTCGCCGGCGGCGACGCCGGCGGCCTCGCGGTGCTCCGCGCTGACCGGGAGCATGAACTCCCCGCCCATGGGCGCGACGGTGCTGCGGTAGGCGTGACCCTCGATGGTGACGCGGACCGCCGGCCGCCTGCTCGGCCCGAGGGCCGCGACGACCTCGGCCGGGACCCGGATGCCCGTGGCGGTCTTGCCGGCGAGCAGGATCGTGGCACGGAACCTCACCTTTGGCCTCCTCTCTTGCGTCGTCGGATTGGAACTGGACGGTACAGTACTAGACAGGGTACTGGACTGTCCAGTACTATCTGAGGGACGAGAGGAGCACCGATGACGGAGCAGGTCACCGCGGAGCGCCGCGACGGGGAGAGCCGCTCGGCCCGCAAGCGCAGGGCGATCATGGAGGCGGCCACCACGCTGTTCCTGCGCAACGGCTACCTGGGCACCAGCATGGACGAGGTCGCGGCCCTGGCCGCGGTGTCCAAGCAGACCGTCTACAAGCACTTCGCGGACAAGGAGCGGCTCTTCACCGACATCGTCCTCGGCGTCACCGACATGGCCGGCGAGTTCGTCGAGGACGTGACGCGCACCCTGCGGGACACCGACGACCTGGAGAAGGACCTGGGCGCGCTGGCCCGGCGCTACGTCATCTCGGTCGTCCGGCCGCCGGTGCTGCAGCTGCGCCGCCTCCTGGTGGGGGAGGCCGCCCGCTTCCCCGAGCTGGCTCGCACCTACCACGAGCGCGCCCCCGAACGGACCGTGGCCGCGCTGGCGGCCTCGTTCCAGCGGCTCGCCGGGCGAGGCCTCCTGCGCCTGGACGACCCGCTGCTGGCCGCCAACCACTTCGCCTACCTGATCCTCGGCATGCCGCTGAACCGGGCCATGTTCCGCGGCGACGACGGCTTCACCAGGGCCGAGCTGGAGCACCTCGCCGACGAGGGTGTCCGCGTGTTCCTCGCCGCCTACGGCCGACGCTGACCCCTGGTCCGGGACGATGGCCGCCACCGGGTCCTTCGGTTGACACGGGTGAATCCAGAGCGTATCGGTAGCCGGTATCGATCATCGCGGTCTTCGCGAGTTGCGCCGCCGTCGCATTGGAGGCAACGTGCCCAAGCTTCCACGGGCCGGGGTCCTCGTCCTCCTGGCGGTCCTTACCGCCGGTGTGCTGGCTCCCGCCCAAGCCTCCGCCAGCTACCAGTCCACCAGTGATGCCGCCATCTACCCGCTGGCGATCTGTCGTGACGGGATCCGGTTCCTGTTCGCCGCCGACTTCTATCCCGCCGGCGGCGACCACGCCGGGGACGAACCACCCTTCCGGGTGCAGTCGGTCCAGGCCGCCACCCCGGTGCCGCCCATCGTGGACGGGCGGGCGATCGCGCCCGCCGACACGCTGGTCCTCGACGTCACGGTCGACGTGCCGTACGCGCCGCAGGAGATCGACTTCGACAACTTCTATCAGCCGCCGCTGTTTCCGAATCATCCACCGACGGCCACGCCGTCGGGACCGTATCCACAGCCGTCAGGAGTCCAGATCGCCGAGTACACCGGCGACTACGCGCTGGCCTGGAACACCAGGCTCACGCCGGGACCACGGGCGGTGGTACTGAGCTTCGACCGCTTCGATCCCGCCAGCCACAGCGTCGAGCTCATTGCCGACGTGGACAACTGCAAGCTGTTCCGCCACTAGGGCCAATGCCGTTGCGTTATGGGTCTGGCGGAGGCAGGGCTCGTCGGATGGCGACGGCTTCGGCGGGTGGCTTGGTCGGCTGGGGCCAGCGGCGG
>Ga0307278_10002001_pt1 | contig 10032 bp, 7 predicted proteins | sample ER_DNA_117_FD_194482 | JGI IMG/M metagenome (GOLD analysis project Ga0307278, IMG submission 194482) | Bulk soil microbial communities from the East River watershed near Crested Butte, Colorado, United States - ER_DNA_117 | ecosystem: Environmental > Terrestrial > Soil > Floodplain | place: USA...
CGGAAGCATTGCTATCGGTCGTAAACGCCACGAATGAAAATTTCCATCTTGTCTATGGTGCCCGCCTGATCAGCGCAGCGCTACAGGAAAACTCCTTCAATAACGATTTCGACGGCGATCCGCGGGGACCTTTATGGGACATCGCTGCATATCAGTTTGCACTAACGGCAACACCAACTCCGACGGCGTCTCCTACATCGACGCCAACGCCTACGCCAAGTGCGACTGCGACGCCCACTGCTACACCAACGCCAACCGCTAGGCCTCATCCCAGCCACCCGCCTCATCCATGACGCTATGAAGAAATTTCATAGCAGCCTTTACCTGACACGCAGCTAACCGGCGAACGCCTTTTCCGCGGCGCCACCGCAAGCTCGACATCGCGCGCGTGTCGCTGTCCGCGACTTGCGAATGAGGTTTCCCCGTCGCGGGCTCGATGTTGTCGAGGTATCGACCGCTCAGCGGTTCCATAAATTGGCTGTCGATAAGTTTTGGATCTGGGGGAGTTCAGCAGGCGCTGCTTCGAGAGTGTAAGCGTCTAACGCGATCCGCTCAACGAGGACTGCGAAAACTCAGGGGAAGATTGAGAGATGTCTCCAGACCTTCGCATAAAAGCTACGGCTTGGCAGGCGACTTGGCTCGACATGACAAAGAGCGGAGTGGCTCGACGAATTCGCCATGGATAAAATTTCGGATTTAGAGGGCCGCTATAGTGACACTACCTCAGAGGCAATGAGCTTGGAAAGGGGTGCGCTATTCGCCGTAACGGTGAGTGATGGACGAGGGAAACACTGCGCTCACTTTCGAGCCTCGAAGCTCGGGATCTTCGAGGCTGCCGATCTGATCGAGCAATGTCTGCGTGTGGGAAAGAAACTGCTTATATGCGGAAATGACGGCAGCGCGGCTGACGCGGCACATTTTTGAGACTGAGCTTGTGGTGCGTTTCGCCAGGGACCGTCGCGCGTATCCGGCGATTTGTCTCGCCGGCGACGGGGGGGCATTCTGGCTACCGCCGGCAACGATTATGGTTTCGACGAAATTTTCGCACGCCAGGTAGCGGCCTTTGGCGCGCCGGGTGGCGTGCTGATTTGCCTGACCACTTCCGGCAAATCGAAAAATGTGAAGCGCGCTGGAAGAGGCGAAAGCGCGCGAACCGAAAACGATTGCCCTCCTTGGCTGCGACGGCGGATCAACCATCGGAATGGCGGACGTCGATTTTTTAATACGCTGTAATTCAACCACCCGGAGTCCTGGAAGCGCACGCAGCTTCTTCTGTATGTGTTGTGCGAAGGGGATTGTAAACTATTTCGACGATTTTTTGGAACTTGGGATTTGCAATCCCGTAGTTGCCAATGTGACGCAGTCATCCGCTTCGCTCGCGCTGCTCGATGAGCCAGTTTGGTTCTGTCTAACGGCGCAGCCTAAGCGGGAGCATCTCGCTGCCATCGCCCTCCGGCGTCAGTTCGGCATCGAGTGTTTCTCGCCCCGATTGCGCTTCCGCAAGATGACCAACAGGGGGCCGGTGTGGTTCGTAGAAGCGATGTTTCCCGGCTATTTGTTCGCGAAATTTGTCTATTCGGAACAGCATCGCGCTGTTGAAGCTTCTCACGGCATCCGGGGGATCGTCCACTTTGGGGATCGCCTGGCGACCCTGCCGGAAAATATTGTGGTTGGGCTTCAATCGAGAGTGGGTGCAGAAGAAGTCGTGACCATCGATTCCTCTTTCAAAATTGGCCAGGCGGTTCAAATTGTTGAAGGGCCTTTTCGAGGACTGGAGGTCGTGGTTACTTGCCTGCTCTCTGCGAAAGAACGGGTTCGCGTCCTGTTCGAGTTTCTTGGGCGATCCATTGAAATGGAGATTTCGACGACCAAAGTGCTCGCCGCCTAAAGCTGCTCGGGCGACTGCATAATCATTTCCCGGCTGTTCAGGAACCTGACGAGACTGTCCAAAATCTGACGGATTGTGCTGATAGAAACTCGGCGTGGCACAGTCTGCTGAAAAAATTCGCCGGCCGTGCGCATTCAGTTGGACCGGACATTCCCCAGGTAAGTTCGCGGATTAGAAAAACGCGTGATCGTATCTTGGCACGAAAGAGGTCGAAGACACCGATAATGGCGCAGATCATGCTGAAGTTTAGTCATGATCGTAGCCGCAGCCCTTCTCCTCGCCGGAGCGGGCTCGCTGGCGCTCATTGCCCGGGAACTGCGCAAAGCGCCGGAAGGCTACGAGGACGACCACGACTTCCATATCGTCCAGAAGGGTGCGGTCGGTGTCCCGGGATCGATGACAACGAAGACTCGCAGAACACGCAGCAGCGGGTCTCGCCCCATGCGACACGCGCATGCGCACTAGAATCGGCGCTGCTTTTCTGAGTTGCAGAAGCAACGGCAAAAGCACCAGAGGAGCCAGCTGGCCTGCTCCACGAAAACGGGTCCTATCTGCCAGGAGATTTGGCGGCGCGCGACTTCCGCTACCTGGGAGCGATCATCGGGCTCAAATGGTTGTTGAAGCGTCGCGGATTACAAAGCCGCTCCAGGCCTCTAGCGTACAAGCAATTCAAGCTGAAAAGCGAGGTAGGAATGCTCGAGCTTACCGCTTCAAGAAGCGTCGCGCCATGCCAAGCGCACCCAGGGCCGTGCCGAGCAACATTTACCGTGGGCGCCACCCATCCGGAGCCACCTGGAGCACCGCCTGGGCCAAAGAGCGTCCAGCCGGAAAGGCCATACTGTTGTTGTCCAGCTAGTCCAAAAGCAGGAATCGTGAATTTTCCGACGATTTGCTCAAAGCGGCTTCCGGTGGAAGCGACAAGGAGAGCAGAACAAAATCGCGGACCAACGCTATTTGGCCTGAACTGATCGGGCTTGAGTTCATCAGTGTCGCATCCGTGCTCTTCGACAGAGAGCGAAAACCGGGCCGCACGAGATCGAGTTTAACAGTGGAAAGACAAAGCAATCCCACCCGGCTGGTCGAGAATATCCAGGCGACCCGCAGGGATGCGAGTGGTCAGAAGACTGCTGCTGCTAAAAGCAGCTCGCGCCCCGGTGTACAAGCAAAAGTGGCCGCCCAAAAAGGACGGCCACTTTGCCTCGAAGTCGTTGACCTGCTTACCTCTTGAGGTAGCGCCGCGCCATCCCAAGCCCGCCGAGGGCTGCGCCGAGCAACATCACCGTCGCACCGCCGTCCGGAGCTGAAGTTGGGTTCAGCAGCGTGAAACTGGTAATCTTGTACTGTTGAGACGTGTTACCACCCAGAAGGTTGCCTGTTAGGTTATTGAGCCCAGAGCCCGCCTCCGGTCTACCATACGCGTCGAATGAAATCGTTCCGGTTAAACCTGCGATATTCCACACCACTGCACCGGATTGTGGACCATCGTACGCGACAACCAGGTACGTAAACGTCCCCACAGCGTTCAAGTCTATGGTTACAGGGCCTACGAAACCATTTGGGAACGAATAACCGAGCTGGCCGCTCGTCAGGGCTCCTGCACTCGTTGCCTGTGGCCCATTGAAACCGGTCGCGGAGTACACCGCGTTGCCCAGGCCGACGAACTGACCCGACTGGCCCAGTAGTTGATTCGTCATTGCCACGTCGCGGTCCACTTGGCCGCCATACTGTCCTTGCAGACCAGGGATAACCGTGCCTACGAGGTAGGTATCGGTGGGCGAAGTATAGTGGGCAGCGTACCCGGGAGTCTGCTCTCCCAAGTATGTATCTGCCCGTGCACCCGGACACAGACCGGCGATACCGATTAGAATTGCTCCGAGGTATTTTAGTTTGTTCATATTTTTAATTTTTTTACTCCTTATTCTTACTCCCAAGCACAATGCCAAGAAGCAGCTATAACGTGAGCAGGGGGTGTGCCAACTGGCGTAAGCCATTGATTATCAACGACAAGTGGAATATAACCTATCCACTCGCACGCAAAGACTCCGTAAGCTTTTCCGACGCAACTAACTGCCTTGACTGGCGTGGAGTTACGTAAGTTGTTCATTTCCTAAATGTTGCATGTTTTTCCGCGCCCGAGTAAATCTTGTAAGCTTTTCCTTATGACGGGCTGGCACCAAGCCAAACTTGGAACACGGATTACAGCTGAGGGGCAAGAATATTTGGAAAAAGATTTTTCATCAGAAATTGCACGAGTTCATCGCAAGCGGCGACGGTTTGCGAGCGCGACCGGCCGGGCGCGTCGAGGATGGCAGGCAGCCGGAAATCCTGGGCCAAGAGACAAAGTGGCCGTCCAGAGGAACAGCCACTTTGCTTCCAGCGTCGCGAGGACCGGGACGCTTTACTGGAAATTCGTCTCGTTAACTGAATAGATAACGCCGCACCATACCAAGCGCACCGAGCGCCGCCCCGAGCAACATGACAGTGGCACCGCCATCAGGAACTCCCGTTCCCGTTGGGTTGAGCAGCGTGTAGCTGGTAATTCGGAAGTAGCCTCGTTGGGCGTGATCACTTCCCAGAAGATTGCCTGTAAACTGTCCGTTCACCTTCTCGGGCTTAGCAAACCCGTATATCTCAATGGTACCGGTTAAACCTGAGATATCCCACACGGCGACACCGCCGTTTGGACCGTCGTACGCGGCAACCAAGTACTGAAACGTCCCTGTCACTGACAGGTCGATGAATACATTACCTGTACCACTTCCAAGATTGGTCCCAAGCACCGCTCCTGTAATCGTAGCCGGGGGCAGCGAACCAAAGGAATTAAAGGAACGCGAATACAGCGGGCTACCTGGGGGTTGCGCTCCAAGGGCCATCCCGATTAAGCTATTCGTCATTGCCGCGTCACGGACCGCTTGACCACCTGACTGTCCTTGTAACCCAGGGACAACCGTGCCCACAAGGTACTGACTACTATTATTAGTACCACCGTTATACGTCATCGACAACACGGCATCGGCCCGTTGACTCGCCAAACACAGAAGACCGAACACCGCTGACGCCGCCAGCCATTTCGTTACGTTTTTCATTTTCATTTTTTTACTCCTCGCCCAAGCGCAATGCCAGGAAGCAGCTATAACGTGAGCAGGGGGTGTGCCAACTGGCGTAAGCCATTGATTATCAACGACAAGTGGAATATAACCATCCAGTCGCACGCTAAGACTCCGTAAGCTTTTCCGACGCAACTAACTGCCTTGACTGGCGTGGAGTTACGTAAGTTGTTCATTCCATGAAAGTTGCATGTTCTTTCCGCGACCGAGTAAATTTTGTAAGCTTTTCCTTATGACGGGCTGGCACCAAGCCAAACTTGGAACACGGATTACAGCTGAGGGGCAAGAATATTTGGAAAAAGATTTTTCATCAGAAATTGCACGAGTTCATCGCAAGCGGCGACGGTTTGCGAGCGCGACCGGCCGCCGCGTCGAGGATGGCAGGCAGCCGGAAACCTTGGGCCAACGCCGGGGCTACATTTTTCCGCGCCTACGACGCTTCATGCGGTTCACTCCCGCTGGAGATCCGCTAGCGCGCGTTTCGCCTCGGCTGCCATGGGATCTTGAAGACCGGCGGTCAAAGCTTGACTAAGAACGCCGCGTGCCTCGGTCCTTTGCCTGGCTTGGAGCTGAGACATTCCGAGATAAAAAAGAGAATCGGCGCCGAGCGACTTCTTCCGAGCGCTTTCTTGTAGCAATTGGATTGCGCGCGGGTATTCCTTTTTTTCATAGCTCAATCGCCCGAGAAGCTCGGCCAGTTCGGGATCATCCGGCAATGTTTTGCGCGCTTTTGTGGCCAGGTCGTAAGCGGCAGCGATTGTGGATGGGTCTTGAGCATACAATGTGGCGAGGCGTTTCTGCGCCGACGCGAAATCTGGCCATCGGCGCAAGATATCGGTGTAAATATCGACTGCCGGTTTGACTTGACCCCGCTGCGCGAGAAGGCCGGCCCGGACCATGAGTGCCGGTGTATATTGGGGATTTGAGTCTAATTCTTTTTGCACCTCGCCCTCGGCGGCCGTGAGTTTCTTCGGATTCTCATCTGAGGCGGTGAACACCAGGAATTTCTTGGCGTCACCAGCCTCGGTGGAGTTAGCATCCGCCGTCACGATTTTTTGCATGGCGTCTCGAGCCTCATTGACTTTTCCCAAGCTATAAGCCGCCCACGCCAGATCGTGCAGGAGCGAGGCGTCGTTCGCGCGCTGGCGCACGGCGTCCTGCAGAAGACTGTAAGACCAGGTGAAATTGCCACTTTCGTAGGCAACTTTACCGACAACAGTGGCGACCTGGGGATCAGCTGGCGCGAGCTCGCGCGCTTTCTTTGCGTAAGCGAGAGCTTTCTCCTTGTTCTGGAGCGGTCCGGCATAAAGTTGCGCGAGCTTCGTTACGGCGACGACTAATTTCGGATTTAATTTCAGCGCTTGCTCCAAAGCCGTGGCCGCCTTGTCCGCTGCGCCCTGTTTTTCGTACGCTTCCCCCAAACGCATCTGAACAATCACATCATTAGGCTGCTCTTTGGCCATGGCCTCGAGTTGTGAGATCGACAGTTCCGTGCCGGTCTCGAGCATCGCGAGACGACGTTTGCTCTCGTCTTTGCTCGGGAAATCTTTGGCTGTGCTGGCGGCTTTTTTGAAGGCGACCTTAGCTAGATCCGTCTGGCCCATCATGTAGGCGGTCATCCCGAGATGAAATTGAATTTCCGGGTTATCGGGAGCTTTTTCGGCGCTCTCCTGGAGTATGGGCAGGGCCTGCTGGTAATCGCCGCGTTTATAAAGAACCCAGCCCAAAGTATCAGCGACCGCTGCGTCTTGCGGTTGGACATCACGGGCCTTGCGCGCCAGCTCGTAAGCTTTGTCGAGGTTGTTCAGGTGCTCGGTGTAAAGATAAGCGAGGTTGTTTAATGCGAGGACAAAGTTCGGGTTGATGGCGAGGAGCTTCTCATACACGTCGCGCGCCTGTGGAAAATTCCCTGTCCGCTCGTATAGGAGCGCCAGCGTCAGCAGCGCCTGCGCATTGGGAGTCCTCGCGAGTTGCGCCTTTAATTCGTTGATCGCCTGCGAAACTTTATTGGTGGCAAGATAGCTCTGGACCAGCAAATCGTAGGCGGCGGCAAAATTAGGATCGAGCTGGAGCGTCTTCTGAAGCTCTGCCTCGGCTGAATCCCATTTTTTTTCGCCGATCAGAATTTTGCCTTCAAAAAAATGGGCAGCCGGCGCATCGGGCGTTTTTTGGAACTGCCGCCGTATCCTCTGCCGTGCAGCGTCAAAATGCCTGTCCAACAAGTCCAGCTCGATGAGTTGGTCGATCGGGAACAGATTATTCGGCATGAGCTGGGCAGCTTTTTCGAATGCCTGCCGTGCTTCGTCATTTCTTTTGGTCTGGCGATAGATTAGGCCAAGCATCATCGGGAGCTGTAGATCGTTCGGCGCTAACCTGGCTTGTTCCTCAAGGACCACAGCGGCATCATCAAACCGATCAAGCGAACCATAAGCCCTGGCCAGGACCAATGCGGCGTTCCGGAGATCGGGACGTTTCTTTAGCAAACGGTTCATCGGTTCGATCACCTTGTCAGCATGACTGGTGGCAAGATTGATCTGGCCGAGCAGCAGAACGGCATCGTCATAATTCGGATTGATTGAGACAACCTGATCCAGCGCCACCTTTGCCTGGTTCATATTGTTAGTTTGGACATATGCTTGTGCCAATTGATATTTGATGAGCGGGGTGTCCGGATAGGTTTGGTCGAGTCGCTCCAAAACTTCGACCGCTTTTTTCATGTCCCCCTTTGCCAGCAGCACGGTGCCTTGCAGCCTGCGGCCATCGACGTATTCCGGGTCGCGGCCAAAGACATTTTCAAGGAGCGAGAGCGCCTCGTCGTATTTCTTGGCTTTGAAGGCAACCTCAGCTAGCAAGGTCCAGCCCGGGGAAAAATCCGGCGCCTGCTTTGTCATTTCGGTGGCAATCCTTCTTACTTCCTCGACATCACCGATAGCGGATTCGAATGCTGCGTATTTCAAGCGTTCCATGGAACGAACCGGCGCGAGCTCCGCGGCTTTCTTGAATTCTTCGCCGGCTTGTTTCTGGTCTTTCTGGACTAGATGCAAATTTCCCATCGCCATGTGGGCAGCAGACGATTTAGGATCGGCTGCCAGCGCCTGCTGGAGTGCGTTGCCCGCTGTAGACAGATCGCCTCCATTGAAAGACAGATTCGCCACGGCCAGGTAGAAAGAGGCGTCGTTCTTTTTGGGAAATTTCTGGAGCTGTTTTTCGGCAGCTTCAATATCTTCTTTACTTCGTGCCGCTTCGGTTAGAGCGATAAGGGCATCGCCATTGTCTGGAACTTGTTCGAGCACGTTTAGGGCTTCCTTCGCTCCGTCGGCGGACCGTCCTATGGCCACATAACAGCGGGCCAGCCGTATGCGATTTTGAATGTTCTTGGGATCAAGCTCGCTTGCCCTTTTCAGAAACCCAGCAGCGCGCAAGGGTGCTCCGTCGTCCTGCCACATTGCGCCGATTCTTTCGAATGCGAGCGCGCTTTGTGGATCCAGCTGGATTACTTTGAGGTAGCTCACCTTGGCTTTGTCATAGTTACCCGCTTTAAAATAATTGTCGGCCTCGGCAAGAAAGCGGCTCTTCCTGGCTTCTTTGGAGCAGGCGGTGATGAACGTGACGGCTAGAACAAGGGTTACAATTTTGAGTAAGGTTCTGGATGCTTGCATGTAGGGGATGATTTCGATCTTAGTTGGTGTTTGTATTGCCACGCTCTTTGCCAATGCCGAGTTTCTCCATTAATTCATAAAAAGTCGGCCGGCTGATGCCGAGATCAGCAGCTGCGGAAGTGATTTTACCGGAATTTCTCTTGAGCGCTTGCTCTATCATTTCACGTTCGACGTGCTCGCGTGCTTCTCTGAGAGTCGTTGCAGATGAGGATACCACACCCTGATCCGGTTCCAACTCGAGATCTTTTGCGGTCACTCGCGATCCGCTAGCCATGATGACCGCTCGTTTCACACGGTTCTGAAGTTCCCGCACGTTCCCTGGCCACGAATAACGGGTGATTGCACGCAGCGCGTCGGGTGTAAAAACCAGCTTTGTCCGACCGCTTTGCGCGGCATATCTTTGTAGAAATTCGCGAGCCAGAAAAACGACATCTTCGCCTCGCTCGCGAAGCGGCAGCAGGCGAATAGTGACAACGGCAAGACGAAAATATAAATCCTCCCGAAATTTTCCAGCTTCGATCATCTGTTTTAAATCCGCGTTGGTGGCAGCGACAAGTCGCGTATCGATCTGAATTTCCTGTCTGCCGCCTACTCGCTGCAAGCGATGTTCCTGGAGAAACCGGAGGAGCTTCACTTGGATGGCTGGGGGGAGTTCGCCGATCTCATCCAGAAACAGCGTGCCGCCACTGGCTGTTTCCATCAGCCCTTTGCGCTGAATATGCGCACCGGTGAATGCACCTTTTTCGTGACCGAACAGCTCGCTCTCCAACAGATTCTCGGGAATGGCGTTGCAGTTGATCGCGACAAAAGGGCCGTCTTTGCGCGCGCTGCGACGATGGATGGCCGCTGCTGCCATTTCCTTGCCAGTGCCGCTCTCGCCCAGCAAAAGCACCGGAACATTGGTCCCGGCTACCTTGCGAATAAAAGCAAAGACTGACTGCATTTGCGGGCTGGTGCCGAGCATGTCCTCAAACACATCGGAGCGCTGGCTCTGTTGTAACTCGCGGTACTCTTTCTCGAGGTCCACCACATGGATGCATCGGCGAAGAAGGAGTTTTAGTTCCTCCATCTCCACAGGTTTGCACAGGAAATCGTAAGCGCCTGCGCCAACCGCCTGGATTGCATTCCGTTTTTCGCTCTGTCCAGAAACAATGATGACCTTGGCCGTGCTATCGATCGCGAGCAGGTCGGACAACGCCGCCAAACCTTCGTCGCACTCATTTGGGCGAGGCGGCAGACCCAGATCAAGCAACGTCACCGCGGGGGGGTTGGCCTCAAAAGCTTCAAGCGCCCCTTTTCGGTCTTCGGCGAAATGAACTTCGTAATCCTGGTTCAGCGCCCATTTCATCTGAGTCCGGATGGCCTCGTCATCATCTAC
>Ga0307278_10002002_pt1 | contig 10031 bp, 11 predicted proteins | sample ER_DNA_117_FD_194482 | JGI IMG/M metagenome (GOLD analysis project Ga0307278, IMG submission 194482) | Bulk soil microbial communities from the East River watershed near Crested Butte, Colorado, United States - ER_DNA_117 | ecosystem: Environmental > Terrestrial > Soil > Floodplain | place...
CGCGGAGACGCACGAGAAGTCGGAGAGCCCACAGATGATGGTCGGGCGGATCGAGGGCAACTTCCTCGCCCTGCTCGTCCGCACGCTGCGAGTGCGCCGCGTCCTCGAGCTCGGCACCTTTACGGGTTACTCGTCGATCGCGATGGCGCAGGCGCTCCCGGCGGACGGCCGGCTGATCACCTGCGACGTCAACGAGGAGACGACGGCGATCGCACGGAGGTACGCGCAGGAGGCGGGCGTCGCCGATCGCATCGACTACCGCCTCGGGCCTGCGCTCGAAACGCTCGCAGGCCTCGACGGCGAGTTCGACCTCGTGTTCATCGACGCCGACAAGGTCAACTACGTCAGTTACTACGAGGCGACACTGCCGCTGCTTGCCGAGAGGGGCCTGATGGTCGTCGACAACACGCTGTGGTCGGGGCGCGTCGCCGATCCGCAAGAGGACGACGAGAGCGTGCAGGCGATCCGTGCGCTCAACGACCGTGTGCGCGACGATCCGCATGTCGACAACGTCCTGCTCACGGTCCGCGACGGGATGAACCTCGTGTGGCAGACGTGACATGATCGGAGAGTGAGCGAGCTCAGCGCGGAGCAGCAGCGCGGCCCGGTCGGCCACACCCGATCGATCGGGCTCTCCATTCTCTGGGCGGTCCTGACACTGGGGATCTACTGCGTCATCTGGACGTATAAGACGCAGGAGGAGATCAAGCGCTACTCGGGGAACGGCGTCGGTGGGGTGCTCGGCCTCGTCATCTACATCCTCATCTCACCTGTGACGTTCTTCATCGTGCCGTCTGAAGTTCGGTACATGTACGAGGAGCTCGATGGGCAGCCGAGCCCGGTGCGCGGTACCACCGGGTTGTGGTTCTTGCTCCCGCTGATCGGCGCGATCGTCTGGTTCGTCAAGGTGCAGGGCGCGCTCAACCGCTACTGGCAGTCGAAGGGCGCGCCGGCTCCGTAAGCTCAGCCCGGGTGGAACCCGCCCCCGCGGTAGACGAGACCTTCGCCCGCGGCGCCGAGCTCGATCGACTCGACCTCACCGATGAAGACGGTGTGGTCTCCGGCCTCGTGCTCTGACGTCGTTCGGCACTCGAGCCAACCGAGCGCGCCCTGCACCAACGGGCCGCGCGGTCCGTCGCGGACGTCGACCCCGACCCAGAGCGTGACAGGTGGGATGCCGCTACGGGCGAAGTGCTGCGCCACGCCGGCCTGCGAACCGGCGAGCAGGCTCACGGCCCAGCCGCCCGCGCGGCGAATGGGCTCGTGCGAAGAGGAGTCCTTGCCAATTGAGATGCCCACGAGAGGCGGGCTGAGCGAGAGCGACACGAGCGACCCGACGGTGAGGCCGAACCGCTCGCCGTCGAGCATGGTTGTCACCACCGCGACGGGTGCCGGAAAGCGGCGCATCGCTTCCCGCAACTCGTCGCCGGTCATGGCTCGATGATATGGACATGACTCGCCGTGACCTGATCGAGATCGGGGTCGCTCTCGCGTTGGTCGCAGCGGCGGCGGTGGCGCACTACTCCGATGCGACGCCTGTGCTGGCGTTCATCGTCGCGGCGATCGCGATCGCGATGCTGGCGCGTCTCGTCGGCAATGCGACCGAACAGCTCGGCAACAGGCTCGGCTCGTCGGTCGCCGGCGTCATCCAGTCCGCGCTGGGAAACCTGCCGGAGCTGTTCATCGCGTTGTTCGCGTTGCACGCGGGACTGATAGGCGTCGTGCAGTCTGCGCTCGTCGGCTCGGTGATCGCGAACAGCGTGCTGGTGCTTGGCATCGCGTTCTTCGTCGGCGGCGTGCGCAACGGGACCCAGCGATTCAACTCCTCACGTGCTCGGACGATCGCGACGCTGACAACGCTTGCGGCGGCGATCCTTGCCATCCCCACGCTGGCCCACGCGTTCCACGCTCCCGCGGCCGCGCATGCGAGGTCGCTCAGCTTGATCTGCGCCGGAGTCCTCTTGGTGCTCTTCTTCGTGACGCTTCCCGGCTTTCTGATGGGAAGTGAGGAGCACGCAGCGGGTACTGCGCGGTGGACCCTGCGCACGACGATCTTCGTCCTCGGCGGGGCAGGTGTCGGGGCGGCATTCGTCAGCGACTGGTTCGTCAGCGCGCTCAAGCCGGCCACGGAGAGCCTTGGAATGAGCGAGGCGTTCGCGGGGCTCGTCGTCGTCGCGATCGCCGGCAACGCGGTCGAGAACGTCGTGGGCGTCCAGTTGGCCGCACGCAATCGGCCCGACTTTGCGGTCTCGGTGATCGTCAACTCCGCGCTCCAGGTCGCGTTGCTGCTGACGCCGCTGCTCGTGTTCGGCAGTCTCTTCTTCGCGACGACACTCACACTCGTCTTCCCGACGCTGCTGGCGATCGTGCTCCTGCTTGCCGCCGGGGTCACGGCGCTCGTCGTCTACGACGGTGAGAGCACTTGGGAGGAAGGGGCGATGCTCGTCGGCCTCTACACCGTGATCGCCGCGAGCTTCTGGTGGGGCGCCTAGCGCCCGGCTAGGCGAGCAGAAAAGCCAGCGCGACCGCGACGAGGGTCGCGGCGCCGAGTGCCGTGATCTCCGCACGGTGCTGTACGAGCAGATAGCTGAAGCGAGGCTCGGAGACAGCGGCCCGAGGAAGCGAAGCGACGCCGAGGAGGAGGATCGCCACCGCGAGGAGGGCGACGAGGAGGGGCTGGAGTGCCTTCGCCGTCCGCTGGACGGTCGAGCCGAGGACGCCGGAGTTGAGGTTCGGGGGATGCGGCAAGCCGAGGACGGCCCCGTTCACCTGCGACTGTGATTGCGGTTCGGTCGGCCCGTCTCCGGCAACGGTCGCACCCGTGGCCGCCGAAGACGCGGCCCGCGCACCGCCCACGCACACGTTCTCCGCCCGCAGCGAGCTCAGCTCGTCGCGGCTCGGCGCCGGCCCGCTGACCACCACGAGCGTGATCCGGCGAACGACGCGGCCGGACACGGTTCGCGCAGAGATTCGATACGTGCCCGTCGCCAACTGCTGGCCGTGCACGCGCCCGCCGAAGCGGACGCGGTTCACGCCGGCGTGGCCGGCGACGCTGAAGCGGCCGATCCGGCGGCAGGCGGGCGAGACCTGGTCGACGGCGAAGACGACATGACCGGCCCGCGATAGGACGAACACGAAGGTCGTCGTCCGCCGGTGCTTCGAGCCCGTCGTGCCGATCCAGCGTCGCGACGACCGGAAGTTGCCGACGCGCCTACCGCTCGCCCTGCTCCCGTCGACGGACGCACCTGAACCGCCGCTGGACGAAGTGTTCGATGACGGGCCGCCGCCGGTCCTGACGGACGCACCTGCGGCCGGCAACAGCGGCGCTGCTGTTGTCGCCGTGTGAACTGCGGACCCTACGGGAGCCGGCAGCAGCGTCGACGGCGTGCTGGAAGGAGAGGGAGCCGGGGTCGGCGAAAGCGAGGGCACAGTGACCGGCAACGGATTGGAAGGGACGGTGATCGGGACGGTCGGGACGGGAGGAAGGGGAGGGATCGGCGGAAGCTCCGCGGCCGCCGCGGCGCCGGCGAGCACCGCCGTGGCGGCGAGTGCCAGCAATCCCCCGAGGAACCTCATATCTGAACAACTCCAAACCGGCGGAACAGGTTCCGTTCGCGGCCGCATCGGCAACAATCAGGCCGTGGCCGTCGTGAAGCGGGACTACTACGAGGTTCTGGGGGTTCAGCGCGACGCCGACGACGAGACGATCAGGCGCGCCTTTTACGGGCTCGCGCGCGACTGGCATCCGGACCTTGCCGAGGTTCCCGACGCCGAGGGCCGTTTCCGCGAATTGGCGGAGGCGTATTCCGTGCTCTCCAAGCGAGAGGCGCGCCTCCTCTACGACCGCTACGGCTACCGCGGCCGTGGGAACCAGGGCTTCGATGAGGCGCTCTGGGGAGCCGGTCCGGCCGAGATCGTCCGGGGCGAGGACATCCACTTGGAGCTCGAGTTGCGGAGCTTCGAGGCGGAGGAGGGGACGCGGCGCGTCGTCGCTTTTCCGGCGCGGGTCCGCTGCGTCGCGTGCATGGGCCGAGGCTCGTTCGGACCGGATCCCGAGTCCGAGACGTGCCCGCGTTGCGAGGGAAGCGGCACCATCGAGGCGGAGCAGCGTCTCCGGCTGCGGATTCCTCCCGGCCTCGCCGACGACACGCAGCTACGCGTGCGAGGCGACGGGAGTGACGCGGGGGAGGGCTCTGTGCCCGGCGACCTCTTCGTGCGCGTGCACGTCTTGCCGCCAACCAAGGATTCGCGCTCGGTCCGTTACGTCGCGTTTGCGTTGCTGCTGATCGCGCTCGCGGCGCTCGCAGTCTACGTCGTACGCTGACGTCTGGTCCGGCGGCTAGCCGGCGCCAGTTCCCGCCGCCGACGTCGAGGGAGAGCAGTGAGGTCAGAACGGGCGGCTGCGGCTCCGCCCGCTCTGTCGAGGACCGCGTGTGCGGCTGCGGCTCCGCAACGTCGTTCCTGAACGAAGCCTAGAGACCGGGAGGCCTCGCGCATGCCTCCGAAGGGGGAGTCAAGCGCGCGGGTCAACCCAGCGTGGGGGAGCGGTCAAGCGCGAAACATCGCCGACTAAGAACGTGCGGCGTTTGTGGGGCTCTATGCGGCGGAGCCTCCGCGCCGTGTCTCTTTCGACAAAAGGTGGGGCGCGGGCGGCGCGCCCCACCTTTGCAACGGTCCCACCCGATTGGGACCGGACGGCCTATTGCCTCTTCACGCCTTACAGCCCACGATGGTGGTGGCGTCAATTGAGCGCCGCGACATGTCCGACTTCGACCTTCATCAGTGGTTTGATCCCGACGACCTCGTGCCGTGTCCGTCGTGCGGCGAACGCGAAGGCATCAGGCTTCCGGCAAGCGGCTCGTTCCTGTGTCTCGGGTGTGGCCACATCGTTGGCCCTCCCGAAAAGGATGCAGCGTCGACCCGCGTGCCCAGGGCTGAGGACCGAGAGCGGACCTAGCGGCCGGCGGCGTCGAGGGTCAGCCCTTTAGCGCGCCTCTAAGCCTGCGCGCAACGGTCCGCGCCGGACGGTTGACAGGTATCGATGCTGCTCGATACATTGATGACCGTCGATATGATCGTCGCCCAGATCCATCCCGACTCTGCTGTCGCGTGCTGCGTCCCGGTTTCGGCGCCCACGTTGTCCGATGCTGAGGCCGAAGGAACCGCTCGTCTCTTTCGCGTTCTTGGGGACTCCGCACGAGTTCGGATTCTCAATCTCCTCGCCACGAGCGACCAGCCGGTCTGTGTCTGCAATCTGATCGAGCCCCTCGGGTTGTCCCAGCCCACGGTGAGCCATCACCTCAAGACGCTCACGGATGCAGGACTTCTTGAGCGTGAGCAGTGGGGCAAGTGGGCGTATTTCTCGCTGAGGCCGGAGGCAACCGCGCGGCTCGCGGGTCTCCTCGACTTCAAGGAGTGCTGCTGATGACTACGTCTGCCGAGGAACTTCGCGAGGAGGTTCGCCGTCGTTACGCGGAGTCAGCTCGCGCTGTGACTGACGAGACGAACTGCGGCTGCGGAAGTGGCTCGTGCTGCGACGGGGAGGATGCAACCAGGTTCGGTGAGGCTCTCTATGACGCCGACCAGCGTGGCGAACTGCCTGATGCTGCTGCGCTCGCGTCGTTGGGCTGCGGCAACCCGACAGTGGTCGCCGACTTGCATGAAGGCGAGTCGGTGCTCGATCTCGGCTCGGGCGGAGGCATCGACGTGATCCTTTCGGCAAAGCGTGTCGGTCCTGCGGGGTTCGCCTACGGCCTCGATATGACCGATGAGATGCTGGCTCTCGCTCGGCGCAACGCGGAAGACGCCGGCATCAAGAACGCCATCTTTCTCAAGGGCGTGATCGAGGAAGTACCGTTGCCGGCGGACTCTGTCGATGTCGTGATCTCGAACTGTGTGATCAACCTCTCGACGGACAAGGCCGCGGTGCTCGCCGAGATCGCCCGCGTACTCAGGCCCGGGGGGCGGGTGGGCGTGTCGGATGTCGTCGCCGAGGACCGCCTCAGTTCCGAGGAGCGCGCTGAGCGCGGCTCCTATGTCGGCTGCATCGCCGGCGCGCTGTCGAAGTCCGAGTACGAAGAGGGGCTCAAAGCGGCGGGATTTGAAGAGGTAAGCGTGACGTTCACACACGAGGTTGCGGAGGGGATGCACGGCGCAATCGTCAAGGCTGTGAAGACACTGGAGCCAGGCAAGAGGGGTCTGCCGGTGATCCAGGAGGCTACGAGTTCGGGCTGCTGTTGATGTGGCGCGCTCTCGCGCGTTCGCTGGTCGCTGAGCTGATCGGAACTTTCGCACTCGTCTTCGCTGGAGCCGGCGCGATCATGGTCGACGCGAAGACGCATGCGCTCGGACACGTCGGCGTCGCAATTGCGTTCGGCCTCGTGATCATGGTGATGATCTACGCCGTCGGGCACATCTCGGGCGCGCACTTCAATCCGGCAGTGAGCTTCGCGTTCGCGATCACACGTCACTTTCCGTGGGTGCGGGTCGGAGCGTATTGGGCTGCGCAGGTCACAGGCGCGCTCCTCGCCGCAGCGGTATTGCGCGGCTCGCTTGGCGATGTCGCGCATGTCGGAGCGACTTTGCCGAGCGGATCACAGGGCCAGGCATTCCTCTGGGAGCTGATCCTGACTTTCTTCCTCATGTTCGTGATCATGGCCGTTGCCACCGACACGCGAGCCGTCGGCGAGGCCGCAGCGATCGCCATTGGGGGCACGGTTGGTCTAGATGCGATGTTCGGTGGTCCCGTTACGGGCGCGTCGATGAATCCCGCGCGCTCGCTCGGGCCGGCACTCGTCTCCGGCGACCTCCACGCGCTGTGGCTCTACATCCTCGCGCCGCTGCTAGGGGCGGGACTCGGCGCGTTCGTCTACCAGTTCGTCCGAGGCGAACACCCCCGCCCCGCGATCGCAACCGAGGAGGTCTGACGAACGAGCCATGAGCAGCAGCGTCGCAGTGGTCACTGACATCCACGCAATCGCTGAGCTCGGCATCGAGACGATCTACTGCGGGGGTGATCTGGTCGGATACGGCCCGCATCCGAACGACGTGTGCGGGCTGATTGAACAACGGAGGATCCCGACCATCTATGGCAACTACGACTACGCGATCGGTCGTGATCTCCATGACTGTGGGTGCGCGTATCGAGATCCGCATGACCGAGAGATAGGACAGCTCTCCGTTGAGTGGACGCTCACGCATGCATCCGACCGGGCGAAGGGCTCATGCGGGAGCTGCCTTTCGACCTTAGCTTCGAGCTCGGTGGAAAGCGTGTCCGACTCGTGCACGGCTCTCCCAGGAAGGTCAACGAGTACCTCTTCGAGGACAAGCCCGCCCGAACATTCGAGCGCATCGCGGCTCTCGCTGAGTGCGACGTTCTGGTCTTCGGGCACAGGCACAAGCCTTGGGTTCACGAGTGCGGCGGCGTCTTGTTCGTCAACGGCGGCGCGGTTGGCAAACCGAAAGACGGCGACGCGCGGGCCGCGTTCGCGATCCTGCGCGAGGCGAACGGCGGAATCAATGTGTCGATCGAGGGTCCCGTACGACGCGCTGTCCGTCGCGCGGGAGATGAGAACAGTCGGCTTGCCCGACGAGCTGGCCGAGAAGCTGGTCGAAGCCGCCTAGAGAGAAGGAGACCGTTGTGAAGTACGTGATCTTCGTCTGCACTCACAACGCCGGTCGCTCGCAGATCGCTCAGGCGTTCTTCGAGAAGTATGCCCCGCCCGATGTTCGCGCTGAGTCAGCCGGTCAAGAACCGGCCGTAGCGATTTGGCCCGAGGTCCTTGAAGTGATGCGCGAGATTGGCATCGACATCTCGGCTCGCAAGCCGAAGCAGCTCGACGTCGAAATGCAACTCCATGCCGATTGGGGCGTGACCCTCGCCTGCGGTGGTGCTTGCCCATATCTGCCAGGCACGGTCGAGGATTGGGAGGTCGATGACCCGCGGGGGAGGTCGATCGACGATGTGCGCCGCATCCGTGACGAGATCGAACAGCGCGTGCGAGCGTTTGTCGAGACGAAGCTTGACGCAGTCAGGACTGACAAGACTGCGCACTATCTCCGGCTCGAACGGGTCTTGCCCTCGCTGATCGACGAGTTCGACGGCATCCGCACACCTGAGGAGATCCGCGCCTGCACCGACGCGATCCTTGATCGATATGACGACGTGCCCGTGCGCTCGTTCGTCCTGACCCTCGTTCGCCGCAGCGCGACAGAGTGCCTAAGGGCAGACGTCTGTGACGCTCTCGAAGTTCGAGCAGCCATGCCGAGCTGATCGGACGTCGCTCGCTTCAGGTCGAATCTCAAACCGAACGGAGGTAGACGAGCGGCAGGTCGGACTTGAAGCCACGGACCGCCTTGCGACGTCAGCGGTTTTCATGTGCCGAGGTCGGTACCAGGTTGGTTCCAAGACCAGCCGCCCAGGCGCCCAGGCGCCAAGGCGCTAAGGCACTGTCGTGCTGAGCTCGAACGTCTCCCGTCAGAGAGAGGAAACGGCCTTTCGGAGCGAAAGACGTCCCTCTGAGGAACGACGCCCGCCGTTGGGGAGCGCGCATTGTCCGAGTTCACCAAATCGCCTTGTGGCGTGGCGACCGCGGAGTTAGGCTCACGCGCGTCGCCTGTGTCCAGACCCGCCCGGTCTCCACTTCGTCTCCTCCTCGCCGCCGTGATCGCGCTCGCGATCGTGGCCGGCGTGACTGTCGTGACGTGGATGGCAACCGATGCGTCGGGCGGGCTATCCGCGCTCGCGCTTCTGCTCACAACGATCGTCGCCCTTACGGCGGGGGGAATATGGGGTCGAGCCGAACGGAAGCGCACTCGCGCCGAGTCAGCACGGTTACGCGAGCAGCTGCGGCAGGCGGAGACGGAGTACCGGGCCATCACTGAGAATCTCCCCCTTTTGACGTGGCTGTCTGCTCCCGGTGACCGGAGCTCCTGCGTGTACATCAGCCCACAAGTGGAGGCGATGTTTGGTTACTCGCCTGCAGAGTGGAGTGCGGAGCCAAAGCTCTTCTCCAGGCTTCTCCATCCCGACGACCGGAAGAAAGTGCTCGATGCACAGGAGCGTGCGGACGCTGACGGGCCCCGGCTCCGTAGCGAGTACCGGCTCGTTGCTCGCGATGGGCGGACCGTCTGGGTCCGTGAGGAGACCGCGACAGTCCGGGATGCGGTGGGCGAGGCGCTCTACGCTCAGACGTTTCTGGTGGACGTCAGTGAGCGCAAGCGAGCGGACGACGAGCGAGAACAATTGCGCGCCGCCGCGCGTGCTGCGGCCAGCCTCCGAACTGTCCGGCAGCGTCGGCTCGATCTCCTGCGCGAGGCCGGTGACGTTCTCGGCGCTGCTATCGACACGCAGACATCCATCCAGCGCGTGGTCGAATTGGCGGTTCACGATCTCGCTGATTGGTGCGCGGTCGACGTCCTCGAGGCCAGCGGGGAACTGAGGCGGATGGGAGTTGCGCGCGCCGAACCGGGCGGTGCGGACCCAAATCGGGAGCCCGACGGCTTCGTGCAAGCCGTGATCAAGTCCGGACGCCAACTGGTGCTCCCGGCGCTCGGGCCTGACGACTCTCTGGACGAGGAGCGCGCCGCGCCTGGACTTCCCGACGAGACGGTCTCGCTGATCTGCGTGCCGCTCGCGAGTCGAGGCCGACCGCTCGGTGCCCTAACACTCGCAAGGAGCACGCCCGGGCCGGAGTACGGTGCGGACGAGCTCGCGCTCGCGGAGGATCTGGCTGCGCGGATCGGCATCGCGATCGATCGTGCGCGTCTCTACCTCGAGGTCGAGGAGCGTGCCGACGCCGCCCGCGTCCTCACATACGTCGCCGACGCCGTCCTCCTCCTCGACCGGGCCGACGTCGTCCGGCTCTGGAACCCTGCTGCGGAGAGCATTACGGGAATTGCCTCGGCGGCCGTCCTGGGGCGACCTCCGGCAGAGGTAATACCCGGCTGGCGCGAGGCCGTCGACTCGATCCCCGTCTCGACCTCACCCGCTCCGGGCCATCCCGAAGTGATGATCCCGATCGAGATAGAGC
>Ga0307278_10002003_pt1 | contig 10029 bp, 12 predicted proteins | sample ER_DNA_117_FD_194482 | JGI IMG/M metagenome (GOLD analysis project Ga0307278, IMG submission 194482) | Bulk soil microbial communities from the East River watershed near Crested Butte, Colorado, United States - ER_DNA_117 | ecosystem: Environmental > Terrestrial > Soil > Floodplain | place...
AGGATTATGCACCGGTGCAGACCTCTGCACCGGTGCAGAGTTATGCACTGCCAGGCGTCGAGCCCCCGAAGCTCTCGCCCGAGGAACGGAAATCGGAGCGCTGGAATCTCTACATGCCACGGTGGATCCGGCAGCGCATCGAACGGGCTGCCGCCCTAGAGGGCATCTCGCCGAGCCAGTTTGTGCAGCGGCTGTGCGGCCCCTGGGCGGCTACTTGGCAGGAACCGCCGGGGGATACACCTTGATCACACGCCAGAGCGATCTGCCGACAACGGTCGTGGGAGGGCTCTTCTTTGTAGCCATGATCGGCCTTCTCATGTTGTTCGCGCGAGGATACCACATGCTGCTGCTGATTCTGGTCGGCGTGATGTGTGGCATAGGTACGCTCACCTTCACCTACGCTCGGAGCGCGACACAGTCAGGGCTTACCATAGTAGCTTGTATTGGACTCCTCTCATTGCTCGTCCAAGGCTATCAGACGCTTTTTCTGGTCATCGTATTGACGGCCTGCGGCATCGGCGCGCTCGTGTTTCTCTACTATGACGGTTCGCATGTGTGGTCCTGGTGGTTTCCCGACCAGCCATTCAACCCGACGGTCAAGCGCTGGCTCCGGTATTTGCTTCAGGCCATCACTGCCGGGATGGCGTATGCGCAAGTTCGCGTCTTCATTAATCTGGTGACGGGGGTCGATCCTGGGAACTTCCCGACCGCGCTCACGGCTTTAGCCGCACTCAACACACTAGTGATGTGGTTGGTGGTCATCCCAGCCGTTTTGCTGCTGATGTCCGCCTTCTATGCCGTGGCGATGTCTGTGGCAAGTGTTCGGGAGAAGATAGGCTTCAGCGAGACGCCAGGTGTTTCTCGGCGCCGCTGGGGATTGCGTGCGTTCGGTGCCTTTAGCTTAGTGTTCATATGTATGGCGGCCTACGGTCTGCCCGCGGATACGATCTTCGTGCCACGAGCTGTTCATATATTTGCGACCCATGTGCTCATTGCGACCGAGTATTCATATGACCAGACCTGTGCCGTCAGTAGCGAGCGCCGCCTGGTGGCGCAGCTCAAGGATCGGCGCGAACGGCCGGTGTCGCTGGTCAGCATCGCCGAGGAGGGCTCTGTGGCCTGGTTTATCTTCCGTCACTTCACCTTTTCCACAGGGACATGCAACGATCAGCTACAACCCTAGATTCTTGCCCCATAACCCGTGGGACGAGGGGTAAGCGCGTGGAGAGACGGAACAATGACCCCACCTAAGAAACGCTACCGCTGCCGCTACTGCGGCCATGACTTCCCCGCCTGGCTGCCGGTGGCCAAGCGCCCCAACGGCGCCATGCTCCTGCAGCACCTGAGTGCCATGCACCCCGACCAGGTGGGGCCGTACCTGGAGCGTATGGCGACCGAGGACATCGCCACCGTGGCGACCAAAGCGTATGAGGTGATCGAGGAGGAGGAGACGGGCGAGATCACCTGAGACCTGAGGAAGGGCGACAACGGAGAGGCCGATGGAGAGCATAATTACTGCGCTGAAGGATACGCCAATCCCGACCATTATGGTGGTCGCCGGCATCGTGTTCCTGCTCCTGGCTGTTGCAGGGCAACTCGCGGGCCGAATTGTCGTGGCACCCGAACGGCAGCGGTGGGCGGCGATTATTGGAGGGGGATTGCTTGTTATCGGTCTTGCGCTGCATATTGCCCCACAGCTAAAAGAGAGATTTCCCGTGACTAAAGGAGTTTCGACGTCTCAGCCATCCACGTCAAAAGACTCCCCCGTACCTCTGCCACCGACGCCTGAAAAAGTATCAGTTCCCCCAGGAGTACAATCGTACCGGCTCACGACGCGGCTCACACGTATAAGTGACGTCCAGGTTATCGGGCGCACTGGTAATGTCGAATTCTCAGTATTCGTGAATGATGTTCAGATAGGCGTCTACAGCTCCGACGATGTAGATGCTGATATCTCCCGGTTTATCAACCCTGGTTCGAATACCGTCCGCATTGTGTGGACAGCCGATCCGGAGATGACATCAGGGTATGCCGCAGAGCTGAGAATTGAGGCGAAACTGGGTGAACGCTGGAGTCCTGTCATCACCCGCCGAGTCACAAAGACCACGAAAGCGGGAGAAACCACTTCATCGTTTACCCATCGTTGAACTGTGCCTCAGTGAGGCGTTGGCATACTGGAGCCCTAGCAGCGGTGAACCCACCTGGAGATGAGGACGAGGATCTATAAGCTACCGGACCCTCGCTTAGGACACACACCGACCAGCACGTCGGGCGACGCGCGCCAGGTCTCCCAACGCCCTGCCAAAGCCCGCACGGCCAGAGAAACCAGGGCCTGCAGACACAGAAGATGTGACGCACGCACCCCCTCGGGCCCCTGGGGAATTTCTTCATTCATGCCTGGCTTCTAGCCCTCTGTTGCATGTCTTCACATGATGCGATAGAATCATGTCATCATGATGACGTGTGTACGTGTATACATCTTTATACGCTTACACGCTGGGATGTATGCATGTCTACAGGTATGGGAGGGGATCTTGTGATGAAAACGATTGCCATCCTCTCTCAGAAAGGTGGGGCCGGGAAAACGACGCTGGCAGTGCACTTGGCCGTGGCAGCGGAACGGGCCGGACACCAAGCCGCCCTCATTGACCTCGATCCACAGGCCAGTGCGACCGGCTGGAAAGATAGTCGCCCCCAGGACACGCCTGCCGTGGTCTCAGCCCAGGCGGCTCGCCTGCCCCAGGTCTTGCAGGCGGCGGCCCAGGCTGGGGCCGTGCTGACCGTGATTGACACCGCTCCCCATACCGAGAGCCCCGCGCTGGCGGCGGCCCGCGCCGCGGATCTGATTTTGATCCCCTGCCGCCCGGCCATTCTCGACCTGCGAGCCATCAGTCTGACCGTCGACGTAGCCAAACTGGCCGGCACGCCCGCGGCCGTCGTCCTGAATGCCGTGCCCCCGCGGGGACCGCTCGCCGAGGAGGCCCGCGCCGCCATCGCCCAGTATGGAGTCATCGTGGCGCCCGCCTGTCTGGGGCAGCGCTCCACCTACGTCCATGCGCTGACCGTGGGACAAGCCGCCCAGGAATATGAGCCCCACGGGAAAGCCGCCGAGGAAATCACCCAACTGTACATGTGGACATGTCAACAAGTGGGGTTGTCATCATGGCGAAAGGCAAAAAGATGAGCTTATCTGCGGCGCTTCAGGAAGCGAGCGGCCACCAGGGGACACCAAGCGTCCCCGTCACCGCGCCGCCCTCCTCTGGAGGGATGGCTCCGAGCCGGGAGGGGAAAAAGGTCATCGCGGGGTATTTTGATCCGGCCGTGTCGCGACAACTCAAACAGCTGGCCCTCGAGGAAGATTCCAGTATCCAGGACCTGCTGCGTGAGGCGCTCAACGACTTGTTTCGGAAGCGGGGGAGGTCCCCCATCGCCTGAGTACGAGCGAAACCAACCCGCGGGGCCACGTTGCAGGCCTCGCCACATGACGCCCCTGGACAGGTGCATCGATGGGAGGTACAGGCGATTTGCGGCGAGCCCACCCAGGTGCACGACACCGTCGACGTCATCCTGCAGCCGGTCTATGACCCCTTCGGGCGAGTCGTGGACTATCTCCCGGTCGTGGACCGATCACGTCGGGCCGAGCCGGTTCGTCGATGTCTTGACCTGCCGCGAGGGGAAATTGGTGCACCTCAAGACCAGTGGCTATGGGCACTCGCGGTACAGCTGGAGGTCAGGACGAGAGGATATAATGGCGATCGGATGGATGTGGAATGATCAAGTGGTGGAGCTCAGCGGGGTGCCCGAGCAAGATGAGGTGACGTTGAACCCCTTCGGACTGATCGGATACGAACTCGTGGCGGTGACCACAGTGGCCGCGACGGACCGGCTGGTCGCCTACCTCAAGCGAGGCACACCCCCCGAGGATGCAGAGGATGAGTAGGCATGAGCGCTGTGAGTCGGCGGCCATCCCATTCGCTGTTAAGGTGGCCCAAACCCAACACTTGCGCCATCAGCCGCCAAGTAACCCTTCAAAGGTCTCAATTGGTATCTATGACAAAGAGGGTCGCAGGGAGTTTCGATGGCTTCACCCTTGTAGAACCAAAGACTTTCAGTCTCTCATGGTACTGCCAACAAGGCTAAAGCTTATCTATCACAAATGGGTTCGACTGTCGCTTCTGAGTGCCTATCAGAACATATGACAGCGCCGAATCCCCTGTCCTATCAACTTGTTATGGATAGTTGGCGGCTCGTAGCAGAAGTGTTGGGTTTAGGCCTTCTTAAGCGCTGGAGGCTGGCATCCTACTTCTGCCCGCCATAGGGGCTCTTCAAGCGGGTGGACCCAGGGTGAGCCGGCTTAATTCCGCACTGAGGTAAAGGAAGCTTTGACGAGCTTTGGGGGGGGATCACCCACCGAGCGCGTGCATTGCTGCCGTCGGCGCAAGTGCTCGAAATGGTAGGAATTTTTCTGTGCCCTCACCGGAGTGTTTAGGGGTATAATCGGGACTGCCGGTGAGTGACCGGCGGCGGGCTGGCACCCGTCGAGAAGGAGATGCACGCGGCCGCGGCCATTTGACGAGATGATTTGTCGTCACGCGTGAAGACTAGCGAAGGACCCCAATCGGGCCTTGACAACTCTGCTCGTCGTAAAGTGCTTCAAGACTAGCGAAGGACCCCAATAGGACCTCGAGCAACTCGTGGGTGGAGTTGCAGTCGATGCCACCGTGCTAGCGGGAGGCTACGGGGGTGTGGCAGGCGCCACATCCAATCGAGATGAACCTGTTGGGGGCCACCTCGCCCAAAAAGATCGGGGCAGGTGCTTGAGACACCCGCCCCGGTGACATGAACCGTTCCACCTGCTAAGGGAGTTCACTGCCCATGTCGATTTCTATCGTAGCACATATTTCCGAACAAACGCAAACACATCCCGCTGATCTCCGCACTGCTGCTGCCGCGCCAGGAGGTGCCCGATGACCTGGGGCGACCTCGAACAGATCGTGGATGCATCGGACCTGTCCCTGCGGACCCACGCCGTCCTGAGAGCCTATACCAAGCACATCAACCCGCCGATCGAGGCGCGCCCCTACCCCGAGAACATGATCGTCTGGCCGTCCATGGAGGCCGTGGTGGACTTGTCTCGCTGCAGCCAGGCCATGGTACAGCGGGCCAAGCACGAGCTAGTCACCAAGGGCATCCTAGAGCTGGTCGGGAAGCCTGGCCGTGGACGTACCCCCCGCTACCGCGTGAATGAGCAGAAGATTCAACGCGATGAGGCGGTCCTAGAGCGCCAGCAACAACGGCGTGAGCGATGGGGCAAAGGGTCGCATGGACCCGAGGGAGGCCCAACAAAAGGGTCGCAAAGTTGTGAGCCTCTCCCCTATAAAGGGTGGCAAAGGTACGAGCCTTTACCCCATAAAGGGTCGCAGAGGTGCGAGCCTTTCGGCCATAAAGGGTCGCAGGAGCGCGACCCAGAAGTTATTCCAGGTAGTAAATCTTCCAAAGAACCTAATTTTTTCCAGGATGCTGCCGACCCCGAACCAACGCCAATCATCCCCAAGACCCAAAAAAGGACCCTGGAGCACTCGCAGACCCCACTGCACGACGAGACGGCCGAGACGTTCACCTCGACCGCCCTGCTGACGGAGAAGCTCAAGGCCTGGGCGGCTGAGTGGGTCCCTGGCCTCAACCTGGGGTGGCAAGCCGAGAAATTTCTGGCGAGCCCAGGCGCGCAGGGGAAACCGACCGCCGAGCTGCCGGCAGGGTTTCGCTACTGGCTGATGATCGCCGTCGAGATCCAGGCCAAACACGGGACCACAGCCACGCCCACGACTCGGGCGCCCACCCACGAGGTCCGCTGTAGCTGGAACGGCTGCGACACACCCCGGTGCGGCCATGGACCGCAGGCCTGTCGCACGCACGGGTGGGGCACCTGTGACGACTGCCTAGCCGAGGCGGGAGAGGCGCCGCCTGACACAGACCTGGGCCATGCCCCGTCGCGGCGGAGAGCTGGGGGCCCGCAGGAGGACGGTCGCGCCCTGGAGCTGGACCCCGACTACGCCCGTGCCATGGCCGAGCGTAAGGCACTCTTGCGAGCGCAAGCGGTACAGCTAGGGGTCACGGCCGCTGACTAGTCCAGCGCCACGGGAGGTCAGCCATGCCGAAGCGGAGGGTCAGGGAAGCACCTCTCACAGGACGTGTGGTGGCCGAGAGCTTTGCCGCATTGGCCACACACTTCTTGTTGCAGGGCCAGGACGATATGGCGCTCTGGGCCGAGCTCGGCATCCCGATCGGCACCGCCGTGCGGGGGATGGAGCTGGATCTCACGGAATGGATCGCGGAGGACTGGCGCTTCGATGGCTACCGGATGATGCTCGTCTGCAGCGAGGTGGCAGATCCTCCAGGGGAGATGCCGTGGAAAAGTATTCAGCTGAAGGGCCAGGAGGAGTGCTATCGCCTATGGGTGTGGCGCCTTAGATACCGAGATGCCCCGGTCTATGGGGAATTGCGCTTCATCACGGCGCACGACATCTGGCGGGGGATGGGTGTTCCCGACATGGCCGCGCGACCGGGAGATGATGAGTGGCTTCGGGCGTCGAAGGGCCTTGATCTGGTGCTGAAACGGCTCTCGTGGGGGCACCCTTACGGGACTCGGTATGAATGGCTAGAAACAAAGGAAGCGTGCGAGAAGCAGGTCTTGACGGCGATGCGCGATTGCCAAGGCCCGATTCGGTACCGTACCGTGACCCCCTTGCTCGGGATCAGCGAGCGCCATCTGCGTGACGGGTTACAAAAGCTGGGCCTCAACTGGCCCACCTTGAGGCAGCAGGCCCAGCAGCGCCGATCCTCCCGCTAAGATCGCCAGCCCACCGCCAAGGGTTTCCCACCTCGATTTTGCCGGGTTTGGTCCCGTACACTGGCACGCAGAGCGAAAAAAGGAGGGAATGATGCGGCTCAAAATCGACCTCGATCTGGAGACGTTGGCGTCATTACAGGAGAAGGCTGGGCGGGAACTGCGGGCGTTGGATCGGGAAGCGCTGGCCTTCCTCCGGCAGGCGTTGGGGCTCCCCTTTCCGTACCCACCGCTGGCGGACGAACGGCCCCACGCGGCGCGCGCGGTGGTAGGGGTGTGAGGGAGCAAGGGTGAACGGCCCGCCATTGGGGGCAGGCCGCTCGGAGAGACTAAGGGGAGTCACGTGTATGCCTCGTAGTATAGCGAATTCGCGTAAAGCTCACCAGGAGTTATCGCGCAATGGCCAGGGACCGGACCATACGTCTCCGACGTTGGCGCCCACCGTGGCGGCCGACGTGGAGGTCGTTGTTGAAGCGGAGGCGCGCGAGCCGTCACCGGGGAAGCCGATCGGGCGGTTCAGTCAGTATGTACTCACCGACGACAGTGAGGACCTCGGCGAGGAACTGTTGCTGACGACGTGCCCGGCCAGGCCACCAAAAGAAGCGGACCTCTTTCGCGTGCGGCCAGACGACGGTGAGCACATCTGGCGCATGAAGACATTAATCGTCGATTATCGCGGCGAAGACCCCGCGGTTGCGCGGGGATATTATTTGATTCACCCACGCTTGGTTCGCGTGTTCTCGGGGATCGGGAAGCCTCACCTCCTCTTCACCTGCGTGACGGCGCACGGCGGGATGTTCATCTGGCCGGTGCGTTTGGTCGAAGGCTTCGGCGACTCCTGGTGCAAGAGCAAACTCCGCATCGCGACCATGGCAGAGACGCAGTGGGTGAGAATTCTGGGTGCCCACGGTAACGGCTACACCGCGGTCGTGTCGACCAAAGAGCATGGGGATCCCAAATGGCAAGGTGACACGCTGGATGAGTTGCTGGGCATCTCCTTTGACGGGCGTATGGTCGAGGACCTGGCCCACCCCCTGGCCCAAACGTTCGAATTGGCTTAGCCGTGTATCCGACCTTTTTCGACTGGTTCGATGAGATTGTATTCGTCGATACCGAATTCTACGTGATCGATGGCAATCTGCCGACGGTGATCTGCGTAGTGTTCTACGAACTGCGGGCAAGGCGGGTCACCCGGCTCTGGCTCTGGGGGCGGAGAGCTCCGGAGCCACCGGGCTTCCTCCGCTCCAGCCGCGCGCTCTTTATAGCGTACACGGCGACGGCCGAGCTGGTCGTGTTTCTGGTCCTGGACTGGCCCATGCCGCGCTACGTTCTGGATCTCAATGTCGAGATGCGGAATGTCACCAACGGCGAACGGCCGACCACCTTCATCTCGCTCCACGAAGCGGCGCGTCTATTGCGCGTGCCCTACCTGGACTTGGAATACAAGAACCAGATGCGAGACATCGCCATGGCTGGCGGCCCAGCCGTCGAGGCCCATCGTGAGGCGCTCTTGCGCTATTGCGAGCAGGATGTGCGCGTGATGGTGCCCATCCTCGAGCGACTGCGGCCCAGCCTCTCCCTGCCGCACGCATTAATCCGGGGTGACTATGTCAAAGCTTCGGCCCTAATCGAGCACCGCGGCCTGCCGGTGAACCTGGCGGGCTATCAGTTGATCCGGGCCTATCAGGAGCCACTTCGACGTCACATTGCCGAGCAGTGTAACCGGGACATCTGGCCCCTGTACGATGCGGGACGTTTTCGCCAAGAGCGCTTCACGGCTTTCGTCCAATCGCTCGGGGCGGCGCGAACCTGGCCGAGAACGGCGACGGGCCTGTACCGAGCTGATGTCGAGGAGACACTCAACGTGATGGGCCGCCGGTACCCGGCGGTTGAAGCGCTGCGCACTGCTCGCAAGACCATCAAGGAGTTGGAGGAGGTTGCCTTTGCCATCGGCGATGACGGTCGTAATCGATATCTTGGCGGCCTCTTTGGCACTATCACCAGCCGTAACAATCCAAGCACTCGGAAGGCGCTCCTGCACCGCTCACGCTGGTGGCGCAACCTGATCCAGCCAGGGCCAGGCCAAGCTCTAGCCTCCCTCGACTTCTCCTCCGAGGAGTTCATGGTGCAAGCCGTGCTGGCCGGGGACACCCAGGGCATCGCTGACTACCAATCCGGCGATATATACCTCGCGTGGGGCCGCACGTTGGGGCTCATCCCACGCGACGGCGACAAGCACACCCATGCCCGTGAGCGGGCGTTGCTCAAGGACATCGTACTCGGCCTGAACTACGGCATGGGACTGCGCCGATTGGCCGAGGATTTGAACCTGGATCCGGCCGTTGCAGGGCGCTTGATGCAGTCCTACCGGGAGCGCTATGCCCGCATGGTGGACTACGGCGAGCGCACCGTGACGCGGGGTATCAACCTTAGCGAGCTCCGTACCCGCCTGGACTGGCGGCTCCACGTACGACACGTCATCCCGTCGAAGTCTGGCCTGGAGGGCAAGAAGCCCGCGAACCTGTTGACGCTCAATTCTCTCCGCAACTGGCCAGTGCAGGCCAATGCCGCCGAAATCCTGCGGCTGGCGGTCATCGAGGCCACGGCCAAGGGCGTGGCGATTGTCGGGACCCTACACGACGCGTTGCTGATCGAGGCCTCCAAGGAGGTGATCGAAGACCACATAGCGCTCGCCCGACAAGCGATGCGGGATGCGAGCGCCACGATTCTGGTCAACCCCTCCACTGGTGCCTGTTATCCACTGCGCGTCGACGCCACAATCATCCGTTGGCCGGAGCACTATCGAGAAGCCGAAACTTGGTGGGGGCATCTGCGCGAGCTGTTGATCCAACTTAGTGGGGAGGATCTCGAAGATATGAGCCAACGCGCGCCAGTCGCGGCGCGAGTGTCATAAGGTGGAGTCATTGCCATTGGGTGGAGTCATTGCCATTGGGTAGAGTCATTCCCATTGGGTCATCTCAGTCATACATATAAAAGATAACTACTAACTACAGTCATATCTATAAGGGGGAGTCATTGCCAGGGGGTCAGGTCATTGCTATAGCCTTCAAGAAAAAGATTTTTGAGAAAACGCGCTTAAGCGGCCTGGGCCAATTCGGTCGGGAGGCCACAGAGCGCGAGAACTGCTTCCGGCACATTGGCAAACTTGAGCAGCGCTTGCT
>Ga0307278_10002004_pt1 | contig 10029 bp, 8 predicted proteins | sample ER_DNA_117_FD_194482 | JGI IMG/M metagenome (GOLD analysis project Ga0307278, IMG submission 194482) | Bulk soil microbial communities from the East River watershed near Crested Butte, Colorado, United States - ER_DNA_117 | ecosystem: Environmental > Terrestrial > Soil > Floodplain | place: USA...
AAGGCGGGGTAGTACGGGATCAGCCACTGGATGTTGAGCCCGTTCGATTCATCCCATCCGAACGGCGCGCCGGTCAGCGTGTGGTGTGTCGTGCCGAACAGGTGGTAACCGCCTTCGTGCTGGAGTGCGTACAGCCACCCGATCGTTCCGGGGGCATCGCTGGCAGGCTCGAGGAGGGTCGAGTCGAGTGCGATCACCAATCGCCAGAACAGCAGGCATACGAATGTGGTGGTCACGAGCAGAACGACGGCGGCCTCGATCGCGATTCGCTGTTTGCGGGTCGACAACACCTTCAGTTCAAACTGTGTGTGTTGACGCCGTACAGGTAGTCGCGAGTCCACGGCTCGGCGGCATCATCGCGGCCACTGACTGCGAAGCCGTACTCGATCAGGAAGTCGCGCACGAGCGCCTTCGTGCGCAGCTGCTCGGAGCCGACCTCGTCGGCAAGGAAGTCGTGGCAGCTGATGCAGACGTTGCGAATCGAACCGATGATCTGCCCGAGCCCGCGAATCGCGAGCCATTCTGCCCCTTCGATGTTCATCGTGAGTAGGTCGATCTGGGTGATTCCCAAGTCCGCGGCAAGAGAGTCGAGCCGGCTCGCCGGGACCTCGATGCCGTCCGCGGTCAGCATGGTGTTCTGCAGATGGTGCTCGTCGTCGGAGATCGTCGCCGTGCCGTCACGGTCAGACGCTGCAACCTGTAGAAGTGTCACGTTCTCGAGCCGGTTGACCCTGCACAGGCTCGCGAGTCGTAGGTACGTCCGCGGATGCGCTTCGAGCGCGACGACGCGGCCGCGATCCCCGACGAGTCGCGAGAAGAGGAGCGTCTCCCGTCCGATTCCGGCGCCGACGGCGACGACGGTGTCTCCCAGCCGCGGCGTGTAGCCGTAGATGAGCAGATCGCGCGCCTCGGCCGTGAAGACATCCGGCGGTGCGGCGCGGCCGAGCGACTCGTGCGGAATCTTGGCGCCGCGGTAGTGATGGATCCAAGCGCCGTCACGCCAATAGACGAGGCACGGGCTTCGATACTTGAAGGTGACCCAGAGTGATCCAGGCACCGTGAGTAGCAGCCGGCGGCCAGGGCGATCGAGGCGGTTGACGAGTGCTTGCCAGTAACGAGCCAGCATCTACGAAGGAGAGCACGATAACCGCCAACGCAGGCAGACTAGGCCTCTGTGTCGCCCCTGAAGGCAGTGCCGCGACTCGCCCCACGGTGGCGGCCGTTCGAGGAATGGATCGGGTCGCGCAGCTCGGCTTTCGCGCTGTTCGGCCTTGCCCTGGCCGTGTTTACCGTGGAGAGCGTTTTCCTGCCCGCGTATCCGGGTCGAGACATGTCACGCTACCTCGAGACGTTCTTCCAGCTCGGCTACGACGTGCCGGTCTATCCGGCGGTGCTCAACACCCGCGGCCCGCTCTCCGCTCTCGGGGTCGGCGTGCCGCTCGAAGTCGGCGGGTGGGCCGCCGAAATCCTGCTCGCGGTTTTCTACGCCCTCTCGATCTTGGCGTGGGCCCGCGTCGCGCTGACGTTCGGAGCACGCGCTGCGATCGTGATGAGCGCGCTCCTGCTCGTGTTCCCGAGCTACGGGATCCTGTTCCATCAGCTCGCGAGCGACTCGCTGTTCGCGGCCGGATTTGCCGGCTGGGCGTTGCTCGCGATGCGAGCGATACAGCGTCCCTCGATCAGGGCGTTCGTCTTCGTCGGCGTCGGCCTCGGGGCGCTCGTGCTCGTTCGGCCCGCGAATCAGGTGCTGCTCGTGATGGCGCTGCTGCCGCTCGTCTTGCGCGCGCCGTTGCGCGTCCGCCTCGCGTGGGCCGCCGCGCTCTTCATTCCTGCCGTTGCGCTTTCACAGGCGTGGAAGGCAATTGCAGAGTTTCGCTACGGCGACGCGGTCACCCTCGAACCGAGCACGGGGCTCCTGGCTCTCGCTGCCGTGATGGTCCCGCTGGTCCTTCCGTCGCCCTGGCGGGGCCGGCTCGGTGCAGCTGTCGCGGTGCTCGTGGTCGCCGCCCTGGCGGTCAAGGGGCTGCCCGGCGAGAGCCCAGCGCAGTACACGCGTTCCGTCATTCGCAACGAGTCGAACCAGTTCGTCTACCGCGCGTTCGAGCTCGAGCGAATCATGGCGCCCGAGAACGGCCCAGCGTCGCGCCGATTGGCGCACGTCGTCGAGCGAGAGCTGCTCACGAGAGAGCCGTACCGCTCATACGGGATCGACGTCCACGAGTTCTTCTCCTCGGGCAGTGATCGCATGTTCGGCGACCTGACCGGCGTGGCCAGCGGCGCGGACCTCGCTGAGGCGACGCGGGAGGCGATTCGGAAGCACTCGGGAAAATTCGTGTCGAGCATCACGCATACGCTCTGGGAGCAGCTGGCCAGCCGTCCCGTGTACGCGCCTGAGGCGGTCGGCGCCGCCGGCTCCCAAGGTGCTTCGAAGCCGAACGAAGTCGAAGTCATCGTCGTGAACGGTCGCCGCCTCCCGAAACCCTCCGAAGGCCAGCCGATTCCTGCTTCGGCGATCGGGCCGCTCCTGTGGACGCCGGGAGAGTCGGCGCAAGAGATCTGGACCTCGCCGACGGACCACCGCTTTGTCTTCAGCGATCCGCGTGACGAACGGCGCTACGAAAAGCTCGGCGCGGACGTCGAGCGCCTGTCGAATCGCCTCCCGACACGCGACGGTGCCCAGAGCGTGATCCACCGTCTCAACCAGGTGTCACACCGCTTCCCGCCGCTCATCGCGTTCCTCGTCATCGGCGCGCTTGCCCTTGCTCTGCGGCGCCCTCGCAACGTACTCGTGGCGCTTGCGCCCGCCGTCGCAGGGCTGGTCGTGATCGTTGCGACGGCTCTCGTTGCTCCTTCGGTCGCCGAGTACGCCGCGCCGGTCAGTCCCGCGTTCGTGCTCCTTGCGACTGTGGGCGTGGTCGGCGTACCCGCGCGGCGTCAGCGCGCGGTGCGTTGGGAATCTTGGCGCCCGCTTGCAGGCCTCGCCGCCGGGGCTGCTGCAGCGGCCTGGGCCGTGAAGATCTACGTCGAACGGCTGAAAGACTTCGTGGACGGTGCAGGCGCGCCGAACGATTTGGACATCTTCCTACGCGCTGCCGGAAAGGTTCTGCACGCCGCATCGCCGTATGTCTATGACGGCGACAAGACGTTCGCGTACCCACCGTTCCTCGCCTGGCTCGTCGCCCCGTTGCACCCGCTCAGCGGCTCGACGGCCGGATTCGCGTGGACGCTGCTCTCGCTTGCGATGGTGGCAGCCGCGCTGTGGCTGCTCGAGTTGCGCGACTGGCGCTGTTACGCGCTCGCGTTCGTGTTTCCCTTCACGCGGAGCTCCATCGACCTCGGGACGATCGAGCCGCTTTTGCTGCTTGCCGTCGCCGCCGCGTGGCGCTGGCGCGACCGCGCGCTCCAGACGGCGGGTGCAGTGGGCGGTGCGATCGTGCTCAAGCTCTTCCTGTGGCCGCTCGCAATCTGGCTCGCCGTGACAGGCCGCCTGCGCGCCGCCGCCGCCGCCGCCGCGTTCGCGCTTGCCCTCGTATTCGTGAGCTGGGCGGCGATCGGCTTCGCGGGAGTCGGTGACTACCCCGATGTTCTCCGTCGTCTCGCGAACGACGAGTCGACGTCCTCGTACTCCGTCGTCGCGCTGGGCGTGCGTGCGCATATGCCGTTGCTCGCCGCGCGAATCATCGCCGTGCTCGTGACTCTTGCGCTACTCGCCGCGGCGGCCTGGGTCGGACGCGACGAGCGTCGCACCCCGCGCGACCGTGACGTGACAACGCTGACCATCGCACTTGCGGCCGCGCTGGCGGCGTCGCCCATAGTCTGGGTGCATTACTTCCTCCTGCTACTCGTTCCGCTCGCTCTAATCCGTCCTCGCCTCTCGCTGCTCTGGTTCGTTCCGTTCGCTCTCCAGCCGCTCGGTGAGGCGGCGTGGCCCGCGGGCGATGCGCGCAAGCTCGGCCTGGCACTCGTCGTGACGCTGGTGATTCTCGGTGCTGCGGTCATTCGTCCTGAGTGGCGTCCGTCGCTGACCCGCAACCCGCCCCTTAGGCTGTCGTCGTGGCGATGAAGCTCGTGATGACACTCCTTGCGCGGGACGAGGCGGACATTGTCGACGCGCAGATCAGGTTCCACTTGAACGCGGGCGTCGACTTCGTGATCGCGACGGACAACCTCTCGCAGGACGGGACGACTGAGATCCTCGAGTCATATGCGAAGACAGGTCAGCTGCATCTGATCCGTGAGGACGGTGAGTACCTCCAGCAGGCGGAGTGGATCACCCGCATGGGCCGGCTCGCAGCGACCGAATTCGGAGCCGACTGGATCATCCACAGCGACGCCGACGAATTCTGGTGGCCTAGGGGAGAGTCGTTGAAGGAAGTCTTGAGATCGATACCGACCCGGTACGGCATCGTGCGGGCGCTGCTCCGGCACTTCGTGCCGCGGCCCGACGACGGATTGTCTTTCGACGAGCGAATGATCGTGCGCATGTCCACGTCCGCCCCGATCAACGACCCCAGGAGCCTCTTCCGGCCGAACTTGAAAATCATCCACCGAACGGACCCGAACGTGAACGTCTCGATCGGTGCGCAACGCCTGATCGACTCGCCGCTCGTGCCCCTGCGCGGCTGGTATCCGATTGAGTTCTTTCATTTCCCGGTCCGTAGCCTTGAGCAATGCGAGCGGAAGTACTCGCATCAGCAGACGGGGCCGGGGCAGACCCCGAGCCCCTATTACGACCGGGTTCGAGCGCTCATCGAAGAGGGTCGGCTCGAGGAGGTCTACGGGTCGCTGGTCGTGGACGACGATGCGCTCGAGCGTGGTGTCGAGGAGGCATCGCTCGTCATCGACACGCGCCTTCGCGATGCGCTCCGCGCGCTAGCCGAGGGAAGGCAGCCCACATTCCCTCGGCCGACGGTTGTCGACGAGGCGGCCTATGCCGTCGACGTGGCGGCGTTGGGCGAAGCCGACCTCGTCCGCCTGCAGAGGCGGCTGGACACCCTCGAGCAGCGCCTGCTGACGATCGAGCGGCAACCAAGTGTCCGCGTCGAGCGCAAGCTGCGTGCGACCGCGAAGAGGCTGCTCCGTCGCAACTCGCCCGAAGCGGCATGAAGCTCGTCGTCACGGTGCTCGCGCGGGACGAGGCCGACGTCATCGACGCGCAGGTCGCCTTCCACCTGAACGCCGGCGCCGACTTCATCATCGCCACGGACAACAACTCGCAGGATGGAACGACTGAGATCCTGGAGGCATACGCACGGGACGGCGTTCTTCATTTGATCCGCGAGCCGGCCGAAGGACTCCGCCAAGGCGAGTGGGTGACCCGTATGGCCCGCCTGGCGGCGACCGAGTACGGAGCGGACTGGGTGATCAACAGCGATGCCGACGAGTTCTGGTGGCCGCGCGGCGGCTCCCTCAAGGAGGTCCTCGTCGCAGTGCCCGACACGTACGGTGTCGTCCAGGCTTTCTGGCGTTCGTTCGTGCCTCGACCGGACGATGGGGAGTTTTTCGCCGACCGGATGACTGCGCGCCTGTCACAGCACGCGCCGATCAATGATCCCACTAGCTTCTACCGCCCCGTGGTCAAGGTCGCGCACCGTGCGGATCCAGAGGTCACTGTCGCGCGCGGAAACCACACCCTTGCGGACAGCCCGCTGTTGCCACTGCCAACCTGGCACCCCATCGAGGTGCTCCACTTCCCGCTCCGATCGCGCGCGCAATGGATGCGCAAGGTAGAGCTCCAGGGAGAAGCGTTCACAAAGCACATTGAGCGTTCGGGCACCGGCTACCACCTACAGGGATACGACGCGCTCCAGAGAGGGCGCATCGACCAGCAGCACGAGTCGCTCGTGGTCGCTGACGAGGCAGTCGCGCGCGGGGTCAGCGGGGGGACGCTGGTGATCGACACGCGCCTCCGCGACGTGCTGCGCAGCCTTCGTACCGACGCGCCCGGTCGCCACTTTGCGCTTCCGTCGGAGCGCGACGAGCCGCTGTCGCTCCCACCGCCGACGGTCGCGGACGATGCGGCCTACGCCGTCGAGGCAGGCGTGCTCGGCGAGGCCTACGCGGTCCGTGCGCAGCGGCGGCTCGACGGGATCGAGGAGCGGCTTCTCTCTCTCGAGGAGGGATGATGCAGAGAGCCGGCAGCGCTCCTCGCTAGGGTTACGCCGATGCATCGGACCAAGACGCGGTTCGCCGCTCGGATCAACCGCGTGGCCTCGGGGCTCGAGCGGAGGGGCGTTGTCGCCACTTACGAGCTCCACGATCGGCTGCTCGCCAACCGGGCGAGCCGGCGTAGCTACACGCGCGACCGGCCGACACTCGACAGCACGCAGCAGCGGATTCTTGACAGGCTGCGGGAGGAAGGGTTTGCGACGCTTCCGCTTACGGAGCTTGTTCCACATCAGGCGGTGTGGAGCGAGCTCGAGAGCGACGCTGCGATGTTCGTCGCCGAAACCGAAGCCGGTCTCGCCCGTGAAGAGGCGGGCGCAGAGGCCGCATTAAGGCGTCGGGCGGGCAAGGAATTCGTCATCCGCAAGTACTCCTCCGACGTGCAGCTCGGCCTCGACAATCCGTGGCTTCGGTTCGGGATCAACCCGCGTGTGCTGGATCTCGCAAATGCGTACCTCGAGATGTGGTCGAAGCTCGAGTACGTCGACCTCTGGTACACGCCACCCGCTGGCCGCGAGGACCGTCGCTCGTCGCAGCGCTGGCACCGCGATTTCAACGACCGCCACCTACTGAAGGCCTTTATCTACCTCGTCGACGTCGACGACGACACAGGCCCGTTCGAATACGTCCCGCGGAGTGCCCCCGGCGGCGAGCTCGACGCACACTGGCCGTGGCGCCCTCTCGGGGACAACTACCCACCCGAGGACGAGCTCGCCGCCCGAATCGGCGACCGCGCCGTCACCTTCACAGCGCCAAAAGGCACGGTCATCTTCTGCAACACCTCAGGCTTCCACCGCGGCGGCCTCGCGCGCGCGAACCCGCGAGTGCTCGCGACGTTCACTTGGGACTCGCCGGCCTCGCTGAAGGCGCTATCGGAGCGCAACTACGTCTGCGTTCCGAGCAACGGCGTGGCCTTGAGCGGCGCACAGCGCTACGCGCTGGCTTGAGAGATGCGGATTGCGCGTCAACGCACCATCCCGAAGCGATTTGCGAGGGACGTGGTCGCGAAAGGCGAATTCGAGCACGACTGGTTTACCGTCCATATCCCCGTTTGGGACACGCTCCTCCGACCACTGGAGCAACGAAGCGCACGTCTCCTCGAGCTCGGCTCGTTCGAGGGACTGTCAGCCTGCTACTTCCTTTGGCGGCTCCCCGACGCGCGCGTCACCTGCGTCGATACGTTCAACTGGTTCGACATCTCCGACCTTGAAGGAAGGTTCGAGAGAAACATCGCTCTGGTCGACGCGGCACGGGCCCGCAAGCTCACAGGCCGCACCAGCGATGTGCTGCCACGACTCGTCGACGAGCAAACGCTGTTCGACTTCATCTACGTGGACGCGTCCCACATGGCGTTGGACGTGCTCGCCGACGCCGCCCAAGCCTGGAAAGTCCTCGCCCCCGGCGGTTTGATCGTGTTCGACGACTACGGCTTGGACTACGAAGATCCAATGCTCAGCCCGACCCGCGCGATCGACGCATTTCACACGGTGGTTGCGAGCGAGGCAACACGGGTGGATGCAGGTGGACAGTTCGCCCTGAGGAAGCGCTAGCCAGCCCGGGCTCTATCGGCGCCAGGCACCTAGCGCCCCGGACGTCTGGAGGCCCACCAGCGCTTGCGCGCATGCTGTGCTTCCTCCATAAAGGCTTCGTTCGCGACCACCTCGCGAGGACGGTCGTGCTTCGTACCTACTCGGGCAATCCAGGTGAAGCTGTCGTTGAGGAACCGATGGTCTGCACCCCATCCCACGAGCTCCTGCCGGAAGCAGTTGAGCCCCACGTTCCTTGCGGATTGGGCGACGGTTTCCGCCGAGACCGACCCCGCGCGCCAGTGCGGAATCCGGGGGCCGACTTCCTCGGTGGTGTACGCCGCCATGTTCGAGTGGTGCAGGAACGCAACGCCGTCATGGCTGAGCACGCGGGCGATCTCGGCCACGTATGCGTCCATCACGTCATGCTCGACATGCACCAGCGAATCGAAAGAGAACACGAAGTCGGCGGCCCCGTCCTGCACGGCGGCCAGGCTCTTGCCGTCGTTGACGTGGAATCTCAGCCGTCGGTCTTTCCTAAAGCGGCGGCGACAGGCCTCGACGCACTTCGCAGAAAGGTCGATGCCGATCAGCTCGTCGCAATGGTCACGTAAAAACTGCGTCCACCGACCGTAGCCAGGCGCGATCTCGAGGAGCCGGCGAGCCGGAAGAAACTGCTCCACCCGAGGGTAGAGCGTGGTGCGCCACTCGCGTCTCGGGCCGCCCCACCATGCAGACCATTCGTCGCCTCCATGACGCCAGTGGAAGCCTCCGTCCCAATAGGCGGCGTTCTCGCTGAGCTCGGGCATCAGGTAGGAAGTGACTCCTTCTGTCGCGTCAATCGACGCGTTCGACCGACCACTCGAGCAGCGGTCGCATGACTCCGCTCATCTGGCCGGTGTAGCGTCCTCGCGCGCTGTCTCCGTCACCGGGATCGAAGACCGTGAACGACACAGCCTCGTACCGCTGTGCGCGCTGGAAAAGCTTCGGCGCGCGCAGCGTGCAGACGGCGACGTCGACGGTCGTTGTCCCCTCGTTCAGGACATTGGGCGGGATCCACGCCGTCGCGGTATACACACCTGGCGCCGACGCATCCTGCGCGTGCCCGGCAATGTCCATCGCGTTGAATGCGATGTCGCCTCGCCGGTCGTGGACTCTGATCTTCGCGAAGACCGCAGGACCTTTGCGAAGTACACGGAAACGAATCTCGATCCCGACAGGCTCACGGACGTCGACGGTGTCGATCGTGTGGCCGTCCGCGTCAATCGTGCGGACTGATACGAGTCGCGCAAGATCGTCGCCCGGCGCCGAGTCGTCGTCAGGCCACGAAATGCGCGAGTCGCTGCTGTGCGACGAATGCAAGTAGTGCGTGACGACGTCCGATGGGTCGCCGTCCTGCGCGATCGTGCCGCCGTCGAGCCAGATCACCCGGTCACAGAGCTGGTTGATCGTCTGCATGTTGTGCGACACGAACAACACCGTCCGGCCGGTGCCGCTGAAGTCTTCCATCCGGCCGAGGCACCGTTGCTGGAACTCAGCGTCGCCGACAGCGAGCACCTCGTCGACGAGGAGGATCTCCGGCTCGAGATGCGCCGCGACGGAAAACGCCAGCCGCACGTACATGCCGCTCGAATAGCGCTTCACCGGAGTATCCATGAACGTTTCGATTCCGGAGAACTCGATGATGTCGCCGAGCTTGCGCTGGATCTCGCGGCGCTTCATACCGAGGATCGAGCCGTTCAGGAAGACATTCTCTCTGCCGGTCAGCTCAGGATTGAAGCCTGTGCCCACCTCGAGCAGGCTGCCGACCCGCCCTCGGATGATCGCGCGGCCCGTCGTTGGCGCCGTGATCCGCGTCAGCACCTTGAGCAGCGTCGACTTGCCCGCGCCGTTGCGTCCGATCACCCCGAGCACCTCGCCTTCGCGGATGCTGAAGCTGACGTCGCGAAGTGCCCAGATCTCCTGCCGCTCGTGGGGGTCGACGCGGCCTGCGAGCCGAGCGGCTGCTCGTGACATCGAGTCGCGCAGCGTGCCGTACGCGGCCTGCATCTGGCCGATCCGGTAGCGCTTTGAGAGCTCCTGCGCTTCGATCGCGACCGACATCAGATCGTGTCCGCGAACCGCGGTTCGTAGATGCGAAAGACGGCCAGACCCAGACCGAAGAGCAGCATGGCCACTGACACGCTCACCGCGGTCTGACCCCAGTTCGGCTCCGCTTCGCCGATGATCGCCCAACGCCAGCCCGCGATCACGCTCGACATCGGATTGAGCGAGAAGAGCCACTGCCACTTCGTCGGAATCTGATCGAGGGCGTACATCACGCCGGAGACGAGGGGCA
>Ga0307278_10002005_pt1 | contig 10028 bp, 11 predicted proteins | sample ER_DNA_117_FD_194482 | JGI IMG/M metagenome (GOLD analysis project Ga0307278, IMG submission 194482) | Bulk soil microbial communities from the East River watershed near Crested Butte, Colorado, United States - ER_DNA_117 | ecosystem: Environmental > Terrestrial > Soil > Floodplain | place...
CTGGGCCTGGATCGCGGCGGCGACCGGGCCGCCGCCCAGCACGCCGAAGATGCGCGCCGCGATCCGGCCCTGGGCGTCGACTACGAGCGTGTAGGGCGGCCCTTCGCCGCCGTCGCCCCGGAGGAGCTGGGGCAGCCGGGACGGCTGGTCGTACAGGGAGGGGTAAGAGACGCCGAACTCCTCGAGGTAGGCGGCGGCCGGGGCGCGCTGGTCGCGGATGTTGACCCCGACGAACCTGACCCCCCTGGCCGCGAGCTGGCGGCTGGCCTGCTCCAGGCCGGCCTGCTCGGCCCGGCACGGGCCGCACCAGGAGGCCCAGAAGTTCAGCACGGCCACCTGCCCGCGCAGGCTGGCCAGGTCGAAGGTCCCCCCCGTCACCGTCTGGCCCGCAAACGCGGGCCGGCGCTGGCCGGCCGGCACGACGACCACGTTGGCGGCCACCTGCCTGACCTGGCCCGGGGTGCGCTCGGGGCCGAGCCCCGTGCCCCCCCTCCGACCCTGGCCACGAGCGCGGCCAGCGCGAGCACGCCGAGCACGCCCATCCCGGCGATGACGGTGCGGCGCGACATTGGCGGTTCCTCGTGCTGGTCGAAGTGCTGGTCGAACGGGTCGCATCGAGTCTATCGGCGGCGAGGCGGAAGGATGAGGGTGGCACCTCCCAGCCAAGTGCACTCGTGCGACCGGTCACGTGAACTCGTGAAGGGGTGAACGAGCCCTGATATCGCCTGTGACCTGCACGGCTGTGCGTTGGCGGTGCACCGGACGGGTGCTACGATGCGCCCGAAGCGGGAGACCGCTCGAAGACCGGTGTCCCGCAGGGCAGGTCGGCGGGGCGCGGTGTCTGTCCCGCACGCGCATGGCGTGCCCATCACGAGGACCGCTGGAGGTCGCAGGGTGTCGCTGGTTCGACCGAAGGACGAGGGCGGGCGCTGGGTGTCGCTCACGCTGGTGACGATGGCCCTGTGGCTTGCGCTGTTCGTCACCATGGCCGTCATCCCGTCGTGGTTCCTGTACTTCGCCGACGGGGTGCTGAAGTGGACCTACACCTTCCGCCTCCCCCTCGGCTTCCGCACGCTCACCCTGCCCATGCAGGCGGTCCGCGACGTCGTCGTGGTCGGCTGGTACGGGGTGGTGCTCACCGCCGGCGGCCTCGCCGTGCGCGCCTACAACAGGCGCAGCCCCAAGGTGCTGCCCACCGGCGAGGAGAAGCGGGAGGCGACCGGTGGCTACAAGTGAGGGGATCGGAGGATGAACCCCAACAAGCCGAGCATGCACGACGACTACACGCTGACCACGGTCGACCCGAACTGGCTGCAGGACCGGATCAAGCCACGCCGCCACATCGCCCTCTCGCCCGAGCTGTGCATCCTCTGCCGCGCCTGCGAGGACGTCTGCCCGTGGGACTGCATCTACATGCTGGCCCCGGACATCGTGAAGGACGGCCAGGGCCAGGAGGTCACCACCCTGGCCCAGTCGTCGCACGCACTGTTCGTCATCGACGACAACGAGTGCGTGCGCTGCGGCATCTGCATCGACCGCTGCCCGACCGGCGCCCTGTGGTACGCCAGGGTCGGCGAGGGCAAGGCGGCGGCGAAGGGATAGGGACCAGGCAGCAACGAAAAACAGGACGTGCCCACGCCGGTTGGGCTCGCGGGCCGTCGACCTCGAGGAGACGCACGTGGCGCTGAAGCGGCCGCCGAAGCCCCCCAGCCCGGGGGAGTTGTGGAAGCAGACCCGCGAGTCGCAGGTCTGGAAGTCGATCTTCCGGCCGGGCTCCATCTACCGGGCCGGCTACCGGGACACCTCCCGGGACCGGGCCCTGGCGATGATGAACAACGTGCTGTACCACCTGCACCCGGTGAAGGTGAAGCGGCACGGGCTGAAGCTTACCTACACCTTCTGCCTCGGCGGGCTCTCCTTCTTCCTGTTCATCCTGCTGACGATCACCGGCATCTTCCTGATGTTCTTCTACCGGCCGTCGGCCGGGCTGGGACAGGAGCTCGCCTACAACGACATGCAGGCCCTGTCCGCCTCGGTGAACTTCGGCCAGCTGATGCGGAACGTGCACCGCTACGCGGCCCACCTCATGGTGTTCACCGTGTTCCTGCACATGGCCCGCGTCTTCTACCACGGCGCCTACAAGCCGCCGCGGGAGTTCAACTGGGTCGTGGGCGTGGTGCTGCTGCTGCTCACCCTGCTGCTGTCGTTCACCGGCTACCTGCTGCCCTGGGACCAGCTCGCGATCTGGGCGGTGGCGGTCGGCACCTCGATGATGGGCTACACCCCGGTGATCGGGGACCAGGTTCGCTTCGTCCTGCTCGGCGCGGTGGAGATCGGGCCGGCAACCCTCATCCGCTGGTACGTGCTGCACGTCCTGGCGCTGCCTTTCGTGGCCGTCATCTTCATGGCGGTCCACTTCTGGCGGATCCGCAAGGACGGCGGCATCTCGGGCCCGCTGTAGGAGAGGTAGATCGATGGCAGAGGAAATCGCGCCGGACCAGGAAACCTACGACCGCCTGATTGCGGCCGGCGAGTCCGAGCGCACCGCCCGGGCCAAGGCCAAGTCGGTCGCCGTGCGCCGGGCCCGCGGGCCCAACCGCGGCGTGGCCGCGGCCACGCCCGCCGCCCCGGCAGCGGAGCCGGCCGCCGCCGCGCAGCCAGCCGCCGTGGCCACCGCGCCGGCGTCCCAGGCCTCAGCACCTGCGGCGGCGCCCGCCGCCCGCCCGGCGGCCCCGGCCCGGCCCGCGCCGGGCGGCAACGGCGGCAACGGCCGGCGGCTCACCCCTGAGGAGCGCGCGGCCCGGGTGGCCGCCGCGGTGGCTACCAAGGGCCTGCCCGGCCAGGCCGGCGCCGCGGCCAAGCAGGGGGAGACCCACCGCCTGCTCGCCATGGTCCCGCCCGAGGGCATCCAGCGGGTCGAGTCCCGCCAGGAGGACAAGGTCAACGTCTGGCCGCACCTGCTGATCCGGGAGGCGGTGGCGGCCTTCGCCTGCTTCGCCTTCCTCACCGTGTTCTCGATATTCGTGAACGCGCCTCTGCGGGAGCTGGCTAACTCCAACCTGACCCCGAACCCGTCCAAGGCGCCGTGGTACTTCCTCGGCCTGCAGGAGCTGCTGCGCTACTTCCACCCCATGGTGGCGGGCGTGACCATCCCAGGCATCGCCCTGACGGTCCTGGCCGCGACGCCCTACTTCGACAAGAACCCGTCCATGCGGCCCGAGAACCGCAAGCTGGCGGTCCTCATGTTCACGATGTTCCTGATGTTCTGGGCGACCCTGGTCATGGCCGGTTCGTTCTTCCGCGGCCCGAGCTTCGAGTGGGTGTGGCCGTGGATGAACAACTGCTCCTCGGTGGTCCATCCGGACCCATCCTGCATCTTCTTCGAGTTCTAGCCACCACGACGAAGCAAAGGATCCGCATCGATGGCGACCACCTCGGGGGTCCCGCCGGCCATCCCCCGGCCAGCGCCCAAGAAGCCCAAGGTCAGCCGGCGCTCCTTCCTGCGCAACGCCTGGCTCGCCTCGCTGGGGGCCAGCCTGGCCGGGTTCGGGGCCGGGACCGTCTACTTCCTGTGGCCGAACCTCAGCGAGGGCTTCGGGACGAAGATCAAGGCCGGCAACAAGACCAAGATCGACGCCGACATCAAGGCCAACGACGGCTACGCCTACATCCCTGAGGGCCGCTTCTACCTCGTCCCCTACGACGACGCGGTGGACCGGGAGGGCGTGTACAAGGGCGTCGCCGGCGGCGGCTACATGGCGCTGTACCAGCGCTGCGTGCACCTCGGCTGCCGCGTCCCCTGGTGCGCCACGGCCCAGTGGTGGGAGTGCCCCTGCCACGGCTCCAAGTACAACCAGGCCGGCGAGTACAAGGAGGGCCCCGCCCCCCGCGGCCTCGACCGCTTCGCCATCACCGTCCAGGGCGACCAGGTGGTGGTCGACACCTCCAAGATCGTCACCGGCCCGGCCCGGGGCACCAACACCACCGGGCAGGAGCTCCAGGGCCCGCACTGCGTCGGCGGCGGCGGCGGAGGGGGCGGGGAGAAGGCATGAGCAAGGGCACCGTCCTCTTCTTCGTGGTCGCGGCCGGGCTCGTCGTCCTGACCGTCCTGATCATCGCCCTGACCGGCGCCCGCCAGAAGGCGCGGGCGGTGGGCGGCGCCCCGCCCTCGCGCCGGCCCGGCCCGACCGACGAGGCCCTCGAGGGCCGCGTGCTCGAGGGCTACCAGCTGGCCGGCGTCGCCCTGACCGCGCTGCTCGCCATCCTGCTGCCCTTCCTCTACGTGCGGGAGCCGGCCAGGATGCGGGCGGCCGGCGCCAAGCAGGAGAAGGAGTCGGTCGTGCTCGGCCGGCAGTCCTACGAGGAGTTCTGCGCCCGCTGCCACGGCCTGAACGCCGAGGGCGGCGTGGTCAAGCGCTACGTCACCCCCGGGGTCAAGAACGCCAAGCCGGACGACTACCCCGCTCCGAACCTGCACGAGATCTACCAGCGCCACCCCGACCAGCAGGTGGCCGACGTGGCCTGGGCGACGATCCAGAAGGGCCGGCCGCCGACGCCGATGCCGACCTGGGGCGTCCGCTACGGCGGGCCCATGAACGACCAGCAGATCGTCAACCTGGTCAACTACCTGCTCTCGATCCAGAGCGACAACAAGCCGCGCCAGCAGCTCCGGTTCAAGGCCCAGGGCACCGCCACGCAGCAGGTGGCGGTCGCCCTGAGCCAGTACCGGCGCGGAGCCCGCTAGGCCAAAGGAGGAGGCGTCCCGTCCGTGAAGGGTCTACTGCTCTTCGCCACCGGCTTCATCTGCCTGGCCGGCTCGGTGTACATGCTGCTCGCGGCGAACTTCGGCGCGCTCAAGGGGTATCTGATCGCCGCTGTCGCCTTCTTCGGCTTCCTGGTCATGCTCTCGGCGACCTGGACGTTCGGCCTGCCCGGGACCAAGCCGCTCACCGGGCCGAAGGGCACCGCGGCCTCGCTCAAGGAGTTCGCCAGGCAGGACCCGGTGGCCTCCAGGTTCCCCAAGGTCGACGACTTCCAGGGCGCCGCCGGCAACGGCTGGTCCGAGGCGCCGGTCGCGCCGGAGGGCGGCGGCAAGCTGTCGGCAGCAGACGAGGAGCTCAAGGCCGACCTGGACACGGCCAGGCAGGCCGCGGTCGCGAAGCTCATCAGCCAGCGGAACAAGAACGTGAAGGACTCGAGCAAGGAGCTCGACGTCACCAACCTGGACGCCAAGTCCTACTACACCACCGACGACGGCACCACCGTGGCCGCCATCGTGATCTCGCCGAAGGCGCCGCCGGCCGGCTCCGGCCTCGTCCGCCCCAACTTCGCCCCGGTCACCGTCTTCGCCTACAAGGACAGAGGCGCCCCGCTCCTGCCCAGCTACCTCTTCCTGGCCGGCGTGCTCGTGCTGTTCGCGGTGCACCTGCTGCTGCTCGCCCGGGCCGAGCGGCGCCGCCCGCTCGGCACCGTCCTCATGCCCGGCCAGGAGGCGCGCACACCGACTCGGGCCTGAATTGCCGCGGTCCCCAACAGCGCCTGCGCCAGCTTCCGGCCGGTCGGCGGGTCCAGGTCAGGCCAGGCCGCCGTTGGCGCGGGAGATGACCAGGCGCTGGATCTCGCTGGTGCCCTCAAAGAGGGAGTAGATCTTGGAGTCGCGGTGCCACTTCTCGACCGGGAAGTCGCGGATGTAGCCGTAGCCGCCCAGCACCTGGATCGCCTCGTCGGTGACCCGCACCGCGACCTCCCCTGCCTTGAGCTTCGACATCGAGCCCTCGGCGTGGGCGAACGGCGCGCCGTTGCGGGCCATCCAGGACGCCCGCCAGACCAGCAGGCGGGCCGCGTCGATCTCGGTGGCCATGTCGGCCAGCTTGAACGCGATCGCCTGCTGGGCGGCGATCGGCTTGCCGAACTGGGTCCGCTCGCGCGCGTAGTCGCGGGCGAACTCGAACGCGGCCCGCGCGATGCCGACGGCCTGCGCCGCGACGATGGGCCGGGTCGCCTCGAAGGTCTTGAGCGCACCCGAGCTGGTCCTGCGCTGGTCCTTGTTGCGGGCCTCGCGCGCTTCAGGCGATCGGGCCTCGCGCGCCTCAGGCGATCGGGCCTCGCGCGCCTCAGGCGAACGGGCCTCAGGCGAGCGGGCCGCCCCGAGCTTGGCGTTCAGCCGCTCCTCGCCTCCGAGCAGGCAGTCGGCGGGCAGCCGGCAGTCCTCGAGCAGCACCTCGGCGGTGTGCGAGGCCCGGATCCCCAGCTTCCTCTCCTTCTTGCCCTGGCGAAGGCCGGGGGTGCCCGGCGGGACCAGGAAGCTTGCCTGCCCGCGGTGGCCGAGCGACGGGTCGACGGTGGCCACCACGACGTGCACGTCGGCGATGCCGCCGTTGGTGATGAACACCTTCTGCCCGTTCAGCACCCAGTCGCCGCCGTCCCTGACCGCGCGGGTGCGCAGGCTGGACACGTCCGAGCCGGCCCCCGGCTCGGTGACCGCGAACGCGGCCACCTTGGGGTCGTCGGGGGTGCCGAACATGCGGGGCGCCCAGGTGGCGACCTGGTCGGGCGTGCCCGAGGCCATCAGGGCGACCAGCGGCAGGCCGGAGCCGAAGATGGCCAGCGAGATGCCGGCGCAGCCCCAGCAGAGCTCCTCGACGATCAGCGGCTGGAGGATGCCGGAGTCGTCCTCGCCGATCATCTGGTAGAAGTCCATGCCGTACAGCCCGACCTGGGCCGCCTTCTTCACCACCGGCCAGGGGAAGTCCTCGGTCTCGTCGTACCCGGGGGCGACCGGGCGGATCTCCTTCTCGGCGAACTCGCGGGCCCACTTCTGGGCGGCGACTTGGTCTTCTGCCAGCTCGAAGCCGATCATTGCACTCGTCCTTTCCAGCCGCACCGCTCCAGCCGCACCGCACGAGCCTGGTTACTGCTGAGTAACCTACTCATGGGTAGCATGCGCTGCTGAACGACCGAACGCAAGGGAGAGTGCTCCGGGTGAACACCACGGCAGGGGGGGTCCGCCTACCCGCGGCCGAGCGTCGCGCCCAGCTCCTCGCGGTGGCCTGCCGCCTGTTCGCGCGGGACGGCTACCGGGGCGCGTCGATGGAGGCCATCGCCGAGGCCGCCGGCGTCACCAAGCCCGTGGTGTACCAGCACTTCCCTTCCAAGCACGCCCTCTGCACCGACCTGCTCGGCAGCGAGCTGGCCAGGCTCGAGGGCGCGTTCACCGAGGCGCTCGGCCGGGCCGGCGACAACGCCGAGCGGCTGCGCCAGGGGTTCGGCGCCTACCTCCGGTTCGTCGACGTCCACGAGGACGCCTTCCGGGTCCTGTTCACCGAGGCGCTCGGCCTGGACGCCTCGTTCCAGCGCCGCGTGTCCCGCTTCCGGGAGTGGGTGGCCGGCCGCATCGCCGCGATCATCCGGGCCGAGGCGGGCCTGCCCGACACCAGGGCGATGGCGCTCGCGGTCGCCATCGTCGGAATGGCCGAGGGCGCGGCGACCTGGTGGCTGACCGAGGGCCGCCCCCTGTCCGCCGACGAGCTGGCCGACGAGCTGGCCGGCCTGGCCTGGAAGGGCTTCGCCCGCTTCCCGGGCCCTGCCGGCGACGCCCGCTTCCCGGGCCCTGCCGGCGAGGGGCCGGCCTGACCGGTCCTACCCCTCGATGTTCGACATGACGTGCTTGATGCGGGTGTAGTCCTCGAGGCCGTACATCGACAGGTCCTTGCCGTACCCGGAGTGCTTGAAGCCGCCGTGGGGCATCTCCGCCACCAGCGGGATGTGGGTGTTGATCCACACGCAGCCGAAGTCGAGCCCACGGGCCATGCGCATGGCCCGGCCGTGGTCGCGCGTCCACACGCTCGAGGCCAAGCCGTACTCGACCCCGTTGGCCCAGGCCAGCGCCTTCTCCTCGTCGTCGAAGCGCTGCACGGTGATGACCGGGCCGAAGACCTCCTGCTGGATCATCTCGTCGGACTGCTCGAGCCCGCTGACCACGGTCGGCTCGTGGAAGAACCCGCCCCGGTCGGTGATGGCGTTGCCGCCCGCGACCACCTCGGCGTGGCCCGGGGCGCGCTCCAGGAAGCCCCGCACCCGGGCGAGCTGGTTGGCGTTGTTCAGCGGGCCGTAGAGGACGTCCTCGTCGTCGGGCGCGCCCGTCCTGGTCTCCTTGGCCTGCTCGACCAGGGCGGACAGGAAGTCGTCGTGGATCCCGGGCCCGGCGAGCACCCGGGTCGCGGCGGTGCAGTCCTGGCCGGCGTTGAAGTATCCGGCGACCGCGATCGCCTCGGCCGCCGCGGCCACGTCGGCGTCGTCGAACACGATCACCGGCGCCTTGCCGCCGAGCTCGAGGTGCACCCGCTTGAGGTCGTCGGCGGCCGCGCGGGCGACCTCCTTGCCGGCCCGGACGCTGCCGGTGATGCTCACCATCGCCGGGATCTTGTGGCTGACCAGGGCGGCGCCGGTCTCGCGGTCCCCGGTGACGACGTTGAGCACCCCGGGGGGCAGGAACTCGCCGAGCAGCTCGGCCATCCACACGGTGGTCACCGGGGTGGTGTCGGACGGCTTGAGCACGACCGCGTTGCCGGCCGCGATCGCGGGCGCCCACTTCCACACCGCCATCATCATCGGGTAGTTCCAGGGCGTGACCTGGGCGCAGACCCCCACCGGCTCGCGCCGGACCATCGAGGTGTGGCCGGCCATGTACTCGCCGGCCGAGCGGCCCTCCAGCACGCGGGCCGCGCCGGCGAAGAACCGGATCTGGTCCAGCATGGGCGGGAGCTCCTCGTCCATGGTGAGCTGGAACGGCTTGCCGGTGTTCTCGCACTCGAGCCGGACCAGCTCCTCGCCGCGCGCCTCCATGGCGTCGGCGATCTTCAGCAGGGCGCGGCTGCGCTCGGCCGGGGTGGCGTCGCGCCACGTCTCGAACCCGCGCACGGCCGCCTGGCAGGCGGCCTCCACGTCGGCGGCGCCCGACACCGGCGCCTCGGCGAAGCCCTCCCCGGTGGAGGGGTTGACGAGCGTGGCGGTGCGGCCGTCGGCCGCGTCCCGGTACGCACCGTCGATGAAGTTCTGCAGCTTGCGCATCCCGTGCTCCTTCGTGAGCGGCCCGAGGTCACACCCTCGCCTTGGTCAGTCTGCTACAGCTTGCGGCGGCGCAGGGCAACGGCGTTGGCCACCGCGAGCCCCACGCCGGTCAGGAACAGGAAGGTCCCCAGCACGTTGACCTGGGGCGGCACGCCCTGGCGGGTGGCGCCGTAGACCCAGATCGGGAAGGTCTCGGTCTGGCCGTTGATGAAGCTCGTGATGATGTAGTCGTCGATCGACAGGGCGAAGGCGAGCAGGGCCCCGGCCATGATCCCGGGGAAGATGAGCGGCAGGGTCACCTTGCGGAACGTCGTCCAGGGGTCGGCGCCGAGGTCCTGGGCGGCCTCCTCGAGCGAGACGTCGAACCCGGCCATCCGGGCCCGGACGGTGACGGCCACGAACGGCACGCTGAACATGATGTGGGCGACCAGGATGGTGAGGAGCCCGCGGGGCACCTGCAGGGTGATGAACAGGCTGAGCAGGGCCGTGCCGAGCACCAGCTCGGGACATGAGATGGCCGCGAAGATGAGCAGGTCGACCCCGCCCTGGCCCCGGAACCGGTAGCGGCCGAGGGCGAGGCCGAGCATCGTGCCCAGCGTGGTGGCCACGGCCGTGGTGAGCACGGCGACCAGCAGCGTGTTCCTGAACGCGGCCGAGAGCGCCGGGTTGGCGAACACGTCGCGGTACCAGTGGAAGGTGAACCCCTGCCAGGTCAGGTTCAGCCTGCTCTTGGTGTCGTTGAACCCGAACGCGATCATCACCATGATCGGCAGGACCAGGTAGAGGATGACCAGCCAGGTGTAGACGGGCAGGATCCGCCCGGGCCAGCGCCGCGCCCGGCGGGCGGCCCGGGGCGGCACCGCGCTGCTGTTCGCCTCCGGGCGCGCCGCCTCCCCCACCACGCTCATCGGCGCTCCCCTGGCCGGCGACCCGCTTCCGGTCCGCCTGCGCCCGCCCTC
>Ga0307278_10002006_pt1 | contig 10018 bp, 7 predicted proteins | sample ER_DNA_117_FD_194482 | JGI IMG/M metagenome (GOLD analysis project Ga0307278, IMG submission 194482) | Bulk soil microbial communities from the East River watershed near Crested Butte, Colorado, United States - ER_DNA_117 | ecosystem: Environmental > Terrestrial > Soil > Floodplain | place: USA...
CGGTCAGTCGCCGCATGCCATCAGCCTCCCGACCCGAGGCCCACCAGGGTCGGCGCCTGCGGTCCCGGCGCCCCCAACGACCGCCGCCGCCACCAGAGGTAGGTGCCGACGCCCACCGGGATCGGCAGCAGCCAGGTGAGCGCCCGGTAGACCAGCACGGCGGCGACCACCTGCGGCCTGGCGCCGCCGGCGGCCACCAGGCCGCCGATCAGCACGGCCTCGACGAACCCGGCCCCCCCGGGGGTGAGCGGGATGGCGGTGGCCAGCCGGGCGAAGGCGAACACGGCCAGCACCTGGGCCCAGGAGACCTCGGCGTCGCTGACCCCGACGTGGCGCAAGGTGACCAGCAGCACCAGGTACAGCGACAGGTGGCTGACCAGCGAGGTCACCGTGATCGCGACCCAGCGGCGCTGGACCAGGCCGACGGTGCGGGTGCGGAACTTTACCGTGGCCAGCTCCCAGCCCTCCACCGGCGGCCGCCGCACCAGCCGCAGCAGCCGTGAGGCGACCCGGCCGGCCAGCAGCCCGAACCGGCGGGCCAGCTCCTCGCTGCGCAACATCAGCGCGAACACCACCACCGCGGCGGCCAGCCCGGCGATGCCGAGCAGCGCGGCGACGACCCGTCCCCCGGCGGCGCCGCCCTGCAGGGCGACCAGGGCAAGGGCCAGCACCGGCAGGCCGAGCTTGATGAAGCTGTTCCAGACCCCCGAGACCAGCACCGCCGTGGTGGTCCTGGACCGCGAGTAGCCCCAGGACCCCAGCATCGTGTAGGTCATGCCGATGCCGAGGGCCGCCCCCACCCCGGCCGGGATGGTGTTGGCCACGGCGGTGGTCGCCTGGGTCATTCCCATCGCCCGCCAGAACGACAGGCCCGGCGTGACCGACATCCACACCCAGGCGTAGGTGCACAGGTTCCAGCCGGCGATCGCCGCCAAGGTGGCCAGCTCCAGCCAGCTCAGGGCCTGGATCTCGGCCCACACCGTCGCCAGGTCGATACCGCGCAGCAGGTAGTAGAAGATCCCCACGACCAGCAGCAGCGACAGCACGACCTGGACGATTCGGCGGGCGCGGGGCGGCGGGCGCCTGCGTGGGGTTGCCGGTTGCTCGCTCATCGCGACGATCTCCTCATCTGGCGGATGGGTCGAGGTCGAGGCGGCCGCCGGAGTCGCGCCGGACGGCGGCGGCCAGGGTGTCGCGGGTGGTGAAGCCCACCGCGAACGATGCCTCGCTGGCCAGCTGTTGCCGGCTGGCCGCCGGTGCGACCAGGCGCTCGGTGACGCAGCCGCCCGGGAAGGTGTAGGCGCGGGTCATCGCGACCCCGGCGGCGTTGCGGTCGACCCGCAGGTAGCGCCGGGCCCCCGGCTGCTCGGAGGTCAGCTCGACCGCTCCGGCCAGGTCGCAGGAGGCGGCGAGCTCCACCACCAGGACGCCGTCCCGGTCGCTGGTGACCGTGAACCGGGAGCGGTCGTTGCCGACCACCACATCCCCGAGCGACCAACCGGCCGGGAGGATCGCGATGCACGGCACCAGCGCGGCGGTGGGCACCGACTGGGCCATCAGCACCAGCGGCTCATTGGGGACGCACCGCAGCCCTCGCGCCTGGATCGGGGCACGCTCGATGTCTCCGTCGTCGATCAGCCGGCCCCAGCCGATGCCGAGGACGACGATGGCGAGCAGCAGCGTGAGCACGGCCAGCCCGATCCGGCGGACGCTCCAGCGCTGGATGGAGATCGGGCGAGGCCGCTCGGGCAGCAGCTCGAGGAACTCGGCGTGCAGGTCACGGCCCTCCTCGCGCAGCAGGTGGCGCAGCTGGGACGGCATGGTCAGCCCGCGGGCGGCCGCGAACGCCTCGGTGATCTCCTCCACCGTGAACAGGCGCAGGGCCCGCTGGTAGACCAGGCCGGGGTCGCTGCGCAGGGCCAGGCACAGCATCATGTTGGCCAGGTCGACGGCCTCCCGCCAGGGGCTGGGGTGCGCCTGCACGAAGGCGACGTCGATCAGCATCATGTGGCCGTCGCGGACCAGCAGGTTGGCCGGCTTGACGTCGCGGTGGGCCAGCCCGGCGTCCCACAGCTTGCGGACGATGCCCAGGCCGTCGTCGATCACGCCCTCGTCGACCTCGGCCTCGCCGAGCTCGACGGCGCCGTCGAAGAACTCGAAGGTGATCAGGTATTCGCGCTCGGGGGTGAGCTCGACAACCCCGTAGGGTGCCGGCGTGGGCAGGCCGGCGTCGCGCAGCAGCCGCAGCGCGTAGTCCTCCTGCTGCACCAGCCGGCCGACGGTGTTGAACGCCTTCTCGTCCTCGAGCCGGCCGTACAGCAGCTCGCGGCCGAGCTTGTACCAGCGGTCCGAGCGCAAGTGGCCGCGGGCGTACAGCTTGCCGAACAGGATCGCCGGCGGGTCACCCTTGACCTTGATCCGCAGCGGGGTCGAGCCGGCCGACCCGGCCAGCCCGAACGGCTTGACCTCCTCCACCTCCAAGCCGAGCTGGTCCCGGAGGGCCCGGCGGATGGCCTGGCCTCTGGCCCCGCCGACGTCCAGGTGGGCGCTGCGGCCACGGTGGTAGACGACGGGGAAGACCTCGTTGGGGGTGAACCAGCGGTAGGCGAGCAGCGGGACGGTGACGCCGATAACGGCGCCGAACAGCACGTCGGTCGGGGCGTCGAGGCCGAGCGCGACCCGCGCCAGACCCGCCACGGCGACGACCACGGTCGCGGCCCACTTGCCGGTCTGTCGCCAGCGACCCTCGGGCACCAGCACGTACAGGACGCTGACCAGGCTCGCGGCCAGCATGGCGACCTGGATCGACGGCAGCGCATAACCGTTCCAGGGCCCGTCGATGACGATCCCGAACGGCCTGGGCCGCTTGAGCACGGCCGACAGGAGCACGGCCAGCTGCGAGACCACCGCAAGGGCGACGATGTAGACGACCAGATGGCGGACCCGCCTGAACACCAGCAGCGGGACGACGATCGACCAGGCCAGGATCTTGGAGGCAATCCAGCTGGCGGGGAACGCCGCCACCGTCACCACGCCGGTGAGCCAGCCGCTGCGCGGCCCGCTGAGCCACCGCACGACCCGGTCGTCGGCGACGGTCAAGCCGACGGCGGCGCCGTGCCGGCTGGCGGCGAAGATGACCGTGAACACGACCACGAACCCGACCGCGGCCAGCAGCCACCCGACACCGGTGGTCTCGAGATGCCGGGGAAGCGGCGGCGGCGCGCCCGAGGGCCTCCGGCGCCGCCGCGACCGGCGAACGCTGGCCGCGGGCCGGGCTGGGGGGTCGGGAACCTGCGTCGCGCGGATCGTGTCCATGGCGCCTCCGGGCCGATGGCCGCGAGGTGCCCCTTGCGCAGGTGTCCCGCGCTGAGGCGGGATCGGCGCACCCACGCGACTAAGGGTTCAGCAGCCAGCGTCGCAGCCGGGCCGGCGGCTCGGATCAGTGAAGTCGCCAGTCTCCCCGGTCCGGCCGGCGGGCGTCCTCGGATCCGGGCTACGCCGGCTCGGGCTCGCCGGTGACGCGCTCGTCGACGCGGAGCCGGATGAGCTCGGAACGGGAGGTGATGCCGAGCTTGGTGAAGACCTGACGGAGGTGGTAGTCGATCGTCCGCGGGCTCAGGAAGAGCTGGGCCGCGACCTCGCGGTTGGTCGCCCCCTCGCCGACGAAGCGGACGATCTGGAGCTCCTGGGGGGTGAGCTGGTCGAGGGTGCTGGGGTTGCGCTGGCGCGCCGTCTCGCCGCTGGCGCGCAGCTCCGCTCGTGCCCGCTCCGCCCAGGGGGAGGCGCCGAGCTGCTCGAAGGTCGTGAAGGCGGCCCGCAGGTGCTCGCGCGCGTCGATCCGCCGGCGGGCACGGCGGAGGGCCTCGCCATACAGCAGCTGGGTGCGGGCCCGGTCGAACGGCCGGCTGCTCGGACCGTGCAGCCGCAACGCCTCGGCGAAATGGCGGTCGGCGGCCGCGCCGGCCGACAGCAGCCCCCGGCAGCGGGGCACGAGCGCGAGCGCCCACGGCGGGCCGGTATGGGCGGCCCACTGCTCGAAGCCGGCCATTGCGGTCTGGCCGCGCTCGGTCTGGTCGGCGTGGACGGCGGCCTCGACGAGGTCCGGCACGGACAGCAGCGCGATGATCGGATGGCCGGTCTCCGACCCCGCGGCCAGGGTCGTGAGCAGGGCGAGCGCCTCGGCCGGTCGGCTGAAGGCGAGATCCAGCAGGGCGAGCGCCCAGGTCGCGCTGGCCGCCTGGAGCCGGAGGCCACGCGGGACCGCGCGCTCCAGGGCCTCGGCGGCGTACGACCGGCAGGCATCCTCGCGTCCCTGCATGGCCCCGAGCAGCGCGAGGGTGCTGAGGTTCCGGCAGACGCTGCTCTCCTGCCCGGTCTCCCTGGCCAGGCGCAGCCCCTCGGACGCACTTGCCGTGGCGGCGGTGTAGCGGCCGGCGTCCACCTCCGCGACCGCGAGGGACTCCAGCAGATACGGGAGCAGGACGAGCTCGCCGGTGGCGCGGGCACGTGCGACCGCCCGAGCATAGAAGTGGTGGGTGGCCGTGTCGTCGCCGAGGTAGCGAGCCGCTGCGCCGGCGAAGCCGAGCCGGCTGGGATCGTCGAAGGTCTGGGCCAGCATGATGGCCTCGCGCAGCAGCGGCGCGCCCCGGGCGGTGTCGCCCTCCAGGATGCTGCCGATCCCCACGAGCATGTCCAGCGTGAACTGGTCGGTGCGCTGCTCGCCACGCGGGAGGGCGGCCGCGCGGCGCGCAACCTCGATCGTCAGGGCCACGTCTCCCGCGTAGGAGGCCGCCTCGCTCGCCGGCAGCAGCATGGCCAGTGCCTTGACGGGGTCGAGCGGCGCGACCTCGGCCGAGCCGGCGGCCAGGACCGTGAACGCATCGGCCGGCACGCCACGACGCAGCTCGATCACCCCGCGGAGGTGGGCGACGTCGGCTCGCAGGCGTGGCTCCGTCACGCCGGCGGCCGCGCGGTCCAGGAGCCCGAGCGCCCGGTCCGGCTGCCCGGCGAGCCAGGCGGCGTCGGCGGCGTCGGCCAGCCGGCGGCTGCGCGGCTTCTCGGCGGGGGTGAGCTCGGCCGCGCGCTCCAGCGCCCTCGCGGCGGCCGCGTACCCGCTGCGGCGCCGGGCCCGTTCGGCCGAGCGTTCGAGCTCGTCGGCGACCTCGGGGTCGGGCTCCATGGCCGCGGCCGCCCGATGCCAGGCGCGACGGTCGGCATGCTCCACGCCCGGCAGCGCGGCCGCGAGCGCCTGGTGGATGGCCTGCCGCTGGTTGAAGGTCGCCCCGCGGTACACCGCCGAGCGCACCAGCGGATGGTGGAACCGGATGCGGCCATCGGCGATGCGCACCAGCCCGGCCGTCTCTGCCATCTCGAACGCCTGCACCCCGGTCCCGAGCGCCCGCCCGGCGCGGAAGATGACCGCCGGATCGCCGGTCTCCTCGGCCGCCACGGCAAGCAGCAGCGTCTGGGTCGAGCCGGGCAGGCGGCGGACCCGTTCCAGGAACACCTGCTCGACGCCGGCGCTGACGGGCAACGGGTCGGGAAGCGGGGCCCGACCGGCGAGCTGGTCGGCGTCCAGCGACGCCGACAGCTCGAGCAGCGCCAGTGGGTTGCCCTGGGTGGCCGTGATCAGGCGGTCACGAACCTCCGGCGCGAGCCCGGCCGGGAACCGTTCGGCCAGCAGCGCGCCGGCGTTGTCGGCGTCCAGCCCGTTGAGGCCGAGCTCCGGGATGCCCGGCGCCGCGAACGCATGGACGTCGTCGTCGCGGGCGGCGAACAGGCACACGACTCCCTCGGCCTCGAGCCGGCGGGCAGCGAAGGAGAGCGCGTCGGCCGACGGCTGGTCCAGCCACTGCGCATCGTCCACCAGGCAGAGCAGGGGCCGCGCTTCGGCGACCTCCGCGAGCAGGCTCAGGACGCCCACGCCGATCAGGAAGCGGTTGGTGCCCTGGGTGGTGGCGAGCCCGAAGGCGCCCTGCAGGGCGGTCGCCTGGGGACCTGGAAGCCGTTCGACATGGTCGAGCACGGGCCGGACGAGCTGATGCAGGGCCGCGAACGCCAACTCCGACTCCGACTCGACGCCGGACCCCCACAGCACCCGCATGCTGGCGGCGGCACGGTCCGCGGCGTAGGCGAGCAGCGCCGACTTGCCCACGCCGACCTCGCCGCGGACCACCAACGCACCACTGCGTTGCCCGCCCGCGGCGGCGAGCAGGCGGTCGATCGCTGCGCACTCCTCATTGCGGCCGTGAAGCATGGCTCGATGGTAGCTGCCGGCGACGCCAGCATCGCCCCGCACACCGGCGGGTCGCTCCTAGCGGAGGCGGAGGAACGTGTCGCGCGCCGCGACGGCCAGCGGGTGCCGCAGGTGCGCGAGCCGGGCGACCCGGTGCGAGCGGCGGACGACCGCCGCCGCGTGCGGTGCCCGGCGCGCGCCATAGGCTCCAAGGGCCAGGGCGACGTCGGAGTTGGCGCCGACGGCGTCGCCGAGGGCCGCGGCGTCTTCGATCGCCTGGCACGCGCCCTGGCCGAGGCTGGCCAGCATCGGATGGGCGGCGTCGCCGAGCAGCCCGACCCGGCCGGCCGACCAGCGCCTGAGCGGCGGCCGGTCGTACTGGCAGCCGCGGACGATCGCCTGCTCCAGCGTGGCGTCGATCAGCTCGGGGATCGGCTCGTGCCAGCGCTGGAACCGACGCTCCACCGCCGCCTTCTCCTCGGCCGGTGACCCGCTGGTACGCTCACCGGTACGAGCGCTCGCCCACCAGTACGCCTGGCTGCCGCCGAGCATGGCCACGCCGAAGAGGCAGCCGCGACCCCACGACTCGCCGGGGCGGAGACGATCGGCCAGCGACCGGTCGAGCGGCACGATGCCCCGCCAGGCCGTGTAGCCGGAGTAGCGGGGTGGTCCATCCCCCAGCAGCACCGTCCGTACCTGCGAGTGGAGGCCGTCGGCACCAACGACGAGGTCACCGTGCTCGGTGCTCCCGTCGGCCAGGCTGACCGTCACCCCCTGAGCATCCTGAGCGACCCCGACGCATTCCGCCCCGAGCCGGAGGACGTCTCGATCCAGGGCGGCCAGTAGGATCGCCTGGAGCAGGCCGCGGTGTACCGCGACCGTCGGCGCGTCGACGCCGGCCTTTCCCGCCGGGCCCGGTCCGAGTGAAGCTCCGCGCGAGCTGCGGAGCGCCGCATTGGCTGCGGCCGCGCCCGCGCCCTCGACGGCCGTCGCGACCTCCAGCCGCCGCAGCACCCGCATCGCGTTCGGCCACAGCAGGACGCCGGCGCCGACCTCGCGCATTTCCGTCGCCTGCTCGAGCACCACAACCTCGAGGCCGGCCCTGCGCAGGGCGATGGCTGCGCAGAGGCCGCCGACGCCGGCGCCCACGATGACGACCTGCCATGCCCGGGTCAGGATGTCACCTCTCGAAGGGCCGTCTCGTCTGTCCCGTCCGAGGCTACGGGCCGCGCCGGCGCCTCGAATCGGCAGGGTCGCCGGTCATGCGGCGAGCAGGGCTCGCAGCTCGGCGGCGCGGCCCCGAGTACGCTTGCCTCCCCGAGCCCGGAGTCGTCCTGATGCCCACGGAACGTCGGATCCCGCCTGCCACCTCGCGCGGCCTTGCGCCGCCGGCGGCGGCCGTCGCCGACGTCCGGGTCAAGCCGCGGCTGCGCGGGGTGTTCCACCAGTACGCGTTCTTCGTCTCGCTGGCCAGCGGCACCCTGCTGGTCCTGGCCGCCGCCACCGCCAGGGCCTCGGTCGCGGCCGCGATCTATGCCGCCTCGGTGTCGGCGCTGTTCGGGATCAGCGCCCTGTACCACCGCGTCACCTGGACCACGCCGATCCGGCGCCGCATGCGCCGGCTCGACCACGCGATGATCTTCCTGCTCATCGCCGGCACCTACACCCCGGTCGGGCTACTGGTCCTGGAGGGCACGCTCGCCACCGTGGTGCTGGCCGTCGTCTGGGGCGGGGCCCTGGCCGGGATCGTGCTCGAGCTGGCCTGGACGACGGCACCAAGGTGGCTCGGCGGGACCGTGTACCTGGCCCTTGGCTGGGTGGCGGTGGTGGCCATGCCGCAGCTGTTCGCCCGCCTCGGCCTGGCCGGTGGGCTGCTGATCGTCGCCGGCGGGCTGGTCTACTCGGCCGGGGCGGCCGTGTACGCCCTGCGCCGCCCCGACCCCGCACCGGCCGTCTTCGGCTACCACGAGGTCTTCCACCTCCTGGTGATCGCCGGGGTCGCCGCCCACTTCCTGGCCATCAGCCTGTTCGCGCTCCCCAACGGCTGAACCGGCCCGCCGCCTCAGAGCCAGTCGAGACGCCTGAAGAGCAGGTACAGGCCGCCCGACAGCACCACCACCAGCACGACGGACGCAACGAACCCCGACTGCTGGGCGAACCCCGGGTAGGGCACGTTCATGCCGTAGAACCCGGTCACCGCGGTCGGCACCGCGATGATGGCCGCCCAGCTGGTCACCTTCTTCATGATCGAGTTCAGGCGATTGCCCTGGATGGTGAGGTTGGTCTCAAGGATGGTGGAGACCAGGTCGCGCAGCGACTCGGTCCACTCCGTCGCCCGGAGCACATGGTCATAGACATCCTGGAAGTAGGGGCCCATGGCCTCGTCAACCAGTCCGAGATCGCGGCGGAGCAGCGAGTTGACCACCTCGCGCATGGGCAGCACGACCCGGCGCAGCACCACCAGCGACTTGCGCACCTCGAAGGAGCGGCGCTGCACCTCGGCGCCGTGCGGGCGCTCATCAAACAGCAGATCCTCCAGGCCCTCCATGGCCTCATCGAGCTGCTGCACGGTGGCGAAGTGCCCGTCGACGACGAAATCGAGCAGCCCCCACAGCAGGAACCCGACGCCGTGGGCGGCCAGGTCCGATGAGCCGTCCCAGCGGGCCACGACGCCATCGATGTCGAACCCGGGGTCCTTGCGGACGGTGATCAGCGCTCGGGGGGTGGCGAAGGCGGCCAGCTCGCTGGTGATGAGCTTGCCGCTGGCCGCGTCGAGGTCGACCGCGTAGGCGGTCAGGAACGCATGGTCCTGGTAGCGGTCCAGCTTGGGCCGCTCGTGCTGCTGGACGGCGTCCTCGACCGCCAGCGGGTGCAGCCCGAACTCCTGCGAGACGACCTCCAGGTCCTGCTGGTCGGGCTCGCACAGGTCCAACCACACCACCGTGCCCGGCTCTTGCAGGTAGTCGGAGATCTGGGCGGCCGGGAAGTCCTTGGCCTCGAGCACCCCATCGCGGTACAGCCGGGTGTGACGCATGCGGCCTATGGCTCTCGGTCGGCGCGGCGCCGTTCGGCTTCGGCGTCGAGGATCCGGCCGCGCGCCGCGGCGGCCTGCAGGCGCTCGGTCTGGGCTCGTCCAGCCTGACCGCGCCGCTCGTACCGTCGGGCCGCGCCCTCGTGCAGCTCCGAGTCCCGGCGGTGCACCCCGACCGCAAGCGCGGTGGCCTCGCGCCGCTGCGACTTGGCCTGGGCGAGTCGGTCCGAGGGGAGCGCCAAGGCGACCTGCAACTGGTCAGCCAGCCGGCCCGTCCGCCGCGCCCCCACCGCGGCCACGAGCAGGCTCGCCACCAGCCCGGCATAGGCCTGGAGGGCGGCCGCTGCGCTGTCATCCCACTGCCTTGGGCCGGCAGTGCCGACGTCCAGCGTTCCCACCGGGCCACCACCGACATAGATGGGCACGCTCAGGCCGCCGGCATCAGCCTCGGCCACAGGGTCGGAGCCGCTCGCCCAGCGCAGCGCGCCAGCCTGGTCGACCAGCATGAGCGCGGCGTGGTCCGCACCCAGCAGGGTCTTGGCCGAGCCCAGCACCTGCTGCAGCGTCACGTCCAGGCCCTGTTCGAGGTCGAGAGCGTCAAGCGTGCCGAAGCTGATGGCGAGCTGCGCTGGTTCGATCGACATCGTGCTACGTGGCATGGGAGTGACCGGGGGATGTGGGGGCGGGGTCCTCGATCCCTGCGGCTGCCAGGATGTCGGTCGGCCTGGCGCTGTTGGCCGCGTCGGCCGCCA
>Ga0307278_10002007_pt1 | contig 10018 bp, 7 predicted proteins | sample ER_DNA_117_FD_194482 | JGI IMG/M metagenome (GOLD analysis project Ga0307278, IMG submission 194482) | Bulk soil microbial communities from the East River watershed near Crested Butte, Colorado, United States - ER_DNA_117 | ecosystem: Environmental > Terrestrial > Soil > Floodplain | place: USA...
CGGGGGTTCGCGGGAAGGTGCTGATCGGTGACATCGACGGGGTCATGTCACCCGCGCGCGGGTTCTCACCGCTCTGCGGCGCAGACCTGAGACTTGATGCCGGTGCCGATGTCCTGCTCGCTGTACAGGAAGCCTTCGAGTACGGAATCTTCGTGGTAGCGGGTGCGGTCGTCGTGGAATCGACACCGGTCGGAGTCGACCAGCTGCTCTATCTTGGCGTCGACCGCGGTAACGTCCGCCTCCGCAGCGAGCACGGCGGCCGCGTGATCATGCTCGGTGGCCAGCCCTTCGCTGAGGACATCGTGATGTGGTGGAACTTCATCGGCCGAAGCCATCAGGAAATCGTGGATTTCCGGTCCGCTTGGGAAAGGCGGGATCTGCGATTCCCGCCCATTGTCAGCCGCTCCGAGAAGGTGATGGAGGCGCCGCCGATGCCGACGATCAGGCTCAAGCCACGTCCGCGGAGGAGCCGGCACGAGTGAATCCGGTACAGGCATTGCGGGAGATTGGCTTCCTGCTGGAACGCTCGCGTGCCGATACCTACCGGGTGCGCGCCTACCGCGGAGCTGCCGATGTCGTCGCACGGCTGAGCGAAGAGGAACGCCGCGATCATCAAGAGCAGCACACTTGGCCGAAGGTGTCTGGTGTTGGGCCCAAAACCGCCACGGTGATCAGCCAGGCAATGGATGGGCAGGTGCCCGAGTACCTGCAGAAGCTACGTGAGGAGAAGCGGCCCCTTGTCGAGGGCGGACTGAACATGCGGGCCGCGATCAAGGGTGACCTGCACTGTCACTCGTCCTGGTCCGATGGTGGCAGCCCACTCGAGGAAATGATGATCACCGCGGAAGCGCTCGGTCACCAGTACTGCGCGATTACTGATCATTCCCCGCGACTGCAGGTGGCACGCGGCTTGAGCGCTGATCGATTGCGTCAGCAGATGGCCGTCGTGGCCGATCTCAATGAGGTCATGGCTCCGTTTCGTTGCCTGCGGGGCATCGAAGTCGACATCCTCGAGGACGGCGGTCTTGATCAAGACGACGGACTACTGGCCGAGCTTGATGTGGTGGTATCGAGCGTGCACTCCAAGCTCCGCTCGGATTCGGAGACTATGACGCATCGGATGGTCGGTGGGATCGCGAATCCCAGGACCAACATCTTGGGACACTGCACGGGTCGGCTGATCGAGGGAGAACGTGGCGTCCGGCCGCAGTCGGTCTTCGACGCCGAGGTTGTATTCGAAGCATGCCGTACGTTCAACGTAGCTGTTGAGATCAACTCTCGCCCTGAGCGGCGGGACCCGCCGAGCAGGCTCCTGCAGATGGCTATCCAGATGGGGTGCCTGTTTTCCATCGACACCGACGCCCACGCGCCTGGACAACTCGAGTTTCAGATCTACGGCTGCCAGCGAGCCGAGGAGCTGGGACTGGATCCCAGTCGGGTGATCAACACATGGCCGGCTGAGGAGCTCCTGGCATGGTCCGCCAAGGTTTGATTTGGCACCGGACGAGACTGCATAGTCAATACCAGTCGCGCCACTGGTATAGCGTGAGGCAATGTGCTGAGCCTCGGAGGTGATGACGAGTGGGGGAAGAGGACAAGATCAACAAGGCGGGCGAGCCGCCTCCTGTCCCAGTCTTCTTCCTCTCCGACAGCACTGGAATCAGCGCAGAGACGATGGGCAACGCCCTGCTGATCCAGTTTCCGGACCGACGGTTCGAGCGTCGTCTCATACCATTCATCTCCTCGGTCGAGGACGCCCGCCGCGTGGTGGCGATCTTGGATGCCGCAGCCGCTGGACCGGTGACCCCACTGGCTTTCTCCACCACGGCAATCGAAGAGGTGCGACAGGAGCTCTTGCGTTCGAAGTGCCCGTTGATCGACTTCTTCGGAATGCACATGGAACGCGTCGAGTCGATCCTGGGCATCAAAGGGATCCGGGTCGCGGCGCGGTTGCACGGCATGGGGGACGTCCAGCGCTACAACGCGCGGATGGCTGCCGTTGAGTATGCGATTGAGCACGATGACGGCCAGAGCATGCGAGCCCTGGACAAGGCACATGTGATCTTGGTGGCCCCATCGCGCTGCGGCAAGACACCAACGACGATGTATCTGGCCTTGCAGCATGGCATCTTCGTCGCCAACTACCCACTGGTCGATGAAGACTTCGGGAGTGCGGAGTTGCCACGCCCGGTGCGCGAGCTGCGCGACCGGTGTTTCGGACTGACCACCACGCCGGCGCGGCTCAGCCAGGTTCGGCACGCGAGAAGGCCCAATTCGCGCTATGCCTCGCTCGAACAGTGTTCCTACGAGCTGCGCCAGGCCGAGGCGATGTATCGCAACCATCACCTTCCCGTGATCAACTCCTCGACCAAGTCCGTTGAGGAGATGTCCACCGTGATCTTGCAGATCCTCAACGACCGGCCCTGAGAGGGAGAGGAAACGACCATGCCCGCAGCCTCGAGTACGTCAACCATCGCGTGGTTCTCGGACCTCGGTCTCGCCGACATCGACCAGGTGGGCGGCAAGAACGCCTCGCTGGGCGAGATGGTGCGAAACCTCACATCAGCTGGCGTACGGGTGCCGGACGGCTTCGCTACCACCGCTGATGCTTACCGGCACTTCATCGCTGACGGCGGCCTGGCTGAGATGATCAACGCTGAGCTCGCCGCTCTGGACACTGACGATGTCAAGCAGTTGGCCGTGGTCGGTCGTAAGATCCGCGAGGCGGTGACCGGGCAGCCCTTCCCGGCCAACCTGGAAGCTGACATCCGTGCTGCCTACACTCGGCTGGCCAATGATTCAGAAAGCGTCTCCGGTGACGCGGTGTCGTTCGCGGTGCGGTCCAGTGCGACCGCTGAAGACCTGCCGGACGCCTCGTTTGCAGGGCAACAGGAGACGTTTCTCAACGTCCGCGGCATCGACGAGATACTGGCCGCGATCAAGGAGGTCTTCGCCTCTCTCTACAACGATCGCGCGATCGCCTATCGAGTCCATCACAAGTTCGCCCACGACGCTGTCGCGCTCTCTGCTGGCGTGCAGCGAATGGTGCGATCAGACCTTGGGGCGTCTGGGGTGATGTTCACCATGGACACTGAGTCAGGATTCAGCGACGCCGTCTTCATCACTTCTTCCTATGGCCTTGGTGAGGCGGTTGTCCAAGGGGCGGTGAACCCCGATGAGTTCTACATCTACAAGCCGGCGTTGCGGGCTGGCAGGCCGGCGATCCTGAAGCGTGGCGTCGGCGATAAGGCACTCAAGATGGTCTATGCCGCACACAGCGAGATTGGGCAGACCACTGAGTTCGTGGATGTCGATGAGGCCGACCGCAGACGGTTGTCCCTCAGCGACGCTGACGTCACCGAGCTGGCGCGGCATGCGGTGACCATTGAGGAGCACTACGCGCGGCCGATGGATATCGAATGGGGCAAGGACGGACTCGACGGCCGGCTCTACATCCTCCAGGCACGGCCGGAGACTGTGAAGTCACGGCAGTCTGCCGCGCGTGTCCGGCGGTATCGGATCCGTGAACGCGGCCCGGTCATCGTGGAGGGACGCGCCATCGGTCAGAAGATCGGCGCAGGCGCCGTACGTGTGCTGAAGTCAGTCGCCGAGATGCATGCCTTCAACCCCGGTGAGGTGCTGGTCGCGGATATGACCGATCCCGACTGGGAGCCGATCATGAAACGCGCCGCAGCCATCGTGACAAATCGCGGTGGTCGTACCTGCCATGCGGCGATCATCGCGCGTGAGCTGGGAATTCCTGCTGTCGTCGGCACAGGTGCGGCGACACGTGAGCTGCAGGACGGCCAGCCGGTGACCGTTTCATGCGCTGAGGGCGACACCGGTTACGTATACGCGGGTCTTCTTGACTTCGCCGTCGAGGAGTCCGAGCAAGCAAGCATGCCCGAGATCGGTGTCAAGATCATGATGAATGTCGGGACGCCGGACCAGGCCTTTGCATTCTCGCGGCTCCCGAACGCCGGGGTTGGGCTGGCCCGGCTGGAGTTCATCATCAACAACCAGATCGGCATCCATCCCAAGGCGTTGCTGGAATGGGACCTGCTCAACGAGCCGCTGCGCAGCCAGATCGGTGACCTCGTGGCGGCCTACGAGACGCCGCGTGATTTCTTCGTACGTCGGGTGGCTGAGGGGGTCGCCACGATCGCGGCCGCATTTGCACCCCATCCAGTGATCGTACGGATGTCGGACTTCAAGTCCAACGAGTACGCCAGCCTGCTCGGCGGTGATCGCTACGAGCCGCACGAAGAGAATCCCATGATCGGGTTCCGGGGAGCGTCACGATACCTCGCACCAGACTTTGTCGACTGCTTCGCGATGGAGTGCGAAGCGCTCCGCTACGTCCGTGACACCATGGGTCTCACCAATGTGAAGATCATGATTCCCTTCGTCCGTACCCTCGCGGAGGCAGAGGGAGTGGTGCTGCTGTTGGCGCAGCACGGACTTCGCCGCGGTGACAACGACCTGGAAGTGATCATGATGTGCGAGCTGCCGTCCAATGCCGTCCTCGCCGACGCATTCCTTGATCATTTCGATGGCTTCTCGATTGGGTCCAACGACCTGACTCAGCTCACGCTGGGACTGGACCGTGACTCGAGTCTGGTAGCGGCAACGTTTGACGAACGCGATCCCGCCGTGAAGTCTCTGATCAGCAGCGCGATCAAAGCCTGCAAGGCTCGTGGGAAGTACGTCGGCATCTGCGGACAGGGTCCTAGTGATCATCCCGATCTCGCCGAGTGGCTGCTGGAGCAAGGAATCGACAGCATCTCGCTCAATCCCGACACTGTGGTCGAGACCTGGATCAGACTTGGCGGCGGCACGCGGCAGGCCGATTCCTGATCTTGTGTCAGCAAGAAGCGCACACACCGGCCGAATGCACCCCGAGCCTCTCGAATTGGCGTTATTGGGCTCGTCCGGCGACCAATGACCAACCTAACCGGTAAGCATGCGTCGCCTCGGCGCGTTAGGGTCGGCGGGTGGATGACCTGAGCCTGGCAGCCGAGCTGGTACGCGAGGCGGGGACACTGGCCGGCGAGATGCAGCGACAGGGCCTGGAGACTCGCTACAAGACCTCGATCTCAGACGTGGTGTCTGCAGCGGACCACGCAGCCGAGGAACGCATCACTCGCAGGCTCGCGGAGAACCGGCCCGATGACGGGTTGGTCGGAGAAGAGGGCGCACGCAAGGCGGGCGATAGCCGAACCTGGTATATCGATCCGGTCGACGGCACCTACAACTTTCTGTCCGGCATCCCGTACTGGTGTTCGGCGCTTGGGCTGGTCGACGCCGACGGGCCGCTGTTGGGAGCGGTCTACTACCCATCCGTCGATCAGCTTTGGCTGGGTGGGCGGGAGTCTCCCACCACACTGAACGGCGAGCAGGTCCCGACTCTGCTCAACCAACCCCTCTCCGAAGTCTCGATCGCGACATACCTTCACCCCCGGCACTTCGGAGACCGGCAGCGGCTGGCGGGATGGCAGTCGGCGGTTGCCTCCGCCGCGACGCTGCGGATCCTCGGATCCGCGTCAATCGACATGGCTGGAGTGGCCAGCAGCAGGCTCGGCGTCTTTCTGCAAGCCAACCTGAACGGGTGGGACTGGTATCCGGGAGCCGCACTCGTCATCGGCGCTGGTGGGGTTGCCGATGAACTCGTTGTCAGCAGGAACCGGTGGCAGATCGCAGGCAATGCCCAGACCGTCGAAGACGTCAAAGCTGCCTTGCAAGGCTCGGCAGACGGCGAAGAGCTCTTACGCTGACGCCCCTTCCTGGGCAACGCCAGCGACTGCGGTTGGGTCACCGAGCGAGTAGCGGTTGAAGGCCTCGGCAGCAGCGCTGCGGTCGTAGAGGCCATCGCGGGCGAGTGATTCCAGGGTGGCGACAACAATCGACTCGGCATCCACCAGGAAGTGGCGCCTTGCCGCGGCCCGGGTATCAGCGAGGCCGAACCCGTCAGTGCCCAGCGAGCACCAGGTATGGCCCACCCACGGAGCAATCTGATCTTGGACCGCACGCATGTAGTCGCTGACCGCGACCACCGGTCCCGGTGTGCCGTCGAGCGCCGTCGTGACGTAGGGCGAGCGTCGCTCCTCCCCGGGATGGGTGAGGTTCCATTTCTCGGTGTCGACCGCATCGCGGCGCAGCTCGTTCCATGAGGTCACCGACCAGACGTCTGCGGCAACGCCCCATTCATCGGCCAGCATCCGCTGGGCCTTGAGCGCTGCAGTCATGGTCACGCCGGAGACCAGAATCTGGGCCTGCGGCCGATCCCCCTCCAGCGGCGGTGAGGCGTAGTGGTACATCCCGCGCAGCAACGCCTCCACGTCCAGGTTGTCCGGAGCGCCTGGCTGGGCGACTGGCTCGTTGTACATCGTGATGTAGTAGATGACGTCCTCGCCCTCCGGATGATCCGGGTCGTCGTGGCCGTACATCCGTCGCAGCCCGTCTTTCACAATGTGTCCGATCTCGTACGCGAAGGCCGGGTCGTAGTGGACGATTGCTGGGTTGGTGCTGGCGAGCAACGGTGAGTGGCCATCCGCATGCTGCAGGCCTTCACCGGTCAGAGTGGTGCGGCCTGCGGTCGCGCCCAGCAGGAAACCGCGCGCCAGCTGGTCCGCCATCGCCCAGATCCAGTCGCCGGTCCGCTGGAATCCGAACATCGAGTAGAAGATGTAGAACGGGATCATCGGCTCGCCATGCATGGCGTACGCCGAGCCGGCAGCGATCACCGAGCCCATGGCGCCGATTTCTGAGATGCCTTCGTGCAGCAGCTGCCCCTTCTCGGACTCCTTGTACGACAGCAGCAACTTGCGGTCGACCGATTCATAGGTCTGGCCGTGCGGGTTGTAGATCTTGGCTGTCGGGAACATCGAGTCCATGCCGAAGGTACGGAACTCGTCTGGTGCGATCGGCACGATTCGATGACCGATCTCCTTGTCACGCATCAGATCACGCAGCAGCCGCACAAAGGCCTGGGTGGTCGCCACCTTCGTCTTCTCACCGGCCGGTTCCATCAGCGGCGCATAGACCTCATCGCCAGGCAACTTGATGATCGTCGGCTTCACCCGACGCTCAGGCAGATAGCCGCCCAGCTCCCGACGTCGCTCCTGCAGGTACTTGATCTCATCCGAGTCGTTGCCCGGGTGGTAGTACGGCGGGTTGTACGCGTCCTCGAGTTGGCTGTCGGGGATTTCCAGGTACAGGCGGTCCCGGAAGGTTTTGAGGTCCTTGGTGGTCAGCTTCTTCATTTGGTGGGTAGCGTTCCTGCCCTCGAGCGCGTCGATGGTCCAGCCTTTGACCGTTTGCGCCAAGATCACCGTGGGCTGGCCAACGTGCTCCGTGGCCGCCTTGAACGCCGCGTACACCTTGCGGTAGTCGTGCCCGCCACGAGACAGCACCTTGATCTGGTCGTCGGACATCCCTGAGACCATCTTGGCCAGCCGCGGATCTGAGAAGAAGCTGTTCCGGATGTAGGCGCCATCCTCGACCAGGTAGGTCTGGAACTGCCCGTCCGGCGTGGTGTTCATCTTGTTCACCAGCGCGCCGTCGGCATCGGCCGCCAGCAAGGGATCCCAGTCGCGACCCCACAGCACCTTGATCACGTGCCAGCCGGCACCAAGGAAGATCGACTCGAGCTCTTGAACGATCTTGCCGTTACCGCGAACCGGACCGTCAAGCTGTTGCAGATTGCAGTTGATCACCCATGTGAGGTTGTCGAGCTCTTCGCGAGCGGGGAGTCCGATGGCCCCGAGGGACTCCGGCTCGCCCATCTCACCGTCGCCAAGGAAGCCCCAAATGCGCTGTTGGGATGTGTCCTTGATGCCGCGGTTGTGCATGTAGCGGTTGAAGCGCGCCTGGTAGATCGAGTTGATGGCGCCGATACCCATGGAAACGGTCGGAAACTCCCAGAAGTGTGGCATCAGCCTGGGGTGCGGATAGGAGGAAAGCCCGTTGCCCGGTCCGTGCGACACCTCCTGGCGGAAGGCGTCCAGCTGATCGGTGGTGAGCCGTCCTTCCAGATACGCCCTTGCGTAGATGCCAGGAGATGCATGGCCCTGGATAAAGACGTGGTCGCCGCCGCCGGGATGATCCTTGCCGCGGAAGAAGTGGTTGAACCCGACTTCGTACAGGCTTGCCGCACTCTGGTAGGTCGCGATGTGGCCACCAACCTCAAGACCCTTGCGGTTTGCCTTGCTGACCATGATCGCCGCGTTCCATCGAATGAAGGCGCGAATCCGTCGCTCGACATGCTCGTCGCCGGGGAACCACGGTTCAGACTCGGGAGGAATCGTGTTGATGTAATCGCTGCTCCGTAGTGCAGGAACACCTACCTGACGCGCTCGCGCTTGCTCCAGAAGCTTGAGCATGATGAACCGGGCACGGTTCCTTCCCTTGTCCTCGAGCAGGCCGTCGAGTGACTCCAGCCAGTCGCCAGTCTCATCGGGATCGATGTCCGGCAGTTGGCTGGTCAGACCGTCAGCAGTGATGGCCGGATGAGGTCCTGGCGTAGCCATGCAAAAAGCTCCTTACGTCTCAACCAACTCCGATAGGGCTGGGTGCAGGTCGCAACGTTGCACACCCATCCTGTCACCTCCGCATGATCAACTGCACCCGGTGGGGGGCCAGACGGGGTGTTCATCAACGGCGTGGGGTTACGCGCGGCAGCGTGCCTCTGGCAGGCTGTGCCCAGGAGGTTCACCGGACTGAATTCATGGCCCCGCAACAAGCTGGAGCCAAGGCTGAAAGGAGGCGGCACGTCGGGATGAGCGGGATCTCTTCTCGCCGTAATCAGAGCGCCAAGGTGCGTCGCGGCCGCCACTCTTCATGGTCAACCCACTTCTTCCGGTCAAAACAGTGGAGGTCTGGGTGACCTCCACAGCTGGTGCCGGGGGATCCAAGAGTTTGAGTGACAAGCTAGGCCTCTCCCGCGGCCTGGTCGTACAGGAGCTCGGCTGGGATGAGGACGTCGACGACGACGTACGGATCATGATCGAGGACTCGATCGACGGCGAGCTCATCGAAGACGCCATGGAGGCCGTCGACTTAGTGCTGCTGTGGTGGCGCGATGGCGACGGCGATCTGGTTGACAGTCTTGTCGATGCGTTAACCGATCTCACCGGCGCCGGCTACATCTGGCTGATGACGCCGAAGGTCGGACGCAGCGGCTACGTCGATGCCGCTGATCTGGCCGAGGCGGCGATAACGGCGGGTCTGGCCTTGACCAACAGCGTGCCTGTGTCGTCTGACTGGACTGCCACCAAGCTGGTACGCCCCAAAGGTTCGCGTCGGTGAGTCTTGGGCTCGGTCAGCCGGCTCCGGCTTTCACGGCTCGGAACCAGTACGGTGAGCTGCTCACTCGAACTGGTTTGCGCGGTGCCCCGGCCGTGATCATCTTCTATCCCTGGGCCTTCTCCAGCATCTGCCGTGACGAGCTCGCCGCTGTCCGTGATGATCATGAGAACTTCCGGGTCCTCGGCGCAAGGGTGCTGGCTGTCTCGTGCGATGCGATGTACACGCTGCGCGCCTACGCCGACGCGGAGCGGATCGCTTTCGATCTGGTGAGCGATCATTGGCCACACGGTGCGATTGCCCGGGCGTACGGCGTGTTCGACCAGGAGTCCGGGTGCGCGCGGCGCGGAACCTTCGTTCTGGACTCCGCAGGCATGATCAGGTGGCAGCAGGTGAACCAGATCAACGAGCCGCGCGATCTGGCCGCGGTGCTCGCCGCGACGGCAAATCTATGATGGCTGGATGCCGTTGACAGGGGAATACGAGCCAAGCCCGCGTAAGTGGGTGCGGGAGCAGGTTGAGCGTTACGAAGCCACGGATGGACGCGAAGCCAACACGTTGCTAGGCACGCATCGGCCGGTCGTCATCTTCACAACGCGCGGTCGCAAGAGCGGCAAGATCAGAAAGTTCGCGTTGATGCGGGTGGAGCACGACGGGGAGTACGCACTGGTCGGCTCCGTTGGCGGGGCGGCGAAGCATCCGGAGTGGTATCGCA
>Ga0307278_10002009_pt1 | contig 10013 bp, 8 predicted proteins | sample ER_DNA_117_FD_194482 | JGI IMG/M metagenome (GOLD analysis project Ga0307278, IMG submission 194482) | Bulk soil microbial communities from the East River watershed near Crested Butte, Colorado, United States - ER_DNA_117 | ecosystem: Environmental > Terrestrial > Soil > Floodplain | place: USA...
TGGGAGCTGCCGACCCCGTGCAGCGAATGGAACGTCCGCCAGCTCGTCAACCACCTGGTCTACGAGAACCGCTGGACGGCGCCGATCTTCGCCGGGCGGACGATCGCCGAGGTCGGCGACCGCTTCGAGGGCGACCTGCTCGGTGACGACCCCAGGGCCGCCTGGGACGACTCGGCCAAGGAGGCGGTCGCCGCCGTCACCGAGGAGGGAGCGACCGAGCGGACCGTGCACCTGTCGTTCGGGGACGTGCCCGGTAGCGAGTACGCCATGCAGCTCTTCGCCGACCACCTGATCCACGGCTGGGACCTGGCCAGGGCGATCGGGTCCGACGAGCGCCTCGACCCCGAGCTGGTCGACGCCTGCGCCCGCTGGTTCGCCGAGATGGAGGACGGCTACCGCAGCTCCGGCGCGATCGGCCCGCGGCCCGAGATGGCGCCGGGCGCCGACGCGCAGGCCAGGCTCCTGGCCGCGTTCGGCCGGACGGCCTGAGCGACCGGCGCTGGCTACTAGCCCGCGGGGGGGCGCAGGTACTCGAAGTGGGCCGGGTCGGGGACCAGCCAGCGCCCGCCCCAGGTGAAGCCCCAGCGCTCCATGGCCTCCACCAGGCGCCGGTCCTGGGCGGAGGCCAGGCCGGTCGGGTTGCCCGCCACGTTGAGGTCGACCGCCGCTCCCCAGGCGTGCCGCGAGACGCCGGTCCCGCCGCGGGTCAGCCTCGAGTTCCAGCAGCCGGCGAACGCCGCCGGGTCGACGAGACCGGCCAGGTTGTGCCGCTCCAGCTCGCGCATGGCGCCCGCGAGGGCGGGGAGGAGCACCCGGTTGCAGCGGACCCGGCCGAGGATCGGCACCCGGCCGGTGGCGAGGTTGGCCGCCTGCCAGGCCGGGTCCTGCGCGAAGTCGCCGCCGCCGGCCGGCCTCCAGGCGAACTCGCCGAAGCGCTCCTTCACCATCGCCTGGGGCAGGACCGCGTCGCCGGCGCGGAAGAACGGCGTCTCGCCGGGCCCACGAAGGCGGACCGGCAGCCCGGTGGGAAGCGCCCGTCGCACCGCCCTGGCCACGGCGGCGCGCCCGCCGCGGTAGGCGAGCAGCGCATAGCGGTCGCGGGTGAGGCCGACGCCCCGGCCGCCCGCCCGGCTGACGGCGACCTCCGCCGCGCCGACCAGCGCGTCGTCCACCACCCCGGCGACCGTCAGCCAGCGCTCCCCGTCCACCGGGGGGCTACCCTTGAGCCCCCCGGACCCCCCCGACAGCCGCAGGCGGCCGCCCGGGCCGATGCGGCGCAGACGGGCGGAGGTCGCCCCGAGCAGCGCCTCGGTGGGCGCGAGACGGCGGAACGCGGCCCTGGCCGAGGGGGGCAGGAACCCGGTGTAGGTGGCGGGGTCGAAGGCGATCGCCTCCAGCGGGATGGTCATCCCCCTCGGCGGCCGGTCGACCGCGCGCCCGTCGGCGTCGGTCGAGCCGGCGAGGTCCAGCCGCCCGCCTTTGACGACCGTGACCGCTCGGACGCCTGGCGCACGGCGGACCCGGCCGGCCAGCCCGGCCGGCAGCCGGTTGGGCGTCCAGGCGAGCAGCACGCGGTCGGCCGGGGCGGTGGCCGCCCGCGTGGGCAGCGTCGCCGTGCCGCCCGCCGCCTGGGACGCGGCGCCGGGGACGGCCGGCTCCGCGCTGGAGCGGGGCGGTGGGCGCTGCAGGCCGAGCGCGGCCCCGGCACCGAGCGCCAGGCCGAGCGCGGCGGCCACGCCGAGCCGCAGGCCACGGGCCAGCCGGGCGCGAGCCGCCGGTGTAGAGGTCATGCCGGCTCCAGGGAGGCGGCGATGGCAAGGAGCTCCTCCAGCGACAGGGTGGCGCTGCGGAGGTCGAAGGTACGACCGGCCTCGACCCATTCGAGCTGTCCCCGCTCGGCGCTCCAGCGGCCGTCAGACCCACGCACCCGGACACCGCGGGCGTCGGCGTCCAGCGGCGGTGTGAGCCTCGCGCCCGGCGCCTGCACCAGCAGGAAGCCCCGCGACCCCGGCCCGGCGTAGGCGAGCGTGACGACCTTGCCGTCGACCCGCACCGCCGGCGGCGCGAAGCCCGCCGGGTCGCGGGGACGGAGCAGGCCGGGGCTCGCCGCCCGCGCCTGCGGCAGGGTCGCGGTGGCGGCTTCCGCCCAGCCGCCGGGGACGGGCCGGCCGGTCACCGCTAGGCCGGCCGCCACCCGTGCCAGGTCGGAGGGGGCCAGGCTGCCGCTGACGACGAGGTCGACGGCGTCGCCGTGGACGGCCACGCGGCCGCCGTCCTCGCTGGCGTAGGCGACGCCGGCCCCCAGGCCGAGCGGGCGGACCAGCGGGCCGAGGTCGCCGAACAGCCGGCCGCCCGGCCAGTCGCCGGTGGCCCGCACCTTGAGCCAGGCCCGGCCGTCGGTCCAGGTGCGGACGTTCACCCGCGGGCCGCCGGCGCCGCCGACCACGCCCGACCGGTGCGGGCGGAACCCGGGGGGCAGCCACGCCGGGTCGGCGGTGGTGCCGGGACCCGGTTCCACCGGGGCGGGCTGGTCGCGGAAGCCCGCGTCCTCGGCCCTGGCGCCGGGCGGCGGCGGGGGGAAGGCCCCGGCCGCCAGCGGCCGGTTCAACTCCACCCCCCGCAGGGACAGCTCGAGCACGACCTGGCCGGGCCGGTCCGGGTAGCCGTGGGCCGCCGCCCAGCGCTGGCGCTCGCCGCCCGCGGCCACCGTCACCCGCAGGGTCAGCGGCAGCAACGCCGCCTCGTCCAGCCACAGCTCGACCGGGTCGGAGGGGTGGAAGGCGCGCAGGTTGCCGGCGGGAGCCAGGCCGGCCAGCAGCGGGGCGACCTGGGCGGCGGTGGTCGCCACGCCGACGGCGGCGCGGCCGCCGACCCGGCCGGCGCCGAGCGGGGCCGGCGCCGCGGCCGGGGTGAAGCTCCGCACCGGGGTCACGAGATCCAGCGGCACCGGGGTGGCGTCCGCGAACGGCTCGCGCCGCTCGATCAGGCGGACCCGGGGGGGCCGCGGGGTGCACGCCGGCTGGGCCTCGACCGGGCAGCCGCGCGGGCCGCGCGTCCACCAGCGGTCGCCGGTCACCACCAGGGTCACGTCGTTGTGGGCCCACGCGGCCGACGGGTAGACGGTGCGGTCGGTGAGCTGCAGGGCGAGGGACTCGGGGGCGCGGTAGCGCAGCCGGCCGGCGAGCACGCGCTCGGGCACGTCCGGGTGCCAGTTCCGCTCGACCAGTGTCACCTCGGCGGCCAGGGAGGTGAGCGTCCGCTGGGCGGCGACCACCCGCGCCGGCAGGTCGGCCATGGCGACCTGCGCCGGCCGGCGCCCGCCGAGGCCGACGAAGGTGGCCCCGACCACCGCGCCGGCCAGGAACGCGGCCGCCACCGGCAGCAACCGCCCGCCCCGGCGCCTGGGTGGGGCCGGTCGCACCGGGGAACCCCCTTGGGGTTCCCCGGACCCCTCCGGCGGGGCGCGGTGGCGGACGGCGACCATGACCCGGGGGGCGACGTCGGGCACGGCGCCGACCGGCTCGAACCGGAGCTGCTGGCGGATCGTTGCCAGGCGGGCCTGGAAGGCCGTGCAGGCCCCGCAGCCGGCCAGGTGGGCGGCGAGCGGGGCGTCGCGCCCGCCGGCCAGCTCGCCGTCCGCCGCCAGCGACAGGTCGGCCCGGGCCTGGTCACACCTCACCGGCTCGACCCTCCTCGTCCCGCCAGGCGGTCAGCCGCACCCGGGCATGGAACACGCGGCTCTTCACGGTGCCGTCGGGTACCCGCAGCACCTGGGCCGCCTCCCTGTAGGTGAAGCCGAACACCTCCACCAGCAGCAGCGCCTCACGGAGCTTCGGGCTGAGGGCGGCCACGGCCGCCCACGCCTCGGCCCGCGCGTCCGGCGCCGGTTCGGGCTGCGGCCGCGGTAGCACCTGGAGGAGCTGGTCGTGGCGCCGGCGGCTGCGCAGCGCGTCGATCCCGGCGTTGCGGGCGACCCGGAACACCCAGGTCGAGAACTTCGAGCGCCAGGCGAAGGTGGGCAGGTGCTGGTAGACGCGGAGGAAGGTCTCCTGGGTGACGTCCTCGGCCAGCGCGCCGTCGCCGAGCAGATGGCGCAGGAAGCGCCAGACGTGCGCCTGGTAGCAGCGGACCAGCCACTCGAAGGCGGCCAGGTCGCCGGCCATCGCCGCCCGGACGACGTCCGGCTCCGGTTCCTGCACCATCGGCCCCTTGGTCAATCCGCTGCGCCCGCATCAAAGCACCCTCTCGGAGAGATGACGACCCGCGGGGGCGGATGGTTCGACTCAGCCGGCGCGGCGGAGCTCGTCGAGCACCCTGGCGCGGACCGCCTCGAGATCGGCGCCCAGACGGGTGAGGACCATCGCGGCCAGCCCCTCGCCCTCGCGGACCAGGCCGAGCAGGATGTGCTCGGTGCCGATGTAGTTGTGCTTGAGCCGCAGCGCCTCGCGCAGGCTCAGCTCGAGCACCTTCTTGGCCCTGGGGCTGAACGGGATGTGACCGCCGGGCAGGGGGCCGCGCCGCCCGCCGCGACGGCCCGGACGCCAGCGCAGCGCGCCGGGGCCGAACGACGCCTCCAGCCGGCGCCGGACCTCCTCCAGGTCGATGCCGATGGTGCCGAGCGCCTCGGCGTCGGCGGCGCCGAACGGGCCGGGGCGGACGAACGCCAGCACCTCGCGCTCGACCGCGTCGGCGGCGACGCCGAGCTCGGCCAGTGCGCTGGCGGCGATGCCCTCGCCCCGCAGCAGCCCGAGCAAAACGTGCTCGGTGCCGATGCAGTCGTGCCCGAGGCGGCGCGCCTCCTGCTGGGCGGCCATCACCACGTTCCTGGCTCCGTTCGTGAAGCGCTCGAACATTCAGTCCCTCCGCAGCAGGCCCCGCCGGGCCGCGTGCTTCTTGTGCACCGCCTGCCTGCTCACGCCGAGCTCGGCGGCGATCTCCTGCCATGACCAGCCGCTGGCGCGGGCGTTCGAGACCTGGAGGGTCTCGAGCTGCTCGAGCAGCCGCCGCAGCGCGGCCACCGCCCGCAGCCCGACCCGCGGGTCCTTGCTGTCCACCGCGCTTGCCAGTTCCGTTGCCTCGTCCATGCTGTCATCCTAGGTTGACAACATGGGCCTTGTCAACCCGGATTGACAGCGGTGAGGCTGGCCGATGCTAGCGGGGGAGGGGCTCGCCGTCGTCGGGCGGCTGCTGGGACAGGAACCGGTCGAGCTCGGCGGCGATCTCCTCGCCAGAGGGGATGCGCTCGTCGGCGCCCTGCTCGACGAGGCCCCGGATCTGCTCGATGAACTCGGCGATCTGGGGCCGCTCGCGGATGGCCTGCTCGACCTGCTCGAGGTGCTCCTTGCTGGCCGCCTCCAGCTCGGTGGTCTCGACCTCGATGCCGGCCAGCCTGGCCATCGTGCGGACCAGGGCCAGCGCGGCCGGCGGGTGGGTGCCGCCCGCCAGGTACGGAGGTACCCGCGCCCACAGCCCGGTGGCCGGGATCCCGGCCCGGTGCAGGCGTTCCTCGAGCACCGTCTGGACGCTGGCCGACAGCTCCACCAGCACCGGCACGGTCTCCAGCCGGGCCGCCAGGTCCGGGTCGGCCGAGGTCCCGACCACCGCGACCGGGTCGGTGTGCAGGGCGGGCGCCGGGAAGCCGCCGAGCCCGAACACCTCGGTCACGGCGAGCTCCTGGCAGGCCTCGACCACCTGGTCGCAAAAGGCCCGCCAGCGGAAATCGGGCTCCGGCCCGGTGAGCAGCAACGCGTCGCGGTCCCCGGCGGTGGTGGCGAGCGACAGCTCGATCGGCGACCACCGCACCTCCTCGATGGTGCCGCTGGCCAGCCGCACCACCGGGCGTCGGTCGCTCTGGCGGAAGTCGAGCAGCTCGTCGGCGTCGAACTCGCCCAGGCGGCGGGCGTTCCAGCGCGAGCGCAGGAACACCGCGCTCGTCTGGCCGGCCAGCCCGGCGTCGGTCCAGCCGGTCAGGTGGATGACCAGGAACGGGTCGCGGAGCGCCGGGCGCTCGCTGAGCTCGAGCAGCTTCCCCATACGGCCAGCGTAGCCGGTTCCGGGTCGGGGCGGGAGCCGGGCCTGTAGCCTTGGTGGGTGACCAGCCGAGCCCGCCCGACCCGGGTCTCCCCCTTCCGACCGTTCCGGCACCGCGCGTTCGCGACCGTGTGGACCGGCAGCTTCGTCTCCAACATCGGCATCTGGATGGAGACGGTCGCGATCGGCGTCTACGTCACCCAGACCACCGGGCAGGCCGCCTGGACCGGGACGGTGGCCGCCCTCACCTACGTCCCCACGGTGCTGCTGGGGCCGTTCGGAGGCGCCCTCGCCGATCGCTTCGACCGTCGCCGGTTCCTGGTCGCCGTGACCATGTTCCAGGTCGCGCTGGCCGGCACGTTGACGCTGCTCGCGGCCGGCGGCCGGCTCTCGGTCCCGGCGGTGGCGGCGATCGTGCTGCTGGCCGGCTGCGCCTTCGCCGTCGCCATGCCCGCCGTGCAGGCGATGACCCCCGACCTGGTGGGCCCCGACGACCTGCTCGGCGCCATGAGCCTCGGTGCGGCCCAGTTCAACCTCGGCCGGGTCGTCGGCCCCGCCCTGGCGGGCCTCGTCATCACCGCCGGCGGCCTGGCCTGGGCGTTCGGGCTGAACACGGTCAGCTTCGGCGCGGTGCTGGTGGCGCTCGCCATGGTCCGCATCCCGCCGCCGGCCCAGAAGGCGCCCGGCCGGGTCCAGGTGCTGCGGACGATTGCCCATGGGGTGGTCGCCGCCCGGCGTGACCCGGGGATCCGCACCGCCCTGCTGCTGCTGCTCGCCACCACCTTCCTGGTGTCGCCGTTCATCGGGCTGGTCCCGGCGGTGGCGATCAAGGTCTTCGACCGGGGGGCGACCGGCACGTCGGCGCTGGTGACCGCCCAGGGCGTCGGCGCGGTCTGCTCGGCCCTGGCCGCCGGCGCCCTGGCCGGCATGCTCGGACGGCGCCGCCTGCTGGTAGCCGCGCTGCTGCTGGTCGGGCCCGCCGCCATCGCCTACGGACTGGCTCCGGCCTTCCCGCTCGCCGTCGCCGGGATCGCGCTGCTCGGCTTCGTCTACCTGGCGGTGCTGTCGGGCACCAGCACCGTCTGCCAGGTGCGGGCCCCGCGCGAGCTGCGCGCCCGCATGGCCAGCCTGTTCATGCTCGCGGTCGGGGGCGGCCACGCGACGGGCCTGGTCGTGCAGGGCTGGCTGGGGGACCGGGTTGGCCTGCCGGCGGTCACCGCCGTCACGGGCCTGCTGCTGCTCGGCATCGTGGCGGCCGTCCGGCTGCTCCGCCCCGACCTGCTCGCCGCCATGGACGACCCGGCCGCCGCCCCGTCGCCGGTTGCGCCGGTGGAGGCCACTCCGGCCGCGGTCGAGGCCCCGTCGCCGGCGATGCCGGCCTGGGACCCGGCGGGGTCATCTGATGTCCATCCGCTCCAGACGGAGGACGGCCAGGGCCAGCGCGGCCAGGGTCACCATGGCCGCGAGGACGGACGCGCTGACCGGCCCGAGCCGGACGGTGAAGTCGACGCCGCCGCCGGACAGGACGGCGGCGAGCACGCCCTCGGTGTAGCCGCGGATGGAGAACGACGACGCGGAAGGGGCCACGCTGACCAACGCCCCCTCCCAGAGCAGGGCGTACGCGAGGCCGACGACGATCGCGCGGGCCATCAGGAGTGACAGCAGCATTCCCAAGGCGCAGTAGGCGAGCACGCCGACCGTGCTGGCCAGCATCATCCCCACCAGCAGGTCGGTGGAGCCGAGCCCCCCGGCGACGATCAGGTGCGCGGCCACCACGGCCGGCAGCAGGACCAGCAGCGTCGCCAGCACCGCCGCCAGGTACTTCGCGCCGAGGATGGCCGGCCGCGGCAGCGGCTTGAGCAGGATGTTGGTGACGGTGCCGTCGCGCAGCTCGGCCCCGAACGCCGAGGTCGAGAAGGTGAGGCTCACCAGCGGAAGCAGCACGGGCACGACGAACTGGCGGTACAGGTCGAGGGTGAACGTGGCCGGATCGACGTCGGCGCCGGCGGCGAACAGCGCCACCACCACCAGCGGCAGCGCGACCGCCGGCACGATCAGCAGCCGGCGCCCCGCCAGGAGCTGCCCGAGGCTGAAGCGGAGCAGGACGCCGGTAGGTTTCATCGGCGGCCCACCAGGTAGCGGAAGACCTGTTCGAGGGACTCGTCGGTGGTGCGCACCTCGTGGAGGGTGGCGCCCTGGTCGCGCGCCAGCATGGGCAGGGCGGTGGCGAACGCCTCCACCGATCGGGTGCGGGCGCGCAGCGCGTCGCCGTCGACCTCGACGGCGACCGTGCTCGGCAGGGCGATCAGCCCGGGCGCGAGCCGGCGGGCTTCGGAGACCTTGACCATCACCGTGCGCGGCTGGTCGGCCATCAGGTCGCGGATGGCGTGGTAGTCGCCGGAGGCGGCCAGCCTGCCGCCCACCAGCACCAGGATCTGCGAGGCGAGCCGTTCCACCTCGGCCAGGATGTGGCTGGAGACCAGCACCGTGACCCCGGCCGCGGCGATCAGCCGCACCAGCTCGATGAAGCGGGCTCGCTGGCCCGGGTCCATGCCGGTCATCGGCTCGTCGAGGACCAGCAGGGCGGGCTGGTGGACGATCGCGCCGGCCACCTTGGTGCGCTGGCGCTCGCCCTTGGACAGGCCCTTCAGCCGCCGCTCGGCGAGGGGGAGCAGGTCGACCTCGGCGATGGCGCGCTCGGCGGCGGCCCCGGGGTCGGGAAGCCCGTGCAGCTCGGCGTGGAGCCGGACATAGGAGCGGATCGTGAGCCGGGGGTAGAGGCGGTCGCCGTCCGGCACCACGCCGATCGCCCGGTACAGCATCGGGTCGCGGTGGATCGGCCGCCCGAACAGCATCACCTCGCCCTGCGACGGGTGGAGCAGGCCGCAGATCGCCTTGAGGGTGGTCGTCTTGCCGGCGCCGTTGGGGCCGAGCAGCCCGGTCACGCCGGGCCGCAGCTCGAACGACAGGTCGGAGACGGCGACCACGTCCCCGTACCATTTCGAGAAGCGGCGCAGCTCGACAACTGGCCCGCCGCCCGCGGTCGTGGGCTCGTTCATGGCCGCAGGCGCAGGATGCGCCAGGTGAGCAGGGCGCCGGCCAGCGCGACGACCACCGCCATCTCCGTCAGGTAGACCGGGCCGGTGAGGCCTGCCTGCTGAGCGAGGGTGCCCTGATCGAAGCCGTCGCCGAACAGCCAGTCCACGAAGCGGCCAGGGGCGCCGCCGAGCGACAGCAGCGCGAACCAGCGCCGGCCCTCGAAGCGGGTGGTGAAGAACAGGATGTTGGCTAGCGCCGAGGAGGCGAGGAACACCCCGAGCAGGCCGACCGTGGCCATCGCCCGCCGGTCGGTGAGGCTCGCCGCGGCCAGCGCGACGACCGAGTAGAAGACGGTGAGCACGACGCCCGCCAGCAGGATGCGGCCCAGGTCGCCGAGGCTCTCGCGCAGGTAGGTGGCCGCGCTGTCGGCGGTGAAGGTGTTGCCGAGGAACAGCACCAGCAGCGGCACGACCGCGATCAGGCCGACCACCAGCAGCAGCGCCGCCAGCTTGGCCAGCAGGTAGTCGGTCCGGGTCACCGGTCGGGTGAAGATCAGCGCGAGCACGTTCTGGCGGCGGTCCGGGCAGAGCAGCTCCGGCCCTGCCGTGGCCGCGAACAGCAGCAGCAACCCGGCCACGATCCGCAGGTAGCGCCCGTACCCGAGGAACTCGCCGACCGCCTCGCCGACCAGCACGCGGATGCCGATGAAGGCGAACACCGGCCCGAATGCGAGCACCAGCAGCCCGAACGGGATGATCTTGGTCTTCCAGTTGCGCTTGAGCCCGAGCGCGCGCCGCACGCTTGCGACCACGATGGCCCGCACCCGCCGCCAGCGCCCCTCCCGCGGCCCCTCGTAATGCCGGTACCCGCGGTCGTAGATCGTCCCGGTGGGGGTCGTGGGAGCCGCCTGGCTCACCGGGGCACCCCCTTGGGGTTCCCCGGAC
>Ga0307278_10002010_pt1 | contig 10012 bp, 10 predicted proteins | sample ER_DNA_117_FD_194482 | JGI IMG/M metagenome (GOLD analysis project Ga0307278, IMG submission 194482) | Bulk soil microbial communities from the East River watershed near Crested Butte, Colorado, United States - ER_DNA_117 | ecosystem: Environmental > Terrestrial > Soil > Floodplain | place...
CGAGGCAACCCAGGCTTCCTCCGGGAACGAGGACACGCGCAAGCTCCCGCAACCCCGCCTCCAGGTCGGCGAGGTTGCGGATGCCGAAGCCCACCGTGACGGCCTCGAAACTCGCGTCCTCGAAGGGAAGAGACGTGGCATCGCCGCGAACCCAGTCGACGTCGGCCGACTTGCGGCGAGCGCGAGCGAGCATCTGCTCGGAAAAATCGACGCCGGTGACCTCGCCGCCGGCTGCCCGGTCCGCCAGCGCAAGGTCTCCGGTGCCACAGCAGACGTCGAGCACCTTGTCACCGCGCCGAACGGCCGCTTGCGCCGTCAGTCGCCGCCATTTCCGATCGAGCCCCAGCGTCATCGCGCGGTTCATCGCGTCGTAGACCGGGGCGATCCGGTCGAACATGGTGCGCACCTCATCCGGGGCGAGGGTCCCGGTGCTCATTCCTGACCCCACCTTCGCGTGAGCCTGTTCTCGATCCCCAACTGGTCGAGGCACCTCCCCACGATGAATTCGATCAGATCGTCGATGGTTTTCGGCGAGTTGTAGAACCCGGGCGCCGCGAAGAGGACGGTCGCCCCGGCGCGCCGGAGGCGCAGGAGGTTCTCGAGCTGGATGGTCGAGAGCGGGGTCTCGCGTGGCACGAGGATCAGCTTGCGCTCCTCCTTGAGGGCCACGGATGCGGCGCGGTGGACGAGGTTCGCCATCGCGCCGGCGGCGATCGTCCCGGCTGTCGCCATCGAACAGGGGCAGATGACGTAGCCGTCCACCTTCGCCGAGCCGCTGGCGTAGGGCGACTTGTAGTCCTTGACGTCGTGAACGGTGACGCCCGCCAACCCGTCGATCAGTCGGGCAACGACCTCGTCGCGCGCCATCGCCGGATCGCCGTGGAGCTCGGTCGCGAGCACCTCGAAGCCGGAGTCGGAAATGCTTACGCCCACTTGCGCCCCGGACTCGGAGAGGGCGGAAAGCAGCCGCGCGGCATACGGCGCCCCCGAAGCGCCCGTAATGCCGAGGAAGACGTTCATTAGCCCCCGCCCTTGGGGCCCTTCGAGGCTTCGAGGAAGACGGCGAGCTGCCGCAGTTGCTGGTCGGTCAGGCCGGCGAACGATGGCATCGGCGAGTTAGGCGTGTAGGCGGGCGGGTCCTTGAGGTGGCCGATCTGCCAGTCGATGCCGCGCCCCTTCGAACCCTCCGCGCTCAGATCGGGCGCCCCCGCGAAGCCGCCGCCGGTACCGAGATAGCTGTGACAGTTGAGACACGTAAGCGAAGCGAAGATCCGCGCTCCCGGAAGGGCGTCCTGCGGCAGGTTTTGCGTCGCCTGCCACTCCGGAACCTTCGCCAGGTTCTCGCTCGCGATCGACTCCTTCGCCGTCGCGCCCTTGTAAGTGAGGACACCCATCGAGGCGACGACGAGGAGCGCGGCGACCACGGCGACCGGGCGCCGGGCGAGCCGGCGCTCGCGGCGGCGGTCGAAGAACGGCACGAGCAAGAGGATGATCAGCAGGATCGTTGGGATGCCGACGGTGGCGAGGAAAACCGATTCCGGCCACTTGAAGATCCGCAACAGGTAGAAGAGGAAGTAGAAGTACCAGTCCGGTCGCGGCGTGAACGAGATCGTTCCCGGGTCCGACTCGTCGGCGTAGCGGGGCCCGAGAACGCCCGAGTCGCCGGGCTCCTCCCCCGCCGTGAAGTACCACAGAGAGGCGAGCCCCACGATCACGGAGACGACGACGAGGCTCATGACCGTGTCGTGGAACATCGCGTACGGGTAGAAGGGCTTGCCGCGCCTGGCGACGTTCTTCTTGTAGAGCTCGAACTGCCGCCGCTGCTCCTCGGAGCTCACGGCCGGACCTCTTCACGAACCGGAGTCCCGATCGAACCGTTGCCGCGTGGCCGCGGCTCGACCAGCCCCTTGCGCACCGGCCCGCGCCCGTCCTCGACGAACTCGTAGCCGGCCGCGGCGCGCGTCCAGGGCGGCTCGGTGACGCCCAGCCGGATGACGAGGTAGAGGTGAAGCGTGATCAGGCCTATGAGGCCGCCGGGTATGACGAGCATGTGGAGCGAGTAGAAGCGGGCTAACGTGTCCCCCCCGATCTCCGCGCCTCCGCGCAGGAAATCGCCGAGAAACGGCCCGGCGATCGGCGCGTTCGCGTTGATGTTGATCGCCACCACGGTCGCCCAGTAGGCCGTCTGATCCCACGGGAGGAGGTAGCCGGTCAGGCCCTCGGCGAGCGCCAGCGTGAGGAGGATCACGCCGATCAGCCAGTTCAGCTCGCGCGGGTACTTGTAGGCGCCGAAGAGAAAGACGCGCCCCATGTGGAGGAAGAGGAGGATGATGAAGACGCTGGCCCCCCAGCGATGCATGCCGCGCACGAGCCAGCCGAGGGTGAGGTCGTTCGTAATCGTCTGGATCGAGCTGTACGCCGACTCGGGGTCCGGCTTGTAGTACATGGCGAGGATGACGCCGGTGACGAGCTGCACGAGAAAGGCCGTGAGCGTCGCCGAGCCGAGCGTGTGAAACCAATTCGTCTCCGCGGGGACCCGCCGGAAGAGGAAGTACTTGACGGCCCCGACGAGGCCGGAACGCTCCTCGAGCCAGTCGATCGGCGCCATGATGAGCGCCTGGAGTTGCTGCTGCCGCTTCGACTTCCGCTGCCGGGCCATCAGGGGATCCAGAACTTCGGCGGGTAGAAGACCTTCTCCGGGCCGTCGACATGCTGGCCGGGATCGGCGAGGCGGTAGGCCTCGATCTTCGCGTTGGCTCCTTCGCCGATTACCTTGCCGACGCTGTAGGGCTTGCCGAGGACGAGGTTGCCTTCGCGGATCAGGAACTCGTAACGGTCGAGCGCGCGCACCGGCGGCCCGGCAGTCCGATTGCCCTCGTTGTCGTAGGCGCCGCCGTGGCAGGGGCAAGTGAAGCCTGAGAGACCCTGCGTCACCCTGAGCGTCACGGTGCCTGAGTCCGTCTGGACCTCGTTCGGCTTCTGGAGGAGCCCGCCGGGCTGCGTCGGGCAGCCCATGTGCGCGCAGCGGTTCGAGATGATCGTCATGCTCGGGACGCCGTCGGCGACTCCGTTGTTGCGGATGAAGGCGGTGCGCTTGCTCACGTTGCCGGGCTCGGCGCGATTCGACTGGAAGGTGGCCGTGACCCACTCGTTCTGGGGGAAGTTGGCGAGCGGGCCGAGGTCGACCTCACCGTACTCCTGGTCCACGAAGGCGGGCGCGATCATGAAACCGAGCGCCGGAACGGTGACGATGCCGCCGATGAGCGCTCCGACCCCGAGCGTCGACATCTCGAGGAAGACCGAGCGCGGGTAGCGCTCCGGCTCCTCCTCCTCCTCGACGACGGCGAGCTCGGAGACGGCGGGCTCCGCGGGGACCGGAGCGGGCACGCGGCGGACCTCACGCGTGGCCTCCCGGATCCAGAGGAATCCGAAGACCAGCACGAGGACGGCGCCGATCGCCGCCAGGATCCAGTTGATGATCAGCCCGACGAGGAGGAGCGCAACTCCCCCGGCGAAGGCGAAGGGCCAGATCGTCGGGGACGGAAGGTGGGGCTCGGCCTCGGGCTCTACCGGCTCCTCACCAGGCCGCTCTAGCTCGTCGGCCACCCAGCTCCTCTCATCCAGCCGCTGTTACAAGCAGCGGCATTGTTTCTGGGGCTCGCGGATCCTGTCAACGACGTAGCGTTTGCCTCAATACCCTGGAAATACCGCCGTTCTGCGCGCCCGGCGGCTCGATCCCGTACTCGCTCCAGCGCCCCTCGACCAGGTCACGAACTTCGGCGCTCATCTCGATGCGCTCCGGCCAGGGTCGCGCGCCTTCGGATTCCCACTTGTGCGTGGCGTCGATGCCGAGCTTTCCGCCGTAGCAGTACATCGCCGCGGCATGGTCGAGCTGGTCCAGAGGGCCCTCCGAGAGCATCACGTCGCGGCCCGGATCGACGTTCGCGCAGGCGTGGAAGAAGACCTGTTCGTAGTCGTGGACGTCCACGAACTCGTCGACGACGACCACCATCTTCGTCAGTGAAAGCATTCCGAGTCCCCACATGGCGTGCATGACCTTCTTCGCATGGCCGGGGAACGCCTTGCGGATCGAGACGATGACGCAGTTGTGGAACGCACCCGCAACCGGGAGGTCGTAGTCGACGATCTCGGGGACCGTCATCCGGATCGCCGGAAGGAAGATGCGCTCGGTCGCCTTGCCGAGCCAGGCATCCTCGGCCGGGGGAACGCCGACGACGATGGACGGGTAGATGGCGTCTCGCCGCATCGTCATCTGTGTGAGGCGGAAGACCGGAAACGGCTCCGCCGGCGAGTAGTAGCCGGTGTGGTCGCCGAAGGGACCTTCGGTCCCGAGCTCGCCCTTCTCGATGAACCCCTCGAGCACGATCTCGGCGTCGGCGGGCACCTCGAGGTCGACCGTCTTGCATTTGACGAGCTCGACGGCCTCGCCGCGGAGGAAGCCTGCGAGCATGAACTCGTCGATGTGCTTCGGGAGCGGCGCGCTCGCGGAATAGGTCGTAACCGGGTCGCAGCCGAGAGCGACGGCGACCTCGAGGCGATCGCCCATGCCACGCCAGTCGGCGGCGCCGTCCTTGTGGATCTGCCAGTGCATGAAGGTCGTCCTCGCGTCGATCTTCTGCATCCGGTACATGCCGACGTTGCGCGTGCCGGTGCGGGGGTCGCGCGTGATCACCGCCGGAAGCGTGATGAAGGGCGCCGGATCACCCGGCCAGCAATGCTGGATCGGGAGTGCGTCGAGGTCGGGCTCCAGCACGAGCTCCTGGCAGGCGCCGGAACGGATGGTCTTGGGCATCGAGTCGGCCAGGCGCTTGAGCTTGCCGAGGCCTTTCACCTTCTCGACGAGGCCCTGGGGAGGCTGCATCTCGAGGACGTCCTCGAGCTTCCGGGCGACGGCGTCCAGGCTCGGCTCGCCGAAGGCGAGCGACATGCGCCGCTCGGTCCCGAACTGGTTGATGAGAACGGGGTGCTCGGAGCCCTTGACGTTGCTGAACAGGAGAGCCGGCCCGCCCGACTTCACCGTGCGGTCGACGATCTCCGTGATCTCGAGATAGGGGTCGACCTCGGCCTCAACCTCGACGAGCTCACCCTCGCGGCGCAGCAGGTCGATCCAGGAGCGCAGGTCGCTCACGGCCACGGTGGTGAGTCTAACGGCGTGCTCGTAACCGACTCGTTACCCAACCGCAAGACGATTGTCGTGCGAGCGGAGGAGGATCCTGCGCATGAAGCGCTACGTCGCAGTTGTCGCCGCAGTCACTCTCCCGATCGTCGCGACCGCTCTCATCTTCGCCTTCTTGGGCGGCCCCGACGGTGCTTCGTCGGCCGGTGACGTTCCACGCGTCCACGTGACCACGACCTCCCCGCTAAGCAAGCCTACGACAAGCGCTGTGGCCGCCGCACCGGCGCCTTCGAGCCCGAAGCTTGAAGACGGACGGCATTTCGGCTTCATCAGATCGGTCGACCTGAGGACGTCCCCGAAGACGATCAGCTTCGATCTGGCCTACCGCCTGGACGGTGAGGAGGCCAACCAGGCCGCCGCGGAGCGCGGCTACCCGACCCCAGTCGACAACGACTACTTCGTCGTCAACGACAACCCGAAGCTGCGCACGGTCCCGCTGTCCCCGGACGCTGAGATCCTGCTGGTCGACTGGAACCGGTGCTGCGACGACTTCGTCACGGTCGACCCAGAAGGCTTCCAGGCTTCCTTCGGCCACCCGGAGTACTCGAGCCTCCACCCCCAGGGCGAGTTCTCCCAGTACTGGGTGAAGGTCTCGGGCGGCATCGTCGTCAAGATCGAAGAGCAGTACCGGCCGTAAGGGCTCGCCGGCGCTAGTAGACCCGGCGCTGCGCGCGCCGCGCCTTGCGCCTGTGCCCGAAGTAGCGGGCAGCCTGGCCGAGGATGATGACGCTCAGAAAGATCAGTCCGACCACCAGCATTGCGAGGATCACGTCGCGGCCCTCCTGGGCGGGCGTCTTCTCGGCGGCAAGGAGCAACGCGAGCACGCTCATCGGTGGCGTAGCCTAATCGACCCTCTCGGAGTGAAACGCGAGAGCGTGGTTTCGAGCTTCGTCCGCCGGGGGCTCGTCCGCGAGAGAGCCGACCGTCGAGGCCCAGGCCTCACCGTCCTCCACTCCTCTTCCCTCGGCGCGCAGATGGGCGCACAGCGAGAGGAGCTCGGCCAGCCGCTCGACCGCTTCGACGTCCCCGGCGGCGGTGATGCGAACGAGACCGTGGGCATAGAGGTAGTCCCCGAGCAGGATGGCCGCGTCCCTGTCATCCGGTGAGAAGAGCCGCGGGCGGCCGTAGTGGAGGAGATAGCCCTCGTAAATGGACTCGATGCCGAGTGCGAACCGCTCGTCGGCGAGCGGCGAGAAGACGGCAACCTCCTCGCGCTCGTCCTCAGGCAGTAAGGCCGCTGCCCAGAGCGGGCTCTCACGCTCCGCTTCGAGCGCGATCGTCTCCCAGATGGTGGCGACGCTGGCGCTCTTAGCCTGCAAGGAACTCCTGGGCCGCGTCGACCGTGCGCTCGACCTCGCCTAGGCCGTGAGCGGTCGAGACAAAGAACGCCTCGAACTGGGACGGCGCGGCGTAGATGCCGTGCGCGAGCAGATGCCGGAAGAACGCACCGTAGCGATCGAGGTCGCTTGCCCTGGCGTCCTCGACGTTTCGCACGGGTGCGCTCCGGAAGAAAACAGTCAGCATGGATCCGACCCGCTGCACGGTCACATCCTCGTGGTGGAGCCCGGCCTCGAGCGCCGCGCCTGTCTCCTCCAGCTGCCGGTAGACGTCGGGGTCGCGGAGGCGCCGCAAAACGGCGAGCGCGGCAGCGGTGGCCAGCGGGTTTCCCGACAGCGTGCCCGCCTGGTAGACCGGCCCCTCGGGCGCGAGCTCGTCCATGACGTCGGCGCGCCCGCCGAAGGCGGCGAGCGGCAGCCCTCCTCCGGCGATCTTTCCGAGCACGGTCAGGTCGGGCCGGATCCCGTAGCGCTCCTGGGCTCCTCCGCGCGCAACGCGAAACCCCGTGATCACCTCGTCGAAGACGAGCAGGGCGCCGGACGCATCGCAGAGGTCTCGCAACGCCTCCAGGAACCCCGGCGCCGGTGGGACGACACCCATGTTCCCGGCCACCGGCTCGACGACGATCCCGGCGAGCTCCTCGCCGTGGCGCTCGACGGCGCCTGAGACCGCGTCGGCGTCGTTGAACGGGCAGACGACTGCGTCCGTGTCCGTGAGCAGCGTGTCGGCGTGGCCGTGGTAGCAGCCGGCGAACTTGAGAATCCGACCACGGCCGGTAAAGCCGCGGGCCAGCCGCACCGCACTCATTGCCGCTTCCGTCCCCGAGCTGACCAGCCGAACCTTCTCTACCGACGGAACGGCCGCGCAGATCTCCTCGGCCAGCTCGACCTCTCGCTCCGTCGGAGCGCCGAAGGTCGTTCCGTCGGCAGCGGCCTCCTGCACCGCCTCCACGACCTCCGGATCGGAGTGCCCGAAAACGAGGGGCCCCCAGGACTGCACCCAGTCCACGTAGCGCTTCCCGTCGGTGTCCTCGAGATACGCGCCTTCGCCCCGGCGCACGAAGAAGGGCTCGTCGGCGCCGACCGCCCCCCAGGCGCGCACGGGAGAGTTGACACCGCCCGGGATGACCGCCCGCGCGCGGCGCCAGAGTGAAGTGGCTATAGCCACCGCGCAGCTTCCTTGGCCCAGTAGGTGACGATCACGTCGGCGCCGGCGCGCTTGATGGCCGTCAGGCCCTCGACCGCCGCCTGGCGCTCGTCGAGCCAGCCACGCGCGGCGGCCGCCTTTACCATCGCGTACTCGCCGCTGACGTTGTAGGCGAAGATCGGGACGTCGAAGCGCGCCCGCGCCGCTGCAAGCACGTCCAGCGAGGGCAGCGCGGGCTTGATCATGAGCGCGTCGGCTCCTTCGGCCAAATCAAGCTCGCACTCGCGCAGGGCCTCGCGCGCATTGCCCGGATCCAGCTGGTAGCCGCGCCGGTCCCCGAACGCCGGCGCGGAGTCGGCCGCCTCGCGGAACGGCCCGTAGAAAGCCGAGGCGTACTTCGCGGCGTAGGAAACGATCGGAACGTGCTCGAAGCCTTCGCCGTCGAGCGCGCCACGGATCGCGCCGACGCGCCCGTCCATCATGTCGCTCGGGCACACGGCATCGGCTCCGGCCTCCGCGTGGCTGACGGCTGTCCGCGCGAGCAGCTCGAGCGAAAGGTCGTTGACGACCTCGCCCTCGTCGACCACGCCGCAGTGGCCGTGGGACGTGTACTCGCAGAGACAGACATCCGTGAGAAGCACGAGCTCGGGCACCCGCTCGCGCAGGGCGCGTAGCGCCTGCTGGACGATGCCGTCGTCATCGTACGCGCCGGTGGCGGCATCGTCCTTCTCCTCCGGGATGCCAAAGAGGAGGACGGCGCCGACGCCGAGCGCGTGGACTTCCTCGGCTTCCGCGCAGAGCCGGTCGACGGAGCGCTGCGCGATGCCGTCGAGACCTTCGAGCGGGCGCTCCACTCCCGTGCCGGGGCAAGCGAAGAGCGGGAAGACGAGGTCGCGAACGTCGACGCGGGTCTCGCGCACCAGATCGCGCAGCGCCGCGGTGCGCCGAAAGCGCCGCAAACGGGTCACAGGAAAGACTGAACTCACGCCAGCAATCTTCGCACGGCGAGACGGGCCGCCGCGCCGAACGCCAGTCCGAGTCCGAGGAGCCACGCGGCCTCCCGCGCGAGCGTGCCCCACGGGTTCGTGTCGTACAGGGCGGCCTGGAAGAAATCCACGGAGTGGCTGAACGGGAATGCCCGGGCAGCCCACCAGGCAGCCCGGGCGGCGCCCTCGGGAACGAGCCCGACGAGCACGAGCGGAAGAGTGGCCAAGAAGGCCACGAGCACGGCTGTGCGCGACTCGCGTGAAAGCGCACCGATGAGGGCGCCGAAGGCGCCGAAGGCCGCGCCGGCCAGCGCCAGGCCGACGACGAGCAGGGGCAGACGTTGCCAGGGCTCGCCGCCGGAGACATCAAGGATCTCGGCAAGCGCCCCGAACAGGAGGGCGATTGCGAAGCCGAGCCCGACGGCGACGAAAGCTGCCAGGAGCACCTTGACCAGGACGAGGTCGACCAGGCGGATCAGGCCGCGCAAGAGACGCCCGATCACGTTCTCGTCCCGCTCTGCGGCCAAAGCGGCCGCTGCGAGCAGCACGCAGATGAACGCGAGCGTCAGCCCGAGCGCATAGGCCTGCAGCTGGGCCGAGAGGAGCCAGGTCCGCCCGGCCTTCTCGTCGATCTCCAGCTCGATCGGATTGGCGGTGGCGCGGAGCGACTGGTCGGACGCGCCCAGAGCGAGGCGCGCTTCCCGGACGAAGGTGGCGAGCTCGCGGGCCCGCTCGCGGATCTCCGGGTCGTCCGAGGTGCGCTCGATCTCGTCGAGCATCTCCCCCGCCCGGTCGAGCCCGACGATGTCGAACTCGTTCCCGAGGAAGCTCCCCTGCCCGCCTTCCACGATGAGCTTCACGTACGCGAGGTTGGCCTTGATGTACGCGGTCTGAAGTCGCTGGTTGAGTGCGTAGACGAGAGCCTGGGTCTGTTGCTCGACCCGGCCTGAAAGGCCGCCGCGGGCCGTCCTCAGGACCAGCTTCGGACTCTCGACCATGCCGCGCAGCTTCGAGGCGAAGCCCCGGGGCACGACGATCTCGGCCACGATCCCGCCCGTCGCGAGCTGGCGATCCGCTTCCTCCTCTTCCATCGGCACGAGGTCGACGGAGCCTTGTACCTCCGAGATCACGCGCGGAACGTTGAAGCGCTGGCCGCCCACGGTCAGCGTCTCCGGCAGTCGGTCCAGGTCGACGAACGCGACGCGCGGGCGGTCGCTCGCGTAGCGGACGACCAACCCGACGAGAACGGCGAAGACGAGCGGGTAGAGGATGAGCGCCGCCAGGAGGGCGGGCGAGCGACCGAGGATCCTCAGGTCCTTCGCCAGCAGCAGCCAGATCTTCCTCA